>WNFL01157351.1_pt1 | contig 12488 bp, 9 predicted proteins | sample 5400361 | NCBI WGS metagenome assembly WNFL01 (sample SAMN13153351, study PRJNA577476) | soil metagenome | isolation source: 40 cm soil on Douglas fir-dominated hillslope | place: USA:California | collected 2013-09-17
TATACCAAACAGGTGATTGAGAACACGCAGAAATCGGGTGTGCCTGTGATTTATTTCAGCACAGGGACAATTGGAATACTGGATCAGGTTACCGCTTTGGGCAGCAACGTTGTCAGCGTGGATTGGCGTACACCGCTTGACGCGGCCTGGAACCAAATCGGCACAGATCGAGCGATTCAAGGCAATCTCGATCCTGTCCTGCTGCTTGCGCCCTGGGATGAAATTCAAGTGCATGTGGATGAAATTCTGAAGCAGGCGAATGGTCGTCCGGGCCACATCTTCAATCTGGGACACGGAATTCTGCCAGAAACGCCGATGGATATAGTACGCCGCTTAGCAGATTATGTTCACGAGAAGACGACAGAACGCCTGAAACAACAGTAGTGGAAACCAACTTCGTTGTTAACCAGTTCCCCTCTCTGTTTGCGGAGAGGGGGTCAGGGGTGAGGTTAATCTACGCCGCGCTTTGCCCGACGCGTGACCGTAGATAGGCTTCCATGAATTCGTCCAGGCGACCATCGAGCACCGCGCCCGTGTTGCCTGTCTCATAGTCTGTACGGTGATCTTTGACCATTTGATAGGGATGCAGCACGTAGGAGCGAATCTGGCTCCCGAAGTTCACATCCACGTGATCGCCCTTCAACTGTGCCATTTCTTCTTCTTTTTTGCGACGTTCCATGTCAAAAAGACGCGCGCGCAGGACTCGCATAGCACTTTCCCGGTTCTGGGTCTGGCTGCGTTCATTCTGGCACGTCACGACCAGCCCGCTCGGCTTGTGGACGATACGGACCGCCGTTTCGTTCTTTTGTACGTTTTGCCCACCCGCGCCACTTGAGCGGTACGTGTCGATTTCCAGGTCTTTTTCGTCAATGACAATATCGATATCGTCCTGTACGTCCGGTACCACCTCGACCAGAGCAAATGAGGTGTGGCGGCGTTTGGAGGCGTCAAACGGGCTGATGCGAACCAGACGATGTACGCCGCGCTCCGATTGCAAATATCCGTAAGCGTGATCACCCCGAATGGCAATTGTGACACTTTTGATACCCGCTTCTTCGCCTTCGGTCTGGTCCAGAATGTCTGTCTTCAGGCCGTGCTGTTCAGCCCATCTCAAATACATCCGCAGCAACATGGCGACCCAATCCTGGGCTTCGGTGCCACCTGCGCCAGCATGGATCGAGAAGATCGCGTCTTCGTCGTCATATTTACCGCTCATCAACGCCTCGAACGTCATCTTGTCCACGATCTCGCGTAGACTCTCGACCTCGACGTTCAGATCGTCGGTCATACTCTCGTCATCCATTTCGGCAAGTTCAATCGCATCATTAATGCGGCCCTGCACCTCGCGCCAACGAGCAATCTCTTCGTTGAGGCGGCTCAGACGTTGCATTGTTTGTTGGGCAGCGCGGGGATCATCCCAGAAACCTGACGCGGAAGACTGGCTTTCGAGGTCAGAGGCTTGTCGTTCTTTTCCGGCTAAGTCAAAGACGCACCGTAAGATTTTCAATGGTGTCGCGCATATCGTTGAGTTGGCTAATTAGAGCTTCCATTTTGTATTGTTCCTCGTGCTAACACTGACCTATTGCCCTGGTTCTTGTTCATTTGACAGGGAATAGTTTAGGGTAAATGTTCACTGAATATTATACAGGACGGGGTATATCAAGTCTATTGGAGATTTGCCAGCCTCTTGACAATTGTATCATTATTCTTTACAATCTAACTAATTGGTTATAAAACCAACTGATTAGTTTTATATCCTGAAAGGTTGGATTTGACAGATGTTTTTGCGGCTGTTGGCTGCCGATGTGCGAAGTTTACGAACTTCGTTTCCAGGTTCATTCTTGTTGATTTGCAACTCGAATAGGTTTGTTGCGTATTCTCCATAGATTTTCTACATTTTTCTGTACAATTAGGAACGGTAGATTACTTAACAACTTCTCTTGGGTTTGCTCCGACGCTACGAAGCAAAGATGAAATTCTCCTTAATTTTTGTAATTTAGTTTAGACATGGGACTTCCACCCTTGACAGAAAAGGGAAGCGCCATTAAAGTTTCATGCAAGTAATTACATACATGCAGGCATCTTGTACTGGGCAACCAACATTGAACTCAACGTGAGATTGCGCCAGTCATCTGGAATGTGAGGGAATGTATGCGAAGGTTTATCATCATTGTCGCGGTTGTTATCGTACTTGCCCTGGTTGCGATCCCGGTAGTCATTGCACTCTCTGGAGCCAGGCCCAATACTGCCGCTGCCCAGACGACGGGCGGTACAACTGGCAGCCGTAGTTCTGTACAGAGGGCAACCGTTGACAAGGGCAACATCCAATTGACCGTCAGTGCAACTGGTAGCATTGTTGCCAAACAGCAGTCGAATCTCAGCTTTACCACGCCTGGTCGAGTAACGCAGATAATGGTCGTGGAAGGTCAGAAGGTCGATGCAGGCCAGGTTTTGGCGACTGTAGATGACGCTACCGCGCAGGCCAATCTGCAACAGGCAACTGCTTCGGTTGGCGCGGCGCAAGCGGCTCTAGATAAGCTATTAGAGCCAGTATCACAAACTAACCTTGCCAATGCCCAGGCGGTGGTAAAGTCAGCGGAAGGTGCTTATAGTGCCGCAGCCAGCGGCACCAATGCTGCGGTCATAAAGGCTAACCAGTTGACGGTGCAACAGGCCGATGCTGCCGCACAAGCAGCGGAACAGAATCGCATGGCCGCTGGTCGCTTTGGGGTAGATGATCCAAAGTATCAGCAGGCACTTGCGCAGGTTGGTGCGGCTTCATTTACGTCAGAAACTGCACGTCTCAAGCTACAACAATCCCAACGCGGTCAAATGTTGAATCAAGCTATGGCGAACGTTGCTGTCGCCCAGGCCAAGCTGGCCCAGGTTGAAGCAGGTCCAACACAAGAACAGATCAACAGCGCCCAGGCATCTGTTGCTAGCGCCCAGGTCGCCAGCGATCAAGCGCAACATGCGCTGGATAAAACTAAGCTCACAGCACCGTATGCTGGCATTGTTACTTCGGTTGGCATTAAGCAAAACGAAATGTCCAGTGGAACGGCGATGGTCCTCACCGACTTGAGCGAACTGGCGGTTGATATTAACGTAGACGAGGCCGACATTGGGCAGATTCTCGTCGGTCAGCATGTTAACTTGACTGTGGACGCCCTTCCTGGCACAGCGTTGACCGGCACAATCCAACGTATTAAACAGCTTGCCGATGAAACCGCCTCAGTGATCACCTATACCGTACACATCAAGCTTGATCCAACAGATGCGGCTATCAAAGCCGAAATGACGGCAAACGCGGTATTCCTGATCCGCGAGGTAGACAATGTTCTACGGGTGCCGAATCAATTTGTTCGCACCAATCCCACGACCAAGCAGACCACGGTTCAGGTCGTTAATCCTGATAATTCCCTGACTGAAGCGCCCGTCAAGGTAGGTCTCCAAAGTTCGGATTATACGGAAATCGTTCAGGGCTTGTCCGAAGGCGAAACCGTTGCCCTAAGCCTAGCAGCTCCTACGCCGGCAGGCGGATGACGAGGTTAACTATGTACACACGATTACGAAATCTAATCCTCCTTGCGATTGTCATCATCGGAGTTGCGCTATTTATCCGCAGCCGATCTAATCAACGGCCCGCAGGTGCGGCTCCCAGCAATGTTCAGGAAACTTTGGTCGTTGACCAGGGCGATGTCGCGCTCACCGTCGCCGCAACCGGGCCATTGCAGGCAAGTCAGAAGGTGTCGTTATCCTTCACCACAACTGGCAAAGTCGCCTCCGTCAACGTCACAGAAGGCGATCACGTGCGCAAGAGTCAAACGATTGCAGCGCTTGATACCGTTGATCTGAATGATGCGGTTCTCACGGCACAGGCTAAAGTTAATTCGGCGCAGAATGCTCTGAATACGCTGACCGATAAGCCGCGCAATGTCGATGTCAATGTCGCCAAAGCCCAACTGAATGCGGCTAACGCGCAGCTTTATCAAGCCAAGCACTCCGGTGTTGACCCCATAACCGTCAAGCTAAATCAACTCTCTCTAGAGAATGCAAAGAATGCCCTGTGGCAGCAGGAACTCACCCGCGACTCTGATCAAAAGCAGAAAACGGATGCCAAGTTACAGGTGCAAAAAGATCAATTTCCTTCGGATGTACAGGAAAACTCGGCAATCACGCAAAAGGACTACAACGTCCAAATCGCCGAGGCGAATCTTCAGGCGGCCCAAACCCAAACAGGCAACGTCGGCAGTATTGCTTCAGCGCAACAGGCACTGACTCAGGCTCAAGGCGCGCTGAATGACCTGCTCGATGGTGGCAATGTCAATGATGTGAAGCAGGCACAGGCAAACCTGAAAGCGGCACAGGCAGGACTCGACCTTGCCAAAACGAATCTTACAAAGGCGACGCTCGTTTCACCGTTCGATGGCATTGTGGCACAGGTCAATCTACATCTCGGCGAGCAGGCACCTGCTGGGGCCGCAGCCGTGATGCTTGACACGTCGAGTTTCTATGTCGATGTCTCGGTGGACCAAACCGATGTGAGTAAGTTGGCGGTCAACCAACCCGCTTCGTTGACGTTTGATGCGTTGCCCGGCGTGATCGTCGATGGAAAAGTAACCCGTATCGCGGATACAGGTGCCAAGAGCGGTAACGTCGTAACCTATCCGGCTCGTGTCGTGCTCGATCCAGCGGGTAAGCCGCTTCTTTCCAGCATGACAGCTACCGTGACGATTACGACTAACATCGCAAAGAACGTGGTACGTGTGCGTAATCGCTTTATTACGAGGAATCGCACAACAGGCAAAGCCACGGTCAACGTCCGTCAATCTGACGGAACCTTCAAACAGGTGCCCGTGACGCTCGGCGTTGCCAATGATACATATACCGAGATCAAAAGCGGATTGAACGTGGGTGATACGATTGCCATCGTGAACGTGTCCACGAATCCCTTTGGTGGCCCCGGTGGGCAGGGTGGCGGCCCCGGTGGCGGCTGATCCCGAAGTAAACCGCGCGTAACAAGTTACAAGGGCAGGGGTGTGTAGTAAAGGAACAGGCGATGAAAGCAGATAAGAAAACGGATTATGTAGCACCAGTCGATGATCGTGGCCGCAAAGCTGTTATCGACATCCGCGACATTACCAAAGTCTACAAAATGGGCGATATCGAAATTCCGGCTTTGCGGGGTGTCTCACTGCAAGTCTATGAGGGCGAATTTATCAGCATCATGGGACCTTCAGGCAGTGGTAAAAGCACAATGCTGCAAATCCTGGGCGCGCTGGACCAGCCAACCAGTGGCGAATACTACCTGGACGGCGTAAACGTCGCAAAGCTCAATGATAGCGAACTGGCAGCAATCCGTAACCGGAAAATCGGTTTCGTTTTCCAGAGCTTTAATCTGCTCAAGCGTACAACGGCACAGCGTCAGGTCGAACTCCCTCTCCTGTACGGAAACGGGCGTGACCGTGCCAAGCGCGCCAGGGCTGCTCTCGAATCGGTTGGGTTAGGCAGCCGTCTGAACCATATGCCCAATGAGTTGTCGGGCGGGCAGCAGCAGCGTGTTGCCATTGCGCGTGCAATTGTCAATAATCCGGCAATCATCCTGGCCGACGAGCCAACGGGAAACCTTGACTCGCGTAGTGGCACGGAAGTGCTCAAGATTTTCCAAGAAATGAATCGCGAAAATGGCATCACCACTGTATTCGTTACGCACGATCCGTTTGTCGCCCGTCATACTGATCGCATGATCATGCTGCGGGATGGTGAGATTGTGGCTGATAAGGTAGTGCCCGATCCGTACATTGCTGGAACTGTCGAACGTCCCTCGGAAGCATCCGAACTCGAAGAAGTTTTCCGAGAAACCTACTACGAGGCTCCTACGGAGGCGTTCAACTAATGAACTTCGTGGAAGCCTTTCGCGTTGCTTTGACGGCTTTGTTCTCAAACCGCCTTCGCTCGATCCTGACCATGCTTGGCATCATTATCGGCGTGGCTGCGGTGGTGGCTCTAGTGAGTTTGGGTCAAAGCTTTCAGAACTACGTGACAGGCCAATTTACGTCAATTGGCTCCAATCTGATGTTCATTGTGCCGTCCAGACCGTCTGGACCCGGTTCAAAGTTGCTCAAGATTAAGCCGTTGACGATGGCCGATGCGACTGCGATTGCAAATCCACTTAACGTGCCGGGGCTTGCGGCAGTAGCTCCGAGTTATAACGTTGCCGTGGATATCAGCGCGAATGGGCATAGCATCAGCATGTCGATAACGGGTGTGACCACAAGTTGGCAGAGCGTTCTGTCGTGGCAAATGGCGGATGGTCGATTTATTGATGATACTGACAACAACACGTCGTCAGCCGTGGTCGTCATCGGTTCTACTGTCGCTAACAAGTTATTCGGGACGGGGGCAGATGTCGTTGGGCAGTCCGTCCGAATTAACAACATTCCCTTCCGTATCGTCGGGTTGTTCAAAACCAAAGGCGGCCTGGGCAATCAGGATCAAATCGCGGTGGTTCCGCTCACCACTGCGCAGACGCGGTTGGGCGATGCGCAAGCCCGTGCAACCAATGGCGGATATACGGTTTCGGTGATCTACGCCCAATCAATTAGCAAGGACACGACCCAGGTAGCCAAAACAGCGATCACTAATCTGCTGAGCCAGCGGCATAATGTTCAATATCAAGGCAACGAAGATTTCCAGATCGTTACGCTGGATCAAATCTTAAATACGCTTGGTAACGTGACTGGCCTGATTACGATATTTTTGGCAGTCGTTGCCGGTATCAGTCTGGTGGTAGGCGGTATTGGCGTGATGAACATCATGCTGGTGTCTGTCACCGAGCGCACGAGAGAGATCGGATTACGCAAGGCAATCGGCGCACGCCGCCGCGACCTGATGGCGCAGTTCCTGATCGAAAGCGTCGTCCTTACTGTGACTGGTGGCCTGATTGGGGTGGCGTTCGGTGGTGGCATCGCGTTTCTCGCGAGTCAAGCTATTCCTAGTCTGAGTATGAGCGTGGGCCTGCCTGCTATTATCCTGGCAACTGGTGTGAGTACCGCGATTGGGGTCTTCTTCGGTCTGTATCCCGCTACCCGCGCTGCTGCGCTCAGTCCAATTGAGGCCCTGCGCTATGAGTAACATCCAGGAAAACATCCGGGTCGCATTTAGCTCACTTCTATCGAACAAGCTGCGGGCACTGCTAACCACGCTTGGTATCGGTATTGGTATCGCTTCCGTTATTACGCTCGTCTCACTCGGACAGGCCGCGCAGGATTATATCAATCGCCAATTTCTAAGCGTCGGGTCAGACCTGATCTTTATACGCCCTGGCGCTCCAAATGGGCAGGCTGGTGGTGGTGGTGGCGGCGGCAATCCATTCCAGGCACCTCGGCGTCTCAGCACGTCATCGCTAACCGACAAGGATGTGAAGGACCTGGAAGACGCAGGCAATATTCCTGACGTCAAGGCCGTCGTGCCGACGATGAGTGTGGGCGCGAGGACCGATTACGGTACGAATGAAGTGAGAAACGCCGTCACGGCGACTACGCTTGCTTATTTCGATATTGAAAGCCGGACACCAGAATCAGGGCGGCTCTTCACTGCGGACGATGAAACTTCCAACGCACGAGTCGCCGTCATAGGCCAAACCACGGTCACTAACCTGTTCGGTGCAGATGTCAGCCCTATTGGTGAGACAATTACGATCAATGGAGTGCCTTTCAAGGTTATCGGCGTGCTGGCTAAAGCAGGGGGGAGCAGTTTTGGTGCTGATCAGGATGCTGTCATCATCATCCCGCTATCAGCAGCGCACGCCCATCTCGCGACTGAACGCACCGCCACAGGTGACTACCCGGTCAGCGAGATTTACCTGCAAGCCGACAACGTTAACAACATTGACCTCATCACGGCAACGACGACACAATTTTTGCACCAGAGCCATCGAATTAAACCGGGCGACGACGACGATTTTCAGGTTAGCAGCCAGAAAGACCTTGTAGGCAGCCTGACTGGCGTAATCGGCGTGCTCACCATATTCCTGAGCATCATCGGCGGGATCAGTCTGCTCGTCGGTGGGATCGGCGTGATGAATATTATGCTGGTCACCGTGACTGAACGGACCCGTGAGATCGGGCTGCGCAAGGCAGTTGGCGCACGCGGCCTGGATGTACTTTCTCAGTTCTTGACTGAGGCTACCGTGCTGTGCTTTGTCGGAGCCACGGCTGGGTTGGCGCTGGCTCTGGGTCTCGTCGTGGTGACGGGAGCACTCGTCCCTGATCTTCGTCCGTCAGTCAGTCTGGCAAGTATTATCCTGGCTGTCGGCGTGACATCTTTTATTGGCATCTTCTTCGGCATGTATCCGGCCAGCCGGGCAGCCGCACTCAGCCCGATTCAAGCGCTCAGGTCTGAGTAAGAAAGTGATTACAACCATGCGCGTCTCTAATTCTATGTTTGTTGCAAAGAGGAAGCGATCCTGATGAACCCGCTAAACGTGAATACATTGCTTTTACTTGTGGGTCTGCTGTTGCTGCTGGTCAATGTCGTTATCGGTGCCATCATGCTTCGGCAGGGCCGCGTACGCGCCGGGTTGCTGAATATCCTGCTAGCGCTTGCCGCCTGCGCAGTAATCGTGGTGGGCTTGGTGGGCATTTCGTTTGCCCCGCCGACCACCCCGGCTGCGGCAGCAGCTTTCGTGTCAAATACAGGCAGCGGGTCCAACGGTGCGGCAGGCACAAACCCTCAAAATGGGGGCATAGGTAGGGTATCTGCAATTCAAACGCAGATCGCCCAGGGAACCCTTCCAGCACCGTTACAGACCTCGGTAGCAGCGGGAACTCCTTTGAGTGCTGCATTCGCCAATAGAACAGGCAATAACGGCGGCAATCCATCAAGCGGCGCAAACAATGCTGGCAGTAGCACAGGTACATTAAGCGGACCAATCGCCGGATTGCCATTTAATCTTCTTGTCCAGCTTGCTACAGTTATCGGTGGAATCATCATCATTGGTGCTGCGCTTGGCCTATTTCTGGCGGAACGAGACCACGACAATTTCAATCCTTCAGTATCTGGCGGCCTACTCAACATTGGCGCAGGGGTCTTTGTGATCGTTGCAGCCATCGTCATTCCGCTGATCCCGGCACAACTCACAGGGAGTACGCGAGTGAACGCTGCGGCTGCTAATGCGGCGGTCCGCCTAGCCGCACGTGCTGCTGAGACTGCGACGCCAACCGAAACACTAACTCCGTCTGCGACAGGCACGCCGATGCCATCGCTCACGCCAGCACCGAGTGAGACGCCCATTGTGCTGGTAACACAGGTTGCTTACGCTGCTGGTCCGAATAGCACCGCAACCGCCTGCATATTGACCACCAAGACTCTAGCCTATTTACGTGCGGATGCCTCCAACAAGAATGCGTCAATCGCAAGCATCTTCCCCGGTTCACTGCTGCAAGTGACGGCGCAATCTACCGACAAAAAGTGGTGGCGTGTGATCTACACCGATAACGGCACGTCGATTGAGGGCTGGGTCGAAGATCAATTGGTCTCGGCAGATGCAGCCTGCAACGACGGTTCAGTGGAATTGGTTGGCCCGACTGCCACACCAACTCGCACGCCGCGTCCGTCTTCAACATCTTTGCCCACCTCAGATGGATCAAATACTGCGGCAACGGGCAAACCAGCCGGAACCTGCACGGTGACAACAACTGTTGCCGTCAGCGTACGACCCGATCCATCACTTAAGCAGCCCCCGGTTGCCCAGGTACCGGAACGTACGGCGCTTCTAGCTACTGAAAAGTCAGTGAATGGATGGTTCCATGTTCAATATTCCAGCGGCGGTAGCACCGGAAACGGCTGGGTCGGAGCCGGAGCATTGTTTGCCGAAAAAGCATGTGATACTCTGACAGTGGTTGCCGCACCTTGATTAAGTCGAGGGATTTTTGAAACGAATTGCCCTTGTCCTGGTGATGTTTAGTGTCATTGCCGGTTTAGCCGTGCGCCCGGTCAATGCGGCAGACATCACCTGGACTGCTGTTGGACGAGGCATTGAATACACGAGCGTACCGATGATCGCCGAGAATCGTCCGCAGGGCGATATTGTCCTCGTACGTATCAACCCGGCTAACGTGTTGTTCCGTGTGTACTACCATGCAGGACGCCGCAAAACGATTCAGGCATGGGCAACTGAACTGCCGGGTGCGGCAGTCATCGTCAACGCCAATTATTTTCGCGGCAACGGGTATCCAATTGGGCTGGTAAAGATTGGCGACGCTATCTTAAATCCGCCTACAGGACGCATCGACAGCGGAATGTTTGAGGTGCGCGACGAAGTACCATCTATCCACTTTCCTGTGCCTGAGTCGCCCATCGTTCCATTGACCAATGGACCGTATGCGGAGAGCTTTGAAGGCCACCCTTTTCTGATCACTCACGGTAAGACAATGACACAATATGCTGATGATATCCCAATGACGCGCGCGCGGCGCACAGTCATCGCTCAGGATGATCAGGGTCGTATGCTGTTCATTCTTGCTTCACCGATTGAGTTGACACTGCCGGAAATGGCGCGTTGGCTGCAAAATTCCGGTCTTAGCATCGTCACAGCACTGAATTTGGATGGCGGAACTTCGTCACAGCTTCATCTAATATCAGCCAATCTACCACAGCTTGAGCGTGGTGCCGCCGTGCCAGTCGTATTGGCTGTCTATCCTCGATAGTTTGGATCATTCCACTATTTGCGTTTGCGCATCACTTTTTGACGAATTGCCCACACCAGCGCAACGTCTGACTTCGTGTCGCGCTCGGCAATATCGATGGCGCGACGGTATGCCTCAGCGGCGGCGGGCAGGTTTCCCTCATTCTGAGCATCCTGGCCCTGCAACAGCATCGCCAATGCCCGCATCACTGAACGGGGATCCGCCGTCTTGACCTCAGATCGCCGCTGATCCAGTAATTCAAGCAGTTTATCAATATATTGTTCGCTTTCTTTGCCACGGCCCAATGCGGCGCATGTCTGGGCCTGTAATGCCCGCACAAAAGCCAGCGCTTTGAGATCAGGATTTGCCACACGGTTAAGCAATTTCCAGGATTGCTCAGCAGCGTTCAATGTCTGGATATGCCGTGCAATATCGGCTTCAGTCAACTGTAGCGCCTCGGCGACCCGGCTTTGCAGCGGTCCAGCCATTGGAGCCGTCGATACCGCAACCGCCTGAGCCTGGGCACTAATTACAGCCATGACCTGCCGATACAATTTTGCCGCGTCTTCAAGTCGGCCCTGCGCCCGGTAAACGTCCGCCAGTCCATTGGTCATATCATTGACCTTTTCGGCATCAGGCATCGGCTGGTTGGCCGCCGTGCCGAGCGCCTCTTCGTACGCTTTGGCAGCATCTTCAAGATGGCGCTGCTGCATATACAGCCGTCCCAGTTCTCGCAACGTATCGACGTAGCCTTCAGGCGTGTAACGTGCATCCTGATAGACCAATTCCTCGTGCCGACGGCGAATCGCGAGATCGAGCGAACCCTTCATCTCATAGGCGCGCGCCAGACTGTCCAGTGTATTGAAGCGCGGCTTCCAAATTAACGAGTGCCTCTACAGGATTCTCGAAGGTCAGGTAGATTTCACCGAGCGCCCGTTTGGTTGCCGCTAATTCTACTGGATTGACAGCCCGATCAATCTGCTGGGCAGCGCGGTCATAGGTCGCAATCGCCTGCTCCAATTGGCCCTGTGCGCGGTACACGTCACCGAGTGCATGGAGAGTGGGACCAGTTTGTTCGTCCTGAACGGCAGCCAATGCCGCTTCGAAATGCTCCTGGGCCTTGTTGTGCATATCAAGCTGCGCGTAAAGAGTTCCCAGACCACGATGCAGCATGGCAATCTCAAGGACCGATGCGTTCTCCAGAGCAAGCGCGGCCCGATAGGTGTCAATCGCAGATTGCACCAGGCCGATCCGCACAAACACGTCTGCCTGTTCGGCCAGGATAGATCGGCGCTGCGAAGCATTGATGCCGTCAAATTGCAGCGCATCGTGATAGGCCGTCAACGCTTCCTGGAACGTCTCAAGTTCGACATAACAGTGGGCCAACGCTGTATAAATTTCGACACAGCGTGCAACATCGCGTTTGGCGTCAAGATGAGTCAACGCCCGCTGGTACGTGTCAGCGGCACGACGATATTGACCCAGCGTATAATGCGCCGTCGCCATATCGAACAGGACGGACGACATGAGCACCGGGTCGGAGGTCGGTAACTGCTCGACAATTGCCAGCGCCTGTTCAAAGGTGTCGATGGCATCGCCAAAGTTGCGCAATCGCAGCCGCGTATACGCCAATGTCACGACAGTATCGACATACAATGCCGAAGCCCGATCCTGTTGTAACAGTTCAAGCGCCTGGACATATCGACTGGCAGCATGACGATCATCGCCCGCCTGCGCGTACATGTCCGCGATCTGCCGCACAATCAGACCGCGTGCATGATCATCCGGCTCGTACGCCAG
>WNFL01350969.1_pt6 | contig 12487 bp, 15 predicted proteins | sample 5400361 | NCBI WGS metagenome assembly WNFL01 (sample SAMN13153351, study PRJNA577476) | soil metagenome | isolation source: 40 cm soil on Douglas fir-dominated hillslope | place: USA:California | collected 2013-09-17
GGGCTGTTTTTGTGGAAATTGTGCGCCGCAATTTATGCGAACGAAGACCACCGTGGCCAGGAAGCGCCCCGCGCAACGCGCTGTTTGCCGCCGTGTAGCGCCGGTATGCCGGCAAGGATGCCGGCGCTACAATTGCGCACCACCCACGCCGGCCATGTACAGCGAGCGACTCATCAAATATCCGGGCTGGCCGACACGGGCCTGTTTGCGCCAGAATGGCTGCCTCGAAACCGCGAGTAACCCGATGCAGGCAATCGAACCTCCAGCGCGCGAAATTTCCTGCGAAACCCGCGGCGCGCCTGCGTCGGGCACTTTCGCCGGAGCAGCTTGCCCGCGTTCCTCAATCACCCAGCCGCCACAGCCGCGACGTGTCCATTGATCCGCCAGCGGTTCTGGTTTGCCACACGACACTGGGTTGCACCGACGTGCAAGGCATCGAAGTGCGGGCATCCAGGGCGTCAGATGGCACGGCCGCGCTGAAGTACCGGCTGACGGGCAGTATCGGCCGACTGCGCATTCCGCCACCCCGGCCAGCGCAGTTTGTCGATGGCTTGTGGGAACATACCTGCTTCGAAGCCTTCCTCGCAGCCGACGCCAGCGATGCCTACCGCGAATACAATTTCTCGCCGTCGGGCGAGTGGGCCACGTATGCATTTACCACCTATCGACAACGCGAGGAGATCGTCGCAACCGCGCACGCGCCGAAGATATCGGTGCACCAGCGCGCCGATCTGCTCGAACTGGATGTGCTCATCCCGACTGCGCTACTGCCTCGTGCTGCGGCGCATGCGGAGTTGCGTGCCGGGCTTGCGGCAGTGATCGAAGCCGCCGACGGCACGCGCAGTTACTGGGCACTGGCGCATCCTGGCGCGAGGCCGGACTTTCACCATCGCGGCGGGTTCATGCTGGTGCTCGCGCCGCACGCTATCGGCAAGCGGGAGCAAGCATGAGCGCCAGCGTCGAATTCGGCATCGACCGCCTGCTCGCGGACCCGTCGCTGCGGCGGCCGCTGACTGGCCGGCGCTGCGCGCTGCTCGCGCATCCGGCCTCGGTCACGCGCGACCTCACCCACACACTCGATGCGCTGGCGGCACTGCAGGACATCACGCTCACCGCTGCATTCGGGCCGCAGCACGGATTGCGCGGCGACAAGCAGGACAATATGGTCGAGTCGCAGGATTTCATCGATCCGCTGCATCGCATTCCGGTATTCAGCCTGTATGGCGAGGTACGCCGCCCGACGCCGCCGATGATGGATGCATTCGATATTCTGCTGGTCGATCTGCAAGATCTCGGCTGCCGCATCTACACCTTCATCACTACGCTGCGTTACCTGCTAGAGGCCTGCGTGGCGCACGGCAAGAGCGTCTGGATACTCGATCGCCCCAATCCCATCGGCCGCCCGGTGGAAGGCTTGACGCTGCGCGCCGGCTGGGAAAGTTTCGTCGGCGCGGGTAGCCTGCCGATGCGCCATGGCCTGACGATGGGCGAACTGGCACGGTGGTTCATCGCCACGCTGCGGCTTGACGTCGACTGCCGGGTTATCGGGATGCAGGGCTGGGCGCCCGAGGCCGCACCGGGCTTCGGCTGGCCGCTGGGCGAGCGCAACTGGATCAACCCCAGCCCCAACGCCGCCAACCTGTCGATGGCGCGCGCCTACTGCGGCACCGTGATGGTCGAGGGCACGACGCTGTCCGAAGGCCGCGGCACAACGCGGCCGCTGGAGCTGTTCGGCGCGCCGGACATCGACGCGCGTGCGGTTGTCGCGCAAATGCACACACTCGCGCCGCACTGGCTCGCCGGTTGCCGGCTGCGCGACTGCTGGTTCGAGCCGACATTTCACAAGCACGCCGGCCGGCTTTGCAACGGCATCCAGATCCACGTCGAAGACCGCAGCTACGACCACGCCGCATTTCGTCCGTGGCGCCTGCAGGCCCTCGCCTTCAAGGCAGTGCGACGTTTGCAGCCGGATTATGCGATCTGGCGCGAGTTCGCTTACGAGTACGAGCACGACCGGCTGGCGATCGACTTGATCAACGGCTCTGCGTTGCTGCGCCAATGGGTCGATGATCCCGCTGCTGCGCCGGCGGATCTCGACGCGCTCGTGCGCGCCGATGAAACCGCGTGGCAGGCCGAGCGCGAACAATTTCTGCTGTATCGTTGACTGCTTGCTCCGCCGCGGCGACAACACGCGACGCAATCCGAATGCAGAAGTTGGCCTAAATTAAACCGCGTCGAGGCCCGCCAGCACCAGTTCGGCGGCACGTAGCACCCCGCGCGCCTTGCTGCGCGTCTCCTCCCATTCCGCCTTGGGGATCGAGTCCGCGACAATTCCCGCCGCTGCCTGCACGAACAGCGTGCCGTCCTTGATGATCGCGGTGCGGATCGCAATCGCCAGGTCCATGTTGCCATTGAATCCGAGATATCCGACCGCGCCGGCATAAATGCCGCGCTTGACGGTTTCCAGTTCGTCGATGATCTCCATCGCGCGCACCTTGGGCGTGCCTGTCACGGTGCCCGCGGGGAAGCTCGCGCGCAGCAGGCCGAGGGCGCTGATGCCAGGACGGATCTTGCCTTCGACATTGGAAACGATGTGCATCACGTGCGAATAGCGCTCCACCACCATACGTTCCGTGACGCGCACGCTGCCGACCTGCGCCACCCGGCCGACATCGTTGCGGCCCAGGTCGATCAGCATCAGATGTTCGGCGCGCTCCTTCGGGTCGTTGAGCAGTTCCTCCTCGAGCGCCTTGTCCTCGACCGGATCGGCGCCGCGGCGGCGGGTGCCGGCGATCGGGCGCAGCGTCACGGTGTCGCCCTCCAGCCTGACCAGAATCTCCGGCGAGGCGCCGACGATGTGAAATTCGCCCAGATCGACGTAGTACATGTATGGCGACGGATTGATCGAGCGCAGCGCGCGATACAGGTTGATCGGCGGCGCGTCGAACGGCTGGCGGATGCGCTGCGAAATCTGCACCTGCATGATGTCGCCATCGAGGATGTACTGCTTGCAGCGCGCCACCGCGGCAAGGAATTTTTCCTCTGCAAATTCACTCTCCGGCGCCAGCGTCGTTTCCGCCGGACGAAACTGCGGTAGCGGCGCGATCTGCCGCAACTTGCCGCGCAGCGCCTCGATCCGGCCACGCGCCTGCAGGTAGGCGTCGGGCAGCGCAGGATCGACATATACGATCAGATGCAGCTTGCCGGAGAGATTATCGACCACGGCGATTTCGTCGGACAGCATCAGCAGAATGTCGGGTACGCCCAGCGTATCCGGATTGCCGCTGTGGGCGAGCTTCGGCTCGATGTAGCGCACCGTGTCATAGCCGAAATAGCCGGTCAGGCCGCCGATGAAGCGCAAGCCACCAGGCACCGGCGCCGCGCGAATGCGTTGCTGGAAGGACTCGATGAACACCAGCGGGTCGGGTGCTTCGCAGCGCTCGACGACCGCGCCGTTGACCTCGACGGTGACGCTGTGGCCGACGACTCGCAGCAGCGTGCGCGCCGCCAGGCCGATGATCGAATAACGCCCGAAGCGCTCGCCGCCGACCACCGATTCGAGCAGGTACGAAAACGGCTGGTTGGCGAGCTTGAGGTAAACCGACAGCGGCGTATCCAGATCCGCAAAGGTTTCCAGCGTGACCGGAATGCGGTTGAAGCCCTGCGCGGCGAGCAGGTCAAATTGTTGTTGATCGATCATCGGTGGCATCCGGTTGCTTCAATAATTTCGCCGCTTCGACCAGGTCTGCGACGATCGCGTCCGCGTCCAGTTCGGCGGCATCGCGCCCTTCGTTGTAACCGTAGGGCACCAGAAAGATATGGCAGCCGGCAGCGCGCGCCGCTTCGAAGTCGTTCAGCGAATCGCCTACCAGCACCATCTGCGCCGGCCGCACGCCGAGCTTCTCTGCGGCGCGCAGCAGCGGCAGCGGGTGCGGCTTGCGCTGCGCCGTAGTATCTCCTGAGACCACCAGTTCGAAATACGCCGCCAGACCGCTGGCTTCGAGCAGCGGCAAGGTGAATCGTTATCAAGCCGGCCTCGACCTGCGGGAAATGGCGCAGTTCGCGCGTCAGCAACTGCGCGTACTCGGCGTCGAAAATTTTCACGGCGGCGTCGAGCTGCGCCGCATCCGGGTCCAGTTGCCAGCTATCGGTCAGGCTGCGCTTGAGCAGATTGAGCATCCCCTTGCCGACGAAGGTCTCGATCCGCTGCGTCGGCAGCCGCACCATGCCGAGGAGTTCGCGGGTGCGGTTGGCGGCTTCGGCCAGATCGTGAATGGTATCGAGCAGCGTGCCGTCGAGATCGATCAGCACCGCGCGCACCGCCAGCGGGTTCGCTTCGCTCAGCATGAAATCTGCCCGGCGCGCTCCAGTTCGCGGCGCATCGCGGCAATCACCGCGGGGTAATCCGGCGCGCCAAAGATCGCCGAACCGGCGACGAAGGTATCGGCGCCGGCCTGGGCGATCGCGGCAATGTTTTCGACCTTGACCCCGCCGTCAACTTCCAGCCAGATGTCGTGCCCGCTCGCGTCGATGCGCTGCCGCGCCAGCCGCAATTTGCTCAATGCCTGGGGAATGAACGACTGTCCGCCGAACCCAGGGTTGACCGACATGATAAGTATCAGGTCGAGCTTGTCGATCACGTGATCGAGATAGTCCAGCGGCGTGGCCGGATTGAAAACCAGCCCGGCCTTGCAACCCTGGTCGCGGATCAGGCCGATGGTGCGGTCGACGTGCCGCGACGCCTCGGGATGGAAGCTGATGATGTCCGCCCCTGCCTTGGCAAATTCGGGCACCAGCGCGTCCACCGGCTCGACCATCAGGTGCACGTCGATCTGCGCCGCGGTATGCGGGCGCAGCGCCGCGCATACCAGCGGGCCGACCGTCAGGTTGGGCACGTAATGATTGTCCATGACATCGAAGTGGACGAGATCGGCGCCGGCCGCGATCACCGCGCGCACCTCCTCGCCGAGCCGGGCGAAGTCGGCGGAAAGGATGCTCGGAGCGATTCGATAGGGGTTCATGACTGAATCCGGCGACAGGCAGTTGCGGATACCGTTACAATTCGCGCAACATGGATAAAGAGAAATACCACATCAGCGTCGAACCGCGCTCGGCCTTTCTCGCCGACGAGTCCGACGAAGCCGAAAATCGCTACGTCTTCGCCTATACGATCCGCCTCACCAATACCGGCCAAGTCGCAGCGCAACTCATCAGCCGCCACTGGATCATAACCGACGCCAACCACAAGGTGCAGGAAGTGCGCGGGCTCGGCGTCGTCGGCCAGCAGCCGTTCCTCAAACCCGGTGAAAGCTACGAATACACCAGCGGCTCGGTGCTCGCCACCGCAGTTGGCACGATGCGCGGCAGCTACCAGATGACCGCCGCCGACGGCACCAGCTTCGACGCGCCGATCCCGGAATTCACGCTGAGCATTCCGCGGGTGCTGCATTAGCAGCCGGTCGGACGCCGGCTCCACATCAGCGCACATCGCCGCCCGAATCTTCATCAGTTGCGCTGTCGCGCGCCGCGGCGTGCCTGCGCGCCTCATCCTTGCCGCGCGGAAACGTCCACCATACAATCGCCGCGACCAGCACCAGGGCGGTCACAACCTCCAGCAGTACCCACTCCATTCGACCTGTTCCCGGTTGCGATTGCGCCGAATTATCCTGGAAACCTCAGTTGAACGCGCGGCCTGGCGCAGTTACTCCGTAACTGCCGGCGACGCCTGGTTGTCTCCGCCGGCGCTTCCGAATCGCGGCAGGTTGCCGAGAAACACCTCGAGCGCTTGCGGCCTGGCGAAGTAGTAGCCCTGTACCAATGGGCAGCCGTGCTGCTTGAGGAATTCCGCCTGTTCGGCGGTCTCGACCCCTTCGGCGACGATCTCCACGCACAGATTCTCCCCGATGCCGATGATCGCCTGCACGATGGCCGCATCGTCCGCATCGGTGGTGACATCACGCACGAAGCTGCCATCGATTTTCACCCGATCGATCGGCAGGCGCTTCAAATTAGGACAGGGACGAATAGCCGGTGCCGAAATCGTCCATCGAGATCGACACGCCGAGCTCGTGCAAGGCGCCAAGCACGCGCGCCGCGTCCTCGACATCCGCGATCACCGCGGTTTCGGTGAACTCGACACCGAGCACCGAAGGCGCGACGCCGACGCGCCCTGCTTCCTCGCGGATAAACTCGATCAGCCCCTCGTGGTGCAACTGGCGTGCCGACAGGTTGATGACGATGCCGCGCAGGCCACGTTCGCGCCACAGACGAGCATGTTCGAAAGCCTCCTGGATGACGAAATTTCCTAGCGAGCGAATCAGCGAAGTACGCTCCGCAACCTGAATCAACTGGCCGGTGGGATGGTAGCCACCGCCCTCCTTCGGGAAACGCAGCAGTGCCTCGGCTCCCACCCGGCGGCCGCTGGCAAGCTCCACGATCGGCTGATAATGCAGTTCGAGACGGCGCTGCTGCAACGCCTGGCGAATCAGCGCCTCGATTTCGATGCGCGCCGACGCGATCCGATTGAGGTCCTCGGTGTAGAACTGGAACTGCTGGCGGCCGCGTTCCTTGGCCCGATACATGGCGCTGTCGGCGAACCTCAAAAGTGCGTCGCCATCGGTTGCATCTTCCGGATACAACGCGATCCCGACGCTGGCAGAGACGAAGTATTCGCGCTCGTGAATCACGAACGGCTGGTTGAGAGCCGCGAGAATTCTTTCTGCCAGCACTGCCAGGTCGCCGCTGCCGCGCACCTCCCCGGCGATCGCGGTGAATTCATCGCCGCTCAGCCGGCACACCGTATCGGTGCGCCGCGCGGTGGCGCGCAACCTTTCTGCGGTTTCGCGCAGCAACGCGTCGCCCGCATCATGCCCCGCAGTATCGTTGACCTGCTTGAAATGATCCAGATCGATGAACAGCAGCCCGACGCTGTGGCCGTCGCGCCGTGCCTGATCGATGGCATGTTTAAGCCGTTCGGTAAACATCGCGCGATTCGGCAATCCGGTGAGCACATCGACATTCGCGAGCCGCGCGAAACGCTGCTGCGACTCGCGAATCAGGGCCAGACGCGAAGCCATCACCAGCACCACCCAGAACAGCAGGCCGCTGATTGTCCCCCCGGCGGCGAGAACCACGGCGGGCGCAAACGATTCCTCCCAGGTTTCGAACCGTGGCTGCGAGGCGAACAAGATCGTCCACGGGTTGCCATGAATCGACACCTGCACCGTCTTCGCCAGGCGCGTGGCGCCGCTCTGGCCGCTACCGCCCGGCGCCCCGTCCTCGTCGTACATCAGGCGATCCGCGACGGTCTGCGTGCCGTCGTAAATTTCCAGATCGATATGGTCATCGACCTTGCCCGGCAGGCCTGCGATCAGATCCGGGATGCGAAACGGCGCATTCACCCAGCCGACGAAAGCCGCGAGCCGCTGTTCCGCGGTCCCGGATACTGCGCCCGCGCGATACACCGGCAGGTACATCAGAAACCCGGCGACGTTCGAGTTGGCGGCTTCGGAGGCGAGTCTGACCATCGCTGTGATCGCCGGCTCGCCGGATTCGCGCGCGCAGCATCGCCGCGCGGCGTAGCGGCTCATCGAGCATGTCGAAGCCGTGCGCGCGCAAATTGCGCTCATTGCGCGGCTCGAGGTAGGTCACCGGGCCGTATTCGGGGCGCTCGCCGGCAGGGCGTATCGCATAATCGGCGAGACCTTGGGCACGGATGCGCGCCTCGAATGCGTCCCTGTCCGCGGCCGGTACCCAGGCGGCAAAGCCGATGCCCTGAAAGCCGGGAAAGGTGCGCGGCAGATCGAGGTTGGCGACATAGGTCTGCCACTGGTCGCGGTCAACCGCGCCGGCGGACTTGATGAAACTCGCGCCGCCACGCAACACCTGGGTGTAGGTCCGCATGCGGCGCTCGATCGCCAGCGTGATTTCGCTGGCGCGAACCTCGAAACGCGCGCGCTGCCGATCGAGTTCCGCGGCTTTCTCCCAGCGCCACAAGGCGAAGGTAATCGCCAGCCCAAACGCGAGCAGCAACCACGCTTGCCACGCGACGCGCGCGCGCAAGGGGCTGCCGGAATCCGCACTTGCGATGTCTGCGGAATTCACCTTGCGCCGTCGCCCAAAACCGGCTCAGACGCCGCAGATCGATTGCAGGAACTACTGAACAAGTCCTCCAGGCCAGTTTCCAACGGTTGCTGTGCGGTCGATTCAAGTCGCTTTGCTATACTTCCACCGCATGATAATCCAATCCCGCGCACGCGACGCAAGCGGGTCAGCTTCCTTTGCGCGCCGCACCGGCCGGGCCGGAGCGTCATTTCTGCTGCTGGCAACACTGGCGATCGCCGCCTGCTCGTCCCGGCCTGTCATCACACCTGCTGTGCCCGATGCTGCCGCCGCGACACTGCCGCAACAGCCACCGGCCGCGTGCCCGCCGGCCCCGCCGTGCCCCGCGCCGGAAACCGCCGCGCCAGCGCCACCGGCGGTGGAAGTTCGCGGCCGCCTCGAAGCGGCCGACTGGTCTGATCTGCTCGATTGGGGCATGGAACCGCTGGGCGGCGCGCGTGACGCATTTCTGCAAAGCTGCAGCGCGCTGGCGGCACAGGATGCGTGGAAATCGGTGTGCAGTGCCGCAGCGCAATTACCGGCGCAGGCTTCCGACGAGGAACTGCGCGCGTTCTTCGAAATCTGGTTCACCCCGTATCGCGTAATCAACGCCGATGGCAGCGTGAACGGCCTGGTTACCGGCTACTACGAGCCGCTGCTCAACGGCAGCCGCAGCCGCACAGGCCGCTATCGTTATCCGCTGTACGCGGTGCCGGATGATCTGCTCACCATCGATCTGTCGAACGTTTACCCGGAATTGAAAAACAGGCGCCTGCGCGGCCGCCTCGATGGCAATCGCGTGGTGCCTTATCTGTCGCGCGAGGAAATCGAGTCGCCGCAACAGCCACTTAAGGGCAAGGAGCTGGTCTGGGTCGATGATGCCGTGGACGCGATGTTTCTGCATATCCAGGGCTCCGGTCAGGTGCAGCTCGACAACGGCGATGTGATGCGCGTCGGCTATGCAGACCAGAACGGCTTCCCGTTCCGTTCGGTGGCGCGGTATCTGATCTCGAACCGGCAGTTGCGCCCGGAGCACGCGTCGATGCAGGGCATCAAGGCGTGGGCGACGCGCCACCCGAAGAAGCTCGAGGCATTCCTCAACTACAACCCGAGCTACGTTTTCTTCCGCGAATTGCCGCTCAATCTGCCCGGCCCGCTGGGCACGCTGCAGGTGCCGCTGACGGCGGAGCGTTCGATCGCCGTCGATCCGCGCGTGGTGCCGCTCGGCGTGCCGGTGTATCTGTCCACCACCTGGCCCAACAGCGACCGGCCGCTGAACCGGCTGATGGTGGCGCAGGACACCGGCGGTGCGATCGCCGGCGCGGTACGCGCGGATTTTTTCTGGGGCTTCGGCGAGCAGGCCGGGCGGCTTGCCGGCACGATGAAGCAGAGCGGCCGCATGTGGGTGCTGTTGCCGAAGGATTACATGCCGGAGCAGAGAACCGGGAACTGAGGATAGAAGTTTGTGGCGCCGGCCTCCTTGCCTGCGTTAGTGGTCGGCCGGTGGCGGCGCCGTGACCGCATCGGTTTCGCGCCGAAACTCCACCACGAAGCGCAGCCGGCTGCGTACCGCCACGCCGTTCTTCAGCGCCGGCACGAAGCGCAGCGCGCGATAGTGCTCCAGCGTCGCCTGATCGAATACGCCCGGCGGGATCGCGCCCAGAATCTGCGCCTCAGCCACCCGGCCGGTTTCGTCGATCCATACTTCCAGCCGCACCACGCCGGCAACGCGCGCTTCCTCGGCCTCGCGCGGGTAGGGCGGGCTGCCGTCGCCGAGCAGCTTCGCGGGCACGTCGACTTCGCGCCAGGTGTAATAGGTCGGGTCGATTGCCAACGGCAGTGCCGCGGTACTCGCGGCATCGGGAATCGGCGCCGCTGCGGGCGATGCCGCTGCCGGGTGCGCCGCCGGCGCGGGGCTGGCAGCCGGCGACTGGCTCGCGGCACTGCCGCCGGGAACCACCGCCAGATCCGCCGCTGGCTCGGCCGGTAGCGCGTCGCGCTGCTCGCGCGCCACGATGCGCACCGTCAGCGGCGCCGCTGGTACCGGCGACGCGCCCAGGCGGCGCACCTCGACGCCGACCAGAATCGAGCCGTGAAGCAGCAGCGACGCGGACAGTGCCGCGAGCAACCGCAGCCGAAGCTGGCGTCGGTCGCGGTAGCGGAAGGTTGGCGCGGACATGAGGTCGGCAGCGCCGGCGCCGGAGTACGCCGCGCAACCGGTCAAGCCATGTCATCCGCCGGCAGCGGCGATACCGTCACGCGCACCGTGAGCTGCTGCTCGCCGCTGCCGAGCACCACACCGCGCAGCGGCGTCACGTCGGAGAAGTCCCGTCCCCAGCTCAGGGTGATGAATTCGGTATCGGCGATCTTGCCGTTGGTCGGATCGAAACCGATCCAGCCCAGGCCGGGGCAATGCGCAGCCACCCAGGCATGCGATGCGTCGGCGCCGATCAGACGCGCCTTGCCCGGCGGCGGCGTGTTGAGAATATAGCCGCTCACATAGCGCGCAGGAATTTCCAGCGAGCGCAGGCAGGAGATCATCGTGTGGGCGAAATCCTGGCAGACGCCGGCGCGCTGTTGCAGCACTTCCGCCACCGGCGTGGTTACCGTGGTGGCTTCGGGATCATAGGTGAACTCGCGCCGGATGCGCTGCGTCAGGTCGATCAATGCGTCCAGCCACGGACGGCCCGGAGCGAAACTCGGCAGCGCGTAATCGAGTGCCTCCGGCAGCGTCGGCGCGGACGGCGACGCGGCACGGAACTGCGCCGGATCCAGATCCTGCCCCGGTTCGAGACGGCAGATCGGCTCGCACGCCAGTTCCCACGGCGGCGATTCGCTGTTCGCGGCGGGAGCGTGGCTGCGCACCTCGACCTGCGAATCGGCGATTACGGTGAGCGTTTCGTGCACCCCTTCGACCGCAAAACGGTGGATCGGATTGCCGAAGAAATCCTCCCCCTGGTCGAACTCGACGGGTGCCGGATCGACGTCGAGACGATGTTCGAGCAGCGTCTGCCAATGCGTCCGGCGCGGCGTCAGGTGCGCCAGTTGACGCCCGCTTCCGACCGGATAGGCGTACTCGTAACAGGTCTCGTGGCGCACGTGATAACGCACGGTTGCGGCGTTCATGGGGCGAGAACCGCGCGCGCCACGCGCTCGGCGTGGCTGAAATAGCGCTGCGTCAGGCGGTCGTTGAGGGCGAACACCGCGCTGCGCAATCCGCCGATGGTATCGAGCAGAAACCCGCTGCGGGGACGCAGGTCGCGCGCCGGATCGAGACGGCACAGCGCTTCCAGCCACGGCGTGACCAGTTCGCGCCCGCTCGGCCCGTGCGAGTTCTCCAGCCGCGACAGAAAATCGTGAATTCCCGAAGCCTGGTAGATGACCGAGCGCGGGTTGGTGCCGTCGAGCACCAGCAGGTCGAGCACCGGCAGCCATTCGGGCTGGGTCATGTAGCGCGCGCGGTAGGTGACGATCGAGTCGGCGAGATCGAGAATCCAGCTCAGGTCGGATTCACGTCCGTGCTCGCAGGCACACAACAGCGCAAGGCACAGGAATGTCAGCCGCTCGGAGCGGCGCCCGATCGACAGGAAGCGCCAGCCGGTGTCGCGCGTCATGCCGTCGAGCGCGAAGCCCGACAGCGTCATCAGGCCGGTGATCGTGCGATCGAGGAAGCCCAGCGTCTCGGCAAGGGAACTGGCGCGTCCGAACGCCGGGTCTTGAACCAGCCGGTTGATGGTGCGCCAGTTGTCGAGCGACATGCATTCGCGCAGGCTGAACGCGACGTACGACAATTGGCGCAGGTTCGCCGCCAGCCCGAACGGATTCGATTCATCGGTCGCGGCGCGCAGCAGCGCCTCATCGCTGGCGTCCTCCAGCTCGATGCCGAATGCCTTGACCAGTTCCAGCACCGGCGTGAGCCCGCTGCCGTCGCGGTCCTGCAGCGCCGGACTGAGCGCCAGCCGCATCAGGCGCGCGGCATCGTCGCAGCGCTCCGCGCAACGTCCGAACCAGTAGAGGTTTTCCGCCACGCGCGACGGCAAGCCCGGGCCCGAACGCACCAGATCGGCCGGGCCGACACTCGCCGGCAACAGGCTGAACAACGTATCCACCGGCCCGCTCGACATCGCCCAGGTGTCCTTCGAGCCACCGCCGCGCTGCATCGACACCACGCGCGGCTCGCGGCTCGCCGCCACGCGCGTCAATCCGCCGGGCATCACCACGTAGCCCTGCGGCGTCGCCGCGGCGAACACCCGCAGCCCGATGCCGCGCGCACAGGCGCGCTGCGGATCGTCCTTGACGATCGCCGGCGCCTGCGACACACGCACCAGCTCCTGTGCCACGAAGTGCTCGGGATGCGTCTGGATGCGTTCGCGAAACTTGTCCAGGC
>WNFL01070460.1_pt1 | contig 12486 bp, 8 predicted proteins | sample 5400361 | NCBI WGS metagenome assembly WNFL01 (sample SAMN13153351, study PRJNA577476) | soil metagenome | isolation source: 40 cm soil on Douglas fir-dominated hillslope | place: USA:California | collected 2013-09-17
GCGGTTCAAACGTTATGGTCCAAGGGCGAAATGACGCTGCGTGTCGCCTTCCATATTTCCTCGAACAGCCAGCATACGCTTGATGATTTCAAGGCGCTGACGGTGTTCACGCCGATGAATTTCGGCGACGACATGTTGCGCTATCGCGGCATCGGGGAGTCGCTGACCCAGGGCATCTATGACGGCTCCACGGTCGGGTTGCCCTATAATCCGAGCGCCAAGGACTGGGAAGAGTTCTGCGCGGTGGCGAAGTGGGCGGCGGAACGCAGCATCCATGTCCATCAGCATGCGGCCAGCGATCGGGCCGCCGCGGGCATCCTCGACTGCTTCGAAGTCGTGAACAAGGAAATCCCGATCGCCGGCCTGCGCTGGCAGATCGCCCATATCGAAAACGCGTCCGACCAAACGCTGCGGCGCATGAAGGCCCTGAACATGGGCTGGGCCGTGCAGGATCGTCTCGTCTATTCGGGCGGGATCGTTTCGAAGGTGCTGGGGCCGGAGGCGTCGAAGCGGGCGCCGCCGATCAAGACCGCGCTCAAGATGGGCCTGCACGTGGCGGCAGGCACCGATTCCGATCAGGTCGCGCCCTATAACCCGTTCGTCTCTCTACGCTGGCTCCTGGACGGCAAGGTGATCGACGGCACGCCCATGCGAGGGCCGCAGGAGTCGCCGGACCGCGAAGAAGCACTGCGCATGTACTCGCTCAATTCGGCATGGTTCACCTTCGACGAAGCCAGGCGCGGTTCGCTGGAGCCAGGCAAATACGCCGATCTCGCCGTGCTGTCGGACGACTATCTGACGGTGCCGGTCGAGAAGGTCGGGGACTTACATTCGGTGCTCACGATGGTCGGCGGTAAGGTGGTGTATGGCGACGGGCCGTTCGCGGCGCTGGAGGGGAAGTAGAAATCGCAGGGCAAATGGCCCGTAGGGTGGGCATCGCGCCCACTCCGCCATGCCATCACCCCACGGGCGGCGGGCGCGCGATGCCCACGCGGTCGCACGTCCCCCGTGCGCGACTTACGCCAACGGCGTGGGCAAATCGCCGAAGGCGCCCACGCAAGTGTTTCGCTGCAGCAGAGGCCGCCCCCTCCTCCGCGCCTTTGTCACGCAGTCGCATGTATAAGTAACACGGCACCAGACCGCCTGTCCGCTAACCGAGGTGCAAGAGACGAGACCGCAGCGCAGCACGACACGACGTTCTGGTCTCAAAATGACCCAGCTTGGCTACCCAATGCTGCCAGCGAACCGCTCCGCAAGCCGCTGACGTCGAAATGCTTCCGCGACGAAATCGACAAACACGAGCGTCTTGGCCGGCACCAGCCGCCGGCTGGCGTGGTAGATCGAGATCGATCCCGCGTCGGCATACCATTGCGGAACCAGCCGTACGAGAGCGCCGCTCTCAAGGTGCCGCAGCGCATGCGCCATAACGATCTGCGTGACGCCCATGCCGAGCACCGCCGCCTGGCACATTGCCTCGGGGTCGTCGAACGCGATGGTAGCCTTGAGCGGGACCGTCATTTCGTCGCCCGCCGCGTTGCGCATCGGGCGTTCACGGACCCGACGTGTTTTTGAAGAGCGCATAACGATGCCATCGAACGAGGCGAGTCCTGACGGATCGGTTGGCGGCGTCCGTCCTTTGAGATAGGACGGCGAGGCCACCGCGATGATGTGCGCGGGCGCAAGGACTCGCGACACCAGACCAGGCGCAAGATCGATGCCGCCGCCGACCGCCGCGTCGAAGCCTTCCGCAATGAGATCAACCTGGCGATTTTCGAACTGCCAGTCCGCGCGGACATTCGGATAGCGCTTCAGGAATTCAGGTAGCAGCGGGAGGATGTATTCGATTCCGAAGGTCATACCCATGCTGACCCGCAGTACGCCGGCCGGTTCGCCGCGATCCGTTGCGACGCTCGCAATCGCGGCCTGCAATTCATCGAGGTTGTTTCGGATCGCATGGAGGAAGCGTTCGCCGGCCTCTGTCAGGGTGAGCTTCCGGGTGCTGCGCTGAAACAGGCGGATGCCGAGATTGCGCTCCAACGTCGCGACATTGCGGCTCACCGCGGCGGGCGTCAGGGAGAGCCGCCGGGCGGCGGCTGAAAAGCCTCTGGTTTCGGCACTTCGGACGAAAGATTCGAGGTTTGCGAGCGTTTCCATCCGCCACTTTCAAGTGATGATTGTAAGTCATTCTACCCATTACCGGCTAATCACGCAGCAATAAAGGTGGCGGTATCTGCTCCGGAAACAACGCCAAACCGGAGTGAACGCCATGACCCAACCCGTAACCCTCAAGACCGGCCTGAACGCCCTCCTGACCCCGGAGGACTCAGTGCTGGTCCTGATCGACCACCAGCCCTTTCAGTTCGCCAACCTGCACAGCCACGAGCCGACGATGGTCGTGAACAACGTCGTTGCGCTGGCGAAGACCGCGAAGGTCTTCAAGGTGCCGACCATCCTCACCACCGTCCTGGGAGGCCGCGGCGGCAAGCTCATCAAGCCGCTGCAGGACGTGTTTCCCGACCAGAAGCCGATCGACCGCACCTTCATCAACACCTGGGAAGACACGCAGGTCGTGGATGCGGTGAAGAAGACTGGCCGCAAGAGGATCATCATGGCTGCGCTCTGGTCGGAAATCTGCCTCGCCACGCCCGCGATCCAGGCGGCTGGCGAAGGCTACGAGGTCTATGCCGTGACCGATGCCTCCGGCGGCGTCAGTGCGGAAGCTCACGAGATGGCCATTCGCCGCATGGTGATGGCAGGTGTCGTGCCGATCACATGGATGGCAGTCGCCGGCGAGTTGCAGCGCGACTGGGCGCGGCAGGAACAGGCCGCCGCGATGGCCCAAGTGTTCCTGGAGCATGGCGGCGGGACGGGAATAGCCCTCGCCTGGGAGCTTCAGCTCCTCGGCCAGAAAGCTGCCGCAGGCGCGTAGTCGGCCGCGACGCAATCACCAAACAGATTTTTCAAATCCACTGGAGGCACATCATGATCAGCGATCAATCGGGCGCAGCCGCAAAGGCGGTCATTCGGCGCAACACCGAAGAAGTGCAAGGCGGCGGCAATTTCGCAGTGTTCGATGAGTTGTTCGCGGACGATTTCCTCGATCACACCCCGCAGCCGGGCCGCGCGCCTGACAAGGACGGCGCACGGCAGCTCTACAAAATACTCCGCGCGGCGTTCCCCGACTTTCACGCCAAGATTCATTGGCAGCTGGCCGATGGTGACCGCGTGACCACTTACAAGACCTATCACGGAACGCACCGCGGAGAATTTCTCGGCGTCGCCCCGACGGGCCGCAAGATCGAGTTCGAAACCGTCGATGTCATGCGCGTGCGTGGCGGCAAGATCACTGAGCATTGGGGCGTCGCCAATCTCTTCTCGCTCATGCAGCAGCTTGGCGCATGGCCGCCAAAAGGGTGACAGTAAGCCTCGCGCGGGCGGCGGATCGCCGCCGCCAGTCTCAACCACAAAGGAACATCACATGACCATCGGCATCATCGGGTCGGGAGCGATCGGCACGGCCTTCGCGCGAACGCTTGCCCGCGCCGGTATGCAGGCGACCATCTCCAACAGCCGCGGACCGGAATCGCTGCGAGGCCTCGTCCGTGACTTGGGACCCTCCATCAAACCCGGGACCCGCGAGGAAGCCGCGCGCGCCGACATCGTCTTCGTCGCTGTCAACTGGACAAAGCTGCCTGCGGCGCTGGCGGGCCGCATTCTCATCGATGCCAACAATCCGATCGAGGCGCCGCTGTTCAAGCCGGTCGATCTCAAAGGTCGGGTATCGAGCGAGATCGTCGCCGATCTCGTGCCCGGAGCTCGCGTCGTCAAGGCGTTCAACCATCTCCGCGCAGAAGTGCTCGCCGCAGACCCGCGGTCGGATGGCGGGCGGCGAGTGCTGTTCTATTCTGGCAATGACAGCGCCGCGAAGGCGGAGGTGGCGGCGCTCATCGACCGCATCGGGTTCGCCGGCATCGATCTTGGATCGCTCGCGGTCGGCGGCAAGCTTGCGCAGTTTCCCGGCGGCCCATTGCCGAATCAAAACCTCATCAAGGTCGGCTGAATATCCGCTTTTGGCCCACGGCTGCCATGACTGGCGCCGTTCATTGCGCGGCAGCCATCAGAGGCACAGCGGACTGCCAATTGTGCGCGTGTTCACGCCTTGTCTGAGATGGTCGGATATCTGTGTCCCAATAATGCGCTGAGGCCCAAGCGATTAAGGGATATTGCTCCGCGACACACGGCTTGATTTCGTGACGCCGGTCACGCAAGGGGAATTCCGTGCCCTGCCAAAGAAAATCGCTGCCCTGGCGTGGAAAGTTCCCTGCCCCCCGCGAGAAATTCCCTGCGCCGCATGGGGTGCACCCCATCCCTGCCAACAGGGAATTCGAGGATCATGGCCGATCCGCTCCCATCGTGCGTGCGCGAATCGCTCCGCATCACTCAAGCTTGACGTTGGCCACCCGGCCGACTTCGCCCCACATCCTGGTTTCCGTGTCGATCAAGCGGGCGAACTCCGCCGCGGTGCTGCCGACGGTCGGGGTCGCCATTGCCTTGAACTTCTCCTTCACGTCGGCCATCTGCATGATCTTGCGCAACTCGGTTTCGAGCTTGCGGACGATGCTAGGCGGCGTCGCGGCTGGTGCGAACACGCCGCTCCACAGTCCGACCTCCATGCCGGACACGCCGGCCTCCGCCATGGTCGGCACGTCAGGAAGATCTTCCAGTCGGGTGTTGGAGGTGACGGCGAGGGCGCGGACCTGTCCGCCCTTGACCTGCGGCGTCGTCGGCGGCGGATCCGTGATCGCGAACAGCGATTGCTGGCCGATGACGCTGACCAGCGATTCGTTGCTGCTCTTATAGGGGATCGCGGTGCCGGGTGCGCCGGTGCGCAATTTGAAGAGTTCGGTCGCCAAGGTGAATGCCGAGGAAGCCGTAGCGTAGTTGGCCTTGTCGGGATTGGCCTTCATCCACGACACCAATTCCTGCACGTTTTTCGCCGGATGCGACGGGTAGACTGAAAGAATCAAGGGAAACGACGCAAGATTGGAAATCGGCGCGAAATCCTTGAGGGTCGCATAAGGCGGCTTTACCGAGATCGCCGGGATGATGCTCATGGCGCCGCTTGCGCCGACCAGCAGCGTATAGCCGTCAGGCGGCGTCGCCATCACGGAGAGGGCCGCGAGACTGCCGCCCGCCCCCACTTTGTTCTCGATGATCACGGTCTGGCCGAGGCCGTCCTGCAGCTTCTGGCCGACAATCCGTGCGATGATGTCGTTGCCGCCTCCGGCCGCGAAGCCGACCACGATCTTGATGGTCTTGCTGGGGTAATTCGCCGCCGGGTCGGGCTGCGCGCGGGCGCTCCCGTTCAGTCCCACGATCAGTGCCAGAGCCATCAGGCCGGCCGCATGCGCTTTGTTATGCCAGGCAGTGCTTTGCATGGCGTCCTCCCGCTTCTTTGCGTCCAACATTAGAGCATTTTACGATAAAGTTGACCCTCACGGTGTCATTGCCCGGCTTGACCGGGCAATCCAGTATCCACGGCCGGTGGTTACTGGATCGCCCGGTCAAGCCGGGCGATGACAGCACAGAAGTAGGTCAACCTAATCGAAAAATGCTCTAGCACGCTTCTTTGCATCGAACGCTCATCCGCCTCAATCGATGTGCGCGCCCACGGCTGAGTCTTCCCCCGGCAGCAACCGCGCCCCCGACAGGCGGCGATGGAGGCGATCCAATGCCAGATAGATGACCGGCGTCGTGTAGAGCGTCAGCAATTGGCTCAGCAGCAGCCCGCCGATGATCGTGATCCCGAGCGGGAAACGCAGTTCCGATCCGGTGCCGGTTTCGAGCGCGAGCGGCAAAGCGCCGAACAGCGCCGCAAGCGTCGTCATCATGATCGGCCTGAACCGCAGCAGGCACGCCTGCAGGATCGCCTCCGGCGGCGTCAGCCCGCCGACACGTTCCGCTTCAAGCGCGAAGTCGATCATCATGATGGCGTTCTTCTTGACGATGCCCATCAGCAACACGATGCCGATCAGCGCAATGATCGACAGATCCTGGCCGAACATCATCATCGCCACGAGCGCACCGACGCCCGCGGACGGCAGGGTGGAGAGAATCGTCAACGGGTGCACGAAGCTCTCATAGAGCATGCCGAGCACGATATAGATCGTCACCACGGCCGCCAGAATGAGCCACGGCTCGCCGGCCAGCGAGGATGCAAATTCAGCGGTGTCGCCCGCATAGGTGCCGACCACGGACGCCGGCATGTCGATGTCGTTTTCCGCGGACGAAATGGCTGCAACGGCGTCGCCAAGCGAGGCGCCCGGGGCGAGGTTGAAGCTGACGGTCACGGCCGGAAACTGATCGTGATGCCCAATTGCGAGCGCTGCCGTGGTGCGCTCGACCGTTGCGACCGCATCTAACGGCACCAGGTTCGTCGCGTTCGTCGGCAGCAAGAGGAGATTCGAAGTCGAGCTTGAGAGCGTCGCCTGCGTTGTGGTCGTTCCGGCCGGCAGGTATAGCTTGGAGAGCGTGCTCGGGTCGCGCTGATATTCCGGCATGGCTTCCAGTATCACCCGGTACTGATTGGCCTGGCCGAAGATCGTCGAAATCTGCCGCTGCCCGAAAGCGTCATTGAGCGTATCGCTGATCGCCTGCATTGAGACGCCCAGCCGTCCGGCCTTTTCGCGGTCGACTTTTACGTCGACCCGAAGTCCGCCCTCCTGCGCTTCCGAAGCGACGTCGCGAAACAGCGGATCCTCGCGCAATCGCGTCACCAGAGCGCCGGCCCATTGACTGACTTCTGCGGCATCTGTCGACGCCAAGGTGTACTGAAAAAGCGCGCGTGACGACCGCGTGCTGATCTGGATGTCCTGAACCGGCTGGAAATAGACGGTCATCCCCGGCACGGACGCAATCGCCCGCTTCAGCCGCTCGATGACATCGGTGACGAAGCTCATGCGCTGGTCGCGGGGCTTCAACGTGATGGCGAGCCGGCCCGCGTTCGGCGTCGGGTTCATAGGGGTAACCCCGACCACCGATATGACGCCGGTCACATCAGCGTCCCGGCGAATCGTGTCGACGATGTCCTGCTGCAGGCGTTGCATCTCCGCGTAGGAAACTTCAGGGCCCGCCTCGGTGACGGCCTTGATCAAGCCGGTATCTTGAATGGGCAGGAAGCCTTTGGGGACGATGACATAGAGCCAGATGGTGGCGATCAGGGTGGCGATCGTCACGAGGAGGGTCGCGCGCTCGTGGTGCAGCACCCATTCGAGGCTCGCCTGATAGGCGTCGACCGCCCACTCGACGGCGTGATCGAGCCGCCGGGTCAGCGCACCGACCGCCGCCATCCTACCCTCCCCCGCTTGTGGGGGAGGGTAGGGCGGGGGCTGGCGAAGCAGGCGGCTGCACATCATCGGCGTCAAGGTGAGCGAAACCACCGCCGAGGTGATGACCGCGACCGTGAGCGTCAAGGCGAATTCGCGGAACATCCGCCCGACGATGCCGCTCATGAACAGCAACGGTATGAACACCGCGACCAGGGACACCGTCAATGAGATGACCGTGAACCCGATCTCCTTGGCGCCATTCAGCGCCGCCTCGAACGGCTGCTCGCCCTCCTCCATATGACGGACGATGTTCTCGATCATCACGATCGCATCGTCGATCACGAAACCGGTGCCGATCGTCAGCGCCATCAACGAAAGATTGTCGAGGCTGAAGCTGCAGAACCACATCACCCCGAAGGTGGCGATGAGCGACAGCGGCAGCGCGACGCCGGCGATGATGGTGGCCCGGATGGTGCGCAGGAAAATGAACACCACCATGACAACGAGGCCGACGCTCAATATCAGGGTGAACTGGACGTCGTGCACCGAGGCCCGAATGGTGCCGGTGCGGTCCTGGACCACGGCCAGGGAAACGCCCTTGGGCATGACGCGCTGCAGGCGCGGCAGCTCCTGGCCGACGCGGCGAACGGTGTCAATGACATTGGCGCCCGGTTGACGCTGAATATCGATAATGACGGCCGGCACACTCTGGTACCATCCGCCGACCTTGCTGTTCTCCAAGCCGTCGATGACATCGGCGACATCGCGGAGCATGACAGGCGCGCCACTGCGATACGCGATGATCAGATTGCGATACGTCTCGATGCCGGTGACCTGGTCATTGGCAGCGATCGTATAGGACTGCTGGGCGCCGTCGAGCGATCCTTTCGGGCCCGCCACATTGGCTGCCACGATCGCGGTGCGCAGGTCCTCAAGCGCTATGCCATAAGAGGCAAGCCTGGCGAGATCGGCCTGGATGCGGACCGCAGGCTTGAGCCCGCCCTGGACCGAGACATGGCCAACGCCGGTCACCTCACTGAGCCGCTGCGCGATCAAGGTGTCGGCGAGATCGCTCATCTGCCGCAACGAGATCACAGGCGACGTCAGCGCCAGCGTAAGTACCGGCGCATCGGCGGGATTCACCTTGGAATAGACCGGCGGGTAGGGAAGGTTGCGCGGCAGCGTCGAACCTGCCGCATTGATCGCGGACTGCACATCCTGCGCGGCAGCGTCGATTTCGCGATTGAGCTCGAACTGCAAGGTAATCTGGCTGACCCCGAAGGAACTCGACGACGACATGGTTGCGAGCGCTGGGATTTGTCCGAACTGGCGTTCCAGCGGGGCAGTGACGAGCGACGCTATCGTCTCGGCGTTGGCGCCCGGCAGCTGCGTTGTCACCTGGATGGTCGGAAAGTCGACCTGCGGCAGTGACGCGACCGGCAGCAAAAAATATCCAAGGATGCCGCCCAGCATCACGGCGACGCCGAGCAGCGAGGTGGCAATCGGCCGGAAAATAAAGGGCGACGATACGCTCATGGCGTAGCGGTCGTGGCGCCGCCGGATCGGGGCCGCTGCGCGCCGTCGCGGGACGGCTCTGATGACGCCGACTGCGGCGCGGCGCCCGGGGATGGCGTCTCCGCCGGTCGGGCGGCAGTTTCGGTGCGCGGCGTCGGATCGGATCGGGCCGAAGGGGTCTCGCGCCGCGGGCCGCGGCGGCGTTCGCTGCCGGCCGGCCGTTGCAGGTCCTCCTGCGTTCCGATCGCGATCTTGGCGCCGTCGGTCAACTGCGAGAACCCCGTCGTCACCACACGCTCGCCCTCGTCGATGCCGGCCGCGATCACGGCCTCAACGTCATCCTGCTGGGCGACCGTCACCGGATGCACCGCGACGGTGTTGTCGTCATTGGCGACGTACGCAAAGGTCCCGTTCGGGCCACGCTGGACCGCGGCCGTGGGCACCACGATGACCTGCCGCATGGTATCGACCAGGAGCTTCACATTGACGAACTGGCCCGGCCAGATTTGCAGGTCGTTGTTGGGGAATTCGGCCTTGAGCTTTACGGTCCCGGTGGCCTGATCGACCTGATTGTCGATCACGGTGAGCGTGCCGCGATCCACGACGGTGCGATTGTCGTCACCCAGCGCCTGGACGCTCAATGCTTCCTGCGCGAACGCCTTGTTGACCTGGGCGAGGCGCTGTTGCGGCAGCGTAAAGATGACGGCGATCGGCCTGACCTGGGTGATCACCACGATCCCGGTGGTGTCCGCGGCGTGCACGATGTTGCCGGCATCGACCTGGCGAATGCCGGTGCGGCCGGCAAGCGGCGCAATGATCTTGGTGTAGGACAGGATAGCTTTGGAATTCTCGATGGCGCCCTGATCGGCCTGCACTTGGGCTTCAAGCTGCGCCACCAGCGCCCGCTGCGTGTCATGCTGCTGGCGCGTGGCCGAATTGGTCTGCATCAGCCGGGCATAGCGCTCAAGATCGAGGCGGGCATTGGCCAGCTGGGCTTCATCCATGGCCTTCTTGGCCACGGCCTGATCGTATTGCGCCTGGTAGATCGTCGCGTCGATTTCCGCCAGGACGAAATCCTGACCGACGTCCTGGCCCTCCTTGAAATTGACGCTCATGAGCTTGCCGTCGACCTGGGCCTTCACCGTCACCGTGTTGAGTGCGCGGCTCGAGCCGACGCCATCGAAGTAGACCGGGACGTCGGCTTTGTTCGCCACCGCGGCGAGCACCGGCACCGGCCCGTCACCGCGCAGAGCCCGCCCGCCTCGTCCGCCAGCCTCGCCGGCCTGAATTTGCGCTTGGCGGTAATGGGCCAGGTATGCGGGGAGGTACTGCGGGGCATAAAACCAAAGGTAGCCCGCCGCGATGGCAAGCACGATCACGATGCTGACGACCCCGCGTCGCCACCGCCGCGTTGTCCGCTGCGCGCTTGGCGCCGTTGTGAACGTCTTTTCGAACCGGTCGGTTTTCACGCGGGCTCCTTCGTGGCGGCCCCCCTCTGCCAACCCCGAAGGAACTACAATGCCAAGAAGTGAGGCAAAACGCACCCCCGAACGCGCCCGCGCGAGTTCATGGTATGCCGCAACCCGACGAACCCGTGTGATTGCTTAGCCCCGAAATCCACGATCGCCGCGGCGCGAAAACCAGGCCGCATTGATTTTGTTGGGAATTCCAAAATTAGTTCGTTTCCACAAAAGCCGACCCCAATAGATTACGGTATTTTAATACCTTTACCGCCACCGTCGGGGCGCAGCCTGCACGGCGTGCCGCATCGAACGCGCCGATGGCGTGGGTCGGCAGCAACACAGCGCGCAATTGGCGCTGATTTCATTAGATTTGGTGTCTATCAGTCCGCTTCTTTGGTTTCCCCGATATGATATTGAGCGTAAAGCTCAAGCCCGAGGCGGGCGACAAGTTCAAGCTGAGTTTCGAGGAAGTCGATGTGCTCCTCTTCATCGCTCATCAATTTTTCAAACAGGTCCCTGGTCACATAATCCTTGGCCCCATGGCAATAACCCGCCGCCTCCTGGTAAAGGGCACGCGCGGACATCTCAGCAGCCAGATCGCAATCCAAGACCTCTTTGACGGTCTGCCCGATATGCAGCGGATCGAGCACCTGCATGTTGGGAAAACCATCGAGGAAAATGATGCGGTGAACGAGTTTATCGGCGTGTTCCATCTCTTCGATGGACTCCTTGCGCCATTTTTTGGCGAGAGCCTGGTAGCCCCAGTTCTCGAGCAGGCGATAGTGCAACCAATACTGATTGACGGCCGTAAGCTCGTGACGCAACGCCTTGTTGAGGTATTCAATTACGGTTGTATCTCCGCGCATAGTGACGTCTCGCTGCTTGGCTGCCGCTCGGCAGATGAGGAACAGACTTGAATAATAACAATTCTAATGTTGAACGGAAAGTTCCGTCGACCCGAACCTGTTGAAAATTCGCGGCGACCAAACCAGGGCGTGAGGGGATGCGGGAAATTACGGCGTTGACGACAACGCTGACGCGTTTTCTGGCACGTCCCTGCTCTCCCCTGCAGGTGGGGAGAGTAAATCAAGACCGTCCCCGGCTGCTTGCAGGGGAGGGCAGGAAGGGGGCTCGGAAGAGGCGCAAATGCAGGTTCTTGCCGCAAGCGTCGGCGTCGTTTCAGCGAGTGCCTCCTCCATGATTCGCCTGATCGTGCGGGCGCAGCGCCCACATTCGGCGCTGCATCCCAAACACCGATAGACCTCGCTGGTGGCTCGGACAGTGCGCTCGGCCGTAACGGATCGGACCTGGTGGTCCGAAATGACGTTGCACGAACACACGATCACGCTACGGCACTCCCGGTTCGATCCGGTCTCTTAATCTCACTGCGCTCGCGAACGAGCGCGTCCTCCGGATGACAACGTTATCCTTGGCATTTGGCGGCGATGTCCCGCAAGTGCAATGAAATGAAATCGCTCTAAACTGCAAAGTAGAATAGTTCTAACCGATTGGAGCGGTTTTCGTTTAGCCTGACCTGCCTCTGTCCTGTCATCGCCCGGCTTGACCGGGCGATCCAGTAACCATCGACCGGGGGATACTGGATTGCCCGGTCAAGCCGGGCAATGACACTTGCAAGGTCAACCTAATCAAAGTAACCGGAGATGGACGGCCGCCTACCCGTTCTGTAGGGATGGCGCCTGATCATGCCTGCCTGACCTCCGAAAGGTTGAAGAATGACCGCCGTTGGAGTGAGCTCCGGTATTTTCCGCGACATATTTTCAACCGAGCCGATGCGCCGCATCTTCGCGGACGAAAGTCGCATCCAGAAATATCTCGACATCGAAGCGGCGCTCGCCCGCGCCCAGGCGCGTCTCGGCATCATTCCGCAGAATGCGTGCGACGAAATCCTGCGCCATTGCTCAATCGCCGAGTATGATTTCGCCAAGCTCAAGAGTGCGACCGAGCGCATCGGTTATCCGGTGCTGCCGGTCGTCCAGCAGCTCGTTGCGCTGTGCCGGGACGGCCTCGGCGAATGGTGTCATTGGGGCGCCACCACCCAGGACATCACCGACACCGCCACCGTCCTGCAAATCCGCGAAGCCCTCGATCTCATCGAGGCTGACCTCGTTGCGATCTCGGACGCGCTGGCGGCCCTTGCAAAACGCTATCGCGACACCCCG
>WNFL01122267.1_pt2 | contig 12486 bp, 13 predicted proteins | sample 5400361 | NCBI WGS metagenome assembly WNFL01 (sample SAMN13153351, study PRJNA577476) | soil metagenome | isolation source: 40 cm soil on Douglas fir-dominated hillslope | place: USA:California | collected 2013-09-17
TGTCGGACTTGATCGGACCGGTTTCGTCGATCGGACGGCCGAGCACATCCATGATGCGGCCCAGCGTGCCGATACCAACCGGTACGGAGATGGCAGCACCGGTGTTCTTGACCTTCATGCCGCGGCGCAAGCCGTCCGAAGAGCCCAGCGCGATGCAGCGGACCACGCCATCGCCGAGCTGCTGCTCGACTTCGAAGGTGAGTCCCTTTTCGGCAAACGAAGCGTCGTTCGACTCTTCGAGCACCAGCGCGTCGTAAACCTTCGGCATCGCTTCGCGCGAAAACTGGATGTCGGTCACCGCACCGATGCACTGGACGATTGTTCCTTGGTTCATGATGTTTTCCTAGTACGTAAGTCGAATTCGTTGGAAGTTGGCGATCAGACCGCGGCTGCTCCACCGACGATCTCTGACAGTTCTTTCGTGATCGCGGCCTGCCGGCTCTTGTTGTAGACCAGGGTCAGCTCGTCGATCAGCGTCGCGGCGTTGTCGGACGCGGACTTCATTGCCACCATGCGCGCCGATTGTTCCGACGCCATGTTTTCCGACACGCCCTGATACACCACGGCCTCGATGTAGCGCGTGAGCACCTGGTCCAGGACGACTTTGGCTTCGGGCTCGTAGATATAGTCCCAGTTGCCCTCGGGTGCGCCGATCCGCTCTCCGGTGAGGGGCAACAACTGCTCCATCACTGGCTCCTGCTTCATGGTGTTGATGAAGCGGGTGTAGAAAATGATCACGCGGTCGAAGCGGTCCTTGGTGTAGCCATCCAGCATGACCTTCACGGCGCCGATAAGGTCATCGAGTTTCGGCCGGTCGCCGAGGGCGATCGATTGCGAAATGATGTTCGCGCCGAGACGCTGCATGAAACCGAGGCCTTTGCCGCCGATGCAGCAAACGTCGATCTCTTCCCCCTCGGTTTGCCATTGCTTGTACTGGTTCAGCGCCATGCGCAGAATGTTGGTGTTCAGCGCGCCGCACAATCCCTTGTCGGTGGTGACTACGATGATGCCCACGCGCTTGACCGTGTCACGCTCGATCAGGAACGGATGGCGATACTCGGGATTGGCGTGCGAAATATGCGCTGCGACGTTGCGAATCTTTTCGGCATACGGACGGGCGGCGCGCATGCGCTCCTGCGCCTTGCGCATCTTCGACGCGGCGACCATTTCCATCGCCTTGGTGATCTTGCGAGTGTTCTGAACACTCTTGATCTTGGTGCGTATTTCCTTTGTGCCCGCCATCGATTCCCGTCCGGATTACAAGGTCGTCGTTACACTGCCAGCTTGCAGCCGTTCAATAGCTGCCGTTTTTCTTCCAGTCCTTGATCGCTTCGTTCAGCGCCTTCTCGTCGTCTCCGGACAATTCCTTGTCCATGCGACCGGCGAGCGCCGCATATTTGGTCTTGATGTAGTCACGCATCGATTTCTCGGCAGGGAGCGCCTTTTTCACATCGATGTCGTCGTAGTAGCCGGTGTTCACCGCGAACAAGGTCAGCGCCATTTCCCACACCTGAAGCGGCTGGTATTGCTGCTGCTTCATCAGTTCCGTCACCATGCGGCCGCGCTCGAGCTGCTTGCGGGTGGATTCATCCAGGTCGGAGGCAAACTGGGCGAATGCCGCGAGTTCCCGATACTGGGCGAGCGCCAGGCGCACGCCGCCGCCAGTATCCTTGCGCTTCATGATCTTGGTCTGCGCGGCGCCGCCGACACGGGATACGGACACACCTGCATTGATTGCCGGACGGATGCCCGCGTTGAACAAATCGGTTTCCAGAAAGATCTGGCCGTCGGTAATCGAGATCACGTTGGTCGGCACGAATGCGGATACGTCGCCGGCCTGCGTTTCGATGATCGGCAACGCAGTCAGCGAACCGGTCTTGCCCTTGACCGCGCCTTTGGTGAAGCGCTCGACCCAGGCTTCGCTTACGCGCGCGGCGCGCTCCAGCAGGCGTGAGTGCAGATAGAACACGTCGCCGGGATACGCTTCGCGGCCCGGGGGACGGCGCAACAGCAACGACACCTGGCGATAGGCCCAGGCCTGCTTGGTCAAATCGTCATAAATAATCAGCGCGTCCTGGCCGCGATCGCGGAAGTATTCGCCCATGGTGCAGCCGGAGTAGGGTGCGATGTATTGCAAGGCGGCGGATTCGGAAGCAGTCGCAGCGACGACAATGGTATAGGCCATCGCGCCGTGTTCTTCGAGCTTGCGCACAACGTTGGCGACGGTCGATGCCTTCTGGCCGATGGCAACGTATACGCAGAAGATATCCTTGCCCTTCTGGTTGATGATGGTATCCACCGCCACCGCCGTCTTGCCGGTCTGGCGGTCGCCGATGATCAGCTCGCGTTGTCCACGGCCGACCGGCACCATCGCATCGATTGCCTTGAGGCCGGTCTGCACCGGCTGGGATACCGATTTGCGCCAGATGACGCCGGGCGCAACCTTTTCGATGACGTCTGTTTCCTTGGCGGTGATGGGACCCTTGCCATCGATCGGCTGGCCGAGCGCGTTGACCACGCGGCCGAGCAACTCGGGACCGACCGGCACTTCCAGAATGCGCCCGGTGCTCTTGACCGGGTCGCCTTCGGAAATGTGCTCGTACTCACCCAGCACAACCGCACCGACCGAGTCGCGTTCGAGGTTCAGCGCGAGACCGAACGTGTTTCCCGGGAATTCCAGCATCTCCCCCTGCATCACGTCGGCCAGTCCGTGAATGCGGCAGATACCATCGGTAACGGAGACGACGGTGCCCTGCGTGCGCACCTCAGAGGAGGAAGCGAGATTCTGGATCTTGCTCTTGATCAGCTCGCTGATTTCGGACGGATTCAACTGCATGGGTCAAAACTCCTATTTCGAAAGGGTCGCGGCCATGGTCTGCAGCCTGCCACGCACTGAAGCATCCCAGACTTTGTCACCCACCTCGACCTTGATTCCCCCGATAAGGTCGGGGTCCACGGTCACGGTGGCGTTGATCTTGCGCTTGAATCGCGAGGACAGCAGGTTTACGACCTGGTTGCGCTGCGCATCTTCCATGGGAAAGGCCGAGCTGATTTTCGCATCCAGCTTGCCTTCGTCTTCCAGCTTGAGTTGCTCGAACAGCTCGCGAATTTCCGCAACCACCGGCAACCGGCGGTTATGCACCAGCAACTGGATCAGGTTGCGCGCCACGTCGTCGATACGCTCGCCGCATATTGCAAGCAAAAGTTTTTCAATGTCTGCCGACGTAACCTTGGGATTGGCCATGGCCGCCTGCATCTGCGGATCCTGATAGACGGTGGCGATCAGATTCAGCGCTTCGGACCAGGCCGGCAAGGCATTGCTCTGCTTTGCAAGGCGGAACACCGCTTCGGCATAGGGCCGGGCAATGGTGGCGAGTTCGGCCATCGTCTTATCTGAACTCGGCTTCCAGGCCGGAGAGCAGCTGCGCGTGAGCCTTGGCGTCGATTTCGCGCTTGAGGATTTTCTCCGCTCCAGTCACCGCGAGTACGGATACCTGGGCACGCAATGCTTCCTTGGCGCGGAAAACTTCCTGCTCGATTTCGGCCTTGGCGCCGGTGACAATGCGCTCTGCTTCGGCTTTGGCCGCGGTCTTGGCTTCTTCAACCACCGCCGCGCCACGTTTTTCCGCCTGTGAAATGATTTCGCCGGCCTGGACGCGGGCGCGCTGCAACTCCTCTGCCGCGCGTTTTGCGGCCAGTTCGAGGTCCTGCTTGCCGCGCTCGGCTGCGGCCAAGCCTTCAGCGATCTGCTTTTGTCGCTGCTCGATGGCCTTCATGAGCGGAGGCCAGACGAACTTGACCGTAAACCAGATGAAGATCGCGAAAGCGACCGCCTGGGAGAGCATGGTCAATCCGATATTCACGGCTGTCTCCTAACCTGTGGTTGCCGGAATCCTGGCTTATTTAATAACAGCAAGCAGCGGATTGCCGAACGCGAACAGCATTGCGAGTCCGACGCCGATGATGAACGATGCATCGATCAGGCCGAGCAGCAGGAACACCTTGGCCTGCAACGCCGGAATCATTTCGGGCTGGCGGGCTGCGCCTTCCAGAAAACGGCTGCACATGATGCCCACCCCGATACATGCGCCTGCGGCGCCGAGGCCGATCATCAGGCCGATGCCCACGCCGGTGTAGGCCTGGATCAGTGCCAGAAATTGCATTTTTTCCATTTGGGTATTCCTTCCCTTCTTCTCAATAAAAGTGGATGACGAAATCAATGACTTTCGTGCGCCATCGACAGATACACGACGGTCAGCATCATGAAAATGAATGCCTGCAACACAACGATCAATATGTGGAAGATCGCCCAGCCGGCGCCGAGGATCGAACCGAATATGGCGCCGACCAGTCCGGTGGCGGCCCACAATCCCAGCAGCAGGAAAATGATTTCTCCGGCGTACATGTTCCCGTAGAGGCGCAACGAGTGGGACAGCGGTTTGGAGATGTATTCCACCAGGTTGAACAGTAAGTTGAAAAATACGAGCAATGGTGAAATCCAGAGTGGCTTCACACCGAACGGCGTGCATAACAACTCGTGAATCCAGCCGCCGAATCCCTTGACCGCGATGCTGAAATAAATCATCAGTAGCCAGACCGACAACGCGAGCGCGAAAGTCGTGTTGATGTCGGCTGTCGGTACGCCGCGCCAGTGCTCGAGGTGAAATACATGCTCGTAGACCCAGGCCATGATATCCACCGGCAGGAAATCCATGGCGTTCATGAGCAGCACCCATACGAATACAGTCAGTGCTGCGGGTGCGATGAATTTATGGCGGTCGCCGTGAAAAATACCCTTGACCTGCTCATCCACGAATTCGACAGCGAGTTCGACGAAGGCCTGGCGTTTGCCGGGGATGCCGGCGGTTGCTCCACGCACCACCCACCAGAGAAAGCCAAGGCTGACGACGCCGAGCAAAACCGACATGACCAGCGAATCGACATGCAGCGTCCAGAAGTCGCCTTGGCCCACCTGAGACGTCATGTTCGTCAGGTGGTGCGAAATGTATTCCGTCGGGGTCTGTTCGTTTTCGGCAGCCATCGCTATGCACTTGCTCTATTCACGTACGAAAAACGCCATCGAGAACACCAGGATCGAAACAATGAACGATCCGATGAAGACGATGAGCATCACATCCTTGTATAACGCCAGTACCAGCCAAAGCAGAATTACGGCAAGACCGATCTTGGTCGCCTCGGCCCGCAATGCTGCGACTATTGTCCCGTCGGCGGACTGCATGTTGCTCGACTGCATGACCATGGCGAAGGCCAGTCCGGCAATGACGCTGACCGAACCTCCGAGAGCCGCCGAAGCCGCTCCATGGGTACCGACCAGCAAGCCGGCAATTACTGCCATCAACACAGTAACGACAACCTGCCAGACAAGAACCGTACGTACCGGCTTGCTCTGAATGCGTAGCATATTCGCTAGGCAAATACCAAGGAGCAAACTTTTCGATTGTAATTGCTTTGACGATTTAGCGTCAACGACCGGGTGTAAATCATGTCCGGGTCGACCGCCTAACGACGCAATTTTTGAAGGACATTGTCCAGCTGATCGAGGCTCGCGTAGTCGATGGTCAGCTTGCCCCGGCCGCCCCGTGCTGTCTTTACGGTGACTGTCGTTCCGAGGATTTCCGATAATTCCTCTTCGAGCGCCTGCAGGTCTCGATCCTTTCTCGGCTGCTTGCGCGGCGTCTTGCGGGACGTCGTCTCGGTCTGACCAACGAGTTGCTCGGCTTCTCGCACCGACAGATTGCGGCTGATGATCTGGTGAGCCAACTCAGCCTGGCGTGAGCCATTGACTGTCAGAAGAGCCCGGGCGTGACCCATTTCGATCTTCCCCTGCATCAACAGGTCTTGCACCGCCTTCGACAAATTGAGCAGGCGTAACAGATTTGTAACCGCGCTACGGGAGCGCCCCACTGCCTGGGCCGCGACTTCGTGCGTCATTTCGAATTCGTCCACCAGTCGCTGAATGCCCGTGGCTTCCTCGAGCGGATTCAAATCTTCGCGCTGGATGTTCTCTATGAGCGCCATCGCCAACGCGGCTTTATCCGGGACGTTACGGACTACGACCGGGACCTGCGTCAATCCGGCCAGCTGCGAAGCGCGCCAGCGGCGTTCGCCGGCGATGATTTCATATCTGCCGTTCTCGACGGGACGCACCAGGATTGGCTGAATCAGCCCCTGGGCCTTGATCGAATCGGCCAGTTCCGCGATCGACTGAGGATCCATGCGGGTACGCGGTTGAAAACGGCCCGGCTTCAGCAGTCCCACCGCCAATTCGGTCAGCGCATCTTCGGCTCGTTCCTCATTGTTGCCGGATAGCAATGCATCGAGTCCGCGGCCCAGTCCTTTGAGTTTTGCCATTTGCATTCTTTCTAAACGTTCTTGCCAAGCATTTCGCCTGCAAGCGCAAGATAAGCCAGTGCGCCCTTCGATTGGCGGTCGAAATTGAGCACGGGAAGACCATGGCTTGGAGCTTCGGCGAGTCGGATATTTCGGGGAATGACGGTTCGATAGACCTTGTCGCCGAAGTGCTGCTGCAGTTGATCCGATACCTGCTGCGCGAGCATATTGCGCGGGTCGTACATGGTGCGCAGCAAACCTTCGATCTCAAGGCCCGGATTCAGATTGACGCGGACCTTCTTGATGGTCTGCACGAGGTCGCTCAGTCCCTCCAGGGCGTAGTACTCGCACTGCATGGGAATCATCACGGCGTTGGCGGCGCACAGGCCATTGACCGTCAGAAGGTTCAGCGCGGGCGGGCAATCGATGAGCACGAAATCGTATTGATCCCGGATATCGTCGAGGGCCGTTTTCAACCGTGTTTCGCGCTCCGAAAGGTCTACCATTTCGATTTCGGCGCCGGCGAGTTCGCGATTGGCTGGAATCACATCGAAGCCTCCGCTCTGACTGCGAACGCGCACGGTGGCGATTGGCGTCTCGCCAAGCAGAACCTGATACACCGTCGCTTTGAGTCCACGTTTGTCGATGCCGCTGCCCATGGTCGCGTTGCCTTGCGGGTCCAAATCAACCAGCAGCACCCGGCGGCCCGCAGTCACCAGACTGGCCGCGAGATTGATACTCGTCGTGGTCTTGCCGACTCCACCCTTCTGATTAGTGATTGCTAACACACGTGGCATGCGAGTCAATCCGGGCTTGTAGTCGACAGGGAGTACATAAAAACGAGATGACGCGATGCTTCGAGTTGGGGTATCTGCAGACGTAAAGTCTTGCTCACCTTCCACGATGACGGCACTTGCGCAATCTCTTCGTCCGGATGCAACCCCTTCATCGCGATCATTGCTCCATCGGCTGCGCACAGATGGCCGGCCAGTTTTACAAAATCAGCGAGGTCCGAAAAAGCCCGGGAAATAACGGTCTTGAACAATTCGTCGGGCCGATAAGTCTCGACTCTCTCGGACACTACTTGCGCGCTCGACAGCCCAAGTTCCGCTATTGCCTGTTTCAGGAAGGCACCCTTCTTATGGTTCGAGTCGAGCAATGTCACAGCACGGCCGGGGCACGAGATTGCAATGGGGATGCCCGGAAGTCCCGCGCCGCTACCGACGTCTACTATGTTTCCATCGGGTAGATGAGCAACGACCGCAAGACTGTCGAGCACATGATGACTGACGAGCTTGGCCTCGTCCCGGATCGCTGTGAGGTTGTATACCCGATTCCATTTGGTCAGCAGGTCCAGATAGCCCGCGAGCTGATCCATCGCCGTTGCAGGCAATGCCAATCCCATTCCGGCGACCCCTTGCCGGAGCAAAGATACGACCTGATTCAATGCCTGCTTCCCGCCTTGCGGAACGGTGCAACCTGATCATCGATCGCAAAGGCGCCGAATCCGCGTTTCAGATGCACCATCAGCAGGGAGATCGCAGCCGGGGTAATGCCCGAAATCCGTGCCGCCTGGCCGAGTGTTTCCGGCCGCTGCTTATTGAGTTTTTGCTGCACTTCGATCGACAGGCCGCGAACCGCACGGTAATCGAGATCCGCCGGCAAGCGCGTCGTTTCGAACTGTTCCTGCCGGCTAACTTCATCGCGTTGGCGCTCGATGTATCCCTGATACTTGATTTGAATCTCGACCTGCTCGGAAGCCTTGTCGTCCGCCAGACAAGAACCCGCACCAGGCAGCGACGTCAGGTCCCGGTAGTGCAAACCGGGACGCCGCAGCAATTCCTCGAACGTGTAGTCGCGCTCCAGTTTCTGGCCGAAGCGCGCCTGCATGTCCTCCTCCGACATCAGCTTCGTGTTCAACCAGGTCGCCTTCAAGCGTTCGCGCTCCAACCCGACTGCGTCACGTTTGCGCTCGAACGCCTCCCAGCGTTCGTCATCGACCAGACCCATTTTCCTGCCGATTTCGGTAAGACGCATGTCGGCGTTATCTTCCCGCAGGCTCAGTCGGTATTCGGCACGACTCGTAAACATGCGATAAGGCTCGGTTACGCCACGGGTGATCAGATCATCCACCAGCACGCCGAGGTAGGCCTCGTCGCGACGCGGGCACCACGCTTCCTTTTCCTGCACCAGCAATGCTGCGTTCAGCCCGGCAAGAAGGCCCTGCGCCGCGGCTTCTTCGTATCCCGTCGTACCATTGATCTGCCCCGCAAAAAACAATCCGCCGATCGGTTTGGTTTCAAGCGAAGACTTAAGGCCTCGCGGATCGAAATAGTCGTACTCGATCGCATAGCCGGGCCGCGTCAGATGCGCATTTTCGAGACCTTTGATCGAATGCACCAACTCGACTTGAACATCGAACGGCAGACTCGTGGAAATGCCGTTTGGATAGACCTCGTGCGTCGTCAATCCCTCGGGTTCGATAAAAATCTGATGCGACGTCTTGTCGGCGAATCGGGTGATCTTGTCCTCGATTGAAGGACAGTAGCGCGGACCTATGCCCTCGATCACTCCTGTGAACATGGGCGATCGATCAAGACCCCCACGAATGATTCCGTGCGTATTCTCATTGGTGTGCGTTATCCAACACGGCAACTGCCTGGGATGTTGCCCGACCGAGCCCAGAAACGAAAACACCGGCAGCGGTTCGTCGCCCGGTTGCTCGGTCATGACCGAATAATCGATGGTGCGACCATCGATGCGGGGGGGAGTGCCGGTCTTCAGGCGGCCCACTGGAAGATCGAGTTCACGCAGCCTGCGGGCCAGGCGGATAGCCGGCGGGTCGCCGGCGCGCCCCGCCTGATAATTCTTGAGACCGACATGGACCAGACCCGAAAGGAAAGTTCCAGTCGTCAAAACCACAGCAGGTGCCAGGAAGCGGATCCCCAGTTCGGTCACGACGCCGGCGATGCCGCCGTTTTCAACCGTAAGATCATCCACAGCCTGTTGAAAAATAGTCAGATTTTGGTGATTTTCCAACCGTCTGCGGATTGCCTGCCGATAAAGAACGCGATCAGCCTGGGCGCGGGTAGCACGAACAGCGGGGCCTTTACTGGAATTGAGAATTCGAAATTGAATTCCCGCGTCATCGGTGGCCGCTGCCATGACGCCGCCAAGTGCATCTATTTCCTTGACTAAATGCCCTTTTCCAATCCCTCCGATGGAAGGATTGCAGGACATTTGTCCGAGCGTTTCGACATTATGAGTAAGCAGCAACGTTCGGCATCCGGCCCGGGCTGAAGCCAGAGCCGCCTCCGTGCCGGCGTGTCCGCCGCCTACTACGATTACATCGAATAAATTGGAGTTTTGCATGGCTGAAATCCGGGAGGGCGAATCATACCGGAAACCTGGCGATACCGATGTTTCACGTGGAACCAAGGGGGCGATGTTCCACGTGAAACATCGGTCGTTAAATAGATTTCAACACGTCGAAAAGCACCTTGCCAATCAAGGCTACGACCACGACGAGAAATACAGTGCGGATGAAACGGCTTCCCCCGCGGATCGCAAAATGAGCTCCCAGGAAACCGCCGATTACATTGAATGCCGCCATCGGCAAGGCAATCGCATAAAGCACATTTCCGGTTACCAGGAACAATACCAGTGCACCAAAATTCGTAGCCAGATTCAGAACCTTGGTGGTTGCGGCGGCACTGAGAAAATCGTGACCGAACAGTCGGACCAGAACGAACATCATCACGCTGCCCGCGCCGGGACCAAAAAAACCGTCGTAGAACCCGAATACCGCCGTCACAGCGTAAAAAACCCCGCCGCCCTGCCTCAGGGGAGCCACCACTTCGGGGTTGCTCCCAAACTTCGGGCGCGAGAGTGTGTAAATTGCCATGCCGCTGAGAAACACCAATAAAAGGGGGCGCAGCACTAAGGGATCGATCAGGGTTATCGTTTTGGCGCCAGCAACGGCACCCAAACCCGCGACACCGGCAGCAGGAAGAACGCTCCGCCACTTGATAGGAACGGACCAGCTATAACGCAACGTCGCTATCGTGGTCCCGGTTATCGCCGAGAATTTGTTTGTTCCAAGGAGAATGGGCGGAGGCAGAGACGGAAAGACCGCGAACAAGGCAGGAACCTGTATCAGGCCCCCGCCGCCCGCGACCGCATCCACAAGCCCGGCGAGGAAAGCAAACGCACAAAGTGCAACGACTTCCGTCACGCGCTATTTGCCGATGCAAAAGCGCGAAAAGATCTCACCCAGCAAGTCGTCGGCGCTGAACTTACCTGTAATGTTCGCAAACGCCTGTTGGGCCAAACGCAACTCCTCTGCCATCAATTCGAGCGAACCGGGCTCTCCGGCAGCTCGATTCAGTGAAGCGTCCGCCTCGCGCAGCGCCTGCAGATGGCGTTCACGGGCAATGAAGTTGCCTTCCTCTGTCGATTGCCAACCAACGCTGCGCAAAAGTGCATTGCGCAGTAAATCCAATCCTTGGCCGGTTTTCGCAGATAGCCATACTTCGATTCCACTCGCCGCCTGAATTTCCGCGGGCGAGCGCTTCGTAATATCTATCTTATTGAAAATAATTATCTTTTTCAACCTCGCCGGCAATTCCGAGAGGATTCGAAGATCTGCATCCGTAATGCCTACGGTGGCATCCACTATCAGCAGCGCAAGATCCGCCTGATCGATTTCGCGCCATGCGCGCTGAATGCCGATTTTCTCGACGGCATCGGTAGCATCCCGGAGGCCGGCTGTATCAACTACATGCACGGGTACGCCTTCGATTACCAGTTCGTGTCTCAACGGATCGCGCGTCGTTCCGGGGATTTCCGTCACGATCGCCACTTCATCCTGTGCAAGGCGATTCAGCAAACTCGATTTTCCGACATTCGGTTGGCCGATCAGGACGACTTTGGCACCATCGCGCAAAATCCTGCCCTGTTCCGCCTCGGCCAGCAAAGTCATCACCCCTCTTCGCAGGTGACCCAGTTTTTTCATAGCCCCTGTACGCTCGAGAAAATCGATTTCTTCTTCGGGAAAATCCAGGGTTGCCTCAACCAGGCTTCGCAATTCGATGAGCGCATCGTTGAGTTGACCAACGCGACCTGAAAACTCGCCCGCGAGCGAACGCATCGCTCCTCGGGCGGCCGCTTCCGAACTGGCGTCGATCAGATCGGCGACGCTCTCAGCCTGGGCCAGATCGAGTTTGTCGTTCAGAAATGCGCGTTGTGTGAATTCGCCCGGCTGCGCGGGGCGCGCACCGAGCGCTAGACACCTTCTCAGGACCAGCTGCAAGACAGCAAGTCCGCCATGGCCCTGCAACTCAAGTACGTCTTCGCCGGTATACGAATTCGGTGCGGAATAGAGGATCGCAATTCCTCGATCCAGGATTGCGGATTCTGCTTCGAGAAAATCACTCAACGTCGCTACCCGGGCCTGCAAGTCGCGGCCCAGAACCGCGGCGGCGATATCGCGAACCGCGGGGCCGGATACGCGCACGATTCCGATGCCGGCGCGACCCGGCGACGTTGCTATCGCAGCAATTGTGTCAGCGTGCCGCATGAGCGGATTTTGACCGCTCGATCATGCGCGTAATCTGCCACTGCTGCGCAATGGATAGGATGTTGTTCACCAGCCAGTAGAGCACCAACCCGGCGGGAAAGAAGAAAAAGAACACGCTGAATGCGACCGGCATGATCTTCATGACTTTCGCCTGGATGGGATCCGGCGGAGTCGGATTCAAGTAGGTTTGTATGATCATGGTTGCGCCCATCAACACCGGCAGAATGTAGTAAGGATCCTGTGCCGATAGATCCTTTATCCACCAGATGAACGGAGCATTGCGCAACTCCACGCTCGCCAGCAGCACCCAGTAGAGCGCGATGAACACGGGAATCTGAACGACGATCGGAAGACACCCGCCGAGCGGGTTGATCTTCTCGGTCTTGTACATTTCAATCATCGCCTGATGCAGGCGCTGGCGATCGTCGCCGTACTGCTCCTTCAGTTTCTGCATCTTCGGCGCCATCACGCGCATTTTCGCCATCGACCGGTAACTCGCTGCGGACAACGGGAAAAAGATCAGCTTGATGATCACCGTCAGCAATATGATCGACACG
>WNFL01416395.1_pt1 | contig 12486 bp, 10 predicted proteins | sample 5400361 | NCBI WGS metagenome assembly WNFL01 (sample SAMN13153351, study PRJNA577476) | soil metagenome | isolation source: 40 cm soil on Douglas fir-dominated hillslope | place: USA:California | collected 2013-09-17
GCGATCGAAATGGGCCGTCGTCCAAACCATCCGCTTGAACCCGTCCATGCGCGTGTAATTGGTGGCGTAGAGGTCCTTCTCGACATCCTCCACCGGGATGCCCCAGGGGTTGCCAGTGCGCTGAAGAATGGATTCGATCTCGATCTCGACCCACGCCTTCAAGCCCAGATCCGCCCCGTGCTCGAGGTTTTGAAGCTGCTGCTTGAAGTTCGGCCGGCGTCGAGCCTCAGCGGCCAACCAGCGTTCGGCGATTTCGAGATGCGACATGCCGGCTTCATAGAGTGGATTGAGAAATCCGCTGTACCCCCGGGCATAGCTCGCAGGGTCGCGGCGCTCTAGGAGATGCAACGGCGTCTTGCCGGCAGGCGGTGATGCACCGCCCCGGTTGGGAATGCTCTTTCCCTTGATCGTGCGCAGCAGGTCGAGACGGGCTGGACCTCCACTCCCCCATCCGAGGTAGCACCCTTTGAGACGCGCGGCGAGATCAGGGTCTTCGTAGGCGAGCATCGAGAGCTCGCCCGAAGTCGAATGTCCGATCAGCAGGATGTCGCCTGCGGTGTGCTTCGTCACCAGCGCTTTCACGCCTTGAACGATGAGGCTGTTGGTGTAGACGGCATTGCGCGCCTCGTACTCGTCCATCGAAAACTCGCGATCGAGCAAATAGGCGGGCTGGCGAGTGATGTCCGCGATGGGCTGGTCCCAGCCGCCATATTTGAAGTTTCCGGGAATCGTGACGATCAGCACGTTGAACTTTTGAGCCAGATGCTGCGCCCAGCCCGGGCGATTCTTCAGATCGACATAGAACTCATAAAAGTTCGCGGCGCCTCCGTTCATGATGATGAACCACGGATAATCCTTAGCCCCGGGCTCGAGGCTTTCCAGGCGAAGCGCGCCAATATCCCAGTCCAGATTGTAGCGGCGATAGCGTTCGACAACCCAACCCGCCCGATAGCCAAGCTGTTGCGGCGGAATCTTGGTCAGGTCGCGCGGATCAAAGGCCCCGCCCGGCGCCTCTTGCGCCAGCGCGGTTACGGCCCGCCCGCCGTCCGGCAGTTCGAAATCGGCTCCCAGCGCGCGAAAGTCGCTTTCCGCCATCGACACGTAGGGTGCCTTTGGGTCGTCAAGCAGAGTCCAGATTTTTTGTTCGAGCTTGTGAGGTTGGGACATCGCAGTTCCGTCTGGAGCAATTAGCGGCTAGCCCGGACGAGCGGACTGGATCCCTCGTCCTCGGATTCGATAATCTGCTAGGCAAGCTGCTTCGCGTCAAATTCGTCAACGCGCGACGTCGAGGCGGCCGAGAACCTCAGAAACGATTGAAGCCGCCAAAGCCGCCTTGAATATCGCAGTGCTGCGAGAATTCATTGGGCGCCGCGCGCAGCACCTGGGGCTGTGTCGAGGGTTGAGTCCCGGCGGCGACCTTGACCAGCATGCGCTTCTTGGTGAGCTCATCCATCACTTGCCGGATTTGGCTTTCATTCTGCGAAATTTCGAGGATGAGTTTATGGCGCATCGCGGCGCCGAAATCCTTGAAATTATGAACGACCACCACGAAGGAGCCTCTGCCGCCCGCGACGCAGGCGGCGTAGTACTTGTCCAGATCAGGGAAGTAGCCGTTGCCGCTCTCGTCCATGATCGGCAGACCGTTGACGACAATGCCTTGCGCCATGGTCCTTTCATGAACTTCCGTCATCGGGTTGCCGTCGTTGTTTGGACCATCGCCTGAAACATCGATCGCCTTACGAGTGGCGACGATTTCCTTTTCGCTGCCCTCCAGAAGAAGCGAGCCCAGTTCAAGCGCGCTGCTCACGGAAGTTCGCCGTCCAGGCGTGCGCGGCGTGTCGCGAATGAGTTCGGCAAGGGCCTCCGCGCTGGCGCGGTCGTGAATGATCTGCCAGTCGATCACGACCTTGTCGTATTCGGGACTGGAAAAATCGAGCATTGAAACGGCGATCCGTCCGAGCGAGCCGCTCTGAATGGCCTTGATCACTTCAGGGTCAAGGAACGCTGCCGCGGTGCCTTCGCGCTCGATCCGCAGCTCGTCATTATCGATGCTGCCGGAAACATCGGTGGCGAGGACAAGTTTCAAATCGACTTGTTGCTGGGCAGGAGCCGCGGAAGAGGCCGGTACAAGCGCGAGCAGCGAAGCGCACGTCCCCATCGAAGCTAACAGGCGCAACGCCTTTTGCCTTGACATCGCCATCGGATACGACCTCCGCTTCTACAGCACCTATTCAGGGAAAGCGTACACCTCATCTTTCGTGCTGTATATCGCCCGATCTAGGGAAGCAGGGGGATTTTCCACGCTCCCGATAAGAGACCGTGACATCGCGGACATCTCTCCAGTTCATGGCTTACGCCAGACTTACCGCCCACTCGCTTCGTTCAGCGCCGCCTTGACGGCGCGTTCCGCCATGACGGCAATAAGATGGGCGCGGTAATCCGCGTCTGCGTGCATGTCGCGGGTCAGGCTTGCCATTTCTATTTTGGCACCCCTGGTCGCTTCCGGAACGAAGGATTTCGACAGTGCGGCTTCCATCGCGCGAACGCGGAACACGCCATTGATGCCAGCTCCGGTTACAACCACGCGCACGTCACCCGCGAGCTGCGCTACGGCCACCCCGACAAGGGCAAAGCGAGAAGCAGGATTGGGAAATTTGGTATAAGCGAAACGTTTGGGCGCCTCGAACACGATCTCCGTCAGGATTTCGTCTTCGGCAAGATCGGTGGCGAAAAGCCCTCTGAAAAACTCATCTGCCTTGATTGTCCGTTTATTGGTCCGCAGCATCGCGTTCAGTGCAAGGACACCGGCAGGCCAATCGGCAGCCGGATCGTTGTTCGCAAGCGAGCCGCCGATGGTGCCGCGGTTGCGGACCTGCGGATCGCCGATACCATCGGCTAGATGAGCTAGTCCTGGAATCAAGGACGACACGTCCTTTGATGAGGCGATTGCGGCATGCGTCGCCATGGCACCGACCAGCAACGCGTTGTCTTCGCGGTTGACCGAATCAAGTCCCGAGATGCCTCCCAAGTCGATGATGCAGTCCGGCCGATTCAATCTCAGCTTCATGGCGGGAATAAGCGTCTGCCCCCCGGCGAGCAGTTTTGCGCCGGGAGAATCTTTCAAGACGGCACCGGCCTCGCGCACATTTGTCGGACGGCGATAGTCGAAAGCGTGCATCTCATCCTCCCTTATTCGGCGGCCATCTTGCGCGAGGATAGACGGACCGCCCGCCAGACTGCCTGCGGGGTGGCAGGCATCGCGATCGCCTCGTGGCCGATGGCATCGGTGATCGCATTGATCACTGCGGCTGGCGCAGCGATCGCGCCGGCTTCGCCGCAGCCCTTGATGCCGAGCGGATTCGAAGGACATGGCGTGTTCGTCATATCGACGTCGAAGTTGGGCAGATCATCGGCGCGAGGCATGCAGTAGTCCATGTAGCTCGCGGTGACGAGCTGTCCTGCGCTGTCGTAATGAGCGGCTTCCAGCATTGCCTGGCCGATGCCTTGTGCGATGCCGCCATGCACTTGACCCTCGACGATCAAGGGATTGATCACCGTGCCGAAGTCATCGACGGCAGTCCAACGATCGATCTTGGTAATCCCCGTCTCGGGATCGATCTCCACCTCGGCGATGTGAACGCCGGAGGGAAAGGTGAAATTCGTCGGATCGTAGAAAGCGCCCTCTTTCAGACCGGGCTCGATTTCGGCGGTGTCGAACTTATGGGCGACATAGGCTTGAAGCGCGACTTCGCCGAAGCTCATCGATTTGTTGGTACCGCGACCCGAGAACACCCCGTCCTTGAACTCGACCGAATTCTCCGGAACCTCCATGCAGCGCGAGGCCACCTTGGTTGCCTTGGCGACAACCTTATCGAGCGCTTTGGAGATGGCGGACATCCCTACCGCGCCGGAACGCGAGCCGTAGGTTCCCATGCCCATCTGCACTTTGTCGGTGTCGCCATGAACAATCGAAATCTGTTCGAGTGGGATACCTAGACGTTCCGAGACGAGCTGGGCAAATGTCGTCTCGTGGCCTTGACCATGACTATGGCAGCCCGTGAGGACTTCCACCGTACCGACCGGATTGACGCGCACTTCAGCCGATTCCCAAAGCCCAACTCCCGCGCCAAGAGCCCCTACTGCCTTGGACGGCGCGATGCCGCAGGCCTCGATGTAAGCCGAGAAGCCGACGCCCCGGAGCTTGCCCTTTCGCGCGCTGTCGGCCTTGCGCGTGGCAACACCGGCGTAATCGGCCAATTCGAGCGCTCTCTTCATGCAGCCAGGATAATCGCCGACGTCGTAGGTCATGATGACGGGCGTCTGGTGCGGGAAGGTGCGGATAAAATTCTGCAAGCGAAGTTGGGCGGGATCTTTGCCCAATTGGCGCGCGGCGACTTCGACCAGTCGCTCGATGACGAAGGCCGCCTCCGGGCGTCCAGCGCCGCGATAGGCATCCACCGGCGCGGTGTTGGTGTAGACGGCATCGACCTCGCAATAGATCGCTGGGATGTCGTACTGACCCGACAACAAAGGAGCGTAAAGGTAGGTCGGCACGGAGGAGGAAAATGTCGAAAGATAAGCGCCGAGATTTGCCTTCGTGCCGACGCGCAGCGCGAGAATCTTACCGTTGGAATCAAGAGCCGCCTCGGCAGTCGTGAGATGATCGCGACCATGGGCATCGGCAAGGAAAGACTCGCTGCGATCCGCAACCCACTTCACCGGACGACCGACCTTACGGGACGCCCATACGCACACGACTTCTTCCGAATAGATGAAGATTTTGGAGCCGAATCCGCCTCCTACGTCGGGTGCAATAACCCGGAGCTTGTTTTCGGGAGCAATGCCAATGAAGGCCGAGAGCACGAGGCGGGCGACGTGGGGATTCTGGCTGGTCGTGTAGAGCGTGTAGCCGCTCGATCCGCGATCATATTCGCCGATAGCGGCACGCGGCTCCATGGCGTTTGGAATCAAACGATTGTTGACGAGCTCGAGCCGGGTCACATGTTCCGCGTTCGCGAAAGCCGAATCCACAGCCGCTTTGTCGCCGATATGCCATTGGTAGACCGTGTTGTTCGGGGCCTCAGGATGGATCTGGGGTTGGCCTTTGCTTTGCGCACTTGCCAAATCAACGACGGCTTCCAGGTCTTCATAGTCGACCGCCACCAGTTCCGCCGCATCGCGCGCCTGATTGAGAGTTTCGGCGATGACCACCGCGACATGATCGCCAACGTAACGGACTTTGTCGGTCGCGAGCGCGGTATGCACGCCCGCTTTCATCTCCGAACCGTCCTTGGAGTGAATCATCCAACCGCAGATAAGCCCGCGAATCTTGTCGGCCGTCAGGTCTTTTCCGGTGAATACGGCGAGCACGCCCGGTGCTTGCGCTGCGGCCGAAACATCGATGGCCTTGATCAAAGCATGGGCGCGCTGCGAGCGCACGAACACGGCGTAGGACTGTCCCGGACGGTCGATGTCGCTGGTGTATTGTCCGCTGCCGGTAATGAAGCGGAAATCCTCGCGACGGCGTACGGGTTGGCCGATTCCAGTGTTGCTCATGGCCGATCTCCTTATTCCGCGGGCTTAGTGATCGCGCGCCCAGCCATCGCTTGCGCCCCGGCGGCTATCGCCCTGACGATGTTGTGGTAGCCGGTGCAACGGCAGAAATTGCCTTCGAGTTGTTCGCGAATGGCCGCTTCGTCGAGCATTCTTCCTTTGCGCGAGACGATGTCGATGGCGGTCATGATCATTCCAGGGGTACAGAACCCGCATTGCAGCGCGTGATGCTCGCGAAACGCTTCCTGCATCGGGTGAAGCTCACCGTCGGGTGCCAGTCCTTCGATTGTGGTGACTTTCGCACCCTGACAGGACACGGCGAACACCGTGCAAGACTTGATCGCCTTACCGTTAAGATGGACGACGCAGGCGCCGCACTGACTGGTGTCACAGCCGACATGCGTTCCAGTGAGACGCAGATTGTCCCGAAGGAACTGCACCAGCAATGTCCGCGGCTCGATATCCGCGGAAACGCCTTTCCCGTTGACCGTCATTTTGACTGCGGTCATTGCATCCTCCCATTTTCCAGAGCCCTGCAGCCGATATCGGCCAAGCAAGACAAAACGGAGTAGCGCATCAGCCCCTCTTGGGTTGGCTGCATTGCTTTACGCGCTAACCACTCGCGAGCCGCCACTGCACCATGCGGGAGGCTGGCAGGCAAAGGGTGCACATCTTTCCGCTACGCCCGCAAGTAGGCCCAAGAGGACTAGCGCAGCTGCGCCTGCTTGAGCGAGAGGGCGCGGCCGAGCGTGAGCACGATGAAAGCGCCAACGAGCGGTGCGATTGCCAGTGCCGCCATTCCCGCGGCATAGCCGCCCGTTAATTCCTTCAGCACTCCGACGACATAAGGCCCGGCAAAGCCGCCCAGCCCACCGACTGCGTTGATGATGGCAAGGCCGCCCGCCGCCGCAGTGCCTCGCAAGAAGGACGATGCCAGGCTCCAGAAGGGGCCGGGCATGCAGAAAAGGCCCGCGGCGGCGAAGGAGAGGGCCGCGAGCGAGACGAGATTGTTGCCCGAACTGGTTGCGATGCCGGCAACGATGAACCCGCCCGAGGCGAGGAGCGCGGGTACCGCAATGTGCCAGATACGTTCGCCTTTCAGATCGCTCGAGCGTCCCCAGGCAATCATCACGCCCATGCTCGCCACAAACAGCGACGCGACAATGAAGCTCGTCGCGGTATCGGAGAACCCCATGAATTGGACGATCTGCGGAAGCCACAAACCAATGCCGTAATATCCCATGATGATGCCGAAGGTGACGAGCCCCAGCACGGGCACGCGTGGATCGCAGAGTGCCGGCCAGAGGTCGCGATGATGCGCAGACGCATCGTCCGCCTCAAGTTGTGCAGCGATCGTCAGTTTTTCTGGCTCCGTCAGCCAAGGCGCGTCGCGGGGACCATCCGGCAAGATCCGGACGACCACGAGCGCAAGCAATGCGGCGGGCAACCCTTCAAGCAGAAAGAGCCATTGCCAACCATGTAATCCGGCGATTCCATCCATCCTGAGAATGAAGCCCGAGAGAGGCGAGCCGATGATGAAGGAGAGCGGCACCGAAGCCATGAAACGGGCGGTAAAGCGGCCGCGATAGGCCTGCGGAAAACAGTAGGTCAGATAGAGCAGCATCGCTGGATAGAATCCGGATTCGGCAAATCCCAACAGGAAACGCAGCAGGCAAAAACCGCCGACGACAACACGCCCCAGAATGCCAGGATCAGAGTGATCCACCGCCTCGCGCCGATGCGCTCGAGAATGAGGTTGGCCGGAATCTGGAAAATGAAATAACCGATGAAGAAAACGCCCGCACCAAAACCGAAGACAGTCGGAGAAAAACCAAGGTCCTTGTTCATCGTCAACGCCGCGAAACCGACATTCACGCGATCGAGCACGTTGACGAGGTAAAGCAACATCATCCACGGAACGATCCGGCGGGCGCACTTGGCGAAGAGCTCGAGCTCATCCATCGGTTGATCAGCGGCCTGCATGAAAGCGCCCCGTCGCGCCAGACGCGAGTGTCACGCTAGCACAATTGGAAAACCATGCGAGGGACGCTCGCACGAGGATCATCCAGCGTTGTGGTGCGGCAGTGCGTCAGAAGTCTACGTTGCCCGATCAGCCCTCCGCCGATCAGGGGGCCGCGAAGACGTAAAGCGTCCAACCCGCGGCGATTGCCACATATTGCTTGCCATCTATCCCGAAGGACATCGGATTGGCGTGAATCGGACCGCCAAGCTGCAAATCCCACAGCGGCTTTCCGGTCTCGGCATCCAGCGCGAAGAAATTGCCCTCCTCGGTGCCGCCGAAGACGAGTCCGCCAGCCGTCGAGAGCAGCCCATCCATTCCGGGTTGCAACAGCTTGAATTCCCACTTCAACTTTCCGGTCGTTCCTTCCAATGCGCGTACGGCAGCGTAAGCATCATCGCCGTTGACGGCAGTGCCGCCACCGGCGGTATAGGGCTGGCCCGCGGTATACTTCGCCTGACCAAGATAGTAGGTCGTGCTCATCTCGCGTGTGAATTGGTAGAACAGCTTCGTCTGAGGGCTGTAGGAGGGGCTGTACCAGTTGGCAGAGCCCTGCAGGTTCGGAAACACGGTCGTCCCTTCCACACTCGGCTCATTCCCCGGACGCATTACGGGGCGGCCCTTGGCATCGATACGATCGGCCCAAGTCTGTTTCGCGTAAGGCGTCGCGGTCAGGTAATCGCCGGTCTCGCGATCGAGCACGTAGTAGAAGCCATTGCGGTTTGCGACGCCAAGGAGCTTCCGCGCCCGCCCGTTTATGATGTCGTCGAACAGCACCGGGATCTGATTGGAGTCCCAGTCATGCACGTCATGCGGCGTGAACTGGAAGTGCCATTTGATCCGGCCCGTTGCGGCATCGAGCGCGAGAACCGAACACGTGTAGAGATTGTCGCCGGGTCGGACGCCACCGTCGTAATCAGGCCCCGGATTGCCGGTGGTCCAGTAGATCGTATTCAATGCGGGATCGAAGGAACCGGTGAGCCAAGTCGAGCTGCCGCCGATAGCGGCACTGTCTTTGCCCCAAGTTTCCGAACCAGCTTCCCCCGGCGCTGGAATCGTATAGGTGCGCCACAACAGTTTTCCGTCCTTTGCGTCGTAAGCGGCAATGAAACCGCGGATTCCCGCCTCCGCGCCGGAGACGCCGACGACGATCTTTCCATCGAGCGCCAATGGTGCCAGCGTCAGGTAATAACCTCGCTTGTTGTCGCCCACGACGACGTCCCAACGGACGATGCCGGTTTTGTCGTCGAGCGCGGTCAAGTGCCCGGCAATCGAGCCGTCCTCGGGGATCGAGGGAGTCCAGGTCCACAGGGGCCGTCCAGTGCGGACATCGAGCGCGGTGATCGTGCTCGGCGGCTCCGAAATGTACATAACGCCATCGGCAACGACAGGTGACGTCTCGAACACGCCCGGTTTCTTGATCTGGTACATCCATGCCGAGCGCAATTGAGCGACGTTCTGGCGATTAATTCCCGTGAGCGGCGAGTAGCGTTGCGCGCTGTAATTGCCGGAGTAAGTCAGCCAGTCCTGAGGCGCATTGGCGGCGCGCACGAGCCGCTGATAGGGGACCTGCGCAAACCCTTGCCCGCAGACCAGTATCGTTGTCGCTATGGCGAGCGATATCGCAAACAGCCTCGCGCTCATTTCGGACCTCCAAGGCTGTAGAGATAAGCGACGAGATCGTCCGTGTCGGAAGCGTTCAGCCGATCCTTGTAGCCCGGCATCAAGCTGCGGCCGAATTGCTTCTCGACATGCTCCACATCGCTCTTGCGGAACGAATAAAACTTGCCGTCGGCGTCGCGCAGCTGGATCGTGAACGAGTCCTCGTTTACGCGAATGCCGCGCACTTCCCGGCCATTCCTCTCGATCACGCTCACCGGTAGATATTCGGTAAAGCCATTCACGAGGATGCCAAGAACGCCTTTTGAAAGCACACTTCCGGGATCCAGCACAGCCTGGCGAAGATAAATCGGTGCGCGACGCTGGCCTATTCTGGTCAGCTGGGGACCTAAGACCCCACCCTGCCCCGCGATCCCATGACAGGCGGCGCAATCGAGCCGCTGGTAGACCGCGCGGCCCGTTTGCGCGTTTCCGGCGACCGTCACGGGAGCGCCCCGCCCCAAACCACGCACATAGGACGCGAGCACGTTCACTTCATCATCCGTCATGCGGCGAACGCGCGGCATGCCGCGATCAGGAATTCCGTCGCGAATGACGCGGCGAAGCGCGGCGTCGTCATTGGCGAGGGTAAGATTCGGCCGGTTGAGCGCGGGACCTTCATCACCGGTTCCGTTGACCCCATGGCAACCTTCGCACAGACCGTCAAAAAGCGCTTTGCCTTCGGCGGACTGCGTAAAGCTTTGCGCACAAGCCGCGGCCGATGCTCCACACAAGGTGAGGACACAAAGAATGAAGTGAAAAGCTTCCTTTCCAGCCATGCTCATCTCCAAGGATAAACTTGCTGCGAGGACGGCGAACGCGCGCGGTACACAAAGATCGGAATTCGGTGCCGCAACAGTCGTCCGCGCCGCCACGCCCCTTAGTCGCCAGTATTTTAGACTCAACTGCTCGTAACTCCAAGGCCGGTCGGCGAAACTGGCGCGAGACTCGTTCGCGCGTTGCGGTCAGAATGGCGGCGCGAGCGGGAGAGGAGGGGTGAATGAGCGAGCGTCAATTTTCCCGTAGGACTATCCTCAAAACCGGCGCAGGCATTTTCGCCGGAGTGGCTACCGCAGCGACATTGCGGGATTCAGCCGGCGCAGCCGACGCGGCGATTCGCATGGAATCGCAGCGTCCGCGCGACCCAAGGCAGCGCCTTCTCCTCAGAGGCGGGACCATCATCAGCATGGATGCGAAGGTGGGAGATCTCGCCAAGGGGGACGTGCTTCTCGAAGGAAGCAAGATTGCCGCAATCGGTCCGGCCATCAGCGCCCCGGGGGCGCAGACGCTCGACGCCGCGAACATGATCCTCATACCCGGTCTCATCGACTGCCATCGCCATTCGTGGGAGGGGCAGCTCCGGCGCATCAATCCCAACGCTCCGACGCTGGCGGAATATTCGAATGCCACACACCTCTCCTTTGCCACGCATTACCGCCCGCAGGACATGTATGTCGGCAACATGATCACGGCTTTGGGCTGCATCGATTCAGGCGTCACCTGCATCATCGACAACTCGCACAACGCGCGCAGCGGCGCACATTCCGATGCCGCGATCGAAGCGCTGATGCATTCGGGAATCAGAGCCGTCCATGCCTCCGGCGCTCCCCAGGCGGGCGAATGGACGCATCAATGGCCGCAAGATCTTGCGCGGCTCAAGACGAAATATTTTTCCTCCGGCGATGGGCTTGTCACGCTGCGGATGTTTTCACCACCCAATCGCGAGAACTGGATGTATGCGCGATCGCTGGGTCTTCGCATCACAACGGAATTCCAAGGCCCGCAACAAGCCGCCCTGCTCGATACTTTGTGGCAAGAGCGGATGGTGGGCCCGGACAACACCTTCAATCATTGTGGCGGCCTGCCCGAACGGACATGGGAGATCTTGCGCGACTCGCGCGCGGGCGTCGATGTTTGCCCCCGATCCGACGCGCAATACGGCCTTGGCGAAGGGATTTCCGCCTATCAACACGCTCTCGACCACGGCATCAAACCGGGCCTCAGCGTCGATAACGAGACGTCTTATTCGACGGACATGTTCATGGAGATGCGCGTCGCCTTCATCATGCAGCGGGCGCTGTCTCAGAACCGCAAATTCTCAGGCGATGGGAACGCCCCCGCGCCTGTCAACGTTCGCGACGTGCTCGAATGCGCCACTGTCAACGGCGCAAACTGCGCGGGGCTTGGCGGTACGATCGGCAGCCTCGCGCCGGGAAAAGATGCGGATATCGTGATGATCCGCAGTGACGACATCAATCTTTACCCTTCGAACAATGCGCTCGGCACCGTCGTCCAGGCAGCCGATAGAAGCAACGTCGACACGGTGATCATCGGCGGCAGGGTGAGGAAGCTCCACGGCAAGCTCGTCGGACTCGACGTGGAGCGATTCAAGCGCATGGTCGAAGAATCGCGGCGCTATCTCTTCACCGCGATCAATTTTAAGGAAGACCTGTTCGCCGAGAAATTGCCCAAACTGTATTAGCGGAATCGAACCTCGGCATTGCGATCCGCCCGCCGCCATCCGCAGGCGATATGGATGACGCCGCCGACACCGGACGGATGGCATCCAGTAAGTTAAAGCCGGTTTGATCTCAAAATCATCACTGAACGTACGGAACTATTTTGGCATCGAATGAGTTATTGTGGCCATCGATGCCTAGGAGGGTAACCATCGTGGAAATCCAGCGCGGCGAACGCTTACAGATCATGCTCACTGAAGAAGAGCTTGTTGTGATCGATTCCTGGCGTTTCGCGGCACGCATGCCGAGCCGAGCGTCGGCGATCCGGGAACTGCTCAAGCGGGGCTTGGCCGCAGAGGGTTTCGCTACGGCATCTGCTCGCACGAAGTCCGAGGACTACGGCGTGATCCAAAATCCCAACGGCGATGGAGCCGAGTAGTTCACGCGACTTCCGCGACCCTCGATCCGGCTTGGCCGTAATGGGCCAGGGCTAGGCAAGCGCCTGCGACCACCAGGTCGGGTGCAGCAATCGAGAAAAGCACCGCTCGGAGGGAGAAACTGGACAAGAGATACCCAGCCAAGACCGGTCCTATGATTGCTGCAACACGGCCGAGACCGCTGGCATAGCCAACCCCGTTTCCGCGAACGACGGTAGGGTAATAGCCGCCGACGATACCGAGTAGAGAGTTGTGGGTGGCGGACCCGAAGGCGATGCCTAGGATGGCGAAGACGGTCAGCAATCCGATCGGCAGTTCGGGAGTACCCAAGGAGACGATCGCGGCGACTGCAACCAGC
>WNFL01240839.1_pt3 | contig 12485 bp, 14 predicted proteins | sample 5400361 | NCBI WGS metagenome assembly WNFL01 (sample SAMN13153351, study PRJNA577476) | soil metagenome | isolation source: 40 cm soil on Douglas fir-dominated hillslope | place: USA:California | collected 2013-09-17
GGAGCTCCGGAAGACCGGGATCGCCGCTCCGCCAGTTGACGAGCAAGCGCCGGTAGTGACGGCGGGCGGACTCGCGATCCCCGAGCGCAGCCGAGGCGCGGGCCAGCCCGAGGAGGGCGAGCGATCGGTTGGGCCAGCGCTCGAGGCACCGCTCGAACTCCGCTGCCGCTTCGTGCGGCCGCCCCAGCTCGAGGAGGATCTCTCCGAAGAGCTCGGGCGCCGGCTTGATCGGCCGCGGCAGCCCGAGGGGCGGCGGCAGCTCCCTCTCCAGGCCCACGGCTTCCTGCATCCGCAGGACCGCGTCGTCCCCCCGGCCGGCGGCAACCGCGATCAGCGCGGCCAACTGTTTTTCCATCACCGCCACGTCGCGGCCGCGATTGCCGGATCCCTTGGATCCCGCGCGCCGTGAAAGCTCGGCGAGCGCCATCTCGGCGACCTGCGGGATCCCGCGGCGCGCGGCGCTCATGCCGATCGCGAAAAGCTCGCCGGTGGTGTCGAAGTCCTTTGCCGTCGCCAGCTCCTGGAAGGAGCGGGTCTCGATCACGTAGCGGGCGCGCATGTCCGACAGGATCGCCTTGAGGCGGGAAGCGCCGGTGGCATCCACCCTTCTGGAAGCGGCCCCGCTGGAGCGACTCGTAGAGGAGCCAGGAGAGGCTGTGATAGTCGCGCATGCCGACGGGGAGCCCCTTGCGCTTCACCCAGGCGTCGGAAGCGCGAAAGGACGCTTCATCGGAGGCGGCCGCGTCGTCCCACATGCCGAGCTGGAGAAAGATGTGCGCGGGCATGTGCAGGGCGTGGCTCGACTCGGGCGCGACCTTCGCGTAGGCGCGCGCCGCGGGAAGGGCCAGCCGAGCGTGTTCCGGGTCGTCGTAATCATGGATCAGATAGTGGAGAGCTCCCGGATGATCGGGATTCCGGGCCAGCACCCTCTCCAGGATGGCCGCCGCCTCTTGCTGGACCTCGCTTCCCACCAGCACGTGCTGGTGCTGGTCGTCGCCCCCCTCGCCGAAGAGCGCCGGGCTGCGCGCCATCCGGCCCATGAGCGCGAGGGCGAAGAAGCAGAGCGCCTCCGGGTCCTCCGGATACGACTTGGCGAGCGCACCCATCTCCACGGCGTACGCGCGATCCCGGGCCGCGCGGTCCCCGCTCCCGAACAGGATCTCGACCGCCCGCAAGTAGCCCTTCTCGCGGTCCGTCTTCGCCTTCACGGCGCGCGCTTCCGCCGTCGGCCCCAGCCGGAGCAGGATCTGGCGCGCCATGTCCGCATCCTGGTTGAGCCAGAGGGTCTGGTTGTAGGCCATGGCCTCCCCCCAGTAGGCCATGGCGAAGTCGCGATCGATGCCCTGGGCCTCGCGGAAAGCCTCCACGGCGTCCTCGTACTGGAAGTTGTGGAGGGCGGTCACGCCCCGCAGGAAGGGGCTTTGGGCCGGAGCTGAACCGGAGTTCGGAAAGCGAACGGGCGACAAGACGACGAGCGCGACGAGTGCGAACGGGCCCACGGCCGGATGCTAGCATGTGTGCCGGTGAGCCCAATGACGCAGGCGACGCGCCGCCCCGACTCCTCTTGACCCGAAGCATCCTTTGCACTACGGTGTAATGCATGGCCCGTAAGACCGAGGTTTACACATGGCGGGTGTCGCCGGCCCTGAAGGCGAGCCTCGAGGAGGCCGCACGGGCCGAACGGCGCAGCATCGCGGCGCTCCTCGACGATATCGTCGGGGAGCACGTCGAGGGCGCACGCCGCCGCCGTGGCCGTGAGCCCGAGCGTCAGCGCCGCCTGCACCAGCGGGCTGCCCTCTTCGCCGGACGCATCTCCGGAAGCGCCAGCCGTCGGGCCGAGAGGTCACGCGATCTCATCCGGGCCCGTCTGCGGCGCGCCGCCGGTGCTCGCTAGGGCTCTGGCCGACACGGGAGCGCTGCTCGCATACCTGGATCGCTCCGACCGCTGGCACGAGCGATGCCGGTCCGCTTTCGTCGATTTCCGGCTGCCGCTCGTCACTTCGACGGCCGTCCTGACCGAGCTTTTCCACCTCGTGGGCGACAGCCGGCGTGAGACGGAGGTCGCCCGGGAGTTTGTGGAGTCCGGCGTGCTCTCGATCGCTCCCCTCTCCGATCGGGACCTGCCGGACCTCCTGGACCTGATGCGCCGCTACCATGATCGGCCAATGGACTTCGCGGACGCCACCCTCGTTCACATCGCGCAACGCGAGTCCCTCTCCACGGTCTTCACTGTGGACCACGACGACTTCGAGACGTACCGCATCGGTGGGCGCAAGCGCTTCCGCATCCTGCCGGAAAGGTAAGCGATTACGGCGCTTTCGGGGTTCGCTGCCCCGACCGTCGTGGAACTCGTGGGTATAGACTCAAGGCCGTGAGTGCGATGTCGCCACAGACGCGCCGCGGCTTTCTCGAAGCCTCGGCCGGCTTGGCGCTCGCGACTTGGCTCGCCCCGGTCGCGAACGCGCGGTCCCAGGAGGCGGCCACCTCGAACGGTAGCGAAAGGCTGCTGGGAACGGTGCCCTTTGCGGGAGAGGGCGCCTTCCCTCTGGAAACAACCTTCGGCGCAGGTCTCGGGCGGCGCCGGGCCCTCGATCTCTCCACTCTTTCGCCCGCGGGGCTGCTCACTCCCCAGGACAGGTTCTTCATCCGCACCGGCTGCCCCGACCGCCTTCCCCCGACGACCTCGTGGAAGGTCCGCGTGCACGGCCTGGTGGCGGCGCCGGTGGAGGTCCCGATCGGGGAGCTGAGGAGCGAGGCGGTCCCGATGGGCGCCCCCCTCCTCGAGTGTGCGGGAAACTCCCGGGCCGCGCATTTCGGGGGTGGACCGGGGTGCCGTTGCAACGGCTCCTGGAGCGCGCCCGCCTGCTGCCCCGAGCGCCCCAGGTGCTCGTTTCGGGGTTCGACGAGCACTCGACTCTCGATCCGGGCTCGGTGCCGGGAGCGAGCTGGATCTTCGGCCTCGGCCAGATTCGCGAATCGCGCGCCTTTCTCGCCACCGAGATGAACGGGGCGCCCCTGAGCCTCGACCACGGCTACCCGCTCCGCCTGGTGGTGCCCGGCTGGTACGGTTGCACGGCGATAAAGTGGGTGAACGAGATCGCCCTGGTCGACGATGAGGCCCCCGCCACCGATCAGATGCGGGAATACGCCGGGCGGACCCATCAGGATGTCGCGGGCCCGCGCGACCTCGCCCTGGTCCAGGAGGGGCGCCGCCCGGAAGGGCCGCGACTGGCCAAGGACTTTCTCCCGGGCACCATCGATCGGGCGGCGCTTCCGGTGCGGGTCGAAAAGCTCGGCGCCCGTGGCGGCCCGGCCTCGTATCGGATCGTCGGCATTAACCCGGACCTGAGCTTCGAGCCCGTCTCGGAGATCGGGAGCGCCTCCTCGAGCCCCTGGACCCTCTGGTCCCACAACTTCCGACCCCAAGCTCCCGGGCGCTACCGGATCGAGCTCGCCGTCACGGACCGGGACGTGCGCACACGCAGGCTCGACATGGGGTTCTACGCGCGAGAGATCGAGATCACGAGCACGTGACCCGCCCCGCAGCACACCCGGGCGGTAGTTCCTTGACGGCCTCAGGGCGAGGGGGGTAAGGTGCCGCGTCCTCGGAGGGGGCGCTGCTCATGAGCTCAGGTCTGAACATCCGTCCGCAAGGTGCTTTGGACTTCCTGTCCCTGGGCGCTCTCATCCACCGCCTCGACCCCGGAGTGGTGCCCTTCCGCAAGGCCAGCGAATGCGCGATCCACGTCAGCGGCGGCGAGTTCAATACCGCCGCCAACCTGGCCGACTGCTTCCGCGTGCAGGCGGGCATCGCGACCGCCATGGTCGACTACCCGGTCGGCGAGCTGATCGCGGAGCGGGTGAGGGCCATGGGCGTGAAGCCCTTCTACAAGCGGTTCAAGCACGACGGGGTCCAGGGCCCGAACATGGCCGCCGTCTACAGCGACCGTGGCCAGGGGGTGCGGGCGCCCGTGGTCTTCTACAACCGCGCCAACGAGGCCGCGGCCCAGCTCGCTCCGGGGGACTTCGACTGGAACGCCATCTTCGGCGCCGGGGTGCGCTGGTTCCACAGTGGCGGCATCTTCGCCGCCCTCTCCGAGACCACCGCCGAGCTGATCCTCGAGGGCATGCAGGCCGCGAAGGCCGCCGGGGCGGTCGTGTCCTTCGACCTGAACTACCGGGAGAAGCTCTGGAACATCTCCGGCGGCCACGAGCGCGCGCTGGCGGTGATCGGGCGGATCGTCAAGCACGTCGACGTCCTGGTCGGGAACGAGGAGGACCTGCAGAAGGGCCTGGGCATCCCCGGGCCCGAGGTCGCCGCCAAGTCCAAGCTGGATCCGAGCGCGTTCTTCGGGATGATGGACCGCGTGGCGGCGCAGCACCCGCAGATCAAGGTGGTGGCCACGACCCTCCGGGAGGTGCATTCGACGAACCGGCACTCCTGGGGAGCGGTGGCCTGGGTCAACGGCAAGACCTACGTCTCGCCGACGTGCGACCTGGACGTGCTCGACCGGGTCGGAGGCGGGGACGGATTCGCCTCCGGCTTCTTCTACGGCCTGCTCACGGGCGAGGCGCCGGAAGACGCCCTCAAGCTGGGCTGGGCCCACGGCGCGCTCCTCGCCACCTACCCGGGCGACACGACGATGGCCACCGTCGAGCAGGTGAGGGCGTTCGCCAAGGGCGGGTCCGCGCGCATCCAGCGCTAGTCATGCCCGTCCTCGAGAGCCACGTCGAACCCGACTCCCCGGCGTTCCTCGAGAACCTCGCCCACATGGGTGCGCTCACGGCCGACCTCCGGCGACGGCTGGCCGAGGCTCGGGCGGGAGGCGGGGAAGAGGCGGTCCGCCGCCACCGGGAACAGGGCAAGCTGCTCGTTCGCGACCGCATCGAGCGCCTGCTGGATCCAGGCACGCCCTTCCTCGAGATTGCCGCCCTGGCCGCTCACGGCATGTACGACGGGAAGGCGCCCTCGGCGGGAATGGTCACCGGCATCGGCCGCGTGCGGGGGCGCGAGGTCATGGTGGTGGCGAACGACGCCACCGTGAAGGGCGGCACCTACTTCCCGCTCCGTCTACCTCGTGGACTCCGGCGGGGCCTTCCTGCCCCTCCAGGCCGAGGTCTTCCCCGACCGCGACCACTTCGGCCGCATCTTCTTCAACGAGGCGCGGATGAGCGCGCTGGGGATCCCGCAGATCAGCGTGGTCCTCGGCTCGTGCACGGCCGGGGGAGCCTACGTCCCCGCGATGAGCGACGAAGCGGTGATCGTGAGGGGCCGCGGGACGATCTTCCTGGGCGGCCCGCCCCTCGTGAAGGCGGCTACCGGCGAGGAGGTGACCGCGGAAGAGCTGGGCGGGGCCGACGTCCACTGCCGCACGAGCGGCGTGGCCGATCATTACGCGCTCGACGACGAGCACGCCCTCGAGTGGGCCCGCGACATCGTGGGCGGTCTCACCGCGCGCAAGGACCTCCCCTGGGACGTGGAGCCGGCGGAAGACCCGGTCTACGACCCTAAGGAGCTGGGCGGCATCGTCCCCAAGAACGTCCGCAAGGCGTACGACGTGCGCGAAGTGATCGCCCGCGTCGTGGACGCCAGCCGCTTTCAGGAGTTCAAGACCCTCTACGGGCCCACCCTCGTCACCGGCTTCGCCCACATCACCGGCTACCCGGTGGGGATCCTCGCCAACAACGGCGTGCTCTTCTCGGAGAGCGCGCTCAAGGCGACCCACTTCATCGAGATGTGCTGCTTCCGGAAGATCCCGCTGGTCTTCCTGCAGAACATCACCGGCTTCATCGTGGGCAAGGAGTACGAGCAGAAGGGCATCGCCAAGGACGGGGCCAAGATGGTCCACGCGGTGGCGAACGCGCAGGTCCCGAAGCTCACGGTCGTCATCGGCGGCAGCTTCGGGGCCGGAAACTACGGCATGTGCGGCCGCGCCTACCAGCCCCGGCAGCTGTGGATGTGGCCGAACGCGCGGATCTCCGTCATGGGCGGCGAGCAGGCGGCCTCCGTGCTGACCCAGGTCAAGCAGGAGCAGCGGGAGCGGCAGGGCAAGCCGATGAGCGCCGAGGAAGTGGAGGCCGTGCGGACGCCCATCCTCGCGAAGTACGAGGAGGAAGGGAGCCCCTACTACTCCACGGCGCGTCTCTGGGAGCTCGCGCTCGGCCTGTCGGCCGCGCTCAACGCGCCGATCCCGGAAGCGCGCTTCGGCGTCTTCCGGATGTAGCTACTTGAAGCACTGCACGAGGATGGCCTGGCCCCCTCCCGACTTGTTTCCGGGGTTGCAGGTCTCCCCCGCGGGCGCACAACACCAGCAGGCCTCGAGGGCCTCGGCCCGACCCCCGAGGGGAATCGTGGACTCGCTGACGGGGCCCGCGTCGGGCCCGCCACAGACGCCGCCCACGTCGGGAGCGCTCCGCAGCACGACGCGCGAGCCCGTCGTGTTGACATAGGTCGGCGCCGAAGCGGTGCCCGGGAACGCGAGGGCGGTGACCCGCTTCTCGCTGGGCCCGACCTGGCGATAGATGACGATCATGGGGTCGCCGGGCTTGAATCGGGCCGCCTCGGCGATCACGGCCGCGTCGAACTTCCAGGCGAAGCGCTCGCCGGTGTCGGATTTCATCACGACGCCGTTCAGGGACTTGTCGATGCTCTGCAGCTTTCCTCGGACGCTCTTGTGGGTGGGCGCGGAGGGATCGGCCGAACCCTGAGCGTCCGCCAGTGACACCGGCGCCCCGAGGCAGAGAACGAACAGGATGGCCACCCCCGAACCACCGCCCGACCGCAACCAGCCCAAACGCGCCGATCCCGGAGGTGCGCTTCGGCGTCTTCCGGATGTAGCATACCGCCGGCTTCGAAGAGAGGGCGAAACGTGCAGCTCGAACGCCTGCAGCTGGAGATCGAAGGGCCGGTCGCCCGGGTGTGGCTCAACCGGCCGGACGTGCGCAATGCGTTCGACGGCCTCATGGTCACGGAGCTCCGGAAGACGCTGTTCGACCTGGGGGCGCTCGACGGCGTGCGCGCGATCGTGATCGGCGGCCGCGGCCCCGCGTTCTGCGCGGGCGGGGACCTGCAGTGGATGAACGCGGCCGTCCACTTCACCCGCGAAGAGAACCTGCGCGAGGCCCAGGGCCTGGCCGACCTCTTCTTCACCGTCTACAACTCCCCCAAGCCGATCGTGGCCCGGGTCCACGGGGCGGCCCTGGGCGGCGGGGCCGGTCTGGTGGCGGCCTGCGACATCCCGGTGGCGGCCCTGGGGACCCAGTTCGGGTTCACGGAGGTTCGCCTGGGGATCATCCCGGCCGTGATCTCGCCCTACGTGGTGGGCAAGATCGGCGAGTCGGCGGCGCGCGAGCTCTTCCTCACCGGCGAGCGCTTCGAGGCGGTGCGGGCGGCCGAGATCGGCCTGGTGCGCGCCGCCGTCCCTCCGGAGGACCTGGATGCAGCGGTGGAGGGCCGGGTGAGCGCGCTGCTCCAGTCGGGGCCCCGCGCCATCGCCGAAGCCAAGGCCCTGATCCGCGAGGTGGCCTGGCGGCGCGTGGAGGACGTTCAGCGTTACACGGTCGAGCGCATCGCCGACCTGCGGGTGTCCGCGGAGGGCCAGGAGGGCATGCGGGCTTTCCTCGAGAAGCGCAAGCCTTCCTGGGTCCGCTGAGGCGCCGTCCCTCGCATGCGCCGCTTCCTCGCCGTCCTCCTGGGCTTTCCCGGCCTGGCCCTCCTCGTTCTCGCACTCCTCCCTTCGCCCATCGATCCCCTCGCCTACGAGCCTCCGCCCGCCCCCGCCCTCACGGGGCCTCTGGCTCCAAACGAGGCGCTGCGAGCGGCGGAGCTGCTGGCCGAGGGGATCATCCACGGTCCCGAGGACGTGGCCTTCGACTCCTCGGGCCGGCTCTACGCGGCGACCGCCGACGGCGTGATCGAACGCTTCGAGGCTTCCGGGCCGAAGCCCTTCGCCGCCACCGGCGGACGCCCGCTGGGCCTGCGATTCGCGCCTTCGGGCGACCTCGTCGTCTGCGACTCCTTCCGGGGGCTGCTCTCGGTCGATCCCGCAGGCCAGGTGAGCGTGCTCGCGACCGAGGCGGAAGGCGTGCCCTTCCGCTTCACGGACAACCTCGACGTGGCCCGCGACGGCACGGTGTACTTTTCCGACGCCAGCTCACGCTACGGCCAGCCCGACTACATGCTCGATCTCCTGGAGGCGCGGCCCCACGGACGCCTGCTCCGCTACGAGCCGGCCACTCGCCGGACGACCGTGCTCCTCCGCGACCTCTACTTCGCCAACGGGGTGGCGCTCTCGCGAGGCGAGGACTTCGTCCTGGTGAACGAAACCTATCGCTATCGCATCCGTCGCCTCTGGCTGACCGGACCGAAGGCGGGGACGTCCGACGTGTTCCTCGACAACCTGCCCGGCTTCCCCGACAACCTCGACGGCAACCGCAAGGGGAGCTTCTGGCTCGCGCTCTTCACCGTGCGGAATCCCATCGCGGACTCACTCCATCCCCATCCCTGGCTGAAGACCCTCCTGGCCAAGCTCCCACGCTTCGCCTGGCCGCGGCCGAAGCCCTACGGCCTGGTGCTGGAGGTGGACGAGGAAGGGCACATCCTCCGCAGCCTGCACGACCCCGGGGGGCGCCGCGTTCCCCAGATCACGACCGCCCGCGAGCACGACGGCTTCCTCTATCTCGGCACGCTGGACCGGTCCTGGGTCGGCAAGCTGCCGTTGCCATGAAGCTCTTCCGCAAGGTCCTGATCGCGAACCGGGGCGAGATCGCGGTGCGGGTGGCTCGCACGTGTCGGGTGATGGGCCTGCCCACCGTGGCCGTGTTCTCCGAGGCGGATCGCGGTGCGCTTCACACCCGTGTGGCCGACGAGGCGGCGCCGATCGGTCCCGCCGAGGCCATTCACTCGTACCTGAGCATCGACGCGATCCTGCAGGCGGCCCGTAGCACGGGGGCCGATGCGATCCACCCCGGCTACGGCTTCTTGAGCCAGAACGGCGACTTCGCCGATGCGGTCGCCGGAGCCGGACTCGTCTTCATCGGCCCGCCCGGCCCGGTGCACCGCCGCATGGGCGACAAGAAAGGCGCACGCCGGCTGATGGCCGCCGCCGGGGTGCCGGTGGTGCCCGGGTACGACGGCGACGATCAGCAGGACGTGACGCTTCTTGCGGAGGCCCGACGGATGCGCTGGCCCGTCATCCTCAAGCCCTCACGCGGCGGCGGCGGCAAGGGGATGCGGGTGGTGGGGAACGAGGCCGACTTCGCCCCGGCCCTTGCTGCTTCGCGCCGCGAGGCGTCGGCCGCCTTCGGCGACGACGTGATGGTGAGCGAGCGCTTCCTGGATCGTCCCCGGGCACGTCGTGCACCTCGGCGAGCGCGAGTGCTCGATACAGCGGCGGCACCAGAAGGTCGTGGAGGAGACGCCGAGCCCCGCCCTCACTCCGCCCTTGCGCGAGGCCCTCTGCGCAGCCGGGGTGGCGGCGGCCCGCGCGGCCGGCTACCTCAACGCGGGCACCGTGGAGTTCCTGCTGGACCCCGCCGGAGCCTTCCATTTCCTCGAGATGAACACGCGGCTCCAGGTCGAGCACCCGGTGACGGAAGCGGTGACCGGCCTCGACCTCGTGCGGCTGCAGATCCAGATCGCGGCCGGCCAGCCACTGCCCTTCGCGCAGGGTCAGGTGGCGGCGCGCGGACACGCCCTCGAGTGCAGGCTGTATGCCGAGGACCCGCGCAGAAACGACCTGCCCTCGCCGGGCCGCGTGCTGCAACTCCTGGCCCCCGACGGGCCCGGCGTGCGCTTCGACACCGGAGTGGCCACCGGCAGCGACGTCAGCGTGCACTACGATCCGCTGCTCGCCAAGCTCGTCACCTGGGGGGGCGACCGGAGGGAGTCCATCGAGCGCATGGTGGAAGCGCTCGCCCGCACGGCCGTGCTCGGGGTGGCCACCAACCGCGATCGCCTGCGCGCCATCCTCGCCCACCCGAAGTTCGAGACCGGCGATCTGCACACGGCGTTCATCGAGGAGCATCTCGGCGAGCTTCCTTCCACGGCGAGCCTGCCCACCGAGGCGCTGGCGGCGGTGGTGGCCGCGCTCCACCTGGCACGTCGGCCCGAGGATGCGATGCGCCGTCCATCCGCGGCCGACCCCTGGTCGAGTCTCGGATCGTGGCGGCTGGGCGAGACCCGCTGACCATGCGATTTGTCTCTGGCGAGGACCGGCACGAGGTGGCCGTGCGCGAGACCCGGGACGGCCTCGTGGTCACGGTGGATGGCACTCCGTCCAGCCCCCACGTGTCGGAGATCGCGCCCGGCACCTTCGTCCTCAAGGACGGCCTTCGGTCCGAGACGTTCCTCTGCGTGCGTGACGGCGACGCCCTCCACGTGCTCTGGCGGGGCGTCGTCCACGAGCTCCGGGAGGAGCGGGAGGGGGGGCGGGCCGCCCAGCGCCAAGCCTCGGGCGTCTTGGAAGCGCCCATGCCCGGCAAGGTCATCACCGTGCGCGTCACCGCCGGCCAGGCCGTGAAGAAGGGCGAGGAGCTGCTGGTGATCGAGGCGATGAAGATGGAGAACGCGCTCCGCGCCCCTCGCGACGGGATCGTGAAGTCGGTGACCGCCAAGCCGGGCGATCGGGTGAGCCCCGGGGTCGTGCTGGTGGAGCTCGCATGACGGCGGGCCGGCGGCTCGACGTGCCGGGTCGCGTCACGGTGGTCGAGGTGGGGCCGCGCGACGGGTTGCAGAACGAGAGCGCGGTCCTGAGCGTGGAGGACCGGGTGGCGTTCTGCCGCGCCCTCGTCGAGGCAGGCTTGAGCGTCATCGAGGTGGGGGCGTTCGTCTCTCCGAAATGGGTGCCGCAGATGGCGGGATCGGACGAGGTGCTGCGGCACACGCCAAGGCGGCCCGGCCTGCGGCTTCCCGTGCTCGTCCCGAACCGCAAGGGGTTCGAAGCCGCGCGGGCCGCGGGCGCCCGCGAGATCGCCATCTTCACCGCGGCGAGCGAGACCTTCAACCGCCGGAACATCAACGCCTCGATCGACGAGTCGTTCGCGCGCTTCGCCGAGTTCATTCCGGAGGCCCGCCGCGACGGGGTGTGGGTGCGCGGCTACGTCTCGACCTGCTTCGGCTGTCCCTACGAGGGGAAGGTCGCGCCGGAGAAAGTGATCGAGGTGGCCCGCCGGCTGGCCGACCTCGGCTGCGACGAGGTCTCGATCGGCGACACCATCGGGGTGGCGGTCCCCTCGCAGGTGGCGGAGGTCATGGGGCGTCTTCTCGAGACCCTGCCCCGCGAGCGCCTGGCCGTCCATCTCCACGACACCCGCGGCACCGCCCTCGCCAACGTCCTCGCCGCCCTCGAGCAGGGGATCGCGATCGTGGACAGCTCCGCGGGGGGCCTGGGCGGGTGTCCCTACGCGCCAGGAGCGAGCGGCAACCTCGCCACCGAGGACCTGCTGTACATGCTCCACGGCATGGGCGTCGAGACCGGGGTGGATCTCGACAAGGTGGCCCAGGCCTCGCGGGGCCTCGCCTCGCGCCTGGGCCGCGCGCTGCCCAGCCGCTATCTCCAGTCGGTGAGAGGGGTCGCGCCCTAGGAGAGTCACGGAGCCGGGTCGCGAGGTTAGGCCAGGATTGGCCCTCAAGTAGCGCAGGTGGCGCGTGTACCCGTCGAGCCAGGCATTCTAGTCGGCCGCCGTCGGGGAGGCTCGGCTGCGCGCACGCCGATGACGGGCCATTTTGTCCCTGCCGTAGTCGCTCTGGGCCAGGTAGTCGTTGTGGGCACGACACATCAGCCGGATGTTCTGCACGCTGTGGTCGCCGCCAAGGCCGGACGGGTGCCGGTGATGGAGTTGGAGCTGGTCGCGCTCCTTACATCGTCGACCGTGCTCGTCCACGTAGCGACATCGGCCGCCGTCGCGCTCCCACACGGCACGCCGGACGGCCGCGGGGATGTAGCGCGAGGGGGGAACGGTGCATGCATCCTCTGTCTCCGCAGGGCCTTTGCGGGGAGCCCTCGTCCGCGCGAAGCGACGGGCCTCGAGCCGTTCGAGCTTCTCGGTGACGGCCTGCTCGATGACCGCGGCCAGGTCACATCCCTGCGGCTGTCCTTTGGAGCCCATCAAAGCTTGGAGTCGCTCTAGCTTGTGGTGGAACTCGGCGCTGGCCGTGAACTGCACCTTGTACCGGCCAGGGGACAGGGGCTGGACGACGGAGGGCGACACCGGAGGATCCTGCCCTGCCTTCATCTCAGGTACGCCAACTCCGTCTGGACCGAGTTCAAGCATCGGCACCTGAGCAAAAGGTTGACCAAGAGTGTCTCCGCAGTTCGGAACGACGAGAAGGCCAGCCGTGGGCAGGGTCCTTCTCTCGGGAAGCTTGCGTACCGTCACCGGAACGTCCGGCCGGGGAGCGATCTCCGCGATCAGCTCCAAGATCTGACGCTTGGACCTGTGGGTGGCTCGTTCCAGGAGCCTGTCTCTGTTCTCACGGGTGAGGT
>WNFL01246276.1_pt2 | contig 12484 bp, 9 predicted proteins | sample 5400361 | NCBI WGS metagenome assembly WNFL01 (sample SAMN13153351, study PRJNA577476) | soil metagenome | isolation source: 40 cm soil on Douglas fir-dominated hillslope | place: USA:California | collected 2013-09-17
CGATCTCGCGGCGGCGGAAGAACGCGCCGCTGCGTTGCGTGCCGAGCTAGGCCCCAAAGTCGGTTTGCTTCACGGCCGCATGAAAGGTCCCGAACGCGACGACATCATGGCACGCTTCAAACTCGGCGAAATTTCGGTGCTCGTAGCGACCACGGTGATCGAGGTGGGCGTCGACGTACCGGAAGCTTCCATCATGGTCGTCGAACACGCCGAACGATTCGGGCTCGCGCAACTGCACCAATTGCGCGGCCGTGTCGGGCGTGGAGCGAAGCGCTCAACCTGCCTGCTCGTTTATCAGGAGCCGCTCGGCGCGACCGCCAAACAACGTCTGACGGCGCTCAGAGCCACCGATGACGGTTTTATCATCGCGGAGGAAGATTTGCGGCTGCGCGGCGCGGGCGAGCTTCTCGGGACCAAGCAGAGCGGAATCCCGGAATTTCACTTCGCCGATATCGCGGTGCACGGCGAACTTCTGGCCGCGGCGCGCGACGATGCACGTTTGATTCTCCAGCGCGACCCTTTGTTGAAAAGTCCGCGCGGCGAAGCTTTGCGGGTGGCGCTTTATCTTTTCGAGCGCGACGAGGCCGTGCGTCGCCTGCGCGCGGGTTGAAAAGTTCCGCTTGAAACCCTCGTCCAAGCGGGTCAAACAGGACAATGAGGGTTCTTAAGAGCACAAGGCGTCATGCGAATCGCGATGATCGGAACGGGTTATGTCGGCCTCGTTTCCGGAGCCTGCTTTTCCGAGTTCGGCCATCAAGTGGCGTGCGTCGACAAGGACGCAGGCAAGATCGAGTCGCTCAAAGCGGGCCGGATGCCGATCTACGAGCCCGGCCTCGAAGAAGTCGTGGCGGACAATGTCAAAGGGGGACGACTCTCCTTCACGACCGATCTCAAAACAAGCGTCGAGAGTGCCGACGCCGTCTTCATCGCAGTCGGAACGCCGTCGCGGCGCGGCGACGGTCACGCCGACCTCACTTTTGTCTTTCAAGCGGCTGAAGAGATCGCGGCCGCGCTTGCCGCCTATTCGATCATCATCACCAAATCGACGGTTCCGGTTGGTACCGGACAGAAGGTCGAGGAGACTATCCGGCGCATCCGGCCGGATGCGGATTTCGATGTCGCATCCAATCCCGAATTCCTGCGCGAAGGCTCGGCGATCGAGGATTTTCGCCGTCCCGACCGCGTCGTCTGCGGCGTGACGAACGACCGCGCACGCGCGATATTGCGTGAACTTTATCGGCCGCTCTTTCTCAACGAAACGCCGATGCTCTTTACGGGGCGCGAAACGTCGGAGCTCATCAAATACGCCGCCAATGCTTTTCTTGCCACCAAGGTCACTTTCATCAACGAGATTGCCGATATTTGCGAACGCGTCGGCGCCAATGTGCAGGACGTGGCGCGCGGCATAGGGCTGGATGGCCGCATCGGCGCGAAATTCCTGCACGCGGGTCCCGGCTATGGCGGATCGTGCTTTCCCAAGGACACGCTGGCTCTGCTGAAAACGGCCGAACAGGTTGGCGCACCTTCGAGCATCGTCGAAGCCGTGACGCGCGTGAACGATGCTCGCAAGCTGCGCATGGCCGAAAAAATAGAGCGGGCTTTCGGCGGCGTCGCGAAAAAAACCATCGCCGTGCTTGGGCTGACGTTCAAACCCAACACGGACGACATGCGCGAGGCGCCCAGCCTGGTCATTCTTCCCTGGTTGAAACAGCGGGGCGCGATCCTGCGCGCCTACGATCCGGAAGGGATGAAAGAGGCAAAAAAACATCTCGATATAGAGATGTGCCATGACGCCTATGCGGCGCTTAAAGATGCGGACGGCGTGGTGATACTGACCGAGTGGAACGAATTTCGCGCCCTCGACTTGAGGCGCATTCGAAATCTCCTAAAACGTCCGCTGATGGTGGATTTGCGAAACATCTATCGGCCAGACGAAATGGAAAAGGCGGGCTTCACCTATGTCAGTATCGGGCGCCCCGAGGTCAGGCCGCCTTAAATCCCGCGATAGGCTCGAAACCATTCGACGAAGCGCGGGATTCCCTCGGCCAGACTTGTGCTTGGTTTGAAACCAAAGTCGCGATTGGCTCGGGTGATATCGGCATAGGTCTCTCGCACGTCGCCGGGAGGACCTTGAGCGTTCTCTATAATCGCCTTCTTCCCGGCAGCCTGTTCGATCAACCGGATCAAGGTACGCACCTCTTCGGGATGGTTGTTGCCGAGGTTGTAGAGCCGATGCGGCGCCTCCTCGGTCTGCGCGAAAGGCGTCTCGACGATGCGAGTGACCGCAGCCACAATGTCGTCGATCCAGGTGAAATCACGTTTCAATAGGCCATCGCCGAAGACGGTTAGTGGTTTCCCGTTGAGGACCGCATCGGTGAACAGCCAATAGGCCATGTCCGGGCGTCCCCAGGGTCCGTAGACGGTAAAGAATCGCAAGCCCGTCTGCCTCAACCCGTACAATTCGGCATAGGAATGGGAGAGCAACTCCCCTGCCCGCTTCGTCGCGCCGTAATATGACACCGGCCGATCGGCGCGAGCCTCTTCCGAGAACGGCGCCTTTGTGTCGTTACCATAGACCGAGCTCGACGAGGCATAGATGAAATGGGAAAGACCCGTCAGCCGCCGTGCAAGCTCGAGCATGTTGTGGTGCCCGACAAGATTGGAACGCGTGTAGGCATTCGGGTCCTCCAGCGCATAGCGAACGCCCGCTTGCGCCGCGAAGTGCAGAACCACGTCGAATGCTTTGCCGTCGGCCGCGCCGGCAAGAGAATCCCTATCGGCAATGTCGACTTGGGTGAAACGGAAACCTTTGACGCCTTCCAGCTTTGCCAGGCGCGCTCGTTTCAATGCAGGATCGTAATAGGCGTTCAGCGCGTCAACACCGGAGATTTCATGCCCGCGCCTGAGCAGCGCGGCGGCGGCGTGGAAACCGATGAACCCGGCGGCCCCCGTAAGAAATATTCTCATGCTCGCCTAGACCTCGCGCCGCCGATTAAGTGGACCCGACAGGACGCTCCGTGTAATGCTGGTTTTACCAAGGAACCCCACCGCGCGGTCGGCGTTCTCGTCCGTGACTCATCGGTTTTTAAATGTCCACACCGCAGCGCATTCGTAAAGCCGTATTTCCGGTCGCGGGCATGGGCACCCGCTTTCTGCCCGCAACCAAGGCCATTCCCAAAGAAATGCTGCCGGTGGTCGACAAGCCGGTCATCCAATACGCCGTCGAAGAAGCCCGCGAGGCCGGAATCGAGGAGTTCATTTTCGTCACCGGCCGCGGCAAACACGTGATCGAGGACCATTTCGACCATGCCTACGAGCTAGAATCGCTGCTTTCGGTCCGTGAGAAAACCAAAGAACTCAACAGCCTCCTGGAAAGTCTGCCCGATACGGGTTCGGTAGCCTTCACGCGGCAGCAAAAACCCTTAGGGCTAGGTCACGCGGTATGGTGCGCGCGCCATTTGGTGGAGAAGGAATCCTTTGCCGTTGTGCTCCCCGACGACCTTCTGGTGGGCAAACCGGGCGCGCTGAAGCAAATGGTCGAAGCCTACAACAAGGTCGGAGGGGGGATCATTGTCGCCGCCGAGGAAAAGCCACGCGAGGAAACCCAACGCTACGGCGTCATCAATCCCGGCGTGACACGCGGCCCCATCACTGAAGTGAAAGGCGTCGTCGAGAAGCCTCTACCCGCGGACGCACCGTCGACACTCTGCATTATCGGCCGCTACATCCTTCCGGCCTCGATTTTTTCCGAGCTCGAACGCCGCGAACGCGGCGCCGGCAATGAGATTCAGCTGACCGACGCCATGGCGCGGCTTTTGGGCACCATGCCCTTCCACGCCGTCACGACCACCTGCACGCGCTACGATTGCGGCGACAAGGTCGGTTTTCTGCAGGCCAATTTGGCGGTCGGTCTCGAGCGTCCGGACATCGCCCCGGCCCTCAAGAAAATCCTGAAATCGCTGAAATTCTAGTCAGCTTGGCGGTTCAGCGGGCGCTGTCGTGCACGCCAAGGCCTTCGATTTTGGTCAAAACCCGTGCCCATTCCGCGACCAGGAACAGAGGGAGGCCGCGGTTCACCTCGACTGTTAACCATTAACGGGAAACAAAGCTTTAAACACGGATTACAGGATTCTTTACCTGCTCCGGATAAAACACCGCATTGTCGAAACCTGCGCCTGGACAATGACTTCGGCGGAAAAAGTCGCTTGAAAACGGACGAACACCCCTTCGAGCTCGACCGCGTTTGGTTGCGCTTTCGTGACACGAACGTCGAAACCACGTTCCTGCGCGACACGCTGCGCCAGTCGATCAACTTCATCCGCGCCTATCTGATCGCGGGTACATGTCTCTACATGCTGTTCGGCATTCTCGACTCGGTGGTGGGCGGCGCTGCGCTGAAATCGATGTTCCTCATCCGTTATGGCGTCGTCGTGCCGATTCTTTTGGGCATTCTCGCGCTGACGTTTTTTCCGGTGTTCTTCCGCATCGCGCAGCCGAGCCTCGCCATGGCGATGATTTCGTCCGGCGAAGGCGTGGTTGCAATGACCGCGATCATGGGACCGCCGTTCAACAGCGAGTACTACGCCGGCATCATCATGTGCGCGATCTACTGCGGCAGCCTTATCCGGCTCAAGTTCCATTACTCGGTCATGATTTCGATATTTCTGTTCTTGTCATACCAAGTCGCCTGCGTGCTGATAAATCCGATTCCGCTCGAGACCTATATCAGCAACAATTTCTTCCTCGCGATGGCGACCGGCGTGGGATTGTTCTCCGCCTACATCCAGGAACTCTACATTCGCAGAGCTTACGTGGGACAGCGCATCGTCGAGGAAAAGAACCGGCTGGTTTCCGACGCCCTGGCGGAAGCGGTCAGGGCCAACAAATCGAAGAGCGAGTTCTTGGCGACGATGAGCCATGAGTTGCGAACGCCGCTGAACGCCATCATCGGCTTTTCCGACATCATCAAGCGCGAACTGTTCGGCTCCTTGGAGAACGAGAAATATTCGGATTATGCGAAGGACATTCACGAGAGCGGCTCGCATCTGCTCGCTATCATCAACGATATCCTGGACTTGGCCAAAGCGGAATCGGGCAAGCTGCAACTCAGCGAGCATGAGTTCGACGTCACCGAAACGTTGGAAGCGTGCGTGCGAATGTGCAGCGGCCGCGCCGAGATCGGAAAGATCGAGCTGATCTTCTTCGGGGGCCAGAGCCAAATCCGCGCCGTTGCCGACGAACGTCTTTTGCTGCAAATCGTTGCCAATCTCGTCACCAACGCGATCAAATTCACGCCCGAGGGCGGGACGGTCCGAATTTACGTTTCCGCGAGCCCGCAAAAGGGAATCGTCATCAGAGTTACGGACACCGGGATCGGCATCGCTCCGGAGAACATCGAACGCGTGCTGCGACCGTTCGAGCAGGTCGAGACCTCATACTCCCGCAAGCATGGCGGTTCAGGACTCGGCCTTCCCTATGCGAAGCGACTGGCGGAATTGCACGGGGGCGAGCTTAAAATCGAAAGCGAGCTTGCAAAGGGAACGGCCGTTACGGTGACGCTGCCCCCCTCGCGCTTGGTGGAGGTCAGGAGACGACCGGCGCTGAAAGAAGCGGTCTGATCCTCAACGCTTGCGCACAAAGAGGAGCCGGACGCGCTCGGTGCTTTCAAGCTCCGTCCATGCCATCTCGGGATCGAGGCCCTCGGTCCACGTCATCATCTGGGCTTCCGAGCGGTAGTACAACGTCCAGTCGGTTATGAACTCCATCGGCCAGAGATTGCTCAACGCAGTTTCGTTCATGTTACCGATGATCAGCAAACCTCCCGGTGCGAGCGTTTCGTAAAGCCTGCGCGCAAGCGCATGGGCTCGCCGATCAGCCAGATAATCTATGAGTCCGACGGAATAAATCAGGTCCTGCGGCGGCAAGGACGCAAGGCTGCCGATACCGCGCAAAATGTCCGTGAACGACATGTTCAGGCACTGTACGCGCGCCTGACCCTTCGTATTGAGAACATGCGGATAGGTCTTTTCGACAGCATAGCTGAGCGCGGATTGTTCCTGGTCTATGAGAGTGAATTCCACACGCCTGTTCTTCAGGCCGGCGCCGGCGAGAAACAACTCGATCTCGCGCGCAGGACCGCTTCCGAGGCTGAGGATGCGTGCCGCTCTCGCATTGCCCTTTTCCTGAACGACTTTCGCGATATTGTTTCGCACCACCTCCATGCGCGTCTTGATGCACTCCGCGACCTCCAGTCCGAGGCGGTGCATCAGCATCTGGTAGACGTTCGCGCCTTTGCGCTCCCAATCGTAGACCTGGTTCATCACTTCGTAATCGCCGGGATATCCGAGGGGCTTCGCGTAGCTGCGGTCCCAAATCGCACCGAGACGCATTTGCGGCGTGACGACCACCTCGGTGAACGCCTTCGTCGCTTCGAGAATATCGCGATCGCCGAGCACGTCTTTCACCAAGTCATTGCCGGTCCGCCACAGCGATCGCCAGTGCTGCACGAGGCGCGCCTCGCATGCCTCATAAGCACCGTCGAGATCGAAATCCCGCTCGAATTGGCGGGCGAGCACCATGTTCTCGTCCAGAAGATCGCGATAGGAACCCAGGAGCTTCAGAACGTCGGCACAGAAGACGCGGTACTCCTTAGGGACAAGCTGACTCGTCTCGCCGGCGAAGAGAGCCGATTGCAAGGCGATTTGGGCCTGCACATTGCGCGAGAGGAGCTTTTCGAACTCGACAAAGCCATTGACGAAACTGAACGCGACCTTTGATCCGAAGACGGTATTTTCGCGCCGGCACACCCGGGCATTGGACTCGAAAATCGTGTAGCCCGATTGTTGGATGGAAAGAGGTACGACTTCGCCGACATCGGGAACGTCTTCAGCTGTCTGTCCACAGACGATTGCGACACCGCCGAGACTGATATCGTGAAGTTTGTGGAGCGCCGTTCTTACCCGAACGCGCGGCGGAAGATGGGGGAACAGTTTACGCGCCTCGTAACGCGGGGCTCGGAACCAGACCTCTCGACCACTTGCCCCTTTCAGCTCTTCATACGCGAGCATGCCACCCCTCTACTCGTATGGGCTCACCGGGTTCGAGAAACTCGTGCTCGATGCTGGGAGCCCCCGCCCCAGACTGACCGTGCTGCACGGACGAAGTCGCGGTTAATAAAGGATTAATCCCATGTCGATCGTCGCTAAGTCAAGGGTCCAATCGCCGCGGCAATCTATCCTGCTATAATAGTTAATATTACTCGCGTCTGTTTCAAAACCGCCAGTGTTGCCAAAGAACAAAAGAGAATTGTCGACCGCCTATACGGGATGCAGATTGTAAAGGCGGCATGAGGTCTTGTGACGAGGCCTAAGGAACGAGTTCCCTCTCTTTGAGGTAGGCGACAACACGTTCGGCCGACTCTTCGGGCCTTATGGACTCCGTCATCAGCGTCAGTTCCGGCCTTTCCGGCCGCTCGTAGGGGCTGTCAATTCCGGTGAAGTTCTTGATCTGTCCGGCCGCCGCTCGCTTGTAAAGACCTTTGGGATCGCGCGCCATGCAAACGCCGAGCGGCGTGTCGACGAAGATCTCGACGAACTGATCCGGAGCAAGCAGATCGCGCGCCATGCGCCGCTCGGAACGGAATGGGGAGATGAACGACACCAGCGTGATGAGACCCGCATCGACAAAGAGCTTTGCCGCCTCGGCCACCCTGCGGATATTCTCGACCCGATCGGCATCTGTGAAACCCAAATCCTGGTTGAGGCCATGGCGTACATTGTCGCCGTCTAAGAGATAGGTGTGCCGGCCCTCTCCGAACAATCGCTTCTCCACCAGGTTGGCGATGGTCGACTTGCCGGAGCCTGAAAGACCCGTGAACCAGAGCACGCAGGGTTTTTGTCCCTTGATCCCGGCGCGGGCTTGCCAATTCACGTCCAGCGCCTGCCAGTGCACGTTGGTGGCTCGACGAAGCCCGAACTCGATCATGCCGGCGCCAACAGTCGCATTGGTGAAGCGGTCAATGATGATGAAACCGCCGGTGTCGCGATTGTCGCGATAGGGGTCGAAGGCGATCGGCTCCGAGGTCGACAGGTTGCAATAGCCGATCTCGTTGAGCTTCAGCGTCCGCGAGGCAATGTGCTCGAACGTATTGACGTCGACTTTGTGCTTGAGCGCGGTAACTTGACCCAGGGTCGACTGGGTACCGATTTTGATCAGATATTGACGGTGCGGGAGCAGATCTTCTTCAGCCATCCATAAGACGTGCGCCGCGAATTGATCGGCGACTTCGGGCCTGGCTTCGGGATCCGCCAAGATATCGCCGCGCGAAATGTCGATTTCATCGCCAAGGACGAGCGTCACCGCTTGCCCGGCAGATGCTTGACCAAGCTCGCCGTCAGCCGTGACAATGCGACTGACGCGAGCGGTACGGCCCGATTTGGCGACCACGACGGAGTCACCGGGCGCGACGCGGCCGCTGACAATGGTGCCGGAAAAACCCCGAAAATCGAGGTTTGGGCGGTTGACCCATTGAACCGGCATTCTAAACGGCCGGTCGGCCAACTCCGTCTCGACATCGACGATTTCCAGATGGTCGAGAAGTGCGGCACCTTTATACCAGGGCGTTCGCTCGCTGGGCTTGGTGACGTTGTCGCCATAGCGTGCCGATATGGGGATGGCGACGAGGTTTTCGAAAGCGAGCCTTGCGGCAAAATCGCGGAACTCGGCCACGATGCCGTCGAAGGTTTTTTCGGAAAAATCTACGAGATCGATTTTGTTCACGGCGAGCACGATGTTGCGAATGCCGAGAGCCGACACGATGTAAGCGTGCCGTCGCGTCTGCGTCAGAACGCCTTTGCGAGCATCGACGAGAATGACTGCGAGCTCGGAGTTTGACGCTCCAGTCGCCATATTTCGGGTGTATTGCTCGTGCCCAGGCGTATCGGCAACGATGAATTTGCGTTTTTCCGTCGCGAAGAAGCGGTATGCGACATCGATGGTTATGCCCTGCTCGCGCTCGGCTTCGAGGCCGTCGACCAGAAGGGCCAAGTCGATGTCGCTACCGGTCGTGCCGTGCTTCTTGGAATCCTTGGCGAGCGCGGCAAGGTGATCCTCGAAGATGAGCTTTGAATCGAACAGCAGGCGGCCGATGAGCGTCGATTTCCCGTCGTCCACGCTGCCGCAGGTGAGAAAACGCAGCAGCGTCTTTTTCTCTTGCGCGGCAAGATAGGACTTGAGATCGCCAAACCGCGTGGGCTTCATCAGAAATAGCCCTCGCGTTTTTTCTTCTCCATGGACGCGTTTTCGTCATGATCGATAATGCGCCCCTGACGCTCGGAGGTGGTTGCCGTCAGCATCTCACCAACGATTTCTTCAAGGCTGGCCGCCGAAGATTCGATGGCGCCCGTGAGCGGGTAGCAGCCAAGCGTGCGGAATCGCACCAATTGCAGCTCCGGCGTCTCTCCCGGACGGATTTTCATCCGTTCGTCGTCGACCATGATGAGCGCGCCATCGCGGTTCACCACGGGACGCCGCTTGGCGAGGTAGAGCGGCACGATGGGAATGTTCTCGGACAAGATATATTGCCAGACATCCAACTCGGTCCAATTGGAGAGCGGGAAGACACGGATCGATTCGCCCTTGCGGATGCGCGTGTTGTAAAGCTTCCACAGCTCGGGACGCTGATTCTTGGGGTCCCAGGAATGGTTTTCGGAGCGGAACGAAAAAATGCGCTCCTTGGCGCGGCTTTTTTCCTCGTCCCGCCTGGCGCCGCCGAACGCCGCATCGAAACCATATGTGTCCAGGGCCGCCTTCAGCGCGTCGGTTTTCATCACTTGGGTATGAAGATTGGAGCCGGAATCGAACGGATTGATGCCGCGCCTGATGCCGTCTTCGTTCACGTAAACGATCAGCTTAAGACCGAGGCGCTTCGCGGTTTCATCGCGAAACGCAATCATTTCGCGAAACTTCCAGGTGGTATCGACGTGCAGAAGCGGAAAAGGCGGCTTGGAGGGGTAGAACGCCTTCATCGCGAGGTGCAGCATCACCGAGGAATCCTTGCCGATCGAATAGAGCATGACCGGGTTGGCGAACTCGGCGGCAACCTCGCGCATGACGTGAATGCTTTCAGCCTCTAGACGCTGCAGATGAGTGAGCCGTCTGCTGCCGAGGGTCTGACTGTCAGGCAACTGCATCGGTTTCCTTCCGTGCAGTCGCTAAATACAGACTGCGGGTGTGATTACGGCGCTTAAACTTGAATTCATTGTAAATAGTGGAGAGCCCGAAGCAGCGCAAGCAAGTCGCCGACCCTCAATAGCGGGAAATTCTTGGCAATTCGCCGGTCTGGCACGACATGGCGAATTTGTTTAGAACCGTGTTTGTGCGGTTATCCAAGGCAAAGGGGGACGGGTTGGTCTCGGTTGGCGGTCCGGCACGAACTCGCAAGTCCGCGCTCATTACCGGCGTCACCGGCCAGGTTACGTCGTCCACGGCGTCAAACGCCGCGCTTCGTCCTTCAACACGGAGCGAATCGATCATCTTTACGTGGACCCGCATGAAGAAGCGCCTTCCTTCTTTCTTCACTACGGCGATCTGACCGATGCGACGAACATCATCCGCATCGTCCAGGAAACCCAGCCCGACGAAATCTACAATTTGGCCGCTCAAAGCCACGTCCAGGTCAGCTTCGAAACCCCCGAATACACGGCCAACGCCGACGCATTGGGGACGCTCCGGCTTCTTGAGGCAATTCGGATACTCAACCTCTCGGAGCGCTCGCGTTTCTATCAGGCGTCCACTTCGGAGCTGTACGGCATCGCGGAAGAAACGCCTCAAAGGGAAACAACGCCGTTCCGACCGCGGAGTCCTTATGCGGCGGCGAAGCTCTACGCCTATTGGACGACGGTGAATTACCGCGAAGCCTATGGCTTCCACGCCTCGAACGGCATCCTGTTCAACCATGAGGGGCCGCGGCGCGGCGAAACCTTCGTCACACGCAAGATCACGCGCGCCGTTGCCGGCATCGCCAAGGGCAAGCAAAACTACCTCTATCTCGGCAATCTCGATGCCAAACGTGACTGGGGGCACGCCAAGGACTATGCCCGCGGCATGTGGATGATGCTGCAGCAGACGGAGCCCGACGATTTCGTGCTGGCGACGGGGGAATCGCATTCGGTGCGCGAATTCGTCGAGCACGCATTTAGCCATGTCGGCCGGTCAATTGCCTGGCACGGCCGCGGGATCGACGAGGTCGGCCAGGACGCCACGACGGGCGAGACCCTGGTCAAGATCGACCCGCGCTATTTCCGTCCGACCGAAGTGGAGTCGCTTTGCGGCGACGCCAGCAAGGCGCATCAGCGTCTCGGCTGGCGCCCAGCGGTCGGTTTCGAGGAACTCGTCCGCGAGATGGTCGACGAGGACATGCGCGTAGCCGACGGTGGGCGAAGCTTCCGTCATGAGTGACGGCGAGGCGCCTTACTCGCTCAAGGGCAAGCGAATCTGGGTTGCAGGCCACAACGGCATGGTGGGTTCGGCTCTTGTCCGCCGTCTCGCCCGCGAAGAGTGCACGATCCTGACGGCCCCGCGGCGCGATTACGATCTGCGCCGACAGGGCGAGGTGGAAACGTTTCTGGCCAAGGCCCGGCCTCAGGCAGTTTTTCTCGCCGCCGCACGCGTGGGCGGTATCGTTGCCAATGACAGCCGGCCGGCGAGTTTTCTTTATGACAATCTGCTGATCGCGGCCAACATCATCGAGGCGGCGCGGACGTCCGGCGTCGAAAAGCTGCTCAATCTTGGGTCAACCTGCGTCTATCCGAAATTCGCTCCGCAGCCCATCCCGGAGAACGCGCTTCTTAGCGGACCGCTCGAGCCCACCAATCAATGGTATGCCGTGGCAAAGATCGCTGCGATCAAGCTCTGCGACGCGTACCGGCGGCAATATGGCTGTGATTTCATCTCGGCGATGCCCACCAACCTTTATGGTCCAAACGACAATTTCGACCTCGAAGCTTCGCATGTGATTCCGGCGCTGATTGCCAAGATCGTGCGGGCGAAGGATGACGGGGCGAAAGAAGTCGTGGTCTGGGGAACCGGAACGCCGCGGCGCGAGTTCCTGCATGTCGATGATTGCGCAGACGCGCTGGTGCATCTGATGAAGCACTTCTCGGGCGAAGGTCCGGTAAATGTCGGCGTGGGCGAAGATTTAACCATCGCGGAGCTCGCCAAGCTCATTGCCGGCGTAGCGAAATTTTCGGGCCGGATCGTATTCGATCCATCGCGCCCCGACGGCACGCCGCGAAAGCTCGTCGATGTCAGTCGTTTGAATCTGTTGGGCTGGAGCGCCGGCATTCCGTTAGCGGACGGAATAGCGCAGACTTACGCCTGGTATCTCGAACATGCTTCATCGGTCAGGAGCGTTGCGCTTTAGGGTTTTTGAGTGGCTGACGAGAAAACGACGGCGATGATCGTTCCGGTGCTGCTGAGCGGCGGG
>WNFL01343326.1_pt2 | contig 12481 bp, 11 predicted proteins | sample 5400361 | NCBI WGS metagenome assembly WNFL01 (sample SAMN13153351, study PRJNA577476) | soil metagenome | isolation source: 40 cm soil on Douglas fir-dominated hillslope | place: USA:California | collected 2013-09-17
GTGAAGAGGAGCGCGTCGAACTCCTTCAGGCCCCAGAGGCCGACGTTCGGCGCGTGGCCCCCGTTGTCCGAGCCGGTCCCGATGTCGACTCCGGCGACGTCCTGGATCGCGTCGGCGAGCGTGCGGGCGTTCGTGCGCCGGATCTCGTCTCCGGTGACGACCTCGACCGCGCCCGGGACGTCGACCGGGTCCTCCGGCAGCTTCGTGGCGGTGACGACGACCTCGGTCGAGGCCGTCGGGGTGGGCGTGGGCGCCGGCTGCGCGGCGGCAGGGCGCGGGGCGATGGTCGCGAACGCGAGCGCCAGGCTCGCGAGAAAGAGTCTCTTCATCTCCGTTTCCTTTCTCTGTCTCGTCGTGCGAGCGAGGGAAGGGACGGAGAGAGCTATTCGCGCTTCGGGAGGACGGTGGCGAGCCGCGGCGGCGCGGCGGCGGGGATGCGCGCGGGCGCGCGCAGCGTGGACTCGCGTTCGCGGCGTTCGCCACGCGCGGGCTCGGATCTCGCGGGCGAACGGGGAGGGGCGGGCTCGGCCGAGCGGCCGAGAGGCCGCCTTCCGCCTCGCGTGTCCTCCACTCGCCCGCGGAAAGCCGGAGAGGCTCGAGGGGAATCGAGACATCGGGAGCGATCGCGAGCTCGTCGCTCTCGGCGAGGAGGCGCTCGCCGTCCTCCGAGCCGCCGCGGAGCGCCAGCCGCACGGGCGCGGAGGGGAGGGCCGGAACACGGAAGCGGAGGCGGCCGCCCGAGCCCGCCTGCGAGCGGGTGATCCGCACCGGGAAGCTCGCCCCGCCGTCGAGCGAGAGGACGAGCTCGGTCTCGTCGCTCCCCGCGAGAAGCGTCGCGTCGAAGAGGACCTCGGCGCTCCCGCCGGGCGCGAGCGCGCCACCGCCGGACGGGAGCACGCGGAGCGCGGACGCCGCCTCGGCCCGCGAGCCGAGGAGGGCCGCGAGGGCGAGGCACGGGAGCAGGGTGCGGACGCGGGGGGACGCCACGAAGGCCGAATCCTACCGCGGGCGCCGTCGCGGCGCGTCTGCGAAACTAAGCGCATGGCGCGCCTCGGCATCGACTTCGGGACGACGCACACCGTCGCCGCGCTCGTGGACCGCGGCAACTATCCCGTCGTCTCGTTCGACGGCGAGGAGGCGTGGCCCTCGCTGGTGGCGGCCTCCGAGGACGGCGAGCTCCGTTACGGGCCTGAGGCCGCGGCGGTGAGGCACCAGAGCGGATGGTCCGTGCTGCGGTCGTTCAAGCGGCTCCTCAACGACGCCGGGCCCCTCACGGAGGTCACGCTCGGCGGCGGGACCTATCTGCTCACCGAGCTCCTGACCGATTACCTCTCGAAGCTGCGCGAGGACCTCTTGTTCCGCTCGAACGTCTCGATCGCGGCGGGCGAGAGGCTTCAGGCCGCGATCAGCGTGCCCGCGAACGCCTCGAGCGCGCAGAGGTTCCTGACGCTCGACGCGTTCCAGCGCGCCGGCTTCGACGTCGTCTCGCTCCTGAACGAGCCGTCGGCGGCCGGCTTCGAGTTCGCGCACCGCTACAGGAGCGCGGTCACGGCGAAGCGGGAGTACGTCCTGGTCTATGACCTGGGCGGCGGCACGTTCGACGCCTCGCTCCTGAAGATGACGGGGCGCTCCAACGAGGTCGTGACGAGCGAGGGCGTCGCGCGCCTCGGCGGCGACGATCTCGACGAGGCGATCCTCGCGCACGTCCTGAAGGCCGCGCGGTTGAGGAAGGTCGCTCCGGAGGCCCGCGAGCTCCTCCTCGAGGAGTGCGCGCGACAGAAGGAAGCCGTCACGCCGAACACGAAGCGTTTCCTCGTCGACCTGGCCGCCGTGGGGAAGGAGCCGTTCGCGTGCCCGATCGAGGACGTCTACTCCGCGTGCACGCCGCTCGTCGCGAAGACCATCGCCGCGGTCGCCCCCGTGCTGCGCGATCCCGCGCGCGAGGCGGAGGAGGTCGACTGGTCGGAGGTCGCCGGCATCTACGTCGTCGGCGGCTGCGGCGCGTTCCCTCTCGTGACGCGATTGCTGAAGGAGGAGTTCGGGGAGAAGCGCGTGAAGCGCTCGCCCCATCCGTTCGCGGCGACGGCGATCGGCCTCGCCGTCACGCTCGACGAGGACGCGGGCTACGTCCTTTCCGAGCGCCTCTCGCGGCACTTCGGCGTCTTCCGCGAGACGGAGGGCGGCGAGGACGTCGTCTTCGACGCGATCTTCGCGAAGGACGCGCCGCTCCCCGCGCCGGGCGAGCCGCCGCTCGTCGCGACGCGCCGGTACCGCGCCGCGCACAACATCGGCCACTTCCGGTTCCTCGAGTGCGGCCGCGTGTCGGGCGGCCGACCCGACGGGGACGTGACGCCGTTCGGCGAGGTCTACTTCCCGTTCGACCCGGGACTGCGCGGCGCGGACGGCCTCGCCGAGCGCGACGTCGTGCGCGTCGAGGCAGGGCCGGAGGTGGAGGAGCGCTACGTCTGCGACGCGAGCGGGGCGGTGCGCGTCTCACTGACGACGCTCACGGACGGCTACACGCGCGGGTTCGAGCTGACGCGCGCCGCGCGCTGATGGAGAGCGAAGCCCGCCGCCGCCGTGCGCTCCTCGCGGCGGCGCTTCTCCTTCTCGCCCTCGCGTTCGCGTTCATCGGGCGCGCGGCCCTCTCCGCGGACGACGGGACCGAGATGCTGACGGAGACGCTCGGCCTCTTCGTCCACGGGCACTTCGGGATGGCGTCGCCGCCTCAGCTCGTCTCCGACCCGTTCCTGCCGCCGTTCCCGTACCTCCACTCGCGGTACGGGCTGTTCCCGTCGCTCATCTTCGTGCCGTTCCTCGCGGTCTCCTGGCCTCTGCGCGGCGTCCTCGGCGCCGCGGGCCTCGACGCCGCGGTCGCGCTCGCGTGGGCCGCGGGCGCCGTCTTCGCGAGCTGGGGCTTCCTCCGCCTCGCGCGCGTCTTCCGGCCCGACGCCTCGCCGCTCTGGATGCCGGCGTTCCTCACTGGCACGTATCTCTGGGCGTACTCCGCGGACTCCTACGTCGAGCCGTGGGCCGCCGGCGCCGTCGCGCTCGCGGCGGCGGCTCTGTTTCGCCCCGCCGGCGCCTCCGCGTTCCGCGACGCGCTCGTGCCGGCGCTCTGGTGGTTCGCCGCGGGCGCGGTCCGCTCCGTCCTCTGGGACGCGACCCCGGTGCTCCTCCTCGCGGCCTTCCTTCTCGCGAGGCGCCGCGCGGACGGCCGCGCGTTCTCGCTCTGGATCCTGCTCCTTTCCTGCTTCGGCCTGGCGGCGCAGATCCTCGCGAACCATGTCTTCTACGGCTCCGCGGGAGCGCTCGGAACGGGCTCCGTCGCGCCGCCGTTCTTCGTGCACCCGCTGCTCGACGGCTTTCTCGGGACGACGCTGCTGCCGGGGAGGGGAGTTCTCCTCTATGCGCCGCTCGTCCTCGCGTCCCTCGTCGCCTTCCGCAAGCTGCCGGCGCCGGCGCGCGTTCTCTGCTACGGCGCGCCTCTCGTCATCCTCCTCGTCGTCGCGCGGTGGGTCGTCTGGCACAGCGGATCGTGCTGGGGGCCGCGGCACCTCCTCGCGGTGCTGCCGCTCCTCTGCGCGCCGGCCGTGCTCGCGCCGCCGATCCTGAGCCGGGCGCTGGTCGCGCTCGGCGTCCTCCTGAACGCGCCGGGAGTCCTCGTGTCCGCGGGAGCGTTCCAGTCGTACGCGGAGCTGCTCACGCCGCCGCCCGGCGCGACCTGGCCGCACGCCGGCGGCGACCGGGTCTCGGAGCTGCCGGTCCTGACGCCGCTATACGGCCACGCGTGGCTCCTGTCGCAGGCGCTCCTCCCGCGCGCGCTCCCCGCGCCGTGGCTCGCGAAAGGCGCGCGGGAGACGGCCGCGAGGCCCACGCCGTCCGAGTTCGTGTCGCCGTGGTGGGCGCGCCGGGTGCTCGGCCTCCCGCCGCTCCGCCCGATGCTGCCGCGCCTGCTCCTGAGGACCGCGCTCGGCTACCTCGATCGCGGACACCCCGCCGAGGCGGCGCGCGCAGCCGCCGCGAGCCTGGAGCTCGCGCCGAAGGATCGCGACGCGGAGCTCATCCTGCGTGAGGCGCTCGCCCGCCGATAGGAGTCGTCAGTCGGGCCGGAAGTCGACCGTGACACGCGCGACCGAGGCGGCCGGGTACTCCGTCGTGCGGATCTTCGTCCAGACGCTGATGTGGTCGTGCCATTTGCGCGCGTCCACCTCGTCGGCGCGCGAGTCGCGGGCGAGGAGGCGGCCGTCGGCGGCGACGACCTCGACGCGGATGCGCGCGCGCCAGTCGCGGCGGCCCGCGTTCGAGACGTAGAAGACCCAGCGGAGAGTCTTCGTGTCGTCGGGGTCGCGCCGCCGCGCGCGGCGCACCTCGCGCGCCGACGGGCGGTTCTTCAGCACCACCGAGCGGATCACCATCGGGCCGTTCGAGATGTTCACGGAGACGGGACCGCCTCCCTTCGGGAACGGGATGGTGGTCGCCTCCTCGGCGGCTCGGAGGGGCTGCGCGACGGCGGCGATCACGAGGAGCGAAGCGGCGAGGAGCTGGGTGAGGGTTCTCGGCATAAGCCCTCCTTCGTCCCCTAGGATGTCATGCCGTAGCACTCGAAGGAGGACCGTCGTGGCCGAGATGCCGTCGTTCGACCAGCTGATCCGGATGACGATCGTCCATCGAGTCCCGGGAATGGAGGATGTCGAGATCCGGCGCGACCTGACGTACGCGACGGCGGACGGCACGCCGTTGGGAATGGACGTGTACCGGCCGGCGGAAGCGGGCGGCACGCGACTCCCCGCGGTCGTGCTGATTCACGGCGGCCCGATACCCGTAGTGGGCGCGAAGCGAATGGGAGTCTTCACCTCCTACGGCCGGCTCCTCGCCGCCTCGGGCTTCGTGGCGGTCACCTTCAATCATCGGTTCCTCGCGCCCGAGCGGCTGCTCGACGCCGCGGCGGACGTCGAGGCCGCGACGTCGTACGTGCGCGGCCAGGCGGGAGAGCTGGGCGTCGACGAGAATCGCCTCGCGTTCTGGGCCTTCTCCGGCGGCGGCCCGCTCCTCAGCCTCGCCCTGCGCGGCGCGCCTTCCTACGTTCGAGCCCTCGTGGCGTACTACGCCGCGCTCGAGCTCATCGACGAGACCCGGCGCGATCTCTCTCCGATTCACCATCTGCGCGCGGAGGCCGGCCGCGTCCCGCCGATCCTCGTGGCGCGCGCCGGCCTCGATCAGCCGTCCCTGAACGCCGGCATCGACCGCTTCGTCCAGGAAGCCCTCGCCACGAACGCTTGCGTGGACGTCCTGAACCATCCGGCGGGACGCCACGGCTTCGATATCCTCGACGACGACGCGCGCTCGCGCGAGATCATCGCGCGGACGGTCGAGTTCCTCCGGCTCCGGCTCGCGTAGACCGTGCCATGTGACGAACCGCGAGAGGCGGAGGAAATTCCCGCGGGAGCGGTTCGGTGTCGGCGCTCACGACGTTCTCATCGACGCGGAATAAAGCGTCTTCTCGCCGCTTCATCTCGTTGCCGACGCGAATTCATCGCGGTCCGCAGCAAGGAGATGAACAACATGAACGGACACTCACTGGTGGGAAGGGCTCTCATCCTCGTCGGCATGGCGGCCGTGTGCGCCTCTTCGGTTCCCGCATCCGCCGCTTCCGTCGTGGTCCTGGACCAGACCCTCCCGCGCGAGGTGAAAGTCACGGGCACTCACTTCGAGGTCGACGAGAAAGCGGGGAGCGCGCGCCTCGCCGTCGACCTCTTCGACGAATCGTTCGAGACGAACATCTACTCGGAGTCGCTCGTGGTCCCCGGGCTCGTTTTCGATCGCGCGCACCGGGAAGTGCGGTACGAGGCCGACGGGTCGGGCGTGACGTGCGCCATACGAAAGAAGTTCCTCTGGGCGACGACCTACCCCGAGACGGGACAGTGCCGGATCACGGTGAGGACGGAATCTCGGACCGCCGACGGCGGCTCCGGCATGCAGGCGGCGACGGGCTGGGTCGTCGAGCTCGCGACGACCGAGGCGCCGAAGTACGCCAGGCACGAGCCCTGATGCGGGCGCCCCAACGGTTGTCCGCCCGCGATTCCGCGTGCTAGATTCCGCGCTCCGCGCGGGACGCCCGTCTCGCCGGCGGGACCACGGCGCGTTCGTCTAGCGGTCCAGGACGCCGCCCTCTCACGGCGGTAACACGGGTTCGAGTCCCGTACGCGCTACCAATCATTCTGTCGGGACGGCGCCTCTTGTTTCGTTCGGGCCTCCGCCGTGAGAGGGCGGCGCCGGCCGTGCTGTCCATGAAGGCGGGGGAGACCCCCGCACCCCCCGCACGGCTTATCGTCGATGCTAGCGAGTCACGCCTTCGCGAACGCCATGTTCATTGCGTCCCAAAGAACGCGTCGCGCGTCCTATCTTCCCGACGGACCCTGCGTGAAGGATGGGGCCGGAGGTGGCCACGTGAACCGAGCGATCGTGGGTCTCTCGATCCTGATATCGGCGCTCGGGGCGCCGGCCGCCGAGGTCGCCTCGGGGGTCGAGCTCATTCCGGGGAGTTTCGTTCCGGGCAGCCAGCCGGACGGGAACACCGTGATCTTCCGCGGGAGCGACGGACTCGTCGTGATGGACACGGGGCGACATCCCGAGCACACGCAGAAGATCCTCGACTTCGCCGCGAAGGCGGGCGTTCCGATCCGCGCGATCGTCAACAGCCACTGGCACCTCGACCACGTTGGCGGAAATCCTCTGCTGAAGAGAGCGTTCCCCGGCGTGCGGGTCTATGCGAGCGGAGCGATCGACGACGCGCTGAAGGGCTTCCTCGCGCGGTACCGCGCACAGCTCGAGGAGATGATCGCCAAGACGCCGGATCCGGAGAAGCAGAAGCCGTGGCGGGCCGACGTCGCGCTGATCGACTCGGGGCGCGCGCTCGGGCCCGACGAGGTCGTGACCGCGTCTTCTCAGCGCGTCCTCGCGGGCCGCAAGCTCGACCTCGAGCTCGAGACCCACGCGGTGACGGCGGGAGACGTATGGGTCTTCGACCCGGCGACGCGCGTCCTCGCGGCGGGCGATCTCGTCACGCTGCCGGTGCCGTTCCTCGACACCGCGTGCCCGGAGCGCTGGAAGACGGCCCTGGGCAGGCTCTCGAAGAAGGACTTCAGTGTCGTCGTGCCGGGGCACGGAGCGCCGATGACGCGGAAGGCGTTCGAGTCGTACCGGACGGCGTTCGACCATCTGCTCGCCTGCGGCGCCTCGAGCCGCACGAAGGAGAGCTGCATGGACGGCTGGCTCGCGGACGCGGGAGAGCTGATCTCGGGCGAGGACCCGAAGTTCGTGCGCCCGCTGCTCGACTACTACGTCGACGTCCTGCGAGGAAACGCCGCGCGGACCGCGAAGCTGTGCGGGAAGTAGCGGTGTCAGCTCGAGACGTCGCGAGCCGCAGGCCTCGAGCGGTAGCGGGCCGGGGAGACGCCGTAGCGCCTCTTGAAGCAGCGGCCGAGGTGCGCCTGGTCGAAGAAGCCGGCGTCGACGGCGATCCGCTTCAGGGGCCGCCGCGTCTCCACGAGCGCCGTTCTCGCGCGCCGGAGCCGCAGCTCGCGGATGTATTCGCCCACGGAGGTCCGGTGGAAGCGGCGGAAGGCCGCGGCGAGAGTCGCCGGGTGGACGCCGACGTGCGCCGCGACCGCCGTGAGCGAGAGCGGCCTGACGAACGAGAGCTCGACGAAGGAGACCGCGTCCCCCAGCCATTCTGGTGCGTCCGGCTCTCCGAGGGCGAGCAGGCGCTGCGTGCGCGACAGCAGGAGCAGGGCCCACCCCTCCAGCGCGAGCGCGGCCGCGGCGTCGCCTTCACGGATCTCGCGCACGAGCTCGGAGCGGACTTCGTTCAGGAGCGTGGAATGGAGACTCTGCGGACCGGGAGCGCGGCGCTCGGCGCTCGCGAACCGGCGCTCGTCGATCGTCACGATCAGGGTGAGGGCCGGCGCGCCGCCGCCGACCGCGTTCGCGTGCGGCTCACGCGGCGGCCGGAACCAGACGCCGCCCGGGCGGAGCAGGTGCCGGACCCCGCGCGCGGTCTCGGCGTATTCGCCCTCGAGGAGGAAATAGATCTGCGCGCCCTCGTGGCGGTGCTCCGGCACCGCGAGCCCCGGTGGCATCAGCACTTCCTCCACGCTGAGCCCGTCCAGGTCGCGTCCCCTCAGGACGGACCCGAACGTGTGCGCGGCCACCATCTGCGCGCCTCGCATGTCTGCCTTTCATACGGGCGCCGCTGCCGGGGGTTCTGGCTGCGGACGTGGATTCTCGCGAAGACGCAGTAACGTCCACGTCGCGAGGAGGATCGCGACGATGCCGGCTATCTACGCTGCGGCAAGGGTGCTGCTCGTCACGCTGATCGCCGCGGGCGCGAGCCGCCCCGACGCCGCGCGGCGCATCGAGCAGATTCTCGAGGCTCGACGTATCGAGCAGCACATCCCGGGCTTCGCCTTCGCCCTCGTCCGGGACGACCGCGTCGAGCTCGTCGTCGTGAAAGGGCTCCGCGACGTCGAGCGTGCGCTTCCGGTGACTCCGGAGACTCTCTTCCCGATCGGCTCGTGCACGAAGGCGTTCACCTCGATGGCCGTCGGCATCGCGCAGGACCAGAAGCGGCTCTCTCTGGACGACCATCCGCGTCGATTCCTGCCGTGGTTCCGCATGGCCGACCCGCAGGCGGACGCCGAAGTGACCCTGCGCGACATGCTCAGCCATCGCACGGGCCTCAAGGCGAACGCGGATCTCGCCGCCGAGCCGGGCGTCTTGAATCGGGAGGAGTTCGTTCGTGCCGCCACGTCCGCCAAGCCGACGGCGCCTTTCCGCACCGCCTTCCAGTACTCGAACGCCATGTTCAGCGCCGCCGGCGAGGTGCTGGGACGCGTCTATCGATCGAGCTGGGAGAAGGTCATCCAAGCGCAGATCTTCGCCCCCCTCGGGATGGCATCGAGCCTGACGTCGGCCCGCGACGCCGGGCGCGCGCTCGACCACGCCGTCGGGTACGTCTATGCGGGCGAGACCGGCGGCTTTCGTCCCGTGCCTCCGCCCGCGAGCCTCCACCGCACGCGACATGGCGCAATGGCTGAGGCTCCTGACCGGCGGTGGAAGCAGCGGCGGTCACCGGATCGTCTCGACGTCGACGTTTCGACAGTTGACCACGCCTCAGGTCCCGATCGACGCCAAGAAGTGGTACGCCCTCGGTTGGTCGACGTTCACCTGGGAAACGGAGCAGGTGGTCGAGCACAACGGCGGCTCGAAGGGGATCAGCGCTCTCGTCAGCTTCATTCCCGCCGAGCGGGTCGGCTTCGTCTTCCTCGCCAACACCTCGCCGAACTTCATGACCACCATCGGCAACGCAGGCGCCCTGCTCTGGCCGTTGATCCTCGGCAGGGAAGAGCCGCCTTCTCCCGAAGCCCTGCCGAGCGTGCGGGCGCTGCGGGACCGGATGATCGAAGCCGCAGGTGGCGAGGAGGTTCTACACAGGCACAGAAGCCTCGAGATTCGCGGCGTCAAGTCCTACGAGAACCAGGGAATCCGTGCGGCGCTCACCATTCGGGCGAAGGCGCCCGCGAGCCGCGTCGAGGAAGAAGCGTGGACGGCGGCCGGCCGCGAGATCGGCCGGCTGCGGATCTCCTTCGACGGCACGCACGGCGGCCAGGAGACGACGTTCGGGCAGGACGAGATCAATGACGCCGCCGCCGACGCTCGCGCTCGCCGCGACGACGATCTGCACCCGCTTCTCGACCTCGAGACCCTCTACGAAGAGATTCGCGTCGAGCGGCGGGCCAGGGTCGGAGACGAAGACGTCTACGTCCTGCGTCTGAAGCCGAAGGCCGGTCCCGAGGTCCGGCTCTCCGTGTCGACGTCTTCCGGGCTCGTTCTGAAGCGCGAGACGGAGGGCGAAGCCGTCCTTTACACCGACTACAAATCGGTCGACGGCGAGCGCATCCCTTTCCACGCGACGATCTCGGATGCGCTCGGAGAGACGCGCATCGAGGTGGAGAGCGCCCGGTTCGGCGTCCCGATCGACGACCGCGTCTTCACTCCGACCGCGCCCACCTCAGGATCTCGGGGAAGGTAGGTTTCTTGCCATACATCAGGATGCCGACGCGGTAGACGCGGCCGGCGAACCAGGCCATGGCCCAGATCGTCGCGAGCAGGATCGCCACGCAGAGGCCGATCTGCCAGAGCGGCGGCGGCTGCACCGAGATGCGCATGAACATCAGGAGCGGGGCCGTGAACGGGAAGAAGCTGAGCGTCTGCGCCAGGACGCCGTTCGGGCTGTTGTAGACGAAGAACCACGTCGTCGACGCTAGGACGAGCATCATGCTCGGCCGCCGCGTAGACCGAGGCGTAGAGGAAGTACCCGAGGATGAAGAAGAGGATGAACGCCCCGATCGTCTCGAGCGGGATCGGCGGCAGGCCACCCGTCATGCCGATCATCCCGACGATCCCCGGCAGCGTGAGAAGGATGGCGATCGACCCCCAGATCAGGTACTGCGTGAGGCCGACGAGGCCGATGCCGAGGATCTTCCCGAACATCAGCTCGGACGGACGCACGGACGAGATGATCACCTCGACGATGCGGTTGTTCTTCTCCTCGAGGACGCCGCGCATGATGTACCCGCCGTAGATGAAGACCGACACGTAGATCAGGAAGAAGAAGACCGCCGAGACCGCGAGGTTGAAGCCTTCGTTCTTGCCGCCCGCGGCCGTCTCGATCTCCTTCGCCTCGTGCGGCTCGAGGTCCACGCGCAGGCGCGCCTGGTCGTAGAGCCGCGGCTCGACGCCGCGGTCCTTCAGCCGCTCCTTAGTTGCGGCGCGCGAGAGCAGCTCCGCGACGGTCTCGCGCATCACGAGGTCGGCCTTCACCGACTGCGCGCGCCACTCGGCGGCGCCCGTGTCGAGCGTCTTGTCGTCGACGACGATGTAGGCCTTGATCCTCTCGGTCTGAACGTCCTGGTTCAGCTTCTTCCGCACCGCGGGGAGCGTCTCCCTCGCCGCGTCGACCTTGAAGAACTCGATGCGCGTCTCGATCCGCTTGCGCTTCGCGCCCGGCTGCTGCTTCTCGTCCTTCTCCTCCTTCGCACGCTCCTCCTGCGCGTCGCCGCGCGCCTGCTGCTCCGCGAGGAGGGTCACGTAGAGGCGGCCCGAGAGGTCGACGACGCCGACGCGCCCCTTCGCCACGAGCGACCTCGAGAGGAGCACCTGGAAGAAGATGATCGCGAGCGCGATCGAGGGGATCAGGAACGTCGAGATCCAGAACGCCTTGTTGCGGACCTGCTGGAGGTACTCGCGCTTCACGACGGCGCGCATCTTCGGCGAGATCACTGGAGCTCCTCCGCGGTCGGCGCCTGCAGCCCCGACTCCTGCACGGCCTTGATGAAGATCTTCTCGAGCTCCGGCTCGGGCTCGACGGGCGGCGGCAGCGGCACGCGGTCGCGGTAGAGGTGCTTGATCTCGCGCACGGTGCCGTCGAGGATCTTCCGCGAGCGGTAGAGGAGCGCGATGCGGTCGCAGAGGCGCTCGGCCTGCTCGAGGACGTGCGTGGAGAAGACGATCGTCTTCCCGAGGCGCTTGAACTCCGTGAGGAAGTCCTTCAGGAGGACGACGTTCATCGGGTCGAGGCCGGAGAAAGGCTCGTCGAGGATGAGGATCTCGGGGTCGTGGACGATCGTGCCGAGGAACTGGACCTTCTGCTGCATCCCCTTGGAAAGCTCCTCGGTCTTCTTCTGGAGCCAGGGTCGGAGGTCCATCGAGTCGACCCAGGGCCCGAGGCGCTTCAGGGCGGTCGCGCGGTCGACGCCCTTGATCGAGGCGAAGAAGAGGAGCTGGTCGACGACCTTCATCTTCCGGTAGAGGCCGCGCTCCTCCGGCAGGTACCCGATCCGCTCCTGCAGGCTCTCGCTCATCGCCTCGCCGAGGACGCGGATCGTGCCCTCGTCGGGCCGCGTGATGTTCATGATCATGCGGATCGTCGTCGTCTTCCCGGCGCCGTTCGGGCCGAGCAGCCCGAACGTGACGCCGCGCGGGACGTCGAGGTCCAGGCGGTCGACGGCGGTGAACTTGCCGAAACGTTTCACGACGCCGGAGAGCGAGATTGCGGAAGTCATCTATTCCTTCCAGAAGCCAGACGGGAGACAGAGATACGGCACGGGGAGCGGAAAGTTTATCGGACGGACGGCCTCAGGGGGCGATCATCGCGTCCCACACCGCGCGCGAGATGCGCCTTCCGGTCTCGAGGACGCGCGCGTCGCCCTCCTTCCCGCCGTCGAAGCGCGCGAGGACGACGAGCACGTAGCGCCTGCCGTCCGGGAGCTCGACGACCGCCGCGTCGTGGCGCGCGGTCGAGATCCAGCCCGTCTTGTGCGCGACGACCGCGCCCGACTGCGGGTGGAGCCCCGCCGGAATCTCCTCGTTCCAGGCCTGAGCGGCGAGCGTCTCCCACGCGAGCGCCCGCGCCCGCGCC
>WNFL01360960.1_pt2 | contig 12481 bp, 12 predicted proteins | sample 5400361 | NCBI WGS metagenome assembly WNFL01 (sample SAMN13153351, study PRJNA577476) | soil metagenome | isolation source: 40 cm soil on Douglas fir-dominated hillslope | place: USA:California | collected 2013-09-17
TCAACCCACCGAGTCCACTCATGTGTGTCTCCTTCGCTATTTGACGATACTGAGTTCGCCGGGCGCCCCCGCCAGCGTGCGCCTCGTGGAGCAGGTCGCGATCATGATTCCGAGCGTCAGCACGTAGGGCGCGGCGTTGAAGAGGTAGTAGCCGGAACTGATGCCCACCGACTGCAGCGCGGGCCCGAGCGAGCCGGCGCCGCCGAAGAGGAGGGCGGCATAGAAGCAGTACATTGGCTGCCAGCGCGAGAAAATCACGAGCGCGACCGCCATGAGGCCCTGTCCGCTGGACAGGCCCTCGCTCCAGCTCCCGGGATAGTAGAGCGAGAGAAAGGAGCCGCCGACGCCGGACAAGAACCCGCCCGCCGCGGTGCACAGCGTTCTCACCGTATTCACGCGGTAGCCCATCGCTCGCGCCGCGTCCGCGCTGTCGCCCACCATGCGCACCACCAGGCCCCAGCGCGTGTTGCGAAAGGCCCACGCGAGCAGCAGCGCGATCACGATGCCGATCAGGAAGAGCGGATTGACCTTGAGAGCTGCCTGCACTTGCGGAACGGTGCTCCAGGCGCCGAAGGGAATGTCGGGCAGCGTGGGTGCCTTGGGCTGCACGTAAGGCTTGCCGAGGAAGAAGGCGAAGCCCGTGCCAAACAGCATCAGTCCGATGCCGACCGCGATGTCGTTGACGCGCGGCAGATTGCAGACGAGGCCATGCAGCAGGCCGAGGGAGAGGCCTGCAATACCGGCGGCAAGCACGCCGAACCATGGGTTGCCAGTGACATAGGACACGCCGTAGCCACTCATCGCGCCCATCACGAGGATGCCTTCCAGTCCGAGGTTGATGCGTCCGCTTTTTTCGGTGATGCACTCGCCGAGGCTCACGAAAAGAAAGGGCGTGCTCACGCGCAGCGCGCCACCCAGCACGGCGATCGGCACGCCCCACCAGCCGAGGTCGGTCATGCGGCAGCTCTTCCATCGATCTCCCGCGCACGGAAGATGGCGAAGCGGCCGTACAGCGTTTCGCTGGCGAGGATCAGCATGAAGGCCATGCCCTGCAGCACAAGCACGGTCGCGTCAGGCATGTCGAGCCGGCGCTGCAGCATGCCCCCGCTTGCCGAGATCCCGCCGAGCAGCACCGCAACCGGAATGATCGCGAGCGGATTCTGGCGCGCAATGAAGGCGACCAGGATCCCGGTGTAGCCGTAACCGGCGATGAGCGAAGCGTTGGCGTTGCTGTGCACCGCGGCCACCTCCACTGCGCCCGCTAGCCCTGACGCCGCGCCGCCGAGGAAGCAGGCGGCGAGCAGCAGCCGCGATACCGGCAGGCCGGCGAGGCGCGCCGCGCGGGCGTTGCCGCCGACGATGCGCAGCGCGAAGCCCCAAGTGGTGTGGTAGACGAGCACGTACATCGCGACGCAGAAGATCACGCCGAAGCCGAGGCCCCAGTGCACGTCCAGCCCCGGAAAGCTGCCGATCCGCGCGGCGTCCTCGATCGGGTGCGTGGAGGGCTTGTTGAGGCTGGCCGGATCGCGCAGCGGGCCCTCGACCAGGTGGTTGAATAGCGCGATCGCGATATAGGTGAGCAGCAGACTCGAGATCGTTTCATTGACGCCGCGAAACTGCCGCAGCGCGCCCGCGGCTGCGACCCAGAGACCGCCGATGGCGAAGCCGGCGGCCATCATCGCGATTTTGATTGTGAGCGGCGCCGAGCCTGCGAGGCCATGGCCGACGACCGCCGCGGCGAGGCCGCCCAGCACGAGCGCCCCTTCGGCGCCGATCACCATGAGCCCCGCCTGCGCCGGCAGCGCGACACAGAGCGCCGTGAGGATCAGGGGCGCAGCGCGCGAGAGCGTGTTCTGCCAGGAAAAGGAGCTGTCGAACGCGCCCTTGTAGATGAGCGAATAGACCTCGGCCGGGCTCTGGCCGAGGATGGCGACGAAGACCCCGAACAGCAGCATCGCCGCCGTGAGCGCCCCGATAGGAATCGCGAGCGCCTCGACGGCGGGGCCCAGGCCGCCCGTGGGCGTGGCAGATGCGGCGCCCGCCACGGCGCGGCTTCCCTTAGATCTTGCCGATCACACCCTCGACCAGATAGTTCATCTGCTCGAGCATCGGATCGGTCTGCTTCATGACGGTACCGGCAGCGATCACCTCCTTGCCGGTGTTGTCCTTGAGCGGACCCTTGAAGATGGCGTAGTCGCCTTTCATCATCGCCGCGTGGATGCCGTCGGCCTTCTTCTTGGCCGCGTCGGACACGGCCTTGCCGTAGGGCGACATCTTGACGAAGCCCTCCTTCAGGCCGCCGCGCACGAAGTTCTTGAACGGCGCTCCGGACTGCGCGTCCTTGACGTGTTGCGTGTAGGGCGTCAGCCAGTTCCATTCGGCGCCGGTCAGATAGCCCTTGGGCGCGAGCGCCGACTGGTTGGCGTGGTAGCCGCAGGAGTAGATGCCTCGCTTCTCGGCCGTCTCGACGACGACCTTTGGGCTGTCGACGTGGCAGGTGATGACGTCCACGCCCTGGTCCACCATGCTGTTGGTGGCCTCGGCTTCCTTGATGGGCAGCGCCCAGTCGCCGGTGACGATGAGCTGGCAGGTGATCTTGGGATCGACGCTGCGCGCGCCCATGAGGAAGGCGTTGCAGTTGCGCAGTACCTGTGGGATGGGCTTGGCCGCGATGAAGCCGATCTTCTTCGACTTGCTGGTGAACCCGGCGACCACGCCGTTCAGGTATTGGCACTCGTCGATGTAACCGAAATAGCTGCCGGTATTCATCGGATGCTTGTCCTTGGTCCACAGGCCGCCACAGTGCGCGAAGCGCACCTTCGGGTACTTCGGGGCTACCGCCAGCATGTGCGGGTCGAAGTAGCCGAACGACGTGGGAAAGAGGAGCGTCGCGCCGTCCTGCTCGATCATCGAGCCCATGACCTTCTGGACGTCCGTCGTCTCAGCGACCTTCTCCTGCTCGACGACCTTGACGCCAGCCATCTTCTTGATCTGCGCGGCGGCCTGCGCCTGCGCCTGGTTGTAACCGTAGTCGTCGCGCGGCCCGACGTAGATTACGCCGACGACAAGTTTGCCTTGAGCGTGCGCACGCCCGGCAACGAGAGAGGGGAGTGCGCCGGCGACACCGGCGGCGCCAAGCGCCTTAAGCAGCTCGCGGCGCTTCTGGAGAGATAAAGGGGTGCTGGACATGGGTCGCTCCTAGTGACTTGTATTCAAGATGGTGTGCAACATTCGTCTTCACGGCAATGCAAGGGCTATGCCATGCCGGCCGCGGGGCGAAGCCGACTGATTTCCTTAGCAATCCACGAGCCGGCGAAGAGTGACGCACCAATCTAGATCGTCATCGCCACATTGCGGGGCGTGATCCGCAGAATTTTCTGCACCTGAAAGTGGCCACGCCGGGAAATCACGCGCAAGCATGGGGTGGGCCGAATCTTGCTACAGGGAAATTATCGGCTCGACGGCGAAAGCGAGGGAAGAGGGAGGGAGCGCTCGCGTCGTAAGCCGACCCTCAACTTAGAAAAGGAGCTCGCCATGCGATTCCACCCTCTCAAAACGCTCGCTGCCGCGGCCGTCGCTGGCGCGCTTGGCGCGGCTGCGCTGCCTGCCGCCGCCGCCGAATGGAGCGATACCTCGCTCAGCTGGCGCTACGGCACCGCGTTCCGCGAACCATTCGTGAACTCGGCGACGGGCAGAGGGCAGAACATCGCGAAGAACATCTTCGGGCTGACGCATGCCAGCGGCTTCAAGTACGGCACCAACTTCTTCAATGTCGACATACTGGAGTCCAACAGCAAGGATCCGGCCAGCTGCACAAATCTCTTTACGACTGGCTGCACCGGTCAGGCGCAGGAAGTCTATGTGGTGTACCGAAATGTCCTCGATCTCGCCAAGATCTCGGGGAAGGACCTCAAGTTCGGCGTCATCCAGGACGTCGGCCTGCGCTGGGGGGTTGACTTCAACGCCAAGACCGACGCGGGGTACAACTCGAAGAAGCGCATGTTCGTCCTCGGTCCGAATCTGATGATCGATGTGCCGGGATTTCTGAACGTCAGCGTGGTGGGGATGTGGGAGAGCAACGCGCCGTGCACCACGTTCCCGCAGGTCGCAAGTGGCTTCCCCGCTGCCAACTACCCATGCATGCCGCGCTACAGGTATAAGACGCACCCCGCGCTGGATCTCAACTGGGGCATTCCCATCGGCTCCACGGGACTCAACTTCCAAGGCTACATGCTCGTCATCGCCAAGAAGGGCAACAACGAGTTTGGCGGCCCCACGGCCACGGAAACCCACTTCGACGGGCAGATCATGTATGACGTCGGCGCCGCCGTGGGGGGACCCAAAGCCACATTCAAGGTTGGGCTCGGATTCGAGTACTGGAAGAACAAGTTCGGCAATGCCACGACCCCGATCCAAGTCGGATTTCCGGGCGGCGCAGGGGCCGGTCCCGGCGCGACGGCGAAGACGCCGATGATCCGAGCCGAGTACCACTTCTAGGGCTAGCGCACAGATCCAACGAACTGCGCTAGTTCTGGCGTTCCCGGATTCGAAAACAGATTTTCCGGGTCTCCCGTCTCGTGCACGCGCCCCTGGTGCATGAACACCAGCGTGTCGCAGACCTCGCGCGCGAAGCGCATTTCGTGCGTAACGAGGATGAGGGTCATTCCCTCATCGGCAAGCTTTTCGACGACCTTCAGTACTTCGCCTACGAGCTCGGGATCGAGCGCCGAGGTGATTTCGTCGCACAGCAGGACTTTCGGCGCCATAGCGAGGGAGCGCGCGATCGCCACGCGCTGCTGCTGGCCGCCGGAGAGCTTTTCCGGATAGGCGTCAAATTTCTCTGCGAGGCCGACCTTGGCGAGCATTTCGCGCGCGATGCGCTCCGCCTCGGGCTTGGGGGTTTTCCTCACCACGCCGGGGGCGAGCATCACGTTCTGGCCCGCCGTCAGGTGCGGAAAGAGATTGAACTGCTGGAACACCATGCCGACTTTCAGGCGCAGCCTGCGGTAGTCGGTGGAGGAGGGCTCGATGCGGTCGCCCTCGATGTCGATCGAGCCGGCGTCGATGTGTTCCAGGCCGTTGATGGTTCTCAGCAGCGTGCTCTTTCCCGAGCCGCTTTTGCCGATGATCGCCACCACCTCGCCTGGCGCCACTACGAGGTCGATGCCTTTCAGCACCTCGAGCGGCCCGAAGCTCTTGCGCAATCCCTTAATGGCTACCAGAGACATTGAAGCGTACCTCCAGGCGTCGCGCGTACCACGACAGCGGATAGCACAGCGCGAAATAGAGCACGGCGACGGTGCCGTACACGGTGAACGGGGCGAAGGTGGCGTTGGTGATCATGGTGCTCGCCTTGGTCAGCTCCACGAATCCGATGATCGACGCCAGCGCCGTGCCCTTGACGACCTGTACCGAGAAGCCGACCGTGGACGGAATCGCGATGCGCACCGCCTGCGGCAGAATTACGTGGCGCATCTGCTCGACATAGGACATCGCGAGGCTGGCGGACGATTCCCACTTGCCTTTCGGGATCGATTCGACGCAGCCGCGCCAGATTTCGGCGAGGTACGCGCTCGCATAGAGCGTGAGCGCAAGCGCCGCGGCGAGCCATGGCGAAACCTCCACGCCGAGCATCGACAGTCCGAAGAAAGCCAGGAACAGCTGCATCAGCAGCGGCGTGCCCTGGAACAGGTTGATGTAGCCCTGCGTCGCCAGGCGCAAGGCCCGGACCTTCGAGGTCCGCATGAACAGCACCGCGAGGCCCACGGCGCCGCCGCCAAGGAAGGCGATCAACGAGAGTGCGACGGTCCACGCGCCGGCGTTGAGCAGGTTTCTGAGGATGTCCCAGTAGCTGAATGAAGTCACGCGATGTTCAGGCGCGGCGGAAATACCAGTGGCCGAAGCCCAGCAGCAGCTGGCGCAGGAACACCGCCATGACGAGATACAGGACGGTAATCACGAAGTAGACCTCGAAGGCGCGGAAGGTGCGCGACTGGATAAAGCTGCCCGCGTAGGTCAGGTCTTGCGCCGAAATCTGCGATACCACGGCAGAACCGAGCATCACGATCACGATCTGCGACACCAGCGCGGGCCAGATCCTCTGGAAGGCCGGTTTCAGCGTAACGCGGAAGAAAATCTGCACGGGGCTCATCGCGAGGGATGCCGCGGCCTCGATTTGTCCTCTGGGCGTAGCTTCGATGCCGGCACGGATGATCTCGGTGGAATAGGCTCCGAGATTGACCACCATGGCGAGCAGCGCCGCATGCCCCTCGCTGAGCTTCACGCCGAGACTCGGCAGCCCGAAGAAGACGAAAAAGAGCTGGACGATGAACGGCGTGTTGCGGACCAGCTCGACATAGGCCCCGAAAACCGTACGCCAGAGCCGGTTTTTCGAGGAGCGCGCGGCAGCCCCCAGGGTGCCGACCGCCACGCCGAGAACGGCGGCGGCCGCGGTCAGCTCGAACGTGTATTCGACCCCGCGGACCAGCTGCTCGCGGTAGGGCCAGAGGTCCGTGAAGTTGAGCTCGTAAGCCAAGGCCAGCCCGCTTTGCTCAGAGATCCCTGGGCAGCGGCTGGCCGAGCCACTTCTGCGCGATCTTGTCCAGGCGCCCGTCGGCCTTGGCCCTATCGATGATGTCGTTCAGCTTCGCCATCAGCTTCGGCTCGTTCTTGGCGATGCCGATGAAGCAGGGCGAGTTCTTGATGAGGAACTTGGTTTCGGGCTTGCGCGGCGGGTTCTTCGCGATGATCGCCGCGGCCACCACGTTGCCGGTCGCAATCAGTTCGACCTGTCCGGACAGGAACGCGGAGATGGTCGAGTTGTTGTCCTCGTAACGCTTGATGTTGCCCGCCGGGAGGAGTCTCGAAATCTCGATATCCTCGACCGAACCGCGCGTCACGCCCATCGGCCGCGTGCCAACGTCTTCGATCTTGGAGACCTTGATCTCCGCCGGCCCGAAAACGCCGTTGAAGAAGGGCGCGTAGGCCTTGGAAAAATCGATGGTTTTCTCGCGCTCCGGGTTCTTGCCCAGGCTTGAAATGATGGCCTCTACCTTGTTGGTCTGCAGGTACGGGATGCGGTTCGCGCTCGACACGGGCACCAGTTCAAGTCTCACGCCGAGGTCCTTCGCGATCATCTCGGCGACATCGATGTCCAGTCCCTGGGCCTTCAGGTCGGTGCCGACCGAGCCGAACGGCGGGAAATCCTGCGGCACGGCAATGCGAATCAGCTTCTTTTTCATCACTTCGTCGAGCGCATCGGCGCCCGCGGTAGTCGGCAACAGCGCGCCCACGGCGATCACCGCAATGCTTATGAGTTCGAACACTCTGCGTTTCATGTCGATTCCTCCCGGTAGGACGTCGTTTAACGGTGGCCTCAATGGCGCGGTTGCATCAGGTCGAGCAAGGAACATGCCACGATCTCGGTGGCCTTGCGCAGATCCTCGAGATTGAGCTTTTCGTCGGCACGGTGGCCGTTCGCTTCCAGCAGCGTTCGCGGCCCGGCGCCGTAGAGCACCGTTGGAATTCCCGCGGCGCTGTAATGGCGCGCGTCGGTATAGATCGGCACGCCGTGCGTATCGATGGTCTCCCCCAGCACGTCGCGCGCGCGTCCCCGGATCGCCTCGACCAATCGCTGCTGGCCCGGGACGGGGGTAAGCGGCAACGCGAGAAGGATTCGTCTGGTGCGGCATTCGATACCGGGCCATTTCGCAGCAAGCGCCGAGAGCTGCTCACCCAAGACTCGCTCCGCGCGTTCCGGATCCTCGTCCGGGATGATCCGCCGGTCGATGCGGAACTTGACCTTGTCCGGAACGACGTTGGTATTGATGCCCCCGGCGATCAGGCCGACGACGAGCGTCGGGCTGTCAATTCCCGGGATCGCGGAGTGCTGCGCGGTGAAGGTCTTTCGCCATACGTACAGGTCGGCCAGGATGCCGGCGGCCGCTTCGAGCGCGTCGATCCCCGTGTCGGGACGCGCGGCATGCGCGGACTTGCCGATGACCTCGACTTCCAGGTGGAGGCAGCCGTTGTGCGCGGTGGTGATGCCATACGAGAAGCCGGCGCAGATCGCGTAGTCGGGCTTCGACAGGCCGCTGTCCAGCAGCAGCTTGGGGCCGATCTCGCCGCCAGCCTCCTCGTCATAGGTGAAATGCAGTTCCACCGTTCCCGCGCGCGGCGCGCGCGTCGATTTCAGCGCGAGTAGCGCGTAAGCATAGGTCGCGAAATCCGATTTCGATACCGCGACCCCACGGCCGTACATGGTGCCGTCGCGGATCTCTGCGCCATAGGGGTCGGCGCTCCACCCCGCCCCCGGGGGCACCACGTCGCCGTGGGCGTTGAGCGCGATGACCGGCCCGTCGCCAAAACGTTCGCGCACGATCAGGTTCATTGCGCTCACCATGCCGGCTTGGCGCGCGAGGCCTTCGGGCACCGGGTGCCGCTCGACGGCGAAGCCGAGTTGCTCAAGCAGTTGCGCCGCGCGCTGCGCATGCGGCCCGCAGTCGCCCGGCGGATTGTCGGAAGGCGCTTGTACCAGCGCGGCAAGAAAGCGCCGCTGGTCCGCGTGCTGCGCGGCGACGAATTGCCTGATCGCCTGCGCGGGGTCGATGCTCGCGATCAAGCGCGTCCCGGCACTGTGAAGTTCTCGACGAACCGCAGCAGCACGCGCGTCGCGATCGCCGCATCTGCCCGGTCGATCGCCTCTGCCGGATTGTGGCTGACGCCGCGCTTGCAGCGCACGAACAGCATCGCAATATCGGCGATGGCACAAATCGCAATGCCGTCATGTCCCGCACCGGAGGGAAGGCGGCGCAACGCAATGCCTTCGGCGCCTACCGCTCGATCGAGTTGCTGCATCAGCCATGGGGCGCAGGCGGTTACCGGATGGTCGTGCAGGCGCTCGATCCGGTGCTCGAGTGAACGTCGTTTCGCCACCGCGCCGATCTCGGCGGTCAAGGCTTCATACGCGCGCTCCCTCTGGTCATTCACCGGCGCGCGCGCATCCACGGTAAAGCGCACTTCCCCGGGAATGACATTGATCGCGCCGGGCAGCGCCTCGATGCGCCCGACCGTCGCTACAAGATTGAGTTCGGAGCGGCCGACGCGTTCCACCGCGAGCACGCACTCTGCGGCGGCGGCGAGCGCGTCGCGGCGCAAGCCCATCGGTACCGTGCCGGCGTGCCCGGCGGTGCCGCGCAAGGTGACTGCCATCCGCACGAAACCGTTGATCGCCGTGACCACGCCGACCGGCAAATCCTCGGCCTCGAGCACCGGTCCCTGCTCGATGTGCAACTCCGCGTAGGCGAGTAATTCCTCGCGTTTACGCGCGGCGCGGGCAAACGCCCCCGGATCGAGGCCGAACGCCTTCATCGCATCGCGCAGCGCCACGCCCGATCCGTCACGCATATCGAGGACCGTGGGATCGAAAGTGCCCGCGACCGCACGGCTGCCGAGCAGCGTAGCGCCAAAGCGAACACCCTCTTCATCGGCGAAGCCCACCACCTCGATCGCGAAGGGCAGGCGCCGGCCCGCTCCGTTCAGCGCGTGCACGCATTCGATCGCCGCAACGACGCCGAGCATGCCGTCGTATTTTCCGGCGTCGCGGACCGTGTCGAGATGAGAACCGAGCATAAGGCAGGGAAGCCCCGACCGTTCGCCCTCGTAGCGTCCCACGACGTTGCCGACCGCATCGATGCGCGCGGACATGCCTGCTTCGCGCATCCACCCGGAAACGAGATCGTTCGCCAGGCGCTGCTCGCTCGACAGATAGATCCGCGTGAGGCCGCCCGCGAACTCAGAGAACTGCGCGAGCGCGTCGCATCGCGCCATGATGCGGGCCGGATCGATCACGCGCCGAGTGTACACGCTAGCGGCGCGGCGCCTCCAGGTGCGCCATGTGCAGGCGGTGGATCGAGATTTTACGCACCTCCAGCTTCGACTGCTCGATATGTGAGCGCAGCAGCAGGCTCGCCTGCTGCTGCTTGCGGGCGAGGATCGCCCGCAAGATGGCTGCATGTTCCTCGTAGGTGTATTGGATCCGCTCGGCCTGGGTGAAATCAAGACGGCGCACGATGCGGATGCGCTCGGTGATGTCGGTGTGCATTCGCGAGAGTTCCGGATTGCCCGCGGCACTGACGAGCGAGGCGTGAAACGCCTCGTCGAGCTGGGCAACCTCGATCCAGTCTGTCAGGCGCTGCTTCGGCGGCACCAGCCAGGCCTTCTTCAACGCGACGAGGCTTTCCTGGGGCTCGCCGGAACACAGCTTGCGCACCGCGTCGAGCTCCAGTACGACGCGCGCGTCGTAAAGGTCCTCGAAGCGGTCGAAATCGAGCGGCCGCACACTCCAGCCGCTCTTGTGGTGCACTTCGAGAAATCCCTCGCGCTGCAGGCGCATCAGCGCCTCGCGCACCGGCGTGCGCGATACGCGCGCGCGCGCAGCGATGCCGTTTTCCGAGAAGCGCGCGCCAGGCAGCAGGCGGAACTCGAAGATGTCCGACTTGACGCGCTGGTAAACGGCTTCGGCGAGGCGGTCCCGGTCTGCTGCGGGTGCTTTCATTTGGTGCTTTCGCCGCCCCCTTTCAGTGCGTATGCCTGAATTCTGCGCTGAGGCGAATCAATGCTTTAGACGCTGGCATGGTCCCTGCATCGTGACTTGCATTCCGCCTTGTATACAAGAGGGCCGAGCGACCATGAGTAGACCGTCGCAAGAAACGAGCCTGTCGAGCCGAGCAAGCGCGCTGAAGCCCGCGTCGAGCGGGCCTATGCGAATGATGCCGCCGTGGGTCCGGCCCGCACGGGCACGGCGCTTGCATCGATGTGCAAGGTTCGGGGGCTGGCGAAACTGCGTGGCTTCGACGCGGAACAAACCAAGGAGATGGACATGAAAAGACGGGATTTCATCGCAAGCACCGGCGCGGCCGCCGGCTCGCTGCTGCTGCCGCTGGAAGCGCTCGCGCAGGGCGACCGGCGCAAGGAGCTGCTCATCGTCGTCAACGAGACCGGCCCCAATTCGCTCGACATCCATACGCTGGGCGCGAACCGGCCGTCCTACGGCGTCTCCTGGATTTGCTACGACCGCCTGATGACCTTCGGCAAGAAGAAGGGGCCGGGCGGGGTGGTGACCTACGACTACACCAAGCTCGAGCCGGAGCTCGCTGAATCCTGGCAAGTGGCCCCCGACGGCATGTCGGTGACGTTCAAGCTGCGCAAGAACGCGAAGTTCCACGACGGCACGCCGGTCACCGCCAAGGACGTGAAGTGGTCCTTCGACCGCATGGTGACGGTGGGCGGCTTCCCGACTTTCCAGATGAAGGCGGGCTCGATCGAGAAGCCCGAGCAGTTCGTGGTCGTCGACGAGCATACTTTCCGCGTCGATTTCATCCGCAAGGACAAGCTCTCGCTGGTGGACTTGGCGGTGCCCGTGCCCTGCGTCTTCAATTCCGAGCTGGTGAAGAAGAACTCCACCAAGGAAGACCCCTGGGGCCTCAACTGGACCAAGTCCAACGTAGCGGGCGGCGGCGCCTATAAGCTGGAGGCGTGGCGGCCCGGCCAGGAAGTCATCTTCGTGCGCAACGACGACTGGAAGAGCGGCAAGCTGCCGAAGATCCGCCGCGTCGTGCAGCGCGAGATTCCTTCGGCCGGCAACCGCCGCGCGCTGCTGGAAAAGGGCGATGTCGACATCAGCTACGAGATGCCGCCGAAGGACTTCCTCGAGATGAGCCAGGCCGGCAAGCTGGTGGTGCAGTCGGTGCCGATCGAGAATGCGCTCTGGTACATCGGCATGAACGTCACCAAGCCGCCGTTCAACAACGTCAAGGTGCGCCAGGCGGTCGCCCATGCGATCCCCTACGACAAGATCATGGACAATGCCATGTACAAGCGCGCCACCCGCATGTGGGGCGACAAGGACAACAAGGCCTCGGGCACCGACTGGCCGCAGCCGCACGGCACGGCTACGCCTACGACATTCCGAAGGCGCGCGCGCTCATGAAGGAAGCGGGCATGGAGGCGGGTTTCGAGACCACGTTGTCCTTCGACCTGGGCGGCGCCACTGTGAGCGAGCCGGCCTGCGTGCTGCTGGTCGAGTCGCTGGCGCTGATCGGCATCAAGGCGAAGATCGAGAAGATACCGGGCGCGAACTGGCGCGCCGCGCTGCTGAAAAAGGACATGCCGCTGATCCTCAACCGCTTCGGCGGCTGGCTCAACTACCCCGAGTATTTCTTCTTCTGGTGCTACCACGGCCAGAACGCGGTGTTCAACACCATGGGCTACCAAAACCCGGCCATGGACAAGCTCATCGATGCCGCGCGCTTCGATACCGATCCCAAGAAGTACCGGGAAGACGTGCACGGCTTTATCAATATTGCCTTCGAGGAGGTCCCGCGTGTGCCGCTCGCGCAGCCCAACTTCGACGTCGCCATGCAGAAGTCGATCAAGGGCTACACCTACTGGTTCCACCTGCAGCCCGACTACCGCGACCTGG
>WNFL01258932.1_pt2 | contig 12479 bp, 11 predicted proteins | sample 5400361 | NCBI WGS metagenome assembly WNFL01 (sample SAMN13153351, study PRJNA577476) | soil metagenome | isolation source: 40 cm soil on Douglas fir-dominated hillslope | place: USA:California | collected 2013-09-17
GATCAGTTCGAACGAAGCGTTCCACTTGAAGGAGCTCCCGCCGCGCGTGCTGATCGCGGGCGGCGGCTACATCGCGGTCGAGTTCGCGGGCATCTTCGCGGGCCTGGGCGCGCGCGTCGTGCTGGCGCACCGCAACGAGCTCTTCCTGCGCGGCTTCGACGACGACGTGCGCAGCGCGCTCGCGCTCGAGATGACCAAGCGCGGCATCGACCTGCGCTTCGGCACGAAGCTGGCGCGCATCGAACGCAGCGGAGCGGGCCTGCGCGCGTCGTTCGTCGACGGCAGCGCCGTCGAGGCCGACCAGGTCCTGTTCGCGATCGGGCGAGACCCGAACGTCGCCGGGCTCGGGCTCGAGGAGATCGGCGTCGCGCTCGCGCACGACGGCGCGGTGGTCGTGGACTCCCACTCGCGCTCGTCGGTCGCGAACGTGTTCGCGATCGGCGACGTCACGAACCGCTTGAATCTCACCCCCGTCGCGATTCACGAAGCGATGGCGTTCGCCCGTACTCAGTTCGGCGGCGTTCCCATGCCGGTCGATCACGAAGACGTGCCGAGCGCGGTGTTCAGCAACCCGCAGATCGGCGCGGTGGGACTCACGGAAGCCGCGGCGCGCGCGCGCTACGGCGAGCTCGACGTGTATCGCACCAGCTTCGGCGGGCTGCGGCACACGCTGACCGGCCGCGACGAGAAGACGATGCTGAAGCTCGTCGTCGACCGCGCGAGTCAGCGCGTCGTCGGCGCGCACATGGTCGGCCCGGACGCCGGCGAGATCCTGCAGGGCGTCGCGATCGCGCTGAAGTGCCGCGCGACCAAGGCGCAGTTCGACGCCACCGTCGGCATCCATCCCACGGCGGCGGAGGAGTTCGTCACGCTGCGCACGCCGCTGGCGCCGGTCTGAGTCAGTTCTTCAATTCGGCCCCGGCTCCGGGTGGGCGCAGGCGACCTTCTCCGGCCACATCAGCTCCCGGTGGGAGCCGACGACCGAGCGGATCGTCGTGACGAGGATGACTGCGGCGACGATCGAAGCAACGCCTGGATCGAAGAGCGATTGTCCCGAAACCAGGACCAGGATGCCGGCGGCAACCGGAGCGAGAGAGAGCAGCACGTCGCCGAGGTTGTGAACGTAAGCGAGCCGAATCGCTGCGTCCTCGCGCGCGGGCTCGCGCAGAACGCGCGCCACCCCCCAATTTCCGAGCGCGCCGGCGAGTCCCGCGACGACGGGAATCAGACCGATCACAGAAACCGGCTGCGCCAACCGTTCGAGCGCTTGCCACATCAGGAACATGCAGACGGCGACGAGGCCCAGTGAGTTGAACAGGTTGGCAAAGCGCAACAACCTGCCAGAGAGCCCGGTGCGAAGCGTGTACGCGAGGACGAGCAGGCCCAGGGCGAGCTCGTCCGACAGATTGTGAACGCCATCCAAGAGAAGACTGAGGCTACTCGCCTTGAGCCCTCCGGCGATCTCGACGACCAGCACGGCGGTGTTCAGAAAGAACGCGGCAGCGAGCGGCTTTCGGCGATGCGACATCATGCCCCCTCGGCGACGGCGACGGCGACGGTGCCGCTGCTGCCGATTGGAGTCAACCGAGACCCCGTCTTCCGATCCCGATCTCAGTCCGGCGATCCCGAGGCATTCCGTGTGAGTGCTCTCATCGAAATCGTGCGCGTCTTGCGCGAGCCGTTTCAGTGCAGCACGCTCGGGTGCGAGGTGTTGACCGAATGAACTTCCGGCGGCGCGACGTGCGCTGGCTCGCGTCGGTTTTCCTGCTGACCCTGTCGATGCAGGTCGCGGCGGCCGCACTCCATTGCCCCCTCTCACACCTCCTCGAGGACGGGCGATCCGGGAGCTCCGCAGGAGAGCACCACGGCTGCGGCTGGTGCCAGCTCGTGTCGCAATTCCGCTCGCAGAGCGGCGCCGTCCGTCCGCCGCCGACCCCTCTTCCCGGGCAGGTCGTCTGGCTCGTCGAAGCGCGCAGCGTTGCCGAGCCGTCGCAGGGCGTCCCGCTCGGCCCGCGCTCGCGCGCACCGCCTCGCTCGCAGATCGCCTGACGTCATCCCCCGCGTCTCCTGAGGCGCGCCGCTCGGCGCCGGCCGGCGGGGGGTCAACGCAATTCTGTGTACCCCACGATCGTCGAGATCGAGGAGGTTCGCGTGCCGGACATTGTTCCCTCGGCCACCCTGCCGAGCTCGGGGGCATATCGCAGCGTCGTGCTCCTGCTCCTCGCGGCAGCCATCGCCGGGGCGGTGCTCGCCGGAGTGGGCGGCCTCGTGCTCCGCAATCCCGTCGTCGTCGATGCCGCGCTGGCGCTCTTGCTCTCGAGCTCGGCGCTGCTGGGGGTCGCGTGGGCGGAGACGACGCGCGCGGATCCGCGCGAGCCTCGAGTCAGGATTCGCGCGTTCCAGGGCGGCATTGGCATCGTATGCGTGCTCGGGCTCACCGTGGCGCTCGCCGCGCGCTGGAGTCCCCCGCGTCCACTCTCGCTGGGAGTCGTCGCGGCTCTGCTGGCGCTGATTTTCGCCGCCGCAGGCGCGAGCGGAGCCGTGGCCGCCTATTTCACCGGTGTCGACCCGGAGCGTCTGCCGGAGGCGCCGGGTCTGTCGCGAGGCGCGCGCATCCTGGCGTGGGTCCTGGTCTTGGCGGCGCTCGCCGTGGCGCTCGCCTGGGCCGGGGCTTTCGGCGCGCTGCGCACGCTCCACTTCCTGGTGCTGGCTCTCGACACCATCGTGTGTAGCGAGTTCCTGTTCGTCGCGAGACCGCCGGGCCGCGCGTTCCCGAGCGACGTCGTCGTGCTCTCCGTCCTGGGGAGTCGGGCGAATCCACTGGCCAGCGCCGTCGATGCCGCGGAGCGACAGCTGGGCATCGACCTGCGCTCGACGTGGGCGCTCGCCCTGGTCCGACGCAGTGCGGAACCGCTCGCCGTCGGACTCCTGGCGATCGGATGGCTCTCCACGGCGGTGACGGTGGTGGGTCTCGAGGAGCGTGGACTCCTCGAGCGCCTCGGCGTCGCGGTCGGCGGGGATCCGCTTGCCCCCGGCCTCCACTTCCACTGGCCTTGGCCGGTCGACCGCGTCGTTCGCATCCCGGTCACGCGCGTGCAGACCTTGCACGTAGGTCACGAGGGCGAGGAGAAACCCGGTCCGGAGGACGTTCTCTGGGCACGCGAACACGGCGAGGCGGAGTACACCCTCTTGCTCGGGGACGGGCGCGATCTCATCGCGGTAGACGCGGCTGTGCAGTTTCTCGTCTCGGATCCGCGCGCCTGGCGCTACCGCTGTCAGAATCCGGCGGAAGCTCTGCGCGCGATCGCATATCGCGCGGTGATGAAGTCGACGGTGGGCCTGACCCTGGCGCAAGCGCTGTCGGAGAACGTAGCCGCCCTCGCGCGCCAGATGCGCGTGATGATGCAGGCCGACGCGGACTCACTCGGACTCGGCATTTCCGTGGTCGGATTCACGGTCGGCGGCATGCATCCGCCCGTGCTGGTCGCGACCGACTACCAGGCGGTAGTCTCCGCAGCGCTTTCGAAGACGACCGCGGCCATCGACGCACGGGCGTACCGGAACGCGCTGGTCCCGGCGGCCGAGGCCGAAGCCGTGACCAGTCAGAACGTCGCCCGCGCCGACGGCGCGCTGGCCAGAGCCAAGGCCGCCGGCGAGGCGTGGAGCTTCAAGGCGCTCGAGAGCTCGTTCCTCGCCGCGCCGCAAGAGTACCGCTTTCGGCGGCGGCTCGAGGCGCTCGAGAGCGGCCTCGCAGGGCGACACTATACGGTGTTGGACGCGCGCATCCAGCGCGATGGAGGTGACCTTTGGCTGATGAAGTGACGTCGCAACGCTGGCTGCGCGCGATCACCGGCAGCGCGGCGCTGCTGGCGATTGCCTTCTCAGCGAGCGCGCTGATCGTCCACGAGGGCCAAGCGGTTCTTGTGACTCGTTTCGGTCGCCCGGTGCGCGCGGACACCGGGGCGGGGCTGCACTGGAAGCTCCCGTGGCCCGTCGACCAGGCGACCTGGCTCGACATGCGGCGTCGCATGTACGAGGGCGGCCATACGGAGATGCTGACGCGCGACAAGAAGAACGTCATCGTGCGCACGTTCGTGATCTGGCGGATCGGCGACCCGCTGGCGTTCGCGCAGTCCATCGGCGCGGAGGGAGACGCGGAGGGGAAACTGGACGGCCTGCTCACGAACGCCGCGATCGGCACGCTCGGAGAGCACGACTTGTCCGCGATCGTGTCCACGAATCCCGAGGATCTGCAAGTGGATCGCATCGAAAGCGAGCTGCTCGCCGCGACCGCGCCGGCGGCGCGCTCGAGTTACGGCGTGGAGATCGAGCAGATCCGCTTCGAACGCATCGCGCTCCCCGAGGAGAACGTCCGCGCCGTGTTCGAGCAGATGCGTGCCGAGCGCCGTCAGTACGCGGCCAAGTTTCGTGCGGAGGGAGAGCGCGAGGCGAGTCGCATCCGCTCCGAGGCGGAGTTGGAGGCGGCGCGCGTCCGCGCCGAGGGCGCCGAACAGGAGGCGCGGATCCGCGGTCAGTCGGCGGCCGAAGTCGCGAAGGTCTACGCGGACGCCCACCGCGTCGATCCGGACCTGTACCGCTTCACACGCTCGCTCGAGTCACTCGAGAAGCTCGTCAGCGACGAGACTACTCTGATCCTTCGGACCGACGCCGAGCCATTCTCCCTGCTGCAGAGTCAGAGCGCCAAGTGAGGCGGGGCGGGGCGTCTTCGGAGCTGGCTCGCCTTGCCGCGCCGCTCGTGCGCGTGCTCGACGGCGCATGGCGGCGGATGCACTGGTGGCTTGCGCTGCTCGCGCTGCTCTACGCAGGGTCCGGGATCACCGTGATTCGGCCCGACGAGGTCGCTGTCGTGCTTCGCTGGGGGCGTCTCGTCGGCGACGCCGCCGGCACTCAGCTCCACGCGCCTGGTCTGCTCTTTGCCCTGCCTCGGCCGGTGGATCAGGTCGTTCGAGTCAAGACGAAGTACGTCCGCGAGCTGCAGATCCGAAGCCTCGCCCAGCCCTCGGACCGTCCGGCTTACGGAGACACGCTCGACCCGCTCGCCGTCGGATATGCGCTCACTGGGGACCAAAACGTGGTGCACGTCGAGATGAGAGCGAGCTACCGAGTCAAAGACCCCGCCGACTGGGCGTTCTACGGCCCGAAGTCGGAGGAGATCCTCCGGGTCGAGGTCGCCGCGGCGATGGTTCGATCGTTGGGAGAGGTGGGTGTCGACCCCGTGCTCTCCGACGGACGCAAGCTGCTGATCGCGGCGGCAACGCGACGCGCGCAGGCCGGACTCGACGCGGCCCACTCCGGACTTGCGCTGGTGTCACTCGAGCTGATCGGTCTGCGACCGCCCAGCGCGCTCTCGAGTGACTTCGATGCGGTGCAGAGCGCCTACATCGAGAGCGAGACGAGGAAGAAGGAGGCGCAGGCGTTCGCCCAGGACGTGGTGCCGCGTGCGCACGCGACAGCCGACGCAGCGGTGCAAGCTGCGCGCGCGGAGGCAGGCGCAGCGCGCGCGCTCGCCAACGGTCAGAGCGCCGCATTTCTCGCGCTCCACCGCGAGTACAGCGGCAACCCCGGCGTCGTTCGCGAGCGGCTGTACCGCGACGCGGTCGAGAGGGCGCTGGGTCGCGCCCAAGCCGTGCGTTGGATTCCCCCGCAGGCCTCGGGCAATGGCCAGCACACGCGTGTTCTGATTGCACCCGACATCGCAGGAGCGCGGCGCCCGAGTGCCGCGCCGCCGCCCGGCGAGGAAGACCCATGACGTCCGTCGCGCTCGGCGCATCGTCCGACCTGAATCTGCCGGCCTCGGGAAGTCTCTCTGCCGAGGAGCGCCGCCGGATCAGCGTGCGCCTCGGCGCGGGACTCACCGGCACTGCGCTCTTGGCACTCGGCACCTTGCTGCTGTATCTGGCACCGGACCAGTGGCAGCTGGGCGAGCTGATCCGCGGACTCGCCGCCGCAGTCGTCGGCGTTCCCATCCTCCTCTCCGGAGTGCGCGGCATCGTGACCGGTGACACGCGTCGCGCCACGGACCAGCTCGTCGCGACCGCCGTCCTGGCCGCCGCGGCAAGCGGTGACTTCGTGACCGCCACGCTGATCCCGCTCTTCCTCGAGGTCGGCCGCCTGTTCGAGGAACGGAGCTCCCTCGGCGCGCGCGCTGCGATCGACGGGATTCGCTCGCTCGCGGCACGGCAAGCGATCAGATGGCGGAACGGCGTCGAAGAGCGCGTCGACCCCGCCGCCCTGGCCGTCGGCGACGAGATCTTGGTGCGTCCCGGAGAGCGGATCCCCGTCGACGGTACGGTGCTCTCCGGCAACGCGGCGGTCGACCAGTCTGCAGTGACGGGTGAGTCGCGCCAGGAAGACGTCGGGCCGGGGAGCCCGGTGTTTGCGGGGACGGTCGCACTCGATGGGCTCTTGCGCATTCAGGTGCGCGGCGTCGGCACCGACACAGTGCTCGGACGCGTCGTGCGGCTCCTGGCCGACCTGGAGCGCGCCACGGTCCCCGTGTTGCGGCTCTTCGAGCGTCGCGCGGGAGTCTGGCTCCCACTCACGCTCACTCTCGCCGCGACGACGCTGTTCTTCTCCGAGGATCTCTCCAGAGCAATCGCCGTGCTGGTCGTGGCGGCGCCGACCGCACTCGTGGTTGCGGGGCCGGCCGCGATGGTCGCCGCGATGGCCGCGGCGACTCGCCTGCGAATCCTGATCAAGAGCACCGACTGTCTCGAGCGCGCGTCCGAGGTCGACACTCTCATCCTGGACAAGACCGGGACGGTCACGGTGGGCGCTCCCGCGGTGACCGAGGTGCTCCCGGCGGCGGGAGTCTCGGCCGAGGAGTTGCTTGGTGTCGCGGCCGCATGCGGCTTCGGATCGCTGCACCCGGTGTCGCGAGCGGTGGTAGCGGAAGCTCGCGCGCGAGGGTTGGCGGTGGCACCGCCGTCGGATGTCCAGGAGCGGCCGGGGCTGGGAGTGGTCGCTCAGGTCGAGGGCGAGGCGTGCGCGCTCGGGCGACGCGCGCTGCTCGTCGATCTCGGCTTAGATCCCGACGCCGGAAAAGTGACTGACGACTCGGATGTCTGGGTCGCGCAGGGGAAGCGCCTGCTCGGCCGCATCGTGCTTCGAGACGAGCCGCGGGCCGAGGCGCGCGCTGCGCTCGGCGAGATGCGGGCCCTGGGAATCGAGCGACTCGTGCTTCTCACTGGTGACCGCACGGCGATCGCCCGCGAGGTCGGAAACGCGCTCGGCGTGGACGACGTCGTCGCGGAAGTGCTTCCCGCGCAGAAGCTCGAGGTCGTGAGGGCGGAGCAAGCCGCAGGTCACTCGGTGATGATGGTAGGCGATGGTGTGAACGACGCGCTGGCGCTGGCGGGAGCAGACGTCGGCGTCGCGATCGGCGCCGAGGTGAACGAAGTGGCGCTCGGCGGAGCCGACGTCGCTCTACTCGGCGCAGACCTCGGCCGCCTGCCGCTGCTCGTACGGCTGGCGGACACCACGCGCGCCGTGATGGGTCAGAACGTCTGGCTCGCGTTCGGCCTCGCAACGGTGCTGATCGCTCTGGCGGCGGCCGGCGTACTCAACCCTCTGAGCGGGGCGCTGGCTCAGAGCGCCGCGGTGGTCGGCGTGGTCGTGAACAGCGCGCGCATCCTGCGCTTCGATCGCTAAGCGCGGTCGCACTCACTCGCCGGAGACATCCTGGACGCGCATCCTGAACTTGGCCAGCTCGGTGCCCTTCAGCCGGATGGGAACCGCGGCTGGCAGCGCCAGCGGATCGACGCGCACGTCGTCGAGAATGACCTCGAAGTAAAGGTGCGGCCCGGTAGCGATCCCCGTCTCACCGACGAAGCCGATCCGCTGTCCGCGAGTCACCCGATCCCCTGCGCGCAAGCCCGGAGCGAAGCGGGACAGATGCGAATAGGAGGTCTTCAGGCGGCCGTCGTGCCGGATGCGAAGATATCTGCCGTAGTTCCCGCGCCAACCGACGTCCTCGACGACCCCTGCCGCGGCGGCGACCACCGGCGTACCGAGCGGCGCGCCGAAATCGATGCCCTTGTGAAAGCGCCGATCTCCGAACACGGGGTGAATGCGCCATCCGTAGGGCGAGGTGATCGGTGCACCCGCTACGGGCTTCCGGAGGTCGAGCAGCGCGACGCCCGTGCCGTCGTCATGAACGAGCGCGAGCTCGCCGTCTCGTGTCTCGTAGCGATGAATCCGATGGAGCTTCTCTCCGTCGTCGATCGAGGCAGAGCGGAGCCTCACGTCGTCGATGCCGCGGCGTTTGGGCGTTCCCTGGTACACGACCGAGAAGCGAGCGTCGCGCGGCAGCACGCGGGGCAGATCGGGATCGAGCTGAAACGCCGCGACGATACCCCCGATCAGCACGGCCGGTACCTTCGCGCCGCGGAGAGAATGCGCGAAGCTCCGCCCCACGACGCCAATCACCTGCCGAAAGACCGCGTTGGCGTGTTCTCCCGCTACGAGAGTCACGCGTCGATCGTCGCCGAAGCGGAGGGTCAAGTCCCCGGCGTGCCCGGTCTCGAGACGAAGCGTGCGGACCCGGGTGCCTACCGGGCCGCGTTCGATCGTCAGTCGCATGCGATCGCCGGCCGTCAAGCTGCGCTCATCGAAGAGGTCGGCGAAAGCTCTCAGCAGCGCGTCGCGGTTCTCCGGGTCGATTCCTTCGCGCTCGAGGATCCGGAGGACGGTGTCGCCCCTCTTGACCGAGACATCGATCGTGCGCAGCGCGGCGCCTCCCGACAGGGGAATCGGGGCTGCCCGAAGCGCCGCGGGGAGAGAGACTCCGAGGCAGGAAGTCAAGATCAAGCGCCAAGCGCTGCGCGCGACTCGCCCCGTCGAGAACTGCCAACCCACGCCTCAGCATCCGCAAATCGGACCTGCAGTAGTGTGCGCCTGCTCACCTTGGCGGGTGGCGGCGACAGCGTCGCGCCTGTCCGCGTGGTTTACACAATTCGGTGACACGCGACGCGAGTGCGCGGACCGCGCGTTGACACCGCGAAGGGCCTCCGATACGTTGCGCGCCGATGAAGAGTGTCGCCGGGGCGTCAGTTCGCCGAGCAGCCTTGCTGGGCTTGCTCGCGCTGGCGTCGGCGACATTGTTGCCCTATGTCCACGCGATCGCGGGCGGCTGCGGTCACGCGAAGCCGGCCTGCGACGCCTCCGACCAGCGAGAGAGCGCGCGGGGCAGCGACAGTGGCTCGACGAGTCACGAGCGTCACTGTGGCGTCTGCGGTGAGTTCGCGCACGGAACGAGCCGGGCCCTCGCGCTCGCTCCCATGCCAGGGGTCGCCGCACCTCGGCTCGGCTTCATCCGTTCGCATTTCATTCCGGTCGTCGTTGCCTCCAGCGGCGACAGCGACATCGCAGGGGCGCGCGCGCCTCCCGCATCCCGTCGATCTGCCTAGAAAAAGTCGTCAGTCACTCTGAGACTCTTTTTGGAGGATGCGATGGGACCCGAACGCTCGGTGTCTCGCGCGGCCGCGGCGCTATTCGCGCTCGCCGTGCTCTCGTCTCCGGGATTCGGACAAGCCGAGACCCCGGAAAGCCAGGTTTCCCAACTCAAGGCCGAGCTCGCCGCGACGAAGAGCGAGCTCTCTCGAACCCAGTCCGCGCTCGAAGCGCTCGAGCGCAAAGTGGACGCGCTCGTCGCGGCGCCCGCGACCGCCGCGGCGGCACAGGAGCCAGCGCCGAGGCTCGACACGGCGCGCATCGCCCCGGTCAACGCCGACAACCCCGGGATCAGCTTCGTCATCGATGGCCAGGCGTCGACGAACACGCAGGGCAACGACGGCGCCGGCTTCCTGCTCGCAACCGGGGAGCTCTTCATCTCCGCGCCGATCGACCCGTTCCTGCGCGGCTACGCGAGCATCAACGGCACGACGAACGAGAAGTTCAACATCGAGGAGGCGGCGCTGGTCACGACGGCGCTGCCGTACAACCTGACCGTGAAGGGCGGGCGCTTCATGGCCGACTTCGGGCGCTTCCCGCACTGGCACGACGAGGCGCTGCCGTTCGTCGACCGGCCGCCCTCGATCGAGAACTTCATCGGCGGTGAGTCGATCTCGGAGGGCGTGGAGACCTCGTGGCTCGCCCCGACCGACCAGTTCATCCAGATCACGCTCGGCGCCTACAACTCGGTCGGGGCGGCGCGGCTCGACGATCCCGGGGCCTTCGGCACCATGCCGGGGAGTCAGCGCTCGTTCAGCCAGTTCAGCTACATCGTGCGACCGCAGACGTACTTCGACCTCACGGACACCTTGAACCTCGAGCTCGGCGCGAGCTGGCTCACGATCCCGACGAACTCGGATCGAGAGCTGTACGGCGTCGACGTCACCTTCCGGCACCAGCCGGGAACGAGCAGCTTCTACCAGGGGACCGTCGTCGGGGTCGAGTGGCTCTGGAACACCGAGCAGTTCAACAACGTCGTGGTCGGCACGGATCCAGTCACCGGCGGGGACGTCATCGGCTCCGGAAGATTCCGGCGCGACGGCGGCTACGCGTACTTCGAGAGCTTCTTCAACCGGCGCTTCTCCTTCGGAGGGCGCTACGACTACGCGCAGCAGATCTTCGGGCCCGCGGACCGCCAGCGCACCGAGTCCGCTTTCGTGACCTGGCAGCCGTCCGAGTTCCAGCGCCTGCGCTTCCAGATCGACAACATCGGCATCACGGGCCAGGACAATCAGCGCTTCACCTTGCAGTGGACCGCCTTCATCGGGAGTCACAGCCATGGCTTTGCGGCTCGCTAGCTACCCACTCACACTCATGGTCTCGTTGTGTCTCGCGGCGCCGGCGACGGCGGCGCTGCGCGTGGTCGCCTCGTTGCCGGACGTCGCCGACATGGCGCGGCAGATCGGCGGCGCGCGGATCGAGGTCACGACCATCGCGGAAGGCGGCCAGGACCCGCACAAGGTGCCGGTGAAGCCCAGCTTCGTGACCAAGCTGAATCGGGCCGACGCGCTGGTGGTGCAGGGGCTCGGCCTCGAGCACGCGTATCTGCCGGCGCTGCTCGAGGTCGCGCGCAACTCGAACATCCTGCCCGGCGCGCCCGGCTACATCGACGCCTCGCTCTACATCCATCCACTCGAGATCCCCGACAGCCAGAGCCGGACGCAGGGCGAGCTCCATCCGCTCGGCAACCCCCACTTCAATCTCGACCCCACGCAGGGCAAGCTGATGGCGCGCGCGATCGCCGAGGGGCTGGAGCGCGTCGATCCCGACGGCGCCGAGGTCTACAGGGCCGGGCTCGCGAGCTACCAGAAGCTGCTCGACCAGAAGATCGCCGAGTGGGACAAGCTCGCGGCGCCGCTGCGCGGCCTCAAAGCGGTCTCTTATCACCCCGACCTGATCTATCTCGCGCGGCACTACGGGATCGAGCTCGTCGGCACCATAGAGACCAAGCCCGGCGTGCCCGCGACGCCGGGTCACTTGGAGGAGCTGATCGAGCAGATGAAGCGGCAGAAGGCGACCGTGGTGATTCGCGAGGTCGCCTACGAGCTGCCGCTGGCGCAGGAAGTTGCCCAGCGCACCGGCGCGCGCGTCGCGACCGTCTCGAGCTTGACCGGCGGTCTGCCGGGCACGACCACCTACGTGGAGTTCGTCGAGGCGAATCTGCGCGCGCTGCTCGCCGCCGCGACGGCAAAGGAAGCGAGTTAGGCGATTGGAGCCAGAGCTGATCAAGGTCGACCACGCGGACCTGGGCTACCCCGGGCGCGTAGTTCTGCGCGACGTCTCGCTCGAGCTGCGCAGCTCGGAGTTCGTCGCGGTGCTGGGTGCGAACGGCTCCGGCAAGACGACGCTGCTGCGGAGCTTGCTCGGATTTCTCCCGCCGCTCGGCGGGCGGATCGAGCGAGCCCCGCAGCTGCGCGTCGGCTACGTGCCGCAGCGCGAGACACTGGACGATCTCTATCCCGTGACGGGGCGCGACGTCGCCATGATGGGCACGTTCGGCGACGTTCCGTTCTGGCGGCGCACCGGCGCACGCGAGCGGGCGCGCGCGCGGGCGGCGCTCGAGGCCTGCGACGCGACCGAGTTCGAGCGCGTGCGCTACGCCGAGCTCTCGGGCGGGCAGCGGCAGCGCGTTCTGATCGCGCGCGCGCTCGCGACGGAGCCGCAGATCCTGTTGCTCGACGAGCCGACGGCCGGCGTCGATCACGCCGCCGAGAAGGTCATCCTCGCGGTGCTCGGGCGGCTGCGCAGCGAGCGAGGTCTCTCGATCTGGATGGTCACCCACCACGCCGAGGCCGCGCGCCGCGCGGTCGATCGCGCGGTGAGCGTCGCTTCCGGCGGCGTCGCGGAGGAGAGTGAGTCGTGATGGAGATGTTCTCGCCGGACTTCCTGTTCCGCAACGCGATCCTGGGCGGCTGGATCGTCTGCGTGCTCAGCGCCGTGCTCGGGGTGTACGTCGCGCTGCGCAGGATGGTGCTGCTCGGGGTCGCGCTGCCGCAGGCCGGCGCGGC
>WNFL01406370.1_pt2 | contig 12479 bp, 11 predicted proteins | sample 5400361 | NCBI WGS metagenome assembly WNFL01 (sample SAMN13153351, study PRJNA577476) | soil metagenome | isolation source: 40 cm soil on Douglas fir-dominated hillslope | place: USA:California | collected 2013-09-17
CGAGCTTGCGCAAGCTGCACCAGTGATCGTCACGGGGGACACTTGGGATAAGTCGGCTCTTATGCTTGACGCGGCCGAGCGCAATTCCGGCGTGATCATCAACATCTTCAACGTAGACAAGATCAACAAAGATGGCGGTCGTATCAAGAAGCTGCACGAGTACATCGGGCAGAGTTATTTTGACTATCTCGCCACGCTCCCCGACCTAGTCCTCCTGATGGATGAGGCTCATCGCTACCGGGGAAAGGCTGGTTGGCGCGCTGTGGGCGAACTGCGCCCTGTACTTGGGTTGGAACTGACCGCGACACCGCGCTCCGTTGGAGCGAAGTCTGAGCGTTTTAAGAACGTCATCTATGACTACAGCCTCGGGCAGGCAATGCTTGACGGCTACGTCAAGGAACCGGCCGTCGCCACGCGAGAGAACTTTCGTGCGGACAGCGTCACGCCTGAGAAGCTTGAACGGATCAAGCTCGAAGATGGCATTCACTGTCACGAGAATGTGAAGGCCGAGCTGGAAATCTACGCCCAACAGTCCGGTCGCAAGAAGGTCCATCCGTTCATGCTTGTTGTGGCGCAGCACACGGCGCATGCGGAAGAGCTACGCCGGGACATCGAAGCCGACGACTTCTTCGGAGGCCGGTACAAGGGACGCGTCATTCGCGTCGACTCGGCGACCAGGGGCGAGGAAAGTGAAGAGGCCATGGAGCGTCTGTTGACGCTCGAAGAATCAACCGACACCGATGTTGTGATTCACGTCAACAAGCTGAAGGAAGGATGGGACGTTCGCAACCTGTACACCATCGTGCCGCTGCGTGCCTCGGCCTCCGACATCCTCACGGAACAGACACTGGGGCGAGGCCTGCGTCTTCCCTACGGGACGCGCACGGGTGTTGATGCCGTTGATACCCTGACGATCATTGCGCATGATCGGTTCGATGACGTGATCAAGGCGGCCCGCGATCCAAACTCGATCATCGCGATCCGCAAGACGGTGATCATCGGTGCGGGTGGCGATGTCTCTGCAGAGGGCGCAACCGTCCTGCAAAGTCCGACGATCCTGGAGACGAGCCTGACCGGCAACGGCCAGGCCGATGGCGATGGTGGCCAGGGCTTCTTGTTCGAGACTGCCGAAGAGCGAAGTGCCGCAGACATCACGCTTCAACTGATTCGAGACGAATACGAGAAGGTGTTGACCAAGGGGATTGGTCAGCTCTCAGATGCTGTCGTCAAAGCGCGGATAACCGCCGACGTTACCGCTGCGCTAGCACCCAAGCAAGGCAGCCTGGAAGGCGTCGGGCCAACGTTGGATGTAGCAAGAATCGTTGAGGCTGTGACCGCGAAGGTCATCGAACTCAACATCGAAATTCCGGAAATCGTCATCCTGCCGACGCGCGAAGTCACCTTCGGGTTCAATGACTTCGACCTGACGGGCCTAGACAGCATTGCGCGTCAACCCGTCTCCGATCAGATCATGGTGCAAAAGCTGCGTGATGAATCGCGCATGACCCTCGCTCGCTCCGTCGAAGGCGTCCGCGAGGAGCGGATGGAGAACTACCTGGTCCGCTATTTGATGGACAGGTCGGAAGTTGACTATGACAGCCAAAGCGAACTCTTGTTCAAACTCGCTGGCCAAGTGGTAGCGCGGTTGCGGTCCTATCTGGCCGATGAGGATGATGTCGAGAACGTTCTTTTGGTACACGGTCAGGACTTGGCGCGCTTCGTCTTTGAACAGATGAAGAAGAACTACTGGGAAACGCCTACCGACTATCAAGCCAAGGTCTCGCGCGGCTTTACGCTGCTGAGGCCCCAAGCCTTCAATGTTCCTAATGGCAGCGCGGTGCGTGACCACCGGCAAGCCGTCGTTCCAGCGGGCGACACCAAGAAGCATGTCTTTGGCAACTTTAGTAAGTGCTGCTACCCGTACCAGAAATTTGATTCGAGCGAGGAGCGTGCCTTCGCTGCGCTGATCGATAGTCCGAACGAACCCAACGTCGTGCGATGGATGAAGCCAGGTCGCAACCAGTTCAAGATCGAATACTCAAGCGGCCACAACTATGAGCCGGATTTCGTCATCGAGACGACGAAGGCGAAGCTGATCGTCGAGATCAAAGCAGCCAATGAGATGGACGATCCGACCGTCGCGGAAAAAACGCGCGCAGCCGTAAAGTGGATCGGGTTCGCCAACGAGCATGCAAAGCAGAACGGGGGCAAACCTTGGTCCTACTCGCTCGTTCCAGCCGACGCGGTCTTGCCAAGTGCGACGTTGGACGGGCTGGTGGCGCGCTTCGCAGTCGGGGGCTAGGTCTCTATGGAGTTCAAGCAGCGCAGCCTAATGCAGATCGCTGACTTGATCTGCGGCAACTTCAAGGAAGACGAAAGCCTGTTTCACTACAGGAGCAGCAGCCGTCTGACCGAGTTCTTTCAGGACTGCGGCACAGAACACACCCACGATGGATCAACCCGGCACTATTGGGTTGCCGATGCGCTCAAGAAGATCCTTTCTGACCCGCAGCCGAATGCGATCACACCCCCTGAGTCCTTCGCACGCGTCGTTCAAGCGCTCATGGATCAAGGCGACGCCCTACACGAGGGCTCCGAGCGACCCGGCGCACTGGCGCTTCTGAATGCAGCTCTCACCCGTGAAGGGTACGAAGCGTTCTACGGCACCGACAAGAAATGCTATCTGCGTCACATCGCTACCGACACGGTTGCGGCGCCCTCTCCCAATCCGCACCGTCCGTTCTCGGCATCGGAACTGAGGCGGCGCGAGCAACTGGTTGCCTACCTCGACGCCTCGTCCGAGGACGAACTGATTGAAGAGGTCTTGCTGCCCCTCTTCCGACAACTTGGATTCCATCGCATAACCGCCGCGGGACACAACGACAAGGCGCTGGAGTACGGCAAGGACGTGTGGATGAAATTCACCTTGCCGACCCAGCACGTTTTGTACTTCGGCATTCAGGCAAAGAAGGGAAAGCTTGATTCATCTGGCGTCACCAAAGGCTCCAATGCCAATGTCGCGGGGATCCACAACCAGGTCACGATGATGCTCGGCCATGAGATCTTCGATCCCGAGATCGGCAAGCGCGTTCTCGTGGATCACGCCTTCATTGTTGCCGGAGGCGAGATCACAAAGGCGGCACGAAACTGGATCGGCAACAAGCTCGACGCCACGAAGCGAAGCCAGATCATGTTCATGGATCGCGACGATATCCTGAACCTGTACATCGTGACCAATCTGCCGTTGCCGGTCGGCGCTGTTCCCGACGCAAAGGATGACGGCGAGATTCCGTTCTAGACCCGTTTCTCTGCTTGAGGGCCGTCCTCAGAGAGGCGGTCTCGCCCGTGCCGTTCTGATCGGCCATTCGATGATCTCCAGCCGGGGCTGTGTGGGCCTTGTCGTCTTCCGTAATGTCGCCCAGGTTGACGGAGTGGCGCGAGGCGATAACGGAATCGGGGTCGACCCACCTAGACCGTACTTGCCCCCCCTCGACCACGACACTCGCTTCATCGACCGGGGGCCCGCATGCTCAGGCGACCCGCGCTCGCTTGAGGAGCGCGATCGCAGCCTGGCCCGCACAGGCCAGCAATTGCGCGTCGTCCATGGCGTTGACCCCCTCTACGGTGGTCACGCCCGCATTCATCAGAGCGAGATACTGTCCACGCGTCAGCGTCAGCGTCACCGGCAGCGCTAGCAGTGGCAACGCCGCTGCAGGCAGACCAAATTCAAGGCGTTGGAGCACCTCGTCCAGAGCCTTCAGAAACGCAGGCTGATCAGGAAACAGCGCGGACAGAATCTGATGAGCCGAACGTAGGTGAAACCGGGTTCCCTCGGCGATGCGCATGATGTCGCCGTAGCTCATTGCCCCTTGGTAAGGGTTGGTCGTGTAGTAGCGTTCCAGTTCATCGATCGCGCCGCCCTCGATCCAGTCGTGCAGCAAGGCTGCACGTTTGCATCTGCGCCATAGCTCGAATTCGTCTGCGCAGTAACGCTGCAGGCTCTGGGTCATGTCGCGTCCATAACGCTGAATAACATCGTTGACACGAACGGCCTCCGAGCGTCCCCGCTTCATGACTGGGGTGTAGATGCCGTCCATTTCGTTCAGCACCTGGACTAGACCGACGATCTGCGTTGCCGGAGTCTGCGCAGCATCAAGCTGGCGCATTAGCTCCACGAGCCGGAGCCCGGACTCGAAGGAGAGCGAGGAAGAGCCCACGGCGCGGCCAAGAAGCGTCAGATGAATAATGTCGCCCTCCTGCTCCGCCAGTCCAGCCTGCAAAAGTCTTGCCACCAGACGGGCGATGTCCGCCTCCACCATCGCCACCCATTGCGGATTGGCGCGCGACGCCGAATAGCCGCCGAAGGTGTTGACGAGAAGCCCGGGGATTTCCGCAGCGCGCACTGCACGCACCTGACTGAGCAACCGCAGCGTCCACGTCGGCAGCGCACTGGGCTGGAACGACGAGGTCACGTCTTCGGGCACCCCTTGAACGTATTTGCGAAAGAGCTGAGCGCGCTCGATGGGCGTTTCGGCAAGGATGATTGCCTTGCCGGTTTCGTTAAAGCCAAGCCGCCCGGCACGTCCTGCCATGTTCTTGTATTCGGCGATCGTGAAGGCCCGTCCGTCTTCGCCGACGAATTCGCTCTCGGCAAGGATGACGGTCGATGCCGGTGTGTTGATACCGGCAGCGAGGGTCGTTGTAGAGGCCAGAACGTGGATGCCACCATCGGGGCTGCGGAAGCCGCGTTCGATCGCCTCGCGCTCGGCACGCAAAAGATTCGTGTTGTGAAAGGCGGTTCCGCCCTGCAAACGCTCGCGCAGATCCTGCGACGCTGCCGTCAGGTCCTGTGTTGGTAGTTCGGCGACGACTGAGGTCGCCGGACCTTTGCCAAGTTCGCGTGCAAGATACTGGGCGCATCCCTGCGCCTTGCCGCGTATGTTCCGGAATACGATTAGCTTCTCGCCGTCTGCGACGAGCCTTTGAGCCAGAGGAACGATCACGTCCTGAGAACTCGGCTTGTCCCTCCGCTGTACGACGCTGTGTCGCGGAAGTAGTGTTTCAGTCTGGGTCGCCCCGCTCCCATCAACGAACTGAAAGACTCCCTGCCGGTCGAGAACGCCCTCGATGAGCGGCACCGGACGCTCTCTGGAAAGCAGCAGTGGAATGTCGAGCCATTGGTCGAAGCCGTTCAGGTTGCCGATGACGGCGGAGAGAACGACGAGCTGCGGATTGATGTCGCGATCACGGGCGCGCAACAGTAGCGCGAAGATCAGTTCGACGGTGATTCCACGTCCCGGATCAGTAATGAACTGACCTTCATCGAGGACGACGAGACCGAGCTGATTGAGCAGACGTGGCGACCCGAGTGCCAGATTGAGGAAAGTTTCGTATGTGAAGAAACCGAGGTCATAGCGCCCTGCGAGAACTGAGCCGATGCTATCGGTGGCATCGCCGCTGCAGCGGACCACGCGCAGACCTGCGGCGGCGTAGCGCCCCGTAAACTCTTCAAACTTTTCGCTGACGAGAGCACGGTACGGCAGCAAAAAGGCGGCCTTCTTTCCGCCGATGACAGCCTGCACGGCTGCAAGCTCCCCGATCATCGTTTTGCCTGAGCTGGTCGGTGAAACCGTCAGCAACGATCGCCCGGCGAGCACACCGAATTCATTGACAGCCCGGAGCTGCAACGCATTGAGGCCACCCGGGAAACGGGCCGTCCACTGATCGATGATCGCCTGCGGAAAGCCATGGGCAGCCAGTTCCGCGAAGGAGCCTGTCATCTGCTCGACGGCAGTCCACGGGAAGGCGGCCTGATAGTTTTCGCCTCGCATCAGGCGAGGGAAGACGAGACCTCCCTGGACAGTACCCAGAAAGACCGGCGTCTGGGTGACGCCGATGCGCTCTCCTTCGACGCGGGCCATCTGGATGATGTCGCCAGCGATCTCGGGAAAGCTTACTGTTCCGCCAGCAGCGGCGGTCATTGCCTGGATGACCGCGTAGGTGAGCAGCCCGTGGCCGGTTCCAGGCTGCTCCCACGCCGATTGGGTGGCGGTGCAGGCAGCGAGAAGTATTCGTCCTTCACCATAGACGCCAGTCAGTACAAAGGCGCTGCGTGGGCGCGCGTCAGTTTCGAGCACACGGGCCGGGGCGTGCCCGCTGAAGCAGCAATCGAGGATGCAAAGAACGGCCCGCGCCTTGGTTGCCTTGAACGCTTCGGCCAGGCTCGCCATCGGCAACGCCGTGGCAGAGAGATCGGTCGCGTTGGTGTCATGAAGAACGAGATTGCCATCCGGCGATCCATGCCCCGCAAAGCTGATGACGATGACATCATCCGCTGCCGCAGTTGCAAGCGTGCCTAGGATCGCCTGCGACACGTCGGCATGTGTGGCAGCGGCATCGACCAAGAGACGCCCGCTCAGGCTCGGAACGGAGTCCGTGAACAGCGCCCAGAGAGCCGTCGCATCCCGGGATGCTCCGCTCAACTCCGGGATCGCCGGATCTCGGTGCTTGTTGATCCCGATGAAGATCGCTTTAGTCGCCATAGCTGTCGCCTCCCCGCTTTGTTGTGGACGAACCTAGGCCCCATTCTCCCCGCAGATACCCCGGTGCCCAACCGTAGCAATCGGCTGCGCCTCTGTCAGCCCCGGAATCTCGAGTGAAGCCGCGTGATCAGTCTTGAGGGAAGGCAAGGCGCGTTTTCATTCATTCCTTGCTTGGTCCACCGTGCGCCCTGTCTGCCGTCGTCGCACAAGCCCGAAAGCAACCAGACAAGCGCAGAGCGCTCTTTCTCTGACGTTGCAGCCCTTCGGGTGGTCTGGTCGTCGCACTCGTGCCCTCCAGGCCGGGACAGGCCGCAATGGGCGGCCTCCAGCAAAGGAGGAAATATGCAAAACCACGTCCCCACCATTCAGGAACTGAAGAGAAAATCCAAAGGCGAACTACGGTCGATCTTCAGGGCGGCGGTCGAGGCGTCTCGCTCGTCGCCCCTTGCAGCGCGGCGACAAGCGGCTCGAAGGACCGTAGAGGTCGTCCAGCTTGTGCTGCCTCTGCCCGGTCTGCGCTGAACCCGCGGATGGCGTCGCGCCCGCAGAGATGCGGGCGCGATTCGCCACAAACTTGCCACAGGCCGAAAAAGATCGCGCCGGACAATGGCGGATTTCTACGAGTTCCGTGGGGTCGCTGTTGTGGCAAGAATCGGCGGTTTCGACGCTGTTTCTTTCCAGAACCTGCCGCTAAGTCATTGATCTTGTTGTGGAGCGGGCGACCGGTCTCGAACCGGCGACCTACAGCTTGGGAAGATGGAAAAGTGAAGTTGATTTCAATGGCTTAGGTGGCACTCGCCACAGAGTTGCCACATGACGCTTTCGGCCTGAGGCGGCTGATCATGCCGGGCCGCTTCTTCTTGGCGTCTTCCGCCCGCTGGTGTCTGTGTGCCCCATCAGGGTCTTGATCCGGGCGATGTCCACGCCATCAGCGATGAGGACCGATGCGAAGTAGTGCCGCAACGCGTATGGCGAGTACCGTGGCGAGCTGATCTTCTCGCCATCAACGGTCGTGAAGTCCATCAGGCCTGCCTTTTCCAAAGCCGCGATGAAACAGCGCTTGCGCCAGTTGTCCAGCGATTGCCATGAGCCGCTGCTGGTCGGGAACACAAGGTCATAGTCGTTTTCGGTCGCGATGTTGTCCCGGTAGTGGGTCACCATGTCCAGCGTTTCGGGGCTGAGCTCGATGAACCGGCGTGCAGCGGGCGTCTTGGTGACGGAGAGTTGCCCGCTGCGGTCGATGGCCCGTTCAACATGGACACCATCGGACGAAAAGTTCCGCCCGGCGACCGCGACATATTCCTGCGGCCTCATGCCGGAATCGACCGCCAGGTAGAGCATCGGTCGGTATCGCTTCCATGGCCCAGAGACCTGTAGATTTTTGCTGTTGGCCAATGCGTCGGCGGCAGAGAGGAGGTTTTCCGGGCTCGCTGTAGCGGGTCTCCTGCCGGACACGCACGTCTCCGGCAACGTTCACCGCGACGTGGCCGCGAGTTGCCATTTCGGCAAGCACACCGTGAAAGTACGTGAGGGTCTTCGCGGCGAGCGCACGTCCATGCTTTTCGATCAACCAGGACCTGAAGGCGACGACATCGGGCTTGGTGAGATCGCTGAGTCCCTTCGCCCAGGGATAGGCCTTCGTGATGTTCGCGATGTAGGCGTAGTAGGCATATGTCGCGTCTGAAACCGGGGGCCTGCCATCCCTGCCCTCCATCTGGCAGATGCGCAGCCATTCGTCCACGGCGGCACTTACGCTCATCGCCCGGGATGGCAGCAACAGGTTTGTCTTGGGTCCCTCCCGGAACTCGCGGGCGGCTTTGGCCGTCTCGAACGTCTTGTACGAGTACCCCGTCCTCGATGACGGATCGGCGTACCGGACCTGGTACGTTGTTCCTTTCGCTCCCGTTCGCTTTCTGATGTCGGACTTGATTCCTGATTACCAGAATCAGGGTGTGCGATCAACTGAATTACGCAGGCTCGCCGGGTTGATGCGGGCGCTGTTCTCGGCGTTGACGGCACAGCGCGTGTAGATTTCCAGAAGAGTGTCCCGGTCGATCTTCAACCGCCTGTCGATGGGATCGACGAAAAAGGGCAGCTTGCGCCTGCCGCTGGCGTCGGGGTCGGCGGCGCGTTTGATCTGCCTTGCGGTGTACGCGATGCCGATCTCCGCAAGCGTGGCACGCGCCTCTTCGAGTCCGATGAAATTTGGCATGGTGATCCCCCTCGTTGGTTAGAGTTTCAGTTCATCGGCACGACTGCGATACGGTCCATCGCTGAACAGCTTCTCGATGACCTTGCCGTCTTTTCGTCGTGCGACGACGAAATCGCCCTCGCCGTTTGTCGGGTTGACGTAGAGCGTCGCTCCCTTCGAGTGGGCTATGGCAAATTGCTGTTCCAGCTCGCCGAGCTGCTCGTACAGGGCTTGCCTGAGTTCGGAGAGTGTCATCTCTCCCTTTATCGTGATCTGCATGGTTCCCCTCGTTTTTTGCAGTGCAGCGTGGAGGTTAAGAATTGCCCGCAAGTGGTTGAGATTGCGTTAACAACACGCTTTCTGGTTGCGCTGGTATGCGGGCGCAACAAGGCGCGAGGAAACCGCGTGGAAGACCTGTGCGGTGGGCCCATAGAGTCAATCCGTCAGATGGAGATTGACGATGACACGGGCCTATCACTCAACCCGCGATCTGTGCCAGCGCTTCCGCTGCTCTAGCCGCACGTTGTTCCGCCGCATGGAGCGGGTCTCGAACCCCTTTCCCCAGCCCTGCATCCGCCACCAGGGCAGTTGCAATCTGTGGGATGCGGACGAGATCGAAGCGTGGGAGGAGCGGGAGCAGGAACGCTGCCGCAACGGCGTCGGCACCGACCGGAGGGAGGCTGCATGAACGCGCCCACAATTCCGGCTGAACTGCGGTTTCCTCGTGCGTTCGCGATGGTTAACCAATAATTAACCTTGATTCCATAAGCTGTTTCTAGTAAAGGTTGCATGAGCAACAAGAGTCTGCGTGCTCTGCATGCAGCCAACGGTCTTATGGGAATAGATTGACAGACGCAAAGCCCGATCCCGAATTCTTGAAAGGCAATGCCGAAGCGGCATTGCCTTCGGCTGTTCGGCGTAGTGAACAGCCGCCTTCGGCGGAATTGGAAGTCGAGAATCCTGACGACTTCGATCCGACGGATTCAACATCGATCCTTCACGGTGCCAAAGCCATCCTCGCAAGCACCACGCGTTCGATTTCACGAATGGCGGTGGCGCAAGATGCCATTGCGCTCTATGAACACGAGAAGCAGCGGCGCGACGAGCGCGAAGCGGAGTCCGCACGCGAGCTGGCACACCTCGCCGAGTGGAACAAGCAAAGCACAACTATCGGCGGCGTCCAGATGACGAACGCCGAAGCGCAGGAAGCCCGCAGACGTGTGATCGACAACGACGAGGCCTATGCGAAGCGGGCCGTCGCTCGGGGGCAGATCAGCGAAGACGAACAGGAAGACTTCAAACGCTGGATGCGCCGCAAGGTCGAACTCGAAGACAAGCGCGGTCGCGGGACTATCACCGCCGAGGAAGACCGTGAAGAAACGGCAGCCGACCGCTCGCGCGTCGGCAAGGCGATGGATGACGCGACGGCGGACAGCTACAAAAGCAGCATTTCTGCCCCGAAGCCTTCAGGGGCAAAGTCTCCGTCGGCCACGGTATCCCCCGGTGTGCTGGATGAGTACGCCCTGTTCCAGTCCGGTCAAGGGGCAACCAATGCCACGTCGCAAAAGCCGCCTGCTCCGGTTGCTCTTGCGGTCAAGGCAACCGGCCTCGACATTTAGGATTTCACTCCAGCAAGCTCAATCCATGCGGCGTGTATTCGACGTAGACCAACGTGGCATTCTGGACTGCCGCGCCATCGGGCAGCGATGCGTAGTACAAATGTCCGAGGATGCCCCGGGCGGGATGGGCGGGATCGCTGTTGATGCTGCCGCCGATATTGCCCGAGAGCGTGGCAAGCGTGCCGTCCGGTTTGTATGAACCATCCGCAGCCTTCGCCACGACGAGACCCTGAAGGACGACGCGCTGCCCCTGCGGCTCGTCAGCGCGTATGCGGGTGTTGAGGGGAAAGCAAGTCCCCTTTGCGGCCTTCTCCGCGCTTTCAAACTCCTCGCAGTGCCGCGTGGCATCCGCCTCCGGCGCTTTCAGCAGAACGGCGGGTTGCACGCCGGACTTGCGAGCATCGAACAAGCGAATGTTTGTCATGCGGTTGTAGACGCAGAGCTGCGAGGCCCGCTCGCCCAGCGGCTGGTCGGCTTTGATGATGTAGCCGCTCTTGCGGTCGCTGCTCATGGTGATGATCAGGCCGAACATGTGTCTGTCAGCGGTAATGATCTGGGCTGAGACGATCGAGCGCTGATCCTCGGCCTTGAGGGTTGCTGTCATAGCCTCAGGCGTGGCACATGAGCCGATGTCGGCGGCGAATGCAGGAGTCGCGAGGGTGAAGAGGAAAAGCACGAGAAGGGAAAATCGTGATGACATGATGGGCGTTCCAGAAACGAACCCTTCTGGAACGCGGCGCTGCCCGCATGCAGTTGCGTGCGGAATGCAGGTGCCGATTGACTCTTTGGGATGCTCTTGCGTAGAGTCCACAAAGGTTCCTTTGCGGAACAGGTTCGTGCGGCTGTTTGACCCTTGGTTTGGATGTGGTAGCTGCCTGCGGGAAAGGCAGCTCCATGAAGATCGGATACGCACGGGTATCGACCGAGGACCAGCATCTCGACTTGCAGCGCGACGCGCTGCATACGGCTGGATGCGGCCGCATCTATGAAGAGAAGATTTCCGGCGCGAGTAGTCGTCGCCCCGCCCTGCGGGCGGCCTTGCGCGGCTTGCGGCGCGGCGATGTGCTGGTGGTTTGGAAGCTTGACCGGCTGGGCCGTTCGCTTCAGGACCTGCTCACCATCTTGAACACGCTGGAGCGGCGTGGCATCGGCTTCTGCTCGCAGTCCGACAGCATCGACACGACAACACCGGCAGGCAAGTTCATCTATCAGGTGACCGGCGCGTTCGCCGAGTTCGAGCGGAAGATGATCTCAGAGCGGACGAAGGCGGGAATGCAGGCGGCGCGGCGCAAGGGCCGCAGGCTGGGACGACCTCGCCGCATGGACGACGAGGACGTGGCCTATGCGCGCTTCCTGGCGCGGTCAGAGCGACTTTCGATGGCAGCTATCGCCAGCAAGATGGAAGTCGGCAAGACGACGGTCTGGCGGGCTCTGTCCGAAACGACCGCGTGAGCGAGTCCCGCAACCCTTCAGGCGGCGGTTGGGGCCGGAGGTTCTCCCGTGGAGTGACCGACACGGGGCGTTGAGCCCGCTGTTGTGTCCGAAGTTTATATATAAATTTCGGACAAGCAGCGGTTCTTTTTCCTTGCTTTTGTCCGAAGTTTATATATAAACTTCGGACAGAGGTTCTCATGTCCGACACCGTAGACCGCATCACTGCCATGATCGACGCCGCAGGGCCGGGCTATGTCTGGGTCCCCGCTGACTTCGCCGCGTTGGGGACGCGCGCGGCCATCGACAAGACCCTGCAGCGCATGGTCGCACGCGGCGTGTTGCGCCGGATCGACCGCGGCCTGTACGACCGCCCCGCCCTCAACAGTCTCACCAAACGTCCGACTTCACCGGACTACCGCGCGGTCGTCGATGCGCTCGCCCGGCGCGATCAAGCCCGCATCCTCGTTGACGGAATGACGGCAGCCAACGACCTCGGCCTGACCGATGCGGTTCCGGCCCGCGTCACGCTCTACACAGACACGCAGCCGCGCTCCATTCACCTCGACAACCTCACCATTGAGTTCAAGCCGACAGCGCCAAGCCGCCTCTATTGGGCAGGCAGACCGGCCATGCGGGTCGTCCAGGCGTTGCACTGGCTCAAGGACACGCTGCCCGGAGACGGCGACCGCATCA
>WNFL01425965.1_pt1 | contig 12479 bp, 14 predicted proteins | sample 5400361 | NCBI WGS metagenome assembly WNFL01 (sample SAMN13153351, study PRJNA577476) | soil metagenome | isolation source: 40 cm soil on Douglas fir-dominated hillslope | place: USA:California | collected 2013-09-17
AATTGCGCCACGTTGTAATTACAAACACCTGCATACCTGACCTTACCTTGCTTAATCAATTGGGCAATGGTTTCCATAGTTTCTTCAATGGGAGTGGTGAGGTCCGGCCAATGGATCTGGTAAAGATCAATATAATCTGTGCCTAACCTGCGCAGGCTATCTTCACACTCTTTAATAATGCTTTCTTTACCGGCATACCTGTAGATATCTATTTCTTTTCCTTTGGTATCGGCGCTTTTAAAATCAAAATTGCCTTTAGCCAAATCCCAGCGCATACCATACTTGGTAAGTATCTGTACCTTGTTTCGCGGAAGATCTTTAATCGCCGCGCCTACGATCTCTTCGCTGTTGCCTTGCCCGTAAATCGGCGCTGTGTCAATGGAAGTAACTCCCAGCTCATATGCAGCCCTGATAGCTTTGATAGCATCATTTCTTTCGGTACCGCCCCACATCCAGCCTCCGGCGGCCCATGCGCCAAAGGTAATAGCCGATACTTCAAGATCAGCGTTTCCCAATTTTCTGTATTCCATGTTTTTAATTTTTAAAAGTTTCAATCATCATTAAAGTTTGAAACACAAAAGTATTTTCAAACGAATTTATGATTGTTCCCCTATCGGCGAAAAGGCAAAAATAATAGTTGGAAAATCCTGCAACCCAGAATGAAAAGGCAATCAGTAATTGTAAAATCAGGTTATATGTTCCAGGTATTCTTTGGCCTCACGTATCGCTTGCTGACAAATCTTATTCACCGCTATTATTTTTTCCCTGGTGTCCGCATTATTATCCAGGACACTTGCATTCATATCCATATAATCCAGGTAATGCTCTAGCTTTTGAGTAAGCCCCATAAATGAAACGGAGGTTTTCATGTTGTGTGCAATCTGCGCAACTCCGGCATAATTTTTTTTATTGAATGCGTTCTGCAAGGTTTCCAACTCGCCAGGTAGCTGTTGGAGAAATTGTTCAATCATATTTACTTCGAATGCAGCGTTGCCACCGGATAGCTCTTTGAGATAACCGAGATCAAGCACTTTGTCAGTGTGCCCGGAGCTGTTATCATTTTCATTTTCCCTTCCTGCTGTTCCACCTCCTGTTTTCAGTAAATTATTGATGATTTTAAATAACACATTCTCACGGATGGGCTTTGGAATATATTCATTCATACCATAGCTTAGACATTTCTCTCTTTCGCCAGCCATGGCATGAGCTGTCATCGCAATAATGGGTACATCACTCTTCAATTCATTTCTTATTTTCATCGTGGCCGTGTAGCCATCCATTTGTGGCATCTGTATATCCATGAGTACAAGGCTGTATTTTTTTTGTTTCAATGCCTCAATGGCTTCATCTCCGTTATTTACAATGTCAAAATCAAGATTCCAGTCATCCAGTAAATGTTTCATCAGACTTTGATTCATGGCATTATCCTCTGCCACCAAAATTTTTATATTGCTTTCTTTTAATTGTTTTTCATCATTAGTCAGAATTTTTTGGCTATCACGCCCGGATAGTTCTTTTGAGATCGCATAAGGAATAGTAAATACAAATTCAGTTCCCACGTTTTGTACACTGCTTACACGAATAGTTCCGTTTTGCAATTCCACCAATTGCTTTACGATAGACAATCCAAGACCTGTGCCGCCATATTTACGGGTGGTGTCTTCATCTGCCTGCTGAAATCGTTCAAATATGGTATCTATTTTATTGGGCGGAATACCGATGCCGGTATCTTTTACAGAAAAAGAGACATTAATGGAATCTTCTTCTTTCTTTTCAGTCGTTACAGTTATTTTGATATCGCCGCTATTCGTAAACTTTATGGAGTTATTCACCAGGTTAACCATAATCTGCGTTAAACGAACCGCATCTCCTTTCAGCACATCCGGTATTGATTTTTCAACCTCCACTGTCAGCCTGATATTTTTTGGTTGAATTCTTGCAGCGAACATAGTTTCCACAGAATGCAGGAGTCCTCTCAAACTAAAGGGATTCGATTCAATCCGCATCATGCCGGCTTCTATTTTAGAAAAATCGAGTATATCATTAATAATTGTCAGCAGGCTTTCACCCGAATTTTGGATGGAGTTCACAAACTCCTGCGATTTTTTGTTTAAGGGTTCTTTCTGCAACAAATTGGTGAAGCCAAGAATGGCATTCATAGGAGTTCGGATTTCGTGACTCATATTCGCCATAAAGTTTTCTTTTATAATAGCTGATTGTTGCGCTTTTCGATTGGCAATTATTAATTCCCGTTCAATCTTTATGCGCTTGTTAATATATCGGTATAATATGATAATTGAAAATAGAATTACTATTGCTGCAAATGCAGTTGCAGTATAATTTAAAAAAATTACTTTATTGCTGTAGGACTCATTGTTGCGTATAATAGCGTCAGATTTATTGTCATCAAGCTGGCGGACATAATCTATTGTTTTGACAATATCTTTGATAATTTCTTCATCTTTGCCGGTATTGATTATAGCAATTGCATCAGCCTTGTTTGTTTTATCATAGGCAATAAGGAGTTGCCGGCAGAATTGTATTTCAGCATTCACTAATGAATCCAACCGGGCGACTAACACCTTTTGTTCACTGCTCAAGGAAAAATCGTGCAGATCCCGTAAATCAATAGTTGCGTTCCTGAAGTTTTTTTCGTTATCAGTCAGAAAGTTTTTATTCCCTGTAAGCAAAAAGCTTGTAATCTTATTTTTATAAGCTGCAATAGCACGTATCACCACTATCTTGTTTGAAAATTCCCTGGCGCTAAGCATTTGCTTCTCCGAATCTCTCAGGCTTTTAATGCTTTCATTTGACAAATGCTGAACAACAATAAAAGCAATAAAAGCCAGTGTAAAAGCTATGCTGATTTTAATTTTAATATTGTTTTTGAAAAATTGTTTCATCGCTTTTATACCTATCCAGATTTAGTTTGTTCGTTAATTTTAGAAGCAAGATAAGCAAATTGAAAAAGGGCCGCATAGACATGCAGCCCGTTAAACCAAAACTAACTGCTTATGAGAAAAAACTGATTTATAATTATTTGCTGATGTATTTTTTCTTGTTTGAATCTTTTATTACTTTCTGATCATGCCGTAAAGATAGTATGGCAAATACCTGGTTTCTGTGCTGAGACGATCAAAAGGCAAAAACTGCCGGTGAAAAAGTATGATCAATCGTTTCACTATATTTTGGTAGTTGGATATTCCTGGTAGGTAGGGATTCATATGGCTATTGTAATATCATCTGCTTTAGCTGAAATGGGGTAAACGGGCAAATTAAGGCGTTGAGTTAAAGTATGTTCAGCCGTTTGTTCAATGTGCTCCGGTAAGCATCAGCTACCGGAACCGGCTTACTGTTGATGACAATTACCCCCTCCTCAATTTTTTCTATTTTATTAAGGGCAACAATATAGGAACGATGTACCCGTAGGAATTTATTAGGAGGTAATTTTTCTTCGACAGTTTTAAGAGTAGTATGTATGGCATGAAATCTTTGGTGGGTAAATACTTTTACATAGTCACCCATTGCCTCCAGGAAGTGGATATCTTCAATCAGCAAGCGCTTTAAAATTCCATTGTCCCTGATAAAAACAAATTCTTTTTCCTCAATGGAAACCTCCATTTTATTACTATTGCAAATCTCCCGGGCCTTCTCCACCGCCTGCAAAAAACGTGGTATCGTAACGGGCTTTACAATATAATCTGCAACATTCAATTCAAACGCATCCACTGCATATTCCTTTTTGGAAGTAGTGAAAATAATGATGGGCTTGTTATCTCCGAGATGACGGGTTAATTCAAGACCGGTCATATCGGGCATCTCGATGTCCAGAAATAATACATCTATCGGTTGTGATTGCATGAGATTATAAGCCTCCATCGCATTCGAACACTCCCCTGTCACAGTTAAATCCTCAACCTGCGAGACAAGTTGCTTCAAGGCGGTGCGTGCCATTTTGTTGTCATCAATGATAAGGCAATCCATATAGTAAATTTAAATACTTTTTGATGAATGTGTTTAAAACCAAGTTCAGATTGCCTTCCGCCGTTAAATATTGCTTGTTCCTTTAACAATCAGGACGTTCTTAAGTGAATGAAATTAACTATGAGAAAAAAGTAATTGACGGGAAGTCGCCGAACAGGCAATAATTATCGGCGAACCGGAAGAAAAAGTTTTAGAAATCGTTGTTACCGGTGGGGCAGGGATTTGAACCTCGGAATTTCGGACCGGATAATGTATTGTGAATGAAAACGATTGGATGAACGGACGAAAATAATTGAACTTTGGTCTCTGAAAATGATCGCAAAATAATAGAAATGGCCTCGATTAATATGAGTCCCAAATACGAATCGGTAAATTATTTCTTTTGCGCCTCATTTTTTCGATCAGTCCTATAGAAAATTCTTTTGCAATGTACACCTCTGCAAATCTATCGTAACCTCCTACCCCATTCTTTTGGCGAAACCATTGGAAATAAAAAACACAAGGAAAATCTTGTCGTCCACGATAGTTTGCCGCGACATGCGCTTCGGACACTAATTGCTCAATTAAAATAAACCCTTTACTCATCCGGCACGATCTTACTTTGCATTTACCGCTACAAAATTTGCTATGAGATCTTTTGGAAAAAAACTCTTTTCTGCACCATTGGCATTGATGTAATGTAAACATGGTCTCAAATTTACTATCACGGCTAATCATCCCAAGCCAGAGTCATCCATTTTGCTTGAATTTGCATTGACTTGCGTTTTAGAATTAGAACAAAAATTGAATAACCCCGGCATGAATAGTTCAAACCTGGAAATGATCATCTCAAAAGGACTAAAAATCGCTACAAACCTCAGTGAAATGTGGGCTTCCAGCGATTTTGCCGATAAGAGACAATTGCAAAAATTGATATTCCCAGAAGGAATCTTGTATAATAAGGTCAAAGACCGAGTTCAAACTCCAAGAGTCAATTCTTTGTTCCTCTCAATTCCAATGCTGGCAACAATTTCAGGCGAAAACAATAATGGCTTTCACCTGGGTGAAAGCCAAAAATCGCATCGTGTGACCCCGATAGGATTCAAACCTATAACCTCTTGATCCGTAGTCAAGTGCTCTATTCAATTGAGCTACGGGGCCCTTATTGATCGGGCCGCAAAAATAACGGAAAAATCAGTGAGTGCAAAATCAATAAGGTCTTAGGTCGGGCATCAGTTTTAATTTCTCGCAACGGCGCAACGACGCTACGCCACATTTTCAAAGGGTTTATTTCTTTGCGGCTTTGTGCCGTTGCATTCCCTGCTTTCCCTTCTTTTATGAAGAGTAAATATTTCTACAAACAAAAAGTTCTCCTTAAAGCAGCATTTTGCAGATCAAATCCGTTGCATAAAGCATGTGCTATTGATGATGATATCAAAATTGATATATGAATGACAAAAAGCATACCACCGGGAACCCTTANNGATTGTACTGGAAAAGAGCATTTAACGCAAGACGTTTAGGAGAACATATGAAATGATTCTCACAATTTCTTTGTTCACCAATAAATGTGGGGCATTCGTTATCCAGTTATGATCATTGTCGGGAAAAATCTCAAATGTCTTAAACCCTTCGAGGGAGAACAAATGAACAACATACACGTATTCGGCAATGTTGTAAAGCTGCATTTCGTAATCGGATAATTCGTAGTATGGACAGATGTAAGCTATATAATACTTTCGTTTGTATTCAAACTCACACGTAATACGATAATCGGAAAACTGATCCATAATTTAGAAAAGCACAATCCATACCATAAAATAGCGTGTACATAAATCCTTTTTTGCATGAATGCCTTCTTGCATTTCACTTACTGTTCAATAAATCTGACCCCCTTAGGGACAAGTAACTTTTCACTGCATGTCACCATCAATGTACGTGCAGTCAAGCCGTTTCCTGCACACGACGTCTGCTATAATTATTTCTGCAGTTTTATTATCTGCCTTTACTTTAACTGCTTTTATGTGATCCTTTATTAGGGCCGGGTTTTCTTCTGCCGCCTGATGATCTTTTCTTTGGCACTCTTGCGCCTTCCTTTCTTGCTTCGGACAAACCGATCGCTATAGCCTGTTTACGGCTGGTAACTTTCTTACCGCTTCGACCGCTTTTTAATGTTCCGTGTTTTTTTTCATGCATGGCTCTTTCCACTTTATCCTGGGCTTTTTTAGAATACTTTGCCATAAAATCGTTTTAATAATCTCCTATCCTATACCATGCCATAGCTGACCTGGAAAAATAGGGCTTGCATTATCAATATCACATTTTCTCACGGGGCTAAAGCCCAGTTCTCAACGGTCTCGCTAACTCCAGCCTTAAGGCTGGGGTTATTATCGGGTCCTTTTCTTTCATGGGCTTTAGCCCACATCAGGCGTAATAAATGTTAATAATTATCATTGATAACAAACCAAGCTATCACGTTGGCAAAATAATTGAAACCCGTACCCGGTAATGATTGATGGGAGATCAGGGAAAGAATAACCAGGAATAATTATGTGGAATTACGTCCCCCATTTAGAATCTGTATGATGAATTAGTTTGGATTTTATGTCATCGGATGAGCAACATGTCCGGATCTGAGAAAAAATTGTTTCTTATGCACAAAAGAATCAGATAAGTCTAAAAATAAAAGCGAATGACATTCCCCGCAAAGTATCTCCGTGTAAAAAGATCTGTGCTGCCCGATGCGGGTAAAGGTTTATTCACATCAAAGCCGATACGAAAAGGGACCCGTATTGCCGAATATAAAGGAAGGATCACCACCTGGAAAGAGGTAGATCATAAACACGGAACGAACCCCTACATATTCTACGTAAAGCGCAATCATGTCATCGATGCGCAGCCATTTAAAAAATCGAAAGCCCGTTTCGCAAACGACGCCCGTGGACTTAAGAGAATAAAGGGTATTGTGAATAATACGGCTTACGTGGAAGATGGTCTCCGGGTGTTCCTGGAAGCTAAGCGAAATATCCCTGCAGGTGGAGAGATATTGGTGGACTATGGTAAAGAGTACTGGGACACCGTAAAACATAATAAAAACTTATCTCATTTAAATAAAGAATGACCGGGTAATCTTCTGAGACTCGCGCCCCCACCACTGTCAGGCTTTTTAACAGCTCTGCATTTTATTCATTGAAATTTTTAACCCTGAATAATTTTAAATCCCGAAAACATTTTACCTTTAAGTTCATTACGCCAGGCAGGAGCCGACCATATCATTTAGCATAAACTATCTATAAATCGTCGCCAATTAAGGATTCATGAGTGAGAAAATACTCAGGTAATTAATTCGATGATACATTTTTGTCCTGAAGTCTTAAAAATTGGACATGGAAGGGAATTTTTTTTCATTATTTACTGGTTCAAAGCCCGCCGGGTTTAATAATACGTTGCTCGAGGCAGTCCTGAATTCTGTTCCGGTTGGCATCCAATTTCTTAGCGTAATCCGCGACAGCAAAAATGAAATCATCGAGTTTGAATATGTCATGGTAAATAGTAAGGACCAGAATGGAAAGACCGGTAAAACATTCCGGCAATTATATCCCGGGGATAAAATCTTATTCGAAAAATTAAAAGAATTAATTGAGACGGGGACCCCGTTTCAAACCGGACACATATCAGAAACAGGCGATGGGCGTCCGGCTCTCCATTATATGAAATTCGGAGATGGGATCCTTATTTCTAATGAACCCAGGGACCATGAATGGCAGCACCGGATTAATGAACCGCAGCAAATGAAACCGCCCGTTGACAGGAATAGTGGAACTGACGCCGGAGGAGAGATGGCAAAATTGAATAGTACACTCCTGGAAAAAAATAAAGAGCTCGAAATACTCGCTTCAGAATTAACAACGATCAATTCAGTTGCATCAACGGAGTACAGGGAAACGATACAAAGACTATATACCAACCTTGAGTATATCGTCAGCAGCGATGGCAGAGCAATGAGCGACACTTCGAAGGCCAATATCCGGCGTGCACAGGCGGCCATTCAGCGGATGAAACTGATGAGTGACGATATTAATAGCTTTTTACACCTATGCTCGATCGGTATAAATAAGTCCCTTGTCAACCCCAATGCAATCCTTGGCAACGTGATCTCGGGAATGAAAGGAAAAATTGAACAGGCTAATGCTCATATTGAATCGGCACACCTGCCGGAACTTCTTGCTGATCCTCTTTTGTTATCCTTTCTTTTTACCCGGTTACTGGACAATTCAATTAAATTTCGCAAATTGGTTGTTCCGCCGCTGATAAAGATAAAATATTCTGAAGCCGACGAAATGAATGTTATATCGACGGCGAAAAAGGACACGAAGTACACAATTATTTCAATATCCGATAATGGTATCGGTCTGAATGCAGACGATGCCGACAAGATATTTGACCTTTTTTATACGGTGCATGAGAAAATCCGGTACAAAGGATCGGGCATAGGATTGTCTGCCTGCAAAAAAATAATGGCCATGCACGGTGGGTTCATCATTGCAGATGGTTTACCGGCACAGGGGACTACGATTAGTTGTTATTTCCCCGGGCCGGAATAACGAAAGTCAATTATTAAAGCTATTGGTAAATTAAAAAGGGCAGATGATACTGCCCTTTTGCTATTCTCCTCCGGAAAAAACATACGTGGGTGTCCCGGGAGATGTAAGGACGGTCTTAAGCTCATCGCTGAGGGCCTTAATGGTGTACATTTTTTTAATGGCACCAGTTGCACCAAGCCCTAAAGCAGCTTTTTTAAATTTCTCATTTGTAAGAATAGAGTAGAGATAAACTTTTGGTTTTTCCAATCCAAGTTGATTTTTTATTGTTAACAGAAACTGTAGTCCATTCGTTTCAGGCATTTTATAGTCTACAAAAACAAAATCAGGTACAAGGTATTTCAGAATTTCGCCGGCCTGTTTTGCGCTACCGGCATAAGTACATTTAAACCCATCCTCACAGGGCACATTTTTCAATGCGTCAAGAAAAAAAGTCAATTCATCTTTGTCATCATCGACCAGCATTAGGTGGATCTTCATAAAAATGTTTTAATAATAAACAAAATGCCTCCGACCACTGGTCGATCAGAAAGCTGTGTTATTCAATAAAACAAGATGTATTTGCCCTCGCAGCGAAGCGTTGCTGCTGTTCATCAAATCTAAGAAAATTACATTTTCACAAACAAGTTTTTATGAAAAATAGTTATCCCCCTCTGCCCGTGACTTGTCATGTTTGTGTTAAAAATACGCGGGTCTGTTAATAATTTTGCACTTCAGCATTTCATTGATGTTGGCTGTTCAACAAAATGAAAAGCCTGGTATTGATGTTAATCACCAGCCTTTTACGTGTTATACTAATGACGCTTAGTGAATACCCGGACAAATTGAAACGTCAAAAATTATAAAGCCTGGAGTTTTTCGCTCAACGCTTCTTCAAGACTAACGGGCAGAACTCCTGCACTGTCGTCAATTGCTCTCAGGGCGCCAAGTTCAGAATCCCATGTAAACACATGTTCTTCGCCGCCGTTTATGCTGATGGTAAAGCGTAACCCTTCATTAAATGCAAAGGGCGTTGCAATGACCGAGTAAGGAACTCCGTCCACTACCAGGTCAAATCTTTTTTTATCTGTAAGGATCATTGTTTTTTAGTTTATTAGTTGATTAGTTTATCAGTTGATTAGTTCCCTGGTTGGATCAAAATTCTCTGTGAATTACTTAGTGACCGGCTTGCCAGTCACCCAATCAACCAAGCAACCAGGTCATATGTTTATTATCCGCGGTCCTAAAATCATGCCTGAGATATATTGTATTTGAATCCACTACAGCATGAGTCCCGCCACTATTAATCTGCCTTTTTTTGAGATTTTTCTATAAATGGCTGCAATTGAATTCTTCATTTCGTTAGCTTTAGCCTCACTACCTAATATTTTATTTATGAAAAGAATCTTTCTTCCTGCTTTGTTGTTGTTCTGCATGGGAATTCATGCACAAATGAAAGCAGATGACGTAAAGACTTTCACCCTGAAAAACGGCATGAAGTTTTTGATCGTGGAAGACAATTCCATTCCCAACGCCAATATGTACCTGTTTTATCGTGTCGGCTCGAGAAACGAATACCAGGGTATCACCGGTCTCTCACATTTTTTTGAACATATGATGTTCAACGGCGCAAAAAAATATGGCCCGAAAGAATTTGACCGCAAAATGGAATTCAATGGTGGAGCTAATAATGCCTACACGACGGAAAATGTGACGGTTTATACGGATTGGTTTCCCTCGTCGGCGACCGAAGTGATCTTTGATTTGGAAGCTGATCGCATTGCCAGTTTAAGTATCGATCCAAAAATGGTAGAGAGCGAACGAGGCGTTGTTCTATCCGAACGAAGTACCGGGCTTGAAAATTCTCCCTGGAATCTCCTGGGACAGTCGGTACAGGCCCAGGCATTCCAGGAACATCCTTACCACTGGCCCGTTATCGGTTATGAAGATGACATGAAAAACTGGAAGCAGGGTGACCTCGAGCGCTATTTCAAAACGTATTATGCGCCCAATAACTGCGTGGTGGTAGTTTCAGGCAGCGTCAAGTTTGATGAGATAAAAAAACTGGCCGAAAAATATATTGAGCCGATACCAGCACAACCGGCGCCCCCAAAGATCAATACCGTTGAGCCGCCGCAGACGGGCGAAAGAAGAGTGATGGTTCAAAAAGATGTGGCCACACCTTATTTGAATATTGTCTATCATACGCCGGAATCAAAACATGAAGACTATTATGCATTGACCCTGCTCAGCGATATATTGAGCAGTGGAAAATCTTCACGGCTTTACAATGCGCTGGTAGATAAAAAACAATTAGCTACGCAAACGTTTACTGATTTTGGTCAAAGTTTCGATCCTTATTTATTTGGCGTTTATGCTGTGGCCAGCAAAGGCGTAAAGGAGACCGATCTTGAAAAAGCGATCTATGATGAGATTGAAAAGATTAAAAAGGATGGCGTCACAGAAAATGAATTGCAGAAAGTAAAGAACCAGGAAGTAATGGGATTTTATAGCCAGGTTGAAACCATCAACGGGAAATCAAATAATATCGGCACCTATGAAGTATTCTTCGGTGATTACCGCAAAATGTTCGACGCCCCGACCCTCTACAATAAGGTAACGGCAGATGATATTAAAAGAGTAGCCAATAAATATTTTACCAAAGTCAACAGGACAGTCGGCATCTTAAAATCAAATACAGAGGAGTAATAACATGAGACACTTAAAATATAAAGCAGTATTTGTTGCAATCCTATTTGTTTTACACACTACCGCACAGGATTACAAATTGCCTCCCTATGAAAAATTTCAATTGAAGAACAAGCTCACTGTTTACCTGATGGAGCAGCATGAGGTCCCCACGATGAATGTATCAGTCATTCTTCCGGCCGGCGCTATCTATGATGGAGAAAAAGCAGGGCTTGCATCGTTGACTGCATCCGGATTGAAATATGGGAGGAAGAGTTATTCTAAAACAAAACTGGATGAAGAACTTGATTTTATCGGTGCGACTGTTAATACGTCCGCTTCAAAAGAGTCGGCAGGGTTGTCCGCGAAATTTGCAGTTAAGGATAAGGATAAAGTGCTGGACATCATTAAAGAATTATTGACGGCCCCCATTTTTGACACGGCGGAGTTTTCCAAAGAGAAAAAGAGAGTGCTGGTCAGTCTTGAACAAGCAAAGGAAAGTCCCCGTTCTGTTATCGGTTCTTATTTTGATAAATTCCTTTATGGCGATCATGTATATGGAAATATCGTCCAGGGAAGGATCCCGACCGTTTCAACTATAACGGCTGACGATCTTAAAAAATTCTACAGCGAGAATTATGTCCCGGATGGAGCGGCCATTTCACTGGTGGGAGATTTCAATGCAAAAGAAATGAAAGCGCTTATCACAAAATTGTTTTCCACATGGCCGACGGGAAAGCATTCGCCCGTTAATCTTGCATCAAAACCAGTTCCTGTTCCCCCCGCCAATCGTGTACTGCTGGTCAACAAGGATGATGCAAAGGAAACAACGTTTTACATTGGTGCGCCGGGAATCAGCCGAAACAATCCGGACTACATCGCCATTGATGTCGTCAATACGTTGTTCGGCGGACGTTTTACTTCGATGCTGAATGATGAGCTTCGGGTAAACACCGGTTTAACGTATGGAGCGAATAGCAGGTTTACAGCGTTGAAAAATGCCGGCAGTTTTGCCATTACAACTTTTACAGCAACCAAAACCACTGAACCGGCGATTGATAAGGCCCTCGACGTCCTGAATAAATTACATGAAAAGGGAATTGACGAAACGTCCCTCGCTTCAGCGAAAAACTATGTAAAGGGTCAGTTTCCTCCCCGGTATGAAACATCAGGGCAATTAGCCGGGCTCCTTACGCAAATGTTCTGGTACAATTTTGACGAATCATTTATCAACAACTTCCAGAAGAT
>WNFL01294409.1_pt1 | contig 12478 bp, 9 predicted proteins | sample 5400361 | NCBI WGS metagenome assembly WNFL01 (sample SAMN13153351, study PRJNA577476) | soil metagenome | isolation source: 40 cm soil on Douglas fir-dominated hillslope | place: USA:California | collected 2013-09-17
ACCGCACATACCTTGTCCGTCTACATCAACCGCTTGTTAGGAAAGCCAGATTTCCTACAGATCAAAGCTTTGGCTTTCCCAAACTAGCATATGACCCTAATAGAAAGAACATTATCATGAATGATCCTCAACTGTACGAAGATGAAGCTTTGATTTTGTTCTCATCCCATTATTTGCTATATGTGATTTCAGAATTAGCGGATCGAAAAGGGATTAATAAGGATCAACAATCCTACGCTCAACTTATCGGATTGTACGATCCTGCGATGGAATTACTAAAGCAGGCTGTTATAGAGGAAAGGACATCTTTGGGAATAAAGGAAAAGTATTTGCACGGTGTGTTTTTCAAGAGCAATAAGCCTAAGCTCTATATCCAAAAAACTCTGGGCGTAGTTTGAGATGGCAAAAAGGTCCTCTTGCCAACTCCATGGGAATAAAAAGTCGCCATCTCTGATGGCGATTTTTTATTCCCAACAATAATTTCTGCTCAACTCTTCCTCCCCACCGAAGTCTTGCCCTCATATCAAATCGCGCACGATCTCCTCGATATCCGCTTCCTTGATCACGTCCCCGGCGGCAAAGGTGTGCCGTCGTTCTCCCTGCGGATCAGGTCATGGAGTTCGATCCACAGCCAGCGGGCATTACAACCGACCGGCAACAGGTCGATCAGCAAAAAAGTGAGTGCGGCGCATGGCGGCTCAATTACTTCGGAGTCGGGGAAGGTATGGGTGTGCCGTCGTTCTCGGTGCGGATCAGGTCGTGGATATCGATCCACAGCGGGCCGTCATCCGGGTTGGCGATCACCAGGGTGAAGACCAGACCGACCGGCGCCGACATCTCCCACTTGCCGTCCCGGTAGACCGTGCTGAAAAGATGGATGAGCGGATTATGGGTCATGTTGTACATATTGGTTTTGTCGGGCCCATCTCCGAGCGGGGTATCGCCGTTGTTGAACGTCCGGATGAAGGCCTTATCGCCCTTTACGCGGTAGACATAGACGAAGTTTCCGCCAAAGGTAAGCTGCTCCATTTTGGGGAAGGGGCCATGGTTCATCCAGCCGTTCTGCAGCCTGCGCAGGAAGCGCTCGGCATCCGGCGAGTTGATCTTGTCCAGGTATTCCACCCAGGCCGGTGAGAGCTTCACCGTGCCGCGCCCGCCGTTGATGCGCACCGTCTCGGGCACGGCCTGCATGCCGCCCCAGTGCCGCTCCCCAAAGCGCGATTTATCGCCCAGGTCTTCGAACTCGAAGTCATGCCGCACGCGCCACAGACCCACCAGGTTGGTGGGGGTGATCGTAACTGTGGGTGTCAGGCTCAGAGGCGTGATGGTCGGGAAAGGCGTTCTGGATACTGTCGCGCTGGGCGTCCGGCTGGGCGTGGCGGGGGTGGCAGCAGCCGGGGTATTGGGCGCCCGCGGTGCCAAAGTGGCGGCCGCAGGCGTGGCGCCGGGTCGAGCTGGCGCCGGCGTGGGCGCGTCGAAGATGGTGGTGGCGCTGCAGCCGGCCAGCAACAGGCCGATGAGCAAAAACTGGATGCGATGCATGGGTTCTCACTTATTATGTCATTGCGAGGAGCCGTTCTTCAGGCGACGAAGCAATCTCGTCTAACCTGCAAACAATTGGCTGGTAAAGCACGAGATTGCCGCGCCGCCGAAGAGCAAGAGCGGCGGCTCGCAATGACATATTACTCTGGCGCCACGAAATAGACGGCCTTGAGCGGGAAGCGGCGCTGCCCCTGCGCGGAAATCTTCTCGTAGTTTTCCACCCACAGGTCAAAGAACTCGGCGACGGCGATCAGGCGCACCTTCTGCGCGCCGTGCGCGCCTTGCGCGCGGATCTCTTCCTTGACCAAATCTGTAAAGCCGCCGGACGAGACGAAGATGCCGGCGTCGTCGGCCGCCAGGACGGCCAGGAAGGCCTTCAGGCCCTCCACGGTGGCCTGCTGGCCGGTGTGGCGCACGTGCACCTTGATGCGCGGCCCGGAGCCGGCTACAGAGCCTGAATAGGCGATCATATCGATCTGGCCGCGGTTCTTGCCGGGCGGCGCGATCCAGTCGACGTGGTAGCCGAGCGCCTGCAGCAGGTCCGCGACCATGTGCTTGAAGGCTACCGGGTTCATCTCCTGCAGGTAGCGCCAGACCTGCACCCAGGCGCGCTCCTCGGCTTCCTCGACGATCGTCGAGAGCGCATCGCGCAACTGGCGCTTGTGGTCATAGACCTGCAGGGCGGCCTTGTAGAACTCCTCGGCGTTGCGGAAGGTCTTGCAGGCCGCCTTGCCGTCGTCGGTCAGGTACCAGCGTTCCTTGTTCTTGATGAACCAGCCGGCCTCCACCAGCGGGTTGACCGCCTGGCGGGTAAGCTGTTCGTAGCGTGGGATATTCGTGGAGGGCAGGTATTCGATCTCGTCGCCCATCAGGGGCACGACGGCGCGCACTTTGGCCAGGATTTCCCCCGCCGGCAAACCGTCCGGCCTGGACCATAACAGGTCGATTACGACGCGCAGGAACTCGGCAGTGCGTTTGAGCGTGGTCTCGGCCATGAGACTATTATATTTTACTTTTGCCGCAGAATGCCAGAGAGAAGGGAATTGGGAATTGGGAATTAGGAATTAGGAATTAGAGAGTAGAGAGTAGAATTAAGGAATCTCCGTCTTTGGGCATCCGCCTAAATCGACGTTCTATTCTCTTCTCTCTTTTCTCTATTCTCTTTTCTCTATATTTTTATTTCCGTGCAGCGTAGTGTGCCTGCAGGCTGCGGTACTTCAGGTCTTTTTCGCGCAGGGCGCGGATGCCGGCCACGGCGGCCGAGGCGGCCGAGAGCGTGGTGATCAGCAGGATGTTCATCTGCGTGGCGGCGGCGCGCATCTCGTCGCCATCGGCATGCGACTGCGCCCCGAGCGGGGTGTTGATGATCAGGTTCAGCGCGCCGGAACGGATCAGGTCGATGGTGTGCGGCGGGCCGACGTGCATCTGGTTAACCGGCTCGGCTTCCACGCGTCCCTCGTTGAAGAAACGCGCCGTGCCTGGCGTGGCGTAGATCTTGAAACCCAGCTGCACCAGGTCGCGCGCGATCTTGAGCGCCGCACCCTTGTCGTGGTCGTTGACCGAGACCAGCACTGCACCCTCGAGCGGCAGCCCCTGCCCCGCCGCCAGCTGGCTCTTGGCAAAGGCGTGCCCGAAATGCGCCGCGTGACCCATCACTTCGCCGGTGGAGCGCATCTCAGGCCCCAGGCGCGGGTCGGCGCCGGGCAGCTTGTTGAACGGCATGACGGCTTCCTTGACGAAGAAGCCATCCAGGCGCGGCTCGGAGGTCACACCCAATTGCAGCAGGGTTTTGCCGGTCATGATCTGCGCCGCGATACGCGCCATCGGCAGGCCCGTGGCCTTGCTGGCGAAGGGCACGGTGCGCGAGGCGCGCGGGTTGACCTCCAGCACGTAGACGATGTCATCCTTGATGGCAAACTGGACGTTCATCAGGCCGTAAACATGCAATGCCCGGCCGAGCTGCACAGTATAGTCGCGCATGACGCCCAGGTGATACTCGCTGATCTTATAAGGGGGCAACACACAGGCCGAGTCGCCCGAGTGAATGCCGGCCTCCTCGATATGCTGCATGATCGCGCCGACAACCACGCTCATGCCATCGCTCAGGGCGTCGACGTCCACTTCATAGGAGTCGTCCAGGAAGCGGTCGATCAGCATCGGCTGGCCGGGCGCGGCTTCCATGGCGTCATTCACCACCGCCACCAGTTCGGCCTCGCTGCCGACGATGGCCATGGCGCGGCCGCCCAGCACGAACGACGGGCGCACCAGCACCGGGTATTTGATCTGCGCGGCGATCTCACGCGCCTCGTCATACGAGCGCGCGATGCCGTTCTCGGGCTGGGGGATATCCAGCTTGCGCAGCAGCGCGGCAAACTGCTTGCGGTCTTCGGCCAGCGCGATCGATTCGGGCGACGTGCCGATGATCGGCACACCGGCGGCCTGCAGGCTCTCGGCCAGGTTGAGCGGCGTCTGCCCGCCAAACTGCACGATCACGCCCAGCGGTCTCTCGGCATCCACCACGTTGAGCACATGTTCGAGGGTCAACGGCTCGAAGTACAACCGGTCCGAGGTGTCATAATCGGTCGAGACGGTCTCCGGATTGCAGTTGACCATAATGGTCTCGTAGCCCAGATCCTTGAGCGCAAAGGCCGCCTGGCAGCAGCAGTAATCGAACTCGATGCCCTGACCGATGCGGTTGGGCCCGCCGCCCAGGATCATGATCTTCTGTTTGTTGGTGACGCGCGCCTCGTCCTCGCTCTCGTATGAGCTGTACATGTAGGGCGTGTGCGCCTCGAACTCGGCGGCGCAGGTATCCACGCGCAGGAAAGTCGTGCGGATGCCCAGCTGCTTGCGCAGGGCGCGGATCTCTTGCATGGATTTCCCGGTCAGCCGGCCGATCTGGCTGTCGGAGAAACCGTATTGTTTGGCGGTGCGCAAGGTCTGAGAAACGAGTAACGAGTTGGAAGGGTCGCCCAGCACTTCCCTTATTTCTTCTACCTTCTTCCTTATTTCTTCGATCTCCAACATCTGCGCCAGGAACCACAGGTCATAACCCGTCGCCTCGGCAATGCTCTCCAGCGTCATGCCGGCCTGGATGGCGCGGTAGACCTTGAACAGCCGGTCCGCGAGCGGTTTGCGCAGATCATCGAGCGACGGCTCGGCCACGGGCGCGCGTTTGGGCCCCGAGCCGTCCAGCGCGTCCACGCCGATCTCGAGCGACTGGACGGCCTTGTGCAGCGCCTCGGGGAAGGTGCGCCCGATGGCCAGCACCTCGCCGACAGACTTCATCTGCGGCCCGAGCGTGGGGTCCACGCCGGAGAATTTCTCGAACGCCCAGCGCGGGATCTTGACGACCACGTAGTCGATGGACGGCTCGAAGGCCGCCTTGGTCACGCCGGTGATATCGTTGGTGATCTGGTCGAGCGTATACCCGGCCGCCACCAGCGCCGCGATCTTGGCAATCGGAAAGCCGGTGGCCTTGGAAGCCAGTGCCGACGAGCGGCTGACGCGCGGGTTCATCTCGATGATGATGATGCGCCCGTCATCTGGATTCACCGCAAACTGCACATTGGCGCCGCCCGTCTCGACCCCCACCGCAGACATGACCTGGCGGGCCAGGTCGCGCATGATCTGGTACTCGCGGTCGGTCAGGGTCAGGGCCGGGGCCACGGTGATGCTGTCGCCGGTGTGCACGCCCATCGGGTCGAGGTTCTCGATCGAGCAGACCACCACGAAGTTATCGGCGGCGTCGCGCATGACTTCCAGCTCGAACTCCTTCCAGCCCAAAACCGATTCTTCGATCCAGGCTTGGTGGATGGGCGAGACGGCGATGGCCTTGCGCACCGCTTCGGGCAGCTCGTCCGCTTTGTAGACCCACGAGGCGCCCGAGCCGCCCATCGCAAAGGAGGCGCGCACCAGCAGCGGGTAGCCGGCCTTTTCAGCAAGCGTTTCGGCGTCCGCCAGGTTGTAGGCCGGGCCGCCTTCGGCCAGCGGCAGGTTGTGCGCCAGCATCGTCTCGCGGAAGGTCATGCGGTCTTCGGCAGCCTTGATGGCGGTCAGCGAAGCGCCGATCAGTTTGACGCCGTATTTCTCGAGCACGCCGTTCTCCGAAAGCTGCAGCGCCAGGTTGAGCCCGGTCTGCCCGCCGACGGTCGGGAGCATCACGTCCGGTCTTTCCTGGGCGATGATGGCTTCCAGCGCGTCCAGCGTGAGCGGTTCGACGTAGGTGGCGTCGGCGATATCCGGGTCGGTCATGATGGTGGCCGGGTTGCTATTGACCAGCACAATGCGATGCCCGAGCTTGCGCAAGGCCTTGACCGCCTGCGTGCCGGAGTAATCGAACTCGGCCGCCTGCCCGATGACGATGGGCCCGGAACCGGGGATGAGTATTGTTAGAGAGGTAGGATTGTTCATCGATGCCTTTTGTAAAAAGTGATGAGTAATGAGAAACGAGTAATGAGTGACGAGCGGCGGTTTTCCTTATTTCTTCTTCCTTCTTACTCGTTTCTTTACTTCTTACTCGTTTCTTTATTTCTTCTTACTCGTTTCTCTACTTCTCTCCATCGCTTCAAAAAACGGGATGAATATCTCATGCGCGTCCTGCGGTCCCGGGGAAGCCTCCGGGTGGAACTGCACCGAATAGACCTGGCGGTTCCGCATGCGCATCCCTTCCAGTGAGCCATCGTTGAGCGATAGGTGCGTGATCTCGACTTCGTCCTGGTCCACCGACTCGGGCAGCACCATGAAGTTGTGGTTCTGTGAAGTGACGTAGACCTTCTTGGTCTGCAGGTTCTGCACAGGATGGTTGCCGCCGTGGTGCCCAAACTTGAGGCGGGCCGTCTTGCCGCCCAGCGCCAGGCCGATCAACTGGTGGCCCAGGCAGATGCCGAAAATCGGCAGGCCGCTCTCGATCAGTTTGCGTACCGCTTCGGCCGCGTATGGCAAGCCTTCCGGGTCGCCGGGACCGTTGGAGAGCATCACACCGTCCGGCTTGAGCGCCAGGGTCTCCTCGGCGCTGGTATCGGCCGGGACGATGGTCACGTTCGCGCCGCGCGCCGCCAGGTGCCGGGCGATATTACGCTTGGCGCCGAAATCGTACAGGACCACATGTAGGGGCGCACCGCCCCCCTCGGTCCCCCCATGGCGCAAGGCGCCATGGGGGGATGCAAGGGGGATCACCCAATGATCCGCCGCATCGCCGGCCCAGTGATACGGCTCGGCACAGGTAACTTCCTTGACCATATCGCGCCCGTCCAGGCCGGGCCACTCGCGCGCCAGCTCGAGCAACACGGCCGCATCGGTCCCTTTGGTGGAGACAGCCGCCTTCATCGTGCCGCCGTCGCGCAGTTTGCGCGTGATGGCGCGCGTATCGATGCCTGTAATTCCCGGCACGCCGTGTTCGGCCAGCCAGGTGGAGAGGTCCGTGCTGGCGCGCCAGTTCGAGACCAGCGGGCTGAGCGCGCGGATGAGCATGGCCGAGACTTGCGGCGCAGCGGCTTCATAGTCTTCGGGGTTGATACCCACATTGCCCAGGTGTGAAACCGTAAACAGGACGCCCTGTCCGCGGTAGGACGGGTCGGTCAGGATTTCCTGGTAGCCGGTCATGCTGGTATTGAAGACCAGTTCGAAGACTGTATCGGTCTGCGCGCCGAAGGCCAGTCCAGAGTAGACGGAGCCGTCCTCTAGCACAAGGGTTGCGGGTTTGCGTGCTTCCATAAAATAAAGTGCCTCGTTTCTTCCTGCACTGGCGGGTTACAAAAAAACTCCCTCCAACGGCTTTTCCGCTAGAGGGAAGCTACAGTAGAAAATGCAGTGGCCGAAGAGGGACTGGATGGGTACATATTGGGCGCAAGTTTATACATTCGGGTCGATTTTGTCAATGGGTGGGATAAAATTTTGCCAGCATATTTCGAAACGCTATTATAAACGAGATTTGTCTATGCATGTAGGGGCAGGTCTGAGACCTGCCCCTACGAGACCTGCCCCTACGAGACCTGCCCCTACGATATTCCTCCAATATCAACAGACGGGCATATAATTGGCGGAATATTCTGCCAATTATTTTTCGTGCGATTTGCGCGCGGAGAAAACGAGGAGACAATGGACATTGCAATGATCGGTCTGGGGAAGATGGGCGCCAACATGGCCCGCCGCCTGATCCAGGGTGGGCATCGCGTGGTTGGGCTGGACCAATCGCCGGATGCCGCCAAAAAGCTGGCCGCGGACGTAGGGGCGGATGGCCATCCGCCCCTGGTCCCGGCCGCTTCGCTGGCGGAACTGGTCAAGGCCTTGCCCGCGCCGCGCGCGGTGTGGTGCATGATCCCGGCCGGCGCGCCGACCGAGTCGGTGGTAAACGAGCTGGCCGGCCTGCTCTCGCCCGGTGACGTGATCATCGACGGCGGCAATACCTTCTACAAGGACGACATGCGCCGCGCAGAAGCGCTCAAGCCCAAAGGCATCCATTATATCGATGCGGGCACCAGCGGCGGGGTGTGGGGCCTGGCAGAAGGCTACAGCCTGATGCTCGGCGGTGATGCGGAAGTAGTCTCCGGGTTGAGCCCGATCTTCGAGACCCTGGCCCCCGCAGCGGACAAAGGCTGGGGCCGGGTGGGACCCGTCGGCGCGGGACATTTCACCAAGATGGTGCACAACGGCATCGAATACGGCCTGATGCAGGCCTTCGCCGAAGGTTTCGATATCATGCATGCCAAAAAGGATTTCAATCTCGACCTGCACCAGATCGCCGAGATCTGGCGCTACGGCAGCGTGGTGCGCTCCTGGCTGCTGGACCTGACCGCCCTGGCGCTCGAGAAGGACCAGGACCTGAGCGACATCGCCGGCTACGTCAATGATAGCGGCGAAGGCCGCTGGACGGTCTTCGAGGCCGTCGACCTGGACGTGCCGGCACCGATCATCACACTTTCGCTGCAGCAGCGTTTTATCAGTCGTCAGGGCGAGAGTTATGCCGCCAAGCTGCTGGCCGCCATGCGCAACCAGTTCGGCGGGCATGCGGTGAAATTGAAATAAATTCAAAAACTTTAACCACAAAGGACACCAAGAGCACAAAGGAAGATCGAAAACTTTCTTTAAGTTCTTAAGCTTTTCCTTCATGGAACTTGGTGTACTTCGTGGTTAAAGCTCTTTGCTCTTTATAAAACAGGAAAAAAATATGGCTGATCTTTGCGAAACTACTATTGTTATTTTCGGCGCCTCGGGTGATCTCACCTGGCGCAAGCTTATCCCGGCTTTGTACAACAACTTCAAAAAAGGGCGCCTCTCCGACTGCACCAACATCGTCGGTTTTGCGCGCCGCCCCTACACCGACGAGAGCCTGCGCGATCATCTGCTGGAGGGCGTCAAAGAGTTCAGCGCCGATACCTTCGAGGACTCCGTCTGGAAAAAGTTCGCCGAGCGCATCCACTACTTCCAGGGCAACCTGGACAACGACCGCGACTTCCCCAAGCTCAGCGAACACCTCAAGAGCCTGGAAAATGGCCCGGCCAACCGCCTGTACTACCTGGCCACTTCGCCCGAGTTTTACGCGCACGTCGTCTCCGAGCTGGGCGGGGCAGGCATGTCCAAGGATGACCCGGGCTCCGGCACCTGGCGGCGCATCATCATCGAAAAACCCTTCGGGCGCGACCTGAAGTCCGCCGAGGAACTCAACCAGGCCGTGCATGCCGTCTTCGACGAAAAACAGGTCTATCGCATCGACCACTATCTGGGCAAGGAGACCGCCCAGAACATCCTGTTCTTCCGCTTCGCCAACACCATCTTCGAGCCGGTCTGGAACCGCCGCTACGTGGACAACGTGCAGATCTCGGTCACCGAGACCGTCGACGTGGGCCACCGCGCCGGCTATTACGATGAAGCCGGGGTGGTGCGCGACATGTTCCAGAACCACATCTTCCAGTTGCTGGCGCTGGTGGCTATGGAACCACCCTCCTCGTTCAATGCCGATGCCGTGCGCAACGAAAAAGCGAAGGTCTTCGAAAGCGTGCGCCCGATCGCGCTGAGCGACACCGTCCGCGCGCAGTACAACGACTACAAAAAGGCCGAAGGCGTGGCACCCGAATCGCAGACTCCCACCTACGCCGCGCTCAAGCTGTTCGTCGATAACTGGCGCTGGAAGGGCATCCCTTTCTACCTGCGCTCCGGCAAGGCCCTGGCCCGCAAGGCCTCCGAGATCACGATCGTCTTCCAGCGCCCGCCGCACCTGATGTTCCACATGCCCGATGACGGCAGCTTCATCCCCAACATCCTCTCGCTGGTCATCCAGCCGGACGAGGGCATCCACCTGCGCTTCGAAGCCAAGGTGCCCGATTCCGACGATGTGATGCGCGCTGTGGACATGAACTTCCACTACCGCGATTCGTTCAACGGCACGGTGTTGCCGGATGCCTATGAGCGCCTGCTGCTGGAGGCCCTGCAGGGCGACGCCTCGCTGTTCAACCGCTCCGACGCGATCGAATCAAGCTGGAAGCTGGTCGACCCGGTCATCCAGGGTTGGGAACAGCAGAACACACCCGCGCTGGTCACCTACCCGCGCGGGAGCTGGGGCCCCGAAGAAGCCGAGAAACTGCTGGCCCCCGGGCGCAGCTGGCACCTGACCGACCCGGAAGGGGAAGGAACCGTCCATGCCGGAGATTGAGATCGTCGCGGACGCCGCAGCCCTGGCCCAGCGCGCCGCCGAACAGTTCACCGGGCTGGCCGAATATGCCATCCGCAAGCGCGGACGCTTCGTGGTGGCGCTCTCGGGAGGCTCCACGCCCAGGCCGATGAATGCCCTGCTCTCCCACGCGCCTTACGCCGGAAAGATCGACTGGGCGCAGGTCTTCGTCTTCTGGGGCGACGACCGCTGCGTCCCGCCGGATGACCCCGAGAGCAACTACCGCACCGCGCGCGAGACGCTGCTCGACCGTGTTTCCATTCCGGACGGGAATATCCAGCGCGTGCAGGGGGAGCTTTCGCCGGAGCAGGCCGCGCGTAAATACGAAGACACACTGCACGAGTTTTTCGACGGGCAGCCGGCGCCGCGCTTCGACCTGATCCTGCTCGGCCTGGGTGATGACGGCCACACCGCCTCGCTGTTCCCCGGCACGCCGGGCATCCGTGAGAACCGGCGCTGGGCCGTAGCCGTCAGGCACAATACCCCGCCCCTGCCGCTGGTCGACAGGGTGACGCTCACCCCGCCGGTGATCAACGCCGCCGCGAACGTCACCTTCCTGGTCTCGGGCGCGGGCAAGGCCGAACGGTTGTACCAGGTACTGCACGAGCCCTACAACCCGGACCGGCTCCCGGCCCAGGTCGTGCGCCCGAAGGACGGCAAGTTGTTCTGGTTATTGGATGAGGCGGCGGCGGGGAAGATCAAGTAGGGGCGACCCGGGCTGGTTTAACCAACGCAGCGTCCGGCGCGCATTTATTGCACACCGATATCTCGAAAAGCCAAAAAGGGTCGCCACAATCCCATATGATTCGATAAAGAAACCATGAAATACGACCCCGGCAAACACCACAGACGGTCGATCCGCCTGAAAGGACATGATTACTCACAAGCCGGCATGTATTACGTGACCATCATTGCGCACGGTAGGGAATGTCTTTTCGGCGAAGTGTCGGGTGGGGAAATGCAATTGAACGCCGCCGGAAAAATCGTCCATTGGGAATGGGAACGGCTGGCGCAACGGTTCAAATTCATCGAATTGGGCACGTTTGTTGTGATGCCAAACCATACCCATGGAATTATTATCATTCATGATACGGTAGGGGTGACCCGTGTCGGTTTGACTGGCGCACCGTCCGGCACGCAAGTTTTGCATACCAACATCCCTGAAGGCCATGAAGGGTCGCCCCTACCTCCAACTGGTCCAGCACCTGCATCCGTGGGCGCGATCATTGGGCAGTTAAAATCGCGCATCACCAAACGTTTGTGGAAAATACCGACATTGGCCGGGGCGCCCATCTGGCAAAGAAATTATTATGAGCACATCATCCGCAATGACGATGAGGCCAATCGAATTTACAATTATATTTTGTCGAATCCATCCATGTGGGACGAGGACGAAGAAAACCCGGCAAAAAGAAGATAGGGTCACGTAGGGGCGACCCGGGCTGGTTTAACCAACGCAGCGTCCGGCGGTAAACATTGCACATCAGCACCCCTGAGAGCAAACGTGGGTCGCCCCTACCCTCAAATAGGTCCGTCAGGATAAGGGGGTCTCCGTCATGAAATACGAATGCTACCAAAACACCGCAATTGTATAATATTCGAGACGAGATCTGATCAGCATGGACACCGCCCTGCCTCCCAAATCTCTACTCCCATTTTCTACGCCCGAGCTGATTGGCATCAGCCTGGGCCCTTACCGGATTCTCGAACTGATCGGCCGCGGCGGGATGGCGACGGTCTACAAGGCCTACCAGCCGGGCACGGAGCGCCTGGTGGCGCTCAAGGTGCTGCTCAACCATCTGGTGCAGGACTCACTGGCCATACAGCGCTTCCAGCAGGAGGCGCGCATCATCGCCGGGCTCGAGCACCGCAATATCGTGCCGGTGTATGATTCCGGCCAGCAGGATGGCACCCTGTACCTGGTCATGCGCTACATGCGCGCCGGGACGGTCCAGGATATCATTGCCCGCGGCCCCCTGCCCCTGCGCGACGCCTTGAGCATCATCAGCGATGTGGCCGCCGCGCTCGACTACGCCCACGCGCTGGGCATCATCCACCGCGATATCAAGCCCAACAATATCCTTGTCGATAACGAGGGCCATGCCTACCTGACCGACTTCGGTCTGGCGAAAGTGCTGGGCGCGACCGACGAAATGACCAACACAAGTATGATGATGGGCACGCCGGCGTACATGGCTCCCGAGCAGGCTCTGGGCCGGCCGGTGACGCCGCAGACCGATATATACGCACTCGGGGCAATGTTATACG
>WNFL01426120.1_pt2 | contig 12477 bp, 7 predicted proteins | sample 5400361 | NCBI WGS metagenome assembly WNFL01 (sample SAMN13153351, study PRJNA577476) | soil metagenome | isolation source: 40 cm soil on Douglas fir-dominated hillslope | place: USA:California | collected 2013-09-17
CCGGGCTGCCGAACCGCCACCTGCTGCACGACCGCCTCAAGCAGGCGGTCTCCTCGCAGCGCCACGTGCGCTCGGTCGCGGTGGTCTTCATCGACCTCGACCATTTCAAGGTCATCAACGACTCGCTCGGCCACAACTACGGCGACGACGTGCTGCGCCACGTCGCCGAGCGGCTGCAGGCGGCGGTGCGCGACGGGGACACCGTGGCGCGCCTGGGCGGCGACGAGTTCGTGCTGATCCTGAACGACCAGACGCGCGAGGACGTGATCTTCCGGACCATGCGCCGCATCATCGGCAAGGTGAGCGACCCGATGATGATCGACGACCGCGAGCTCAACATCACCTGCAGCGCGGGCATCAGCCTGTATCCGCAGGACGGGCCGGACGTGCAGACGCTGCTGAAGAACGCCGACGCCGCGATGTACCGGGCGAAATCCCACGGCCGCAATACGTTCCAGTTCTACACCGCGGAAATGAACGAGCTCGCGATCGAGCGGCTCACGATGGAGCAGAGCTTGCGGCGCGCGGTCGAGCGCGGCGAGCTGCTGCTGCACTACCAGCCGCGGGTGAACCTGCGCACCGGGACGGTGGACGCTGTCGAGGCGCTGCTGCGCTGGCAGCATCCCGAAAGGGGGCTCATCTTACCCGACCGCTTCATTCCGCTCGCCGAGGAAACGGGGCTCATCGTTCCGATCGGCGAATGGGTGCTGCGTACCGCGTGCGAGCAGGGGCGTGCGTGGCGCCGTGCGGGACTCACGCCCATCGGCGTCTCGGTGAATCTGTCGGCGCGCCAGTTATGGGGCGGCGGCCTGGTGCGCACGGTGGCCGACATCGTGTCCGACACCGGCATGGCGGAGCAGCTCGAGATGGAGCTCACCGAAAGCATGGTCATGCACGATGCGGAGAACGTGATCGCGACCCTGCAAGGCCTGAAGGCGATCGGCGTGCGCCTGTCGGTGGACGACTTCGGCACCGGGTATTCGAGCCTCTCGTATCTCAAGCGCCTGCCGCTCAATGCGCTCAAGATCGACGGCTCGTTCGTGCGCGACATCACCGCATCGGGCGGGCCTGACGGCGGCATCCTCCCGAAGGCCATCATCTCGCTCGGCCACAGCCTGCACCTCAAGGTGATCGCGGAAGGCGTGGAGAACGAGGAGCAGCTCGAGTTCCTCAAGGCGCACCAGTGCGACGAGATGCAGGGCTACTTGTTCAGCCGGCCGATCCCGCCCGACGAGTGCGCGAAATTCCTCAAACCGCGCAAATGAGCGCGAGCGCGCAGAGCGCGAGGCTCGTGGCGCGAATCGCGTGGGCCTTCCAGTACGACGAAGAGTAGCTCTCGGGCAAGCCCGCGCCGCGCATGTGCCGCGCGTGCAACACGCCGCGAACCGCCACCAGCACTGTCGTCAGCAGCGTCGCCGCCACGACGATGCCGACCGCGTATCGCTGCGTCACGCTGACGAGCCCCAGGGCGGCGATGAGCGGCAGCACCGGTCCCAGGGCGTTCAACACCGTCATCCTCTCGATTCTGCGCAGCGTCGCCAGGTCCTCGGCCGCGAGCGCTCGCTTGCCGCCCTGCAGCATCGACGACGCCGACAGGATGCCGAAGATGAAGAGGACAACGCCGGCGACTTGGAGGCCTTCCATAGATGAATTCTAACCGGGGGCAGGACGGACAGGGGAATGGAACACAGAGGCGCACAGAGGCGAAAAAGAGAGGCGCACAGAGGACCCCTTTCGCTAACCACTATTCGTTTCAGGTCCTGTTTGAGCAGAGATGAGGAAGTAACCAGGGTTTCCTCTGTGCGCCTCTGTGTTACCTCTGTGCGCCTCTGTGTTCCATTCCCCTGCCTGCGCTTCGCTCCACCGCCTGCTCGTATCAGTCGTAGAGCTTCTTCGACGCCTTCCCACGGAAGATGCGATACGAGAGGACCGTGTAGCCGGCGATGAAGGGCAGCACCAGCGCGGTGCCGACCATGAGGGCCTTGAGCCCGGAGGGATGTGTGGCCGCATCCCAGATCGTCAGCCGGTCGATCACGAGGTACGGATAGAGGCTGTAGGCGAGGCCGCAGAAGGCGAGCGTGAAGATGGTGACCGCCGCGGCATAGGGCTGCCAATCGCCGCCCCCACCGCCGCGCACGCGCGTCGCGGCCCACCACAGCCAATAGCCCGCCGCGAGCGTGGCGGCGGGCAGCAACATCAGGCCGAACGTGCGCGGGAAGTCGAACCACTTGCTACGCACCGTTTCGCTCGCGAGCGGTGTGGCGAGGCTCACGAGGGCGACGCCGAGCGCCACCCATAGCAGCCCCCAACGCGCCCACGCGATCGCCTTGCGCTGCAGCGCCCCCTCGGTCTTGAGGATGAGCCACGTCGCGCCCAGCAGCACGTAGCCGCCGCAGAGGCTCGCTCCCACGAGGACCGAGAACAGCCAGTAGCCGAAGCCGCTCTCGAATCCGGTGACGTAGCGGCCGAGCATGAAGCCCTGCGCGAAGGAGGCGAGGAAGGAGCCGGCCCAGAAGAGCCAGTTCCAGAGCTGCCGGTGCCAGCCCAGGGCCTTCACGCGAAGCTCGAAGGCGACGCCGCGGAACATGAGGCCGACGAGCATCGCGACCACGGGCAGGTACAGCGCGCCCAGGACGACGCCGTGCGCGAGTGGGAAGGCCGCGAGCAGGATGCCGATGCCGAGAACGAGCCAGGTCTCGTTCGCGTCCCAGAACGGACCGATCGACGCCACCATGATCGATTGCTCCTCTTCGCTCGCTGCCGGCATGAGCATGCCGACGCCCAGGTCGTATCCGTCAAGCACCACGTAGGCGAGCACGGAAACGCCCATCAGCACCATGAAAGCGAGGGCGAGATCGATCACTGCTTCTCCTTCGCCGCCGCGGGCTCCGCGCCTTCGCCCGCGAGATGCGTGATCACCACCATGTACGCGAGGAAGAGCGTCGCGTAAGTGAGGACATAGCCGGTCAGGCTCGCTCCCAGCTCCGCGCCGGAGATATCGCCCACCGCCTGCGAGGTGCGCAGGACGCCGGTGACGAGCCACGGCTGGCGCCCCACCTCGGTCACGATCCATCCCGACAGCGTGGCTACCCAGCCCGCGAAGGTGAACGCCGAGAACCCCCACAGCAGCCACGGCGCCGGCACGCGTTGCTCGCGCGTCACCCAGGCCCCTGTCCATGCGACCACCAGCATCAGCATGCCGATTCCCACCATGAGGCGGAAGGCGAAGAAGAGCGGCACGACCGGCGGATGATCGGGCGCGAACGCGTCGAGGCCCTGGATGCGCGCGTAGCGATCGTGCTTGAGGATGAGGCTCAAGCCATAGGGCAGCTCGATCGCATAGTCGTTGCGGCGCTCGGCGGCGTTCGGGATCGCCAGGAGCACCAGCGGCGCGCCGCGCTCGGTGTACCAGAGCGCTTCCATCGCGGCTATTTTCGCCGGCTGGTGATCGAGCGTGTTGAGGCCGTGCAGATCACCGACCAGGATCTGGACCGGGATCAGCCCCGCGGCGACCAGGAGCCCCGCCCGCAACGTTCGCCGGGCGCCGCGGTCCAACCCTGAGCGGAGCAATCGCCAGGCCGATAGTCCGGCGATCACGAAGCTCGCCGTGAGGCCCGAAGCGATCAACATGTGGGCAAGACGGTACGGAAACGACGGGTTGAAGATCACCGCCCACCAGTCGGCGGCGATCCACTGGTGCCCATCGAGCACGTGCCCCGCCGGTGTGTGCATCCAGGAATTCAACGCCAGGATCCAGAAGGCTGAGACTGTCGTGCCGACCGCGACGAGCGCGGTTGCGGTAATGTGCAGCCAGTCCGGGACGCGGTTCATCCCGAAGAGCATCACGCCGAGGAAAGTCGCTTCGAGGAAGAAAGCGGTGAGCACTTCGAAAGAGAGCAACGGCCCGGCGATCGCGCCGACCGTGGTCATGAAGCGCGGCCAATTGGTGCCGAACTGGAACGACATCACCACGCCGCTCACCACGCCCATCGCGAAGCTGAGCGCGAATACCTTGAGCCACAGGCGGTACGTCGCGAGCCACAATGGATCGCGCGTGCGTTGATAGGCGATGCGGAACCCGAGCAGGAACCAGCCGAGCGCGATGGTCAGCGTCGGAAACAGGATATGGAACCCGATGTTGAGCCCGAACTGGACCCGCGCGAGAAAAAGGGCGTCTTCCATGGCCTCGGCATGCTGCCGTCGGGAAATGCATTCTAACGAGATTTGCAGTCGGGCATGAACGAGCTCGAACCGATACCCGAACCGCCGCCGCCCTCCACCGAGCAGGAAGGCGCGCCGCCGCGTCGCGGCAAGCTGAAGATCTTTTTCGGCGCCTTCCCCGGCGCCGGCAAGACCTATGCGATGCTCGCCGCCGGCCGCCGCATGCTCGAAGCGGGGCGTGGCGTGGTGATCGGCGTGGCCGATACGCACGGCGCGCCCGAGACCGAGGCCATGGCGCGCGAGTTCGAGGCGATCACGCCGGCCGGCGCGCACGGGAAGGCGAATGACGGCGAGATCGACCTCGATCGCATCCTCGAGCGGCGGCCCGATGTCGTGCTCATCGACAATCTTGCCCACGCCAATCCCGAAGGATCGCGCCACCCGAATCGCTGGAACGACGTCGACGAGCTCCTCGCGACCGGGATCGACGTCTTCACCACGATGAGCGTGCAGGAGCTCGAAAGCCTCACCGACGTGGTCGCGGAGATCACCGGCATTACCGGTGACCACGAGACGGTTCCGGACACCTTCTTCGACAGCGCCGAGGAAACGATCCTGGTCGACATGTCCGCCGACGAGCTGCTCTCGCGGCTGCGGCAGGGCAAGGTGCACGTTCCGGACGTGGAGGCGGCGTCCGCGGGCAAGTTCTTCCGCAAAGGCAACCTGCTCGCGCTGCGCGAGATCGCGTTGCGCCGCACCGCCGACGTCGTCGAGGACGAGGTGCAGAAGTATCGCGCCGAGAAGGCGATCGACGCGGTGTGGAAGACGCAGGGCCACCTCCTTTGCTGCATCGGTCCCGCCCCCGGCAGCGAGCACGCCGTGCGCAGCGCGGCGCGCCTCGCCAACCAGCTCGACGTCGACTGGACCGCGGCCTACGTCGAGACGCCGAAGCTGCAGCGGCTGCCCGCCGAAGAGCGCGCGCGCATCCTCAAGGTAGTGAGCTTCGCGGAGGAGCTCGGCGCGAAGACCGCGATCCTCACCGGCGGGGACGCGGCCGAAGCGATCCTCGAGCACGCGCGCAGCGAAAACATCTCGACGATCGTGCTCGGCCGCGGCCCGGGCCGGCGCCTCCACCTGCGCGGCAGGCTCGCCGACAAGCTCGCGGTGGCGAGCGACGACATCGATCTCATCGAGATCGGCGCGGGCGGCAAGGAGCAGGGCACGGTATTTCTCGCGCCCACGCTCCCGGCGGACGCCGCCGATCCGCGCGCGGGCGAGAAGCGCCTTCGCTACATGAAGACCACCGGCATCTGCCTCGCGGTCACCGCGGCCGCCATGGTGGTGCACGCGCAGCTCGAGCTGGCGAACATCGTGATGCTCTTCCTGCTCGCGGTGATCCTCATCGCGGTGTGGTGGGGACGCGGTCCCGCCATCTACGCCTCGATCCTCAACGTCTTCGCCTTCGATTTCTTCTTCGTCGAGCCGCGCTTCTCGTTCCTGGTGCACGATCCGGAGTACCTGTTCACTTTCGGCGTGATGCTCGCCGTGGGCGTGATCACCGGGCAGCTCGCGGGCAACCTGCGCTTCCAGGCGCGCGTGGCCGCCCACCGGGAGCGGCGCGCGCGCACGCTCTATGAGTTCGCGCGCGATCTATCGACCAAGCGCACCACGGCCCAGGTCATCGAGACGACCGAGCTTTTCATGTCGCGCCACTTCCGCGGGCGCGTGGCGGTGCTCGTGCCCGATGCGACCGGCTCCCTCGTCTCGCCCACCGCGCACGGCATGACCAATCCCTTCGACAGCACCACCGCGCAGTGGGCCTACGACCACGCGAAGCCCGCCGGGGCGGGCACCGACACCATGGCGAGCAACGAGCACCTGTTCCTGCCGCTGCGCTCGCCCACGCGCACGCGCGGCGTCCTCGCGATCCGCCCCGAGCGCACGCGCGACCTCATGATTCCCGAGCAGCGCCACCAGTTCGACATCTTCGCGGCCCTCGTGGCGACCGCCCTCGAGCGCGTGCACTACGTCGACGTCGCGCGCGACGCGCTCCTCATGGCGCGCATCCAGAGCAAGGATCTCGCGCTCGACCTGCAGCCCCAGGCCCTCGCGGACCTGATCCAGTCGGCGATCCACACGCTCGGCGCGGCGCTCGCGAAGCATCCGGTGACGATCGAGCTCCCGCCGGACGTCCCGATCGTCTCCGTGGACCCGAAGCTCATGGAGCGCGTCTTCATGAGCCTCATCGGCAACGTCGCCAAGCACACGCCGGCGGGCACGCAGGTCACCGTGAGCGCGCGCACCGCCGGTGACTTTCTCGAGGTGAGCGTGGCCGACGATGGCCCGGGCCTGCCCGCGGGACGCGAGGAAGAGATCTTCGAATCGTTCGCGCGCGGCGACGACCAGCCGTCGCCCAAGCGCGGGGCCGGTCTCGGCCTGGCCATCGTGCGCGCGATCGTCGAGGCGCACGACGGCTCGATCCATGCCGAGAAGGGGCGCACGAAGGGAGCGCGGCTCATCTTCACCCTGCCGTTGAAACGCGCCTAGGTTCGCTGGCTCACCCCTTGAGCCCGTCGCCCCTTATGATTCGGGGATGGAAGGCGCGGTCCCCGTCGTGGCGAAGGAATCCCTGGTCGAGCGGTTGGCGCAAGGCGTTCTAGCCGGCCTTACGGTGGTCACGCCGAATCGCCGGCTCGCGCTCGCTCTCGCGCGGGAGGTAGGGGATCGCCAGGTCGCCTCCGGGCGCACGGTCTGGGAAGCGCCGGACATCCTGCCTTTTGGCGCCTTCGTCGAGCGCCTGTACGGCGATGCCTTGTTTTCCGATCGCGGCGCGACGATGCCCGTGCTACTTTCCGAAGCGCAGGAGCAGACGCTGTGGGAGGCGATCCTCGGCGAATCGAAGCTAGACCTCCTCTCGCCCGGCGCGGCTGCGACGCAGTGCCGCGAGGCCTGGAAGCTCCTCCATGCGTGGGAGCTGCGCGGCCCGATGGAATCGGCGCCGCTCCACGACGACGCGCGCGCCTTCGTGGCGTGGCTGCAGCGCTACGAGAAGCTGACCCGCCAGCGGCGATGCACCGATGGCGCGCGGCTTACCGATGTGCTCCGCCCTCTGGTTGCGAAGGGCTTCGTGCGCTTGCCGGCGTCGCTGGTCGCGTTCGGCTTCGATCTCGTGACACCGCAGCAGAAGCGCTTCTTCGAAGCGCTCGAGGCCGCGCGCGTGCCCGTCGCCACGTCGCGCGCGCGATCTCGCACCTCGAGCGCCGCCCGGTTGTCGTTCGCCTCGGCGCGCGATGAGATCGCCGCGTGTGCGCGGTGGGCGCGCGCACGGCTCGAAAGGGGTGCGACGCGCATCGGCATCGTCGCGCCGGATCTTGTGCGCTCGCGAAGCGCCCTTGCGCGCACGCTTTCGGAAGTCATGGCGCCCGGACGCCGGCTTGCCGGCACGGCGAGCAGTCTCCTTCCTTTCGAGATCTCGCTCGGACTGCCCCTCGGCCAGCAGCCGGCGGTCAGGGATGCGTTGCTTCTCGTTCGCCTTGCGGGGCTCGAGCTCGAGATCGAGCGGGCCTCGCGGCTGCTGCGCTCGCCCTTCATCGCGGGCTCGCGCGCCGAGCAGTCGGCGCGCGCCTGCGCGGACGCCGACATTCGCCGCCACGCCACCGCCGTCGTCACCGTGGCGGGCCTCGCCCGCCTCGTCGAGAGCTCGCCGCGATCGGTGCCGATCCTGCGCGCACGCCTCCGGCGGCTCGACGACTTCCATCGCGAGGCCGCGCTCGGCAGTCGCGCGCCTTCATCCTGGGCGCGCGCGTTCACGAAAGCGCTCGACATTGCCGGCTTCCCCGGCGAGCGCCCACTCGATTCCACCGAGTACCAGGCGGTCGCGAAGTGGCACGAGCTCCTTGGCGAGCTCGCGACGCTCGACCGCGTCGCGCCGAAGATGAGCTATCGCAAGGCGTGCGCCTGGCTCGAGACGAACGCAAGAGCGACACTCTTCCAGCCGGAGGGTACGCAGGCGCCCGTGCAGGTGCTCGGCGTCCTCGAGTCGGCGGGCCTGGAGTTCGAACACCTCTGGGTCATGGGGCTGACGGACGAGGCTTGGCCCATGCCCGAGCGCGCGCAATCATTGATCCCGCTCGCCCTGCAGCGCGGTGCGGGCGTGCCGCAGGCGGACGCGAGTGCCTCGCTCGAATTCGATCGCCGCCTGACGCAGGGCTGGCTGGGAGCCGCGGGGGAAGTGGTGATGAGCCATGCGCGCGGGGAAAGCGACCGCGAGCTCTTCATGAGTCCGCTCATCGCCAAGGTGCCGGAGGCATCGCTCGAGGAGCTCGCCTTGCCGGTCTACGAGTCGTTGCACGAGACGATCCGCCGCGGCATCGCTCTCGAGCGGCTCGAGGACCGGTATGCGCCGCCGATCGAGCAAGCCGCGCAACCCTCGGGCACCTCGCTCTTCCGCGACCAGTCGGCGTGCCCCTTCCGCGCGTTCGCGCGGCATCGCATGGGCGCGCGCGAGCTCGAGGGGCCGGCCCCGGGGCTCGATGCGCGCGAGCGCGGCACCCTCATGCACGCCGCACTCGCGCACGTGTGGCGAAAGCTCGGCGACAAGACGCATCTCGATCGGCTCGGCATGCCCGCGCGCGAAGCCCTCCTCGAGGAAGCCGCCGATGCGGCGATGGCCGAAGTGCGCGAGCGCCGGCCCGACGCGATGAGCGGGCGCTTCGGCCTCATCGAACGGGGGCGCCTGGTGGCGCACTTGCGCTCGTGGCTCGCGCTCGAGTCGAAGCGCGGTGACTTCAGCGTCGTCGAGAACGAGACCAAGAAGGCGCTCGTCTTCGGCGGCGTCGCGGTGCAGGGCCGGTTGGACCGCGTGGACCGCCTCGCATCCGGGGGCCTTGCGGTCATCGACTACAAGACGGGCGAGGCGAAGGTCGCGCAGTGGCTCAACCAGCGGCCCGACGAGCCGCAGCTTCCGATGTACGCGCTGGGCACGGGTGAACGCGTCGACGCCGTCGTGTTCGCGCGGGTCAAGGCGGGCGACTTCCGCTTCAACGGGCTCGCATGCCGCGAGGACCTGCTACCGGGCGTCTCCACCGTCCAGAAGCATCGCGCGGCCTCGAAGCAGTACCGGGATTGGGATGATCTCCAGGCGAAGTGGCGGATCGAGATCGAGAAAATCGGCGCCGGCTACGCGCAGGGGGATGCGAACGTCGACCCGAAGGATGGGCCGAAGACGTGCGAGTACTGCCGCCAGCAGACGTTTTGCCGCGTGAGCGAACGCCTGCCCGTGGGCGCGCCCGGCGAGGGGGAAGTGGATGGCTGAAGCGCCCGATCGCGCGGAACGCGAACGCGCGCTCCATCCGGGGCGCTCCTTCATCGTCCAGGCGCCGGCCGGGTCCGGCAAGACCGAGCTCCTCATCCAGCGCTATCTCCTGCTCCTCGCGCGCGTCGAGCGGCCCGAGGAGATCGTCGCCATCACATTCACGCGGAAGGCGGCGGCCGAGATGCGGAAGCGCGTTTTCGAGGCTTTCGTCCGGGCGCGCGATCCAGCGCGGCCAGCGGAGGCCCATGATGCGCGCACGTGGGACCTCGCCCGCGCGGCGCTCGAGGCGAACGACCGGCTCGGCTGGAAGCTCGAGGAGAACGCGTCGCGGCTTCGCGTGCAGACGATCGACGCGCTGTGCGTGTCGCTCACGCGGCGCATGCCGATCGTCTCGCGCCTCGGCGCGCAGCCCGAGACGATCGACGACGCGTCGACGCACTACGACGAGGCCGCGCGCAACCTGCTCGGCGCCGTCGAGATTCCCGACGACGAACGGCACGAGGATGTCGCGCACCTCCTCGCGCACCTCGACAACGACGTCCAGGACGCCGTGAAGCTCATCGTGGGCATGCTCGAGAGCCGCGACCACTGGATGCGCGTCGTCCTGCGGAGCGCGAACGACCGCGCGGCGCTCGAGGCCGGCCTCGTTCAAGTGCGGGCCGCGGCCGCCGAGCGGTGCCGCGAGCTCTATCCGCAGGCGCCGGCGGATGTCGAGCGGATGATCGCGTTCGCGAAAGGCCTGCTCACCGAGAAAGGTGAATGGCGCAAGCGCGAGCCGCTCGCGCAGAAGCTGAGCGACAACGAGCCGCTGCGCCAGGCGCTGGCCGCGATGCTGGAGGTGCCGCCGCCCTGCTACACGGACGAACAGTGGGCGGCGCTCGAAGCGATCACCCGCATCCTGCCGCGCGCGGTGGCGGAGCTGCGACTCGTGTTCGCCGCGCACAACCAATGCGACTTCATCGAAGTGGCGCAGGGTGCGCTGCTCGCCCTGGGCGAAGAAGGGGCCCCCACGGACCTGATGCTGGCGCTCGACTACCACATCCGGCACCTGCTGGTCGACGAGTTCCAGGACACTTCGTACTCGCAGCATCGGTTGCTGACGCTCCTCACCGAAGGTTGGGACCCGGGCGACGGGCGCACGCTCTTCATGGTCGGCGACCCGATGCAGTCGATCTATCGATTCCGACAGGCAGAGGTGGGGCTCTTCCTCGATGCGCGCCGTGCCGGAATCGGCAGCGTCGCGCTCGAGCCCCTCACGCTGTCGGCGAATTTCCGCTCGCAGCCGTCGATCGTGCGCTGGGTCAACGGCGCGTTCCGCCGGATCCTGCCGCGGGGAGACGACATTCCCGCGGGCGCAGTGGGCTACTCGGAGTCGCACGCCATGCCCGTGCCGGACGGGCCCACTGTCGAGGTGCACCCGTTCTTCGATAAGGATGCGCACGGCGAGGCGGCGCACGTCGTCGAACTCGTGAACCGGGCGCGAGAAGAGGATCCGGGCGGCACGATCGGGATCCTCGTGCGCAGCCGCAGCCGCCTCGAGCAGATCGTGAAGGCGCTTCGCAGCGCGCGGCTTCGCTACCGCGCCGTCGAGATTGAGTCGCTCGCGCAGTGCACGGTCGTCCAGGACCTGCTGGCATTGACGCACGCGCTCTCGCACCTCGGTGATCGCATCGCGTGGCTCTCGCTCCTTCGCGCCCCGTGGTGCGGCCTCAGGCTCGAGGATCTGCTCAGGCTCGGTGCCCACGGCGCGGTGTGGGACGCGATGAACGATCCGCAGAAGGTCGCCGCGATGACCGAGGACGGACAGGCGCGCCTGGCTCGCGTGCGCGGCATCCTGGCGCCGTGCGTCGAGGGGCGCCTGCGCTCTTCGCTTCGCGAGGCCGTCGAATCCGCCTGGCTCGCGCTCGGCGGCCCAGGATGCGTCGAAAGCGCGACGGAGCTCGAAGACGCGGCCGTGTACCTGGACTTCCTCGAGGCGAACGAGGATGCGGGCGACATCGCCGACCGCACGACCTTCGAGCTGCGGCTGAAAAAGCTCTACGCCGTTCCCGACCTGCAAGCCGACGAGCAGTTGCAGGTGATGACGATGCACAAGGCGAAGGGACTCGAGTTCGACACCGTCATCCTGCCCGGGCTCGGCGGCGGCACGGAGCCGGAGAAGTCCCGCCTCTTCACCTGGACCCGACGGCGCGAATCGGCGCATGCCCCGGCGACCTTGCTCGTGGCGCCGATCAACGCAACGGGAAACGACGACGAGGAAATCTGCAAGTACATCCGCCGCGCCGATCGCTCGCACGGCGAGCACGAGACCGGCCGTTTGCTCTACGTCGCCACCACGCGCGCGCGCACGCGCCTGCACCTTTGCGGGGACGTCGAACGGAAAAAGAACGGTGAGATTCAGGCGCGGAAGGGCTCGCTTCTCGCGCAGCTGTGGCCGGTCGTCAAGGACCGCTACGTGCCGCCGGACGTTCCCGCCGCGGCGCGTGCCACGTCCGGGCCGCGCGCGGCGCAGCCCTTGCGGCGCGTGGTGTTTCCGGTTGCGTCCATGGCCGTGCCGCCCGCGGCCCGATGGAACACGCGACCGGAAGAATCGCGGCCGCAGGAGATCGAGTTCTCCTGGGCGGGCGAGACCGCCCGGCGCATCGGCACGGTCGCGCACGGCTGGCTGCAGCGCATCGCGGAGGAAGGGCTCGACGCGTGGAATCGCGCGCGCGTGGACTCGATGACGAAAGTGTTCCGCGTCAATCTCGCCGCCGCTGGAGTGGGCGATGCCGAGCTCGACGACGCGACCAAGGCGGTCGCGCTGGCGCTCACGAACGCGCTCGAGGACGAGCGCGGCCGCTGGATCCTCGGACCGCATCGCGAGGCGCGCACCGAGTACCGCCTCGCCGCGCAGGCCGGAAACACGCGGCGCACGTTCGTCGTCGATCGCCTGTTCGTCGAACCCGACGGCACTCGGTGGATCGTCGACTACAAGACGAGCCGTCACGAAGGCTCCGGCC
>WNFL01450368.1_pt1 | contig 12476 bp, 22 predicted proteins | sample 5400361 | NCBI WGS metagenome assembly WNFL01 (sample SAMN13153351, study PRJNA577476) | soil metagenome | isolation source: 40 cm soil on Douglas fir-dominated hillslope | place: USA:California | collected 2013-09-17
CTCCACCTTATTTCGAATGTATGAAACACTGTCAAAAACACACACCAACCATAACCATAAATTGGGAAAACGGAAACAAGTCCATGCACCCTTTATGCGACTATGAAGGCGTTGAGATCATAAAATGAAATTCACCGGAATAACCCAGATCGATGAATTTGACGGTAAGTTCGTAAAGAGGGAAGATATTGCATTCTGGCAATCCCTTGAATACCCATCAGGCAGCAAGGTTAGACAATATTTGAGTATGGCTGGGCCTAAAGACCCTGACTGGTGGGAGGGGGACTTTACTTATGCCCATTTAAATGGATATCCACCATGCCTAGTTGGGTGTTCTGCCAATAGTGCTATGGCAATCTATGTTGCAGCAACCGCTAAAATCTTAGGAACTAAAGGGATAATTTACACCGCTAAACGCAAGGTAAGAAGCGCAGGCATTAATTATGCTTTATCACTCGGGGCTGAAGTTAATGAAATGACATCAAAACAAGGGTACTACTTAAAACACTTGCAAAAGCACGCCCGCCAACGTGGCATTGATCTGAAGAATTACGTTATGTGGGATAGACTAGCTGCAATTCAAGATACGATTGACCAGTGTATCAACATACCTGAAAACATTAAACGCATCATAGTACCTACAGGTTCAGGTCTAACTGCTGCTGGCATTATGTGTGGTACCATAGGTTTAGGTATAGAAATAGTTGCTGTCTGTACTTCACCTATGGCTGATAAGACCAAAATTATGCAACTGGTTAATAAAATGGGTGCGGGAAAGGAACGTAAATTGGGGGCATTGACTGTCTTAGGACCAACAACACCGTATGATACACCAATCATAGAAAGCCTGCCTGATGGCACACCATTAGATCCCTACTACTCAGCCAAGGCTTGGAAGTATGTAGAAAGGAACGATATGTTGTGGCCTCCAGGGCTACGCCCAGTTATCTCAATGCCTGAGGTATGCCAGCGGGAATTTAAAGATTGGGAGGGTCCACAATGAGTACATGGAATTATCGTATAGTGCACACTATCAATGACAGGTCATCATATAGTTTACATAGAGTACATTATGATGAAGACGGGCAGCCGTGGGCTATGACTGAGAACCCTATTTACTTTTCAGGGGGTTCACCTGAAGAAACAGTTAAAGCACTTGAGATGGCTTTATCTGATGCAAAAAAGCACCCGGTATTTGAGGAGCCTGAAACTTGGCCGGGTTCCGTGACTGTAAAGAAGTTAAACCACAATGAGCCGGACACACAGGGATAACCAACGCCGCTTAGACCATAAGGCACAACGTCTGTATCATGTAACATTGTTCTACTATCCACAACTACTGACCCAGAGCCACTATCCATGGCGTAGCATACCGCGCTATTCAAAAGGTAGGCGGGCCAAAGATTTCAAAGGACGGCGTAAGCCCCCAATAACTAAGACCCGCATACATCGTTACATCTACGGACATCATGATTTGATAATTGAGAGGTCAGTATGATCGGATGGTCGATTTTCATTGTATTCTTAACCAGCTTCTTCACGATGTGGTGGCAAATGGAGAGATCACCTAGAAAGGAAACGAAACTCGGTCTCATCTCCGGTTTCGTATGCGTAGCAAGTATTGTGGTAGGCTACGTCTACGGCATGAGCATATTACTAACACCGTCCCCTCCACCAGAGACAGTAACCCTGAAGACGGAAAACTGGTCATGCTCACGTCAGAGGTTCGTTCCTTACCACACTGAGAACGGTGGCAAGACGCACGTACCAGACGGCTATATCTGTGATCAGTGGATGTTGAAATGAGTGAAAACAACGATGGCCCGGGTTGCCTAGGTGCAGTCCTGTTAATATTCCTGTTCTTTTTCCTTGTACCACCTCTGGTCACACTTGCGTGGGATTTTTGGTTTCAAACAAGTTGTCAACAATGGGGTTGGACGTGCAGCACTAAACACCTAATAGATTGGAACTTTAAATGAAAGACATATCAGACACCATGAGAAAGATAGCCAGTAAAAAACCGTTATGGAAGAACCAATTGGGTAACTACAAGGCACAGCGGGTACAAAATGCCAACCGAAAGCAAAGGGGTCAGGGACCAACAAAGGTTAAGGCAGATACAAATGAAAAAGATGAGGGAAGAAGGTAAGAGCTGGAAAGAAATAGCAAAAGAATTTAAAATGGATAAAGCTAATGCCAAAAGGTCAATCTTAAGAAAGTACAAACAAAAAGCTGTGGGGTGTTAATTTGGAGGGATGATCGAGTGGTTTAAGATGACGCACTGCTAATGCGTTATAGGGTCTAAAGCTCTATCGAGGGTTCGAATCCCTCTCCCTCCGTCAAGTATTGACACTGACACAGAGTTTAACGGTAAAATAAGAATCATGAGCCATAAACTGTATCGTCACTTCGGTCCTAATGATGCCTTGCTGTATGTAGGAATATCACTTAGGGTAATGCAACGAACAATTGAGCATAAATCTGATTCTATTTGGTTCAATGAAATAGTTAGGATTACAATGGAAGATTTTGATTCTAAGGAAGCTGCGCTTGAAGCTGAAAGACTGGCTATTATAAATGAGAAGCCAAAACATAATAAACAACAGAATCATGGAGCGATAGCTGATAATATAAATGCTCATATGTCGGTTACCTCAATCAGGGAAAGATTGGCAGCAAGACGTGGAGTTCAACCACCGGATGAAGATGACGAAGCCAATTCAATAACCGAAGTGCTTAAAGTACTTATTGATAAAATCGCAGGACTGGAAAAAGAAGTAATTGAATTAAAATTATTAATTCATAAACGCGAATTACTTGACCTAAAAGGAAGATTAAAATGAGCCTAAAAACATCGATAGACAGGGCTAAGCAAACCTTAGACATATGGCACAGGGTGCGTAATGAACTGGATGAAGGTAAGAAATGGGAGGACATTGATAATGGCCTCACTGAAAAGATGAAATTAGAACATTGGGACGCCTATATGAGGCAGACAATGTATCATGAATTGAATGACATTGTCTTAAGTTATGAAGATGAAAACGAAGATAAATACGATTATAGATTGGATACAAGATAAAAACGAATAACTTCTAGAATTTTTTGCTGGGGTTCGAACGTCGACCTACGTACCCGTAACAGGGGCTCATGGGTATTTTTGTTTAATCCATCTATGGGGGTCTATCCATATAGGCATGTGTTCCCCCTGCTATAGGTAGGTATAGGCTTGCCTAGTCAGTTGCCTATATAGGCTGATGGTTTAGTCAGCAAGCTAAGCCACTTAGCTGCTAAGGCAATGTGCTATCAGTGCGCCCAATGCTATCATATGGCTAGGTATATAATCATATAAAATAAATATGCAGTGCTGCATTTTATGAGTTGACATGCACTAGGCAAGTCATTAGCTTGTGAGGTACTGCAAGGGTACGTTGCCCCTGCGGTACTAGGGCCAAGGTGAAAGCTACCCGGTAAATACCCGGCTAGTAGGCCGCAAAATGCCCTAGGGTTTTTTGACATTGTGAAACCGTTTGCTAGCCGCAGGGGTAACCATGCGGTGCGCAAACACTTATGAGGTAAAACCATGACCAATGAAAACAACACCAATGCCCCGCGCCCCTTGACTGACGCTGAAAAGGCGCGGCAAGCGGCTAGCAAGGGGGCTGATCAGCCAAAGCCGGTTGACGTAAAGCCGGTCACGGTTGACCACAAGCCGGTTGCGGTAGTGGCCCCGGCGCAAAAGCCTATCAGTGAACTGCTCAGCGCCGCCACAACGGCATTGGCAAACACTGACAACAAGGCGGGGGCTGATGTGGCTGTTGCGGCGCTTGCCACGGCAGCTAACAACCCGGTTAACCCGGCAAAGGTGGCGGTTGCTGGTGGCAAGCCGGCGCTTGTTGAGGCTGACTTGGCGGCCGCTCACAAGGCGGCAATTGCCAATGCCAATGCCAATGCCAATGTGGGCAAGCCGCAAGGTGGCACGGTTGCCAAGGGCAAGGGCAAAATTGACAAGCCCGCGCCTACGGTTGCGGCGGCAAAGCCGGCCAAGCTAGGCAAAGGTGCTACTGCCCTGGCAAACCCTGCGTTTGTTGAGGGGTTTGACTTGTCAAAATGGCCGGCAATCAACAGCCCGGTTGATGACAAACCGGTGCCGGCACCAACCCGCATTGACATCATTGCGGCACGGGCGCTTGGCATGACGCCTGGCGGCCCCACGGCCAACTTGCTGTGCCTGGCGTGCTACATGTCAAGCAATGCGGCGCGGCTTAACCTGTATGATTACAGCATGGCAGCGGGCAAGTACGTGTGCGGGCTCAGCGGTGACCACAAAATGAATGTGGCGCTGAAAGCGGCCAGTGACGGGTTGGTCACCATTGACAAGTCACTGCGGCTAGCTGGCAGGCTAATAGCCAATGTCAGGGTATGCTATCAGGTAAAGCCTACCGCAAAAGGGTTGAAACTGATCATACCTGCACTTGAGGCCGCAAAGCTGCAAGTACCTAAGCGTTGGTTACCTGCTGACAACGGCCAAGGCAAGCCAGCTGACAAGGGCAAGGCCACACCGGCTACTGGCACGCCAGCCAGTGCGTAAAGCCTACGGGTGATCACTACAGGGGCACGGCAAGGTACGCCGTGCCCTTACCCTTTCACGGCATGCCGTCAATGATGGCGGCATGCTAGGGCAGGGCAAAGGTGAAAACCAAAATGAAAGTCACATACTACAAGCCTCATGAACTGGGCTGGCGCAGTACCTCAACGCGTGCCCGCACTTTGGTGATTGAAGGCAAAAACCGCCCCGTTCATTTTGACACGCTTACGCAAGCAAAAAAGCATGTCAAAGCACTGCGCAACACGCAAACTGACGCCATGCAAGGCGGCGGTTACTTGACTGAATTGATTGACGGCCAAAACTGAAACTGAAACGCGGGGGGCCTCACGTGAGGCCCCCCTAACCTTGTCATGGGGTACCAAGTCATAACGGCTTGGTAACCTAGGGCAAGGTGAGCATACAACCATGACACAGTATGTAAAACACCACACAACCAAGCATGAACGTGACCGGGCACGGCGGCAGGGTGCGCATTTGAGGCCAGCCACTTACAATGAGTTGATGGCAATGGCCGGCCAACTCAGCAACCCGGTTGCGCCACCTCAGCATGATCACACTGCGCAACTTGACGCGTGGGCTGATCATGTGGCACGCGGCTACATTGTGAGGTAGCATAACAGGCCCCCCTTTAGGGGGGCCTGCCCTTTGCCGCATACGCCTCAATCAAGGGGCGTAGGTGTGAAAGGGCAAAAAACCATGATGCGCAATTTTCAGCTGCTTGAAAGTGAGCATGATCACAGCGGTAGTGACCGTCAGGGGCCGCTTGCCGCCTTTGATGAAACCTTCAAAGGCCGTGACTACTACCACATACGCCGCGTGTACCGTGGCGTAGGCGGCAGCTGGTCACCTACAGGCAACGGCATATCATGCACGCTTGACCAGCGTGAGGCTATGTTAGGGGCTGTGGCCCAATACCTTGCCACAGGTTGCCCTGATATATTGGCGCAATACGTTGCGGGGCCGGTCAAGGCAAAGCGCAACGGCAAGGTGAAGCCGGCACGTGATGAGGCTAACCCGCCTCATGAGGCTGAAAACCTGGCTGACGCCGCTTGGCGTGAAATCAATCAAAGCTAACCTTTAAGGGGGCCTCACGTGAGGCCCCCCCTACCCTTTGCCGCATGTGGCTCAATGCCGGGCCGCAGGTGTGAAAGGGCAAAACACAATGAAATTCAGCTTTGACACTGATACCGGCAAGTTTACCGTTCACGGCAATGCTGGCGTTGACAATGACGGTGCTGCGGCCATTGCAGCGGCGTTTACCACAGCGTTTCAAACTATGCTAAGCCGTGGCCCAGCGCCATACCGGGCTAACAGCGGCAAGGTGGCAAAGCCGCTGTACAAAGGGCCGCAAGTTACCAATTGCTGAAATGTAGGGGGGGGGGCTTTCAGCCCCCCCTTACCTTTTTTACGTGTTTCAATCTTATGTCTGCGGCGCAACGTCGTCTCCCGTTTCTTCTTTTCTTCTTCGAACGCGAGACGAGTGGGGTTTTCTATCTATTTCTTCCCTAGGGCGACGACATTCTTCGAACCAAAGGGGACGAATGAATACAAACGATGAAGATAGATGCCGAGGCGAGGAGGGTATTCTTCGTCGCGAGCTCGATTTAAGACGAGCGAGGGGGAATTTCTTAGTAAAAGACGAGTTAATAGGACGATATTGCCCGAGTTCAAGATTCCCATATACGTCGATTTGAAAAATATGCTATAAAAGACGAGGAAAATAGCATAAGAAATGAGACGAGGGAGGATACTAATCGTCGATCAGCGAGGACAATATTATTCTTTCTTGCAAGAACTAGTTATTCGAAGCGCATTTCTTCCATGTATATTTCTGTATCTTTTTATTTGCCGAGACGAGTTAAAATACATAAACCATAAGACCGAGATCATTTATTTCTATCCTTCTCCCAGTCCCCTACCAATCCTTGCCACCCGACATTTTTACGAGGCCTTTCCAATCCTGTGGGCTCTCACTTTGAAGGTATGACTTAATCTGTTTGCACAATTTAGCTGGCTCCCTTAACTCATCGATCTCATCAGCGAGGCCATTGATCTTCTTATTGGCCAGTAACAAATCTGCCTTCAATCTTTGCGTCCTTATATCTTTATCCCAATCGTAGGGCACCGCTTCCGAGATGAAAGTTCTAATTTCTTCAACCTGTTCGCCTTCTATTTTAATCGAGGCAAGCCTAACTTGAGGTTTATCTTCTATTTTATTACACGCATTGTTTAGTAAATCCGCGTCACCCGCGGATTTACTAACTTGAGGTTTAGTTTCTTTTCTATACTTTGCTTGTCGTTGTGCATGATCTGATTTCATTATTTCCGAGGTCGTCTCACCTTTAGCAATCTTCATTACTTCCTGTGATCTGCGCTCATCCAATTTGTACTGTTTTAAGAAGTCAAGCCATTTTCCCCCTTCATCTTTAATCTTTATCTTAGCTTCTAATAAAAGTTTTCCTGCTGTGATTTTAAGATCATTAGCACGTGTTTGGGCCTTATCGGCCTGATCTATGACTGCTTTGGCTTCCCTACCCAAATAATCCAATGACTTTAATTGCTCATTCATTTTAATTTCCTGTAGGATCTAATATTGTACGTACCGTATAGACGGTATATAATACCGTAAGACGTAGACCTTAAAGACCTTATACCACAACTACACCAAATGGCAAGTCTTATGAATAATAAAACTGAAGCTCTCGATACCCAACTAAATATGAAAATCTCATCTGGCTGGGCCAGGGCTGTAGACACTTGGCGTGCGTCTCAATGGCCTATTATAAGCAGAGCCGAGGCCATTCGAGTTCTCGTTCTCAAAGCAATAGAAGATCAAGCCTCATCTAAAAAATAAGGGGCCTTTATCTGGCCCCTCAAGTTTAGGGCAACTGGATCTAGGTCTGCAAAGCGCCCTTGGCTGTTTCACCCGCATCATCGAGTGCTACTTCAATTGCGTCGCTTTGCTCATCATAGGGGCCATACAATTCATCGCAGCCCTTTGCATCTAAGTACCAATACCAACCTTTACCGTTCCACCCCTGATGTTCAGGGTGATGATCTGTGAAATAGGCTACCCTGACCGTGTAAAGTGTCTGAGTTTCGGTTCTTGCCATCTTGTTTGCCCTTTCAATTGGGTTCTTAGGTTTTTAATCTGCCCTGACTGAGGCTGACCACCCATCTTTGGTTTGTGCGTCTGAAGCTGGCAGGTATAACAGGCCCTGCTTCCTGACCTTTTTCATACTTACCAAAGTGCTCATGATCATATTGAACTGATCCAGCGTCATATACTGCATCATCATCGCATACAAGTGCCCTGCTGGTATGCCATTAGGCATACTGTTTACTGCTTCGCTGATTGCATCTGCCAATGCTAACACAGCCTTGTACTGCACATTTTCTGTTTTACGCTGCTTGCGCTGATCGTGTGTCATTGTGGTTTGCCCTTTCATTTGTTTTTACAGTTTAATTATATTAGGTTAAGTTAGATACTGCTAGTAATTCTATGACAGGTACAGGCCCACAATGACTTGTTCGTAATCAGTATTCTTTACCCATTTCACTACAATTCCTGAATAAAATGAGTCTCCGTGATAACCATCCCAGTCCCTGATCTCAGTATCTTTTGGGGTTCTAATGAACTCATTGAGGTCGTAAGTATTATTTTTATATCTGAAAAACACCGTATCTTCTTGCTTTTCAGGGGTGTCTAAATAATCAAATTCTTTGCGTTCTTTAGGGGTGAGTTCGTAATAGTATAAAGTGTTTCTTGGCTGGTGATTTGTGATGATCTTCATTAGGTTTTCCTTTCATGGTTTTCCTTGCATACGGTAATTTAGGGTGGCATTTCTTTTACCACCCCAATGACTTATTCAAATTTGATTGGCGTGATCTGTCACCGCTTTGATTGCAGTTTCACGATCTGGGTAGGGGCCACCTGCAAAATCTATTGATGCTGCCCACCAGGGCCACGGCGGCGGTACATCGTCATCGTCATGGGTTTCAGCCCATGCTTCTTTTTGGGCTGCACTGGGTTCTGAGTGTATCTCAAACTCAATGCCATTGACCGTCACATCGCACCCATATTCGTATTCATTTTCAATTATCATAACCATTGGTTTTGCCCTTTCATTTTGTTTGAGTTTTAATTATATTAAATTTAGTTAGATATTACTATATGTTTCTTATGATTATTCTACCTCAATTTCTACCAATTGTTGATGCTTACGTTCCACTTCCAATTTTGCACCCGCCAATGTCATACACGGGTATATATGCCGTTCCCCCTGAAAAATATGAAAGTCTCCATTTGTTGACGGCTTATAAACAATCGACATGATTGTCCCTTCTAATATCATCGTACCTGGTTGTAATTGAATCCATTTCTTATTCATTTTAGTTTCCTTTCATAGTTCTACTTGCATACGCCATTGGGGTAGGGTTTGTTCTACCCCAATAACTTACTCAAGCCTTTAGGTTTTCATTTCATTTGATTCTAAGTGGAAGGGGGCCAAGTTGGCCCCCTTGTTTAGGTCTTACCGTGGCGGTTCATATGACAAATCAATCAAATTGACGATATCACGCTGCCACCCATGGGTTTCGCCATTCACCTTATACCACTCAGGGCCGGCAGGCGGTTCATGAGGGTAATCTAGGTCTACCCCTACCCTGACATACTCAGGGTTTAGGGTTACGTGCTCACCGTCTTCATTAACTACGGTGACGGTATGGTCAGAGGGCAGCGCGGCCAATAATGTTTGCAATTCAGATACTTTCATGGGTCTTGCCCTTTCATTTTGTTTGAGTTTTAATTATATTTAATTTAGTTAGATATTACTATATGTTTCTTTATTTTCATGTTAAATTTCATTACCTGTGGTTTTGGTTCTTGAGGTGTGTCTATGAGATCAACCATGAATGGACGTGACATCCTAGTTCTAATGAAATCTTTAGGTTTGAACCAGAAAAAAATGGCTGAGTTGCTAGGTGTGACACGACAGACACTAAATGGATATTTACGTGGTAGGCCAATTCCTTTAGTTGTAGCCAAATATCTTGTTCTTCTAAATACAATCAAAGACCATATGCCTAGGTGAGTCTATATTATAAATCTCAGGTTTTTCCTTGCTTCTTCATTTAAATCCTGTCTATCAACTTCCTGAATATCAAACTCATTGACAAGGTATGCATCTTCTTCATCGTAATTATGCCAATACCAATCATGTTCTGATCTATAAAATCTTGGATTTCCTTCTTTAACTACAACCCAATAATTGGTCTCATCGCCACAACTATTGGCGTCATATAAATACTCTTTCTTCTTGATATAATTTTCTATATTGAGGTTTTCTTGGTCTACGAAATTCCATTTGAAATACCTTGGGTCTACCGATAGATCCGCTACCCTAATCATCTTTGGTTTCCTTTCCATTAGTTCTTCATACCTGCGTCTTTCAGCTTCGCTGGCAAATTCAAATTTTGATCTCATTTTGTTTTTCCCTTTCATCTTCCGGCACCCATTGTGAGCCAGTCCAATAATAATCCTGATCTTCATCATGCGGTGGCCGCCCGTCATAATGCAGATACCACCTTGAACCGTATTGATCCGCCCATTTACGTTTCATAGAATCCCCCTTAAACCACATCCATTGAATAACACTCAATTTCTTCAATTTTAGCTAAAACCCGCTCACACCAATACTTGAGCCCCTTGATTTCTTCAGTAGTGAGACTCAAAGCCGCCTTGTTCAACCTGGTTTGGATCTCAATATGTGGCCCATACGCATGATCCGAAGTGACCAGCGTAATCTCAAGCTTTGTGGTGTCACGTGAATTCTTATCAAAAAGCTGTGCCATTGGTTTGCCCTTTCATTTTATTGAACGGTTTAAAATTATAGGGTTTTGAGGGGAAATTACAACTTATTCTTGACTTACATCCCCATGTGTTTCTCGCACTCAGGGCCTATTCCTTTCGCTACCGAGTTCGGTACTGTCAGCTTGCGGCCACACCTGCAACAATTTCCTTCATGCCATATCTCAATTTGATTGTCTGGTAAGTGTTTGTTCTTAACCACATGATTCCAAAACCAGTTGAATGCTATATGACTTGGGGCTATTTCTGTAATTTTTGATTTCTTACCTAGTTTATATGAGTTGTTCGTGTAAATACAGCCCATATACTGGTAATTGTTATGGTTATCAGGGCCATTTAATAGTTTCACAAAGAATTTTACCGGGCTGTTCTGATTTATTTCCTTTGGCTTCTGTATCTTATATGTAAACCTTGTATTGGTCTTCATTGATTTCAGGGTGAGGGTAGCATTGCCTGCGGTGGCGTATTTGATTATATCTTCAATGTTGGTTAGCTGCCCTTTGAATGAACCTTGGGTTGGTTCTTGATGGTTGAGTTTTTCATCAGGTTCTTCACCCTTATTGTCATTGTGAAACTCTTTAAAAAAGTCCGATATGATTTTCTGTGCCATGGTTTTGGTTCCTTTTGTGTTGCGTGTGGGGTGGCCGCTGATACGTGATTTTTTGTGGGTAGGGTGTATCAGCGGCCACTGATTATTCTGAGCGTGTGAGGTTTACAGGGCGGTTGTCGGGGCTGTTTATGCCTGTACCAACTCAATTGCCCGTGAAAACTGCACCAGATCATCTTCACCTGCTTCAAGCAGCAAGCGTGCCACATGACTCGCATATTCGTTGTGAGTGAGTTCGCCATCATTGAACTGTGCAGTGAGATGTTGAATTTGCCCAATCATGGTTTTGCCCTTTCATTGAAAAACCCGTGGGGTTTGAGGCCCCCCACGGGTTAAAATTATAGTTTGATTGTAAGAACTTTCAATCAGTTCTCAGGGGCCGCCACGCTCATTGCGATCTGCGCACTGGTTACAACAATAGCCCAAGGCCCGATCTTTTGGGGTGAGCACATTCTCAGCCCCACAATCAGGGCAAGGCAAGTTCCTTGGGTTTGTAGGGGTTTCAGCTCTTAATGCTGAATTGCCACCAGGATCTGCAAACATGATCTGATCGTCATCATAATCACGATCATAATCACCATCCTGACCGTATTCAGTGTCATAATCATAGCTGTAAGACATGGTTTTGGTTCCTTTCGTATGAAAAACCCGTGTTTGTGTTTGAAAGCACGGGTTTTAATCATAATTTTTGGGTGAGAAACTTCAATTAGTTCTCAAGCATTTGTTTGCTGGTTCTACCCATGATTCCCCAGCCCCTAATTTCTTCAGGTTTCTATATCTTCAAAAAATATGTCGGGGGCTTTCGTTCCATCAGTAAACAAATACCAGCCCTCACCATTGTAAAAATAATTCCTTTTTACTTTAAATTCAGTTCCCTTCTTAATTGCTTTAGTTGCAAAAGGTACGTCTGCTGTAGCTTTCACAGTTTTATTCTTAGTCATTTACTTGCCCTTTCATTTGTTTTGACGGTTTAATTATAGTTTGTTTGTGAGAAGTTTCAATTTAATCGGGGCTTGGTGCTACCTGTGCACATGGAACCCCGTTGGCTCTCCACATCTCAACAACCTTTTGTCGGTCGTCAAACGCCATGATCGGTGACCAGCCATCTTCACGCATTTGCTCAAGCATCTCTTTCTTGACTACATCATCAGGTCTATTGTCACCTGTTTTTCTCATATACATGGCGTGCATGACATAAACTATATCATGTATCCCTAGCCATTTCTGGGTCAGTTCCCTAACTTCTTCAGGTCTCCCTGTTGTAACTATGATTGGAGTTCCGAGGCCCAATTCTTTTGCCAGGTCTATGATATGTTTGATTGGCTTATCCTTGTGACAATCCTCATATTTGTAAGGGTTCCTGTGCGTGTTGTCAGCCATTGTTCCATCTA
>WNFL01432352.1_pt1 | contig 12473 bp, 14 predicted proteins | sample 5400361 | NCBI WGS metagenome assembly WNFL01 (sample SAMN13153351, study PRJNA577476) | soil metagenome | isolation source: 40 cm soil on Douglas fir-dominated hillslope | place: USA:California | collected 2013-09-17
GCCAATGGCGTCATCGCGAAATTAAATCGCACCCAAATTAAAGGCCACAAACTCAAAGTGAAAGCGGCTTGATGACCGAACCTGCGCGAACGGTCGGAGTCGAGCGTCTATTTCCATTCGTCATCCGCTCGCGATGCCTCATCGTGGGGGGAGCGTCATTGTTGCGCAGCAAGAGCCGCCTGCATTTTGTTCTGATTACCGAGGAGCTTTCCGAGAATGGCCGCGCGGAGGTTCTTTCAGATTTCCGTTATTATCCGGTGGTTCAGCATTACAAGTCAGAAGATTTGGAACGGTTCTTCGGGGTAAAAGGGGCAAAAATTGTCGGCTTCGAAAAATCGGGCCTGGCGCAATCTATTTATGCCGAACTTCGGCAATTCCGCGTTAATCAGCCATTGACGCCCCAGGCGAAGTCCCCGGAAAAGCTCGCGGCAAAACGTCCGCGACGAGGTCAGAACGATGTTTCTCCACAATCGAAAAGCAAAAGTTTCTGAATCGCGACAGTTGCGGATAAATAAACCCGCTTCAAGTCCAACCCAACATCGAGAATTTAGAGCAGGTCTGCCCCGGTTCGGGTCTGTTTGGAGGAAGTAACTTTCCAAGGGAATGTACCGCAGGCCCCGCACGCTAAAATTACAAGCTGTTGCAGTCACGTGGCTTCCAAATGAGTTACTTGGAAGTTCTAGAGCAGAATCGAATTTTAAAACCGCGTTTCGTTAGTTCGATGCGAAGCAGACGCGAGGTCTTCGGTGGGGAACGCAAAGCGTCACAATTCTAGGACTGCCCCTTTATTTTTATAAAGAGCAATCGAGAGCACCCCCATTTTCCTAACCAATTCTATAAAAATAACCCCATCGGCCAGAACAGCGACATTAAATCTATAAGTCATTGTTATTGAGCCATATGAAATCAAATTAAACAATTTGTAACACCGCATATTTCTATAGTAGTTCTATTCTTATTGGCGATTTGAATTGACTTATACGGAATATTTGATAGACTAAGAATAGATTGATAAAGAAAGCCGCATTCTGGACAAACCAAGGCGGCTCAACAAAAATCCGGGCGTAGGGGAGTCCTTGCGCCAAAAACACAGAAAGGGAAACTTAACATGAAAACTGGATATAAAAACGTTTGCGAGTCTCACCCCGCAGCAGCCGCCTTGGCAACTGACGGCAAAGCCTTTATGGAATCGCTGCTGGAGCAGATTGAGAAATTACCCGAAAGGCGAGTGACCAGAACGGAATTGGTTCGAGATTTCGGGTTTACCCCCTCAGGACTGAAGGTCGCAGAAGCCGAACGCTGGTTGTCCCCTAGGCCCGATGGCGGAACCCGCAAAGTTTACGATTTGAAGGAGGCGATGAGATTTCTAATTCTCTTCGCGGGATTTGCCAAGGCGCCCCAAACCAGAGTGATACGGAAATTTGCGAGAATTCAAACTGTTGCACGGCAGGTTGTGGAACGATCAATAGCACCAGAACCATTTATTGCAGACGGGACGTGTCTGGGCAATCACTGCCCAGCAGTCTCGCAGCGTGATGCAAACAATTGAAAACAACCATTGAATGAATATGTTGACAAACAGTAATTCGGAGCGGCTGCAAGAACTAAGGCAGCTCTACAAAAACGACGGAACAGCGAAAGCCGTCCTCGACGATTTCGCGGGTCGGCAAAGGAATCAGAACGTCACAAAAGTCGAGAGGCTGGCCACAGCCCTATCCGCCACGGACCATTCTTACCACGACGTCTTAAAAGTATTGAGGCGGTTAGGCAAACTCGGCTACGGCAATTTCGTTCCGGGCCGAAAAGGCCACAAGAGTCGAATGGTTTGGCAAGTCGGAATAGTTAGTCTCGGAATCGCCGCAACCGGCACGCGGGACGACATAGAAACCCTGTTCGATGGCGATGTAGGCGATGACGACGACGCTGACTCCCCCGTCCCCCCCATGCCGCTGCCAATGTCGGCGGGCACGCCACAGGTTTCACCATCTGGCGCCAAACGAGTCGTTTATATGCTTCGTCGAGATTTTGATGCCGAACTCATTGTTCCAAAGGACTTCTCTAGGGTCGATGCCGACCGTCTTATCCAGTTCATCAAAACCTTACCGTTTGATGAAATGCAAGGTGGCTAAACTGCTACGGAGGGATCGTAAAGGGGGTCCGAAGGGGTCGGCCATACAATCATAAGTCCGAAGTGCAGCATGATCGGCCCGCAGGCGTGCTCCAGTTCCATTTCTCCAACACCCCAACTTTTTCGTCTCCCCAGTCTCTAAAGTCTCCCGCTTCCTGGAAATCGGCGGCGCATGTCCGTAAAACAGGTGGTGCGGATGATTGAAGCTTTATCGCGACTTCGATGATCACGAAAGCGAGCGTGCGCTGAAATTATGAAAATACATAAATCTCAGAACTTGGACATGACACCCGACCCGTCAAGGTTAAATCAAAGCATCTAACGCCTTCTAAAGGTGTCTAAAGGTTCAATTTTTTTGCTGGAAAAGGCTCGGTCTCAGGAACCGAGAACTCCCCCGCCGAAACCGTTCGGCGCCACAAATGACTTGGCCTGCTACTTGCTGAACAAAAGCCAGTTAGATGCCTGCAGTTGAAAAAAGCTTGGATTTGATTTTCCGACCGGAACAGGGCATGGACCGTGTCCAATTCTGAGCAGTGACATGTCCCGGTCGCGGACATAATGAGCGACAACTGCGGATAAGATGTTTGAGGTTGTTGAATGAATAGCTTTGGTTTCTTCAGTTTGCTCGCAGGAGGCTTGCAACTCACAATTCCATCGTACGGATTACGCCTGATTCGAAGGTTTGGTACGGCCAGAGTCGGATGGTTCCTGGTGATCGCATTTTTCTCGCTGGCCATAATGCACATTGTTCGGCCCGCCGGTGTTGACGTGGACAGTTTTCCTACCCAGGCACTCTACGCGATGGCTTCAGTTTTGTTGCTGGTCGGTTTGGGCCACCTTGAAACTTTATGGTCGCGAGACAAAGAAACCCGCAATCACCAAAATCAACTTCAGCGTCACTGGATTAAACAGTCCGAAGAGCGGAGCACAGAGCTGGCCAGGACCAACCAGGAATTGGCCGACGAGCTTAGCCGCCTCAAACAGGAAACCCAAGCCCTGGTTGATTCGGAGGCACAATTTAAGAGTCTTTTTGCCGAGCATCCGCAACCAATGTGGATTTTCGATTTGCGTTCCATGCGCTTTCTGGCCGTCAACAAGGAAGCCTTGCGGCAATTTGGTTTTGACCAGCAGGAGTTCATGAATCTCAATGTGCCGGATCTGTTGGCGCCCGATTGCGCCGACGCTTTCCTAAAAGAGGCCGTTCGGCCTTGCACCCGAGCCGAACATCGCGGCACCTGGCGTCAACGTCGCAAAGACCGGAGCATTTTCGAACTCGAAATCCTGGCCATGGACCTCAAGTACGAAAGCTATCCCGCTCGATGGATTATCGGCCGGGATACCATCCAACGCGTTGAAGAGGAAGCCGCGTCCTTGGAAGCAAGAAAACTCGACGCCATGGCTCGCCTCGCCGGCGGCATCGGCCATCATTTTAACAACGCGCTTACCATTGTTGATGGAAAAGCCAACCTGTTGTTAAAGACCTCAATCGATCCAGCCATCGAACAGCCGCTAAAGGAAATTTCGGCGGCGGCAAATCGCTTGGCCGGAATGACTCGTCAACTGCTGGCGGTCGGGCGGCAACACCCAATGACCCGGGAATCCATTGATGTCAAAGCGATGTTCCAATCGCTTTATCCCATGCTCCGGCGGCTGGTGGGGACGAATGTTACATTGCGAAATCTCTGCGGCTCCGCATTGCCGCCGGTGTGGGGAGATGCCCGGCTAATTGAACAGATGCTCGTTCATCTGGTCGTCAACGCGCGCCAGGCCATGGCCGGAAGCGGAACCCTGACGATCAGCGCGGCGAACATCCGAACGCCAGCCCCCGGGGCCGAAAAAAATGAAAATATAAAGTCGGGCGAATATGTCCGCATAGCCATTCGTGACACCGGATGCGGAATGACACCAGAAGTCCAATCGCGTCTCTTCGAGCCGTTTTTTACAACCCATGAATTGGGCAAAGCCACTGGGCTTGGTCTGGCGAGTGTTTTCGGGGCGGCGAAGCAACAGAGTGGCTGGGTGGAGTTCACCAGCGAGGTCGGTGTTGGCACCGAGTTCATCCTGTTCCTGCCCTGTTCGACTCGAGCGATCGAACAAAAGCTTGTTAAGCAAGCCGAACCCGTCGTGGCCAACCGAGGCAAAACAATTCTCCTTGTGGAACCCGACGATCGCGCTCGCGGCGTTGCATGTCATCTTTTGAAGCGCGAAGGCTATCGAGTCGTCGAGGCGGATTGCGCTTCGACAGTAATGCTTTTGTGGGAAGGGCAGGGACCGTCAATTGACCTGGTCGTAACGGACATCAATTTGCCAGGCGAAACTTCCGGCACTGTGTTGGGCCAGCAATTGCTACAGACTAAATCTGGATTGAAAGTGCTTTACAGTTCCGCCAATCAACTCGGCAGCCATGCAGTCGCGGAAGACAGCACTATTGCGCTCTCGAAGCCTTACCAGCCTGATACCTTGCTCAAAGCTGTGGAAACCTGCCTCGGCTAATCGAACAGATCGGATTCCGAGCGTTCCAATATGCGGCCGGACATTGCGCGCGTTACTGTCGGAAAACCGCCAATATATTCATCAGGCGAATAGTTGTTTTCCGGGTATTAAAAAATCGTTTTAGCGGGTACTCGCGTTCCTCTAAATACCGGTGTGCAACCCAGAATCTCTCAGGATCTCGAACCTTAACCTTCAGGTAACGGATTTCGCTTGTGCGAGTTCTAGAAACAGCTTAATGGCCAGCAGGTATTTTTTGAGAAACACTCGATGACCACCAAGCAACTGCAGGCGCTCGCTCGAAAGCACGGCACGCCGATAGTCGTGATCGATCACGACATCATTCGCAAAAATTACGCGCTCTTTAAAAAGCATTTGCCGAAGGTTCAGGCCTATTACGCCGTAAAGGCCAATGCTGAGCCCGCCATCGTCCGCACCCTATTCAAGGCCGGGGCGAGTTTCGATGTCGCTTCGCTGCCGGAATTCATGTTGGTTTATAAAAACATCAGGAAATTGCCGGCCCGCCAGCAGCAGGACTTTATCTGGGACAAAATTATTTACGCGAATCCAACCAAACCGCGCGAAACTCTCGAGGCATTGGACAAATACAAACCGCTCGTCACCTTCGACAACCTTACTGAATTAAAGAAAATCAAACGCTTCGCCCCTCATGCTGGCGTTGTGTTGCGGTTACGAGTGCCGAATACCGGTTCGATGGTCGAACTCTCTTCGAAGTTCGGTTGCGATCCGGGCGAAGCCGTCGATTTAATTTTAGCGGCTTTCGAAATGGAACTGGTGGTGGAAGGGATCAGTTTTCACGTCGGCAGCCAATGCACGAATTTTCAAAACTTTGTTCAGGCGCTCAATATTTCAGCGGCCGTTATGCAGGAATCCTTCAGCCGCGGGCATACCATTCGAATTCTGGATATCGGCGGCGGATTTCCAGCGCCATATAATAAGCACGTGAAACCGTTCAGCGCGCTCGCCGAGACGATCAATGCCGAAATCGATCGGCTCTTTCCGAAGAACATTGAAATTCTTGCCGAGCCTGGCCGGTTCCTGGTGGCCACCGCCGCCACATCGGTCGCCACTGTGATTGGGAAAGCGGTTCGCGACGGCAAACCCTGCTACTACATCGACGATAGCGTCTATCACACCTTCAGCGGGATCATCTTCGATCATTGCCAATACCCTCTGCGCGCCTTCAAGAAGGGCAAGACGGAGGTGTGCGCGGTATTCGGTCAAACTTGTGACGCACTGGACACGATCTCACTCTCCGAAGAGCTTCCTGAACTGGAATTCGAAGACCTGGTTTATTCAGAGAATATCGGCGCATACAGCAATGCCTCCGCAACCTGGTTCAATGGCTTTCCACCCGCGAAAGTCATCCACGTAAACCTCAAGCCGTAAGTCGAATCTAACGGTTGGCCGCGGCGGATCGAAATTGGGAGTTGAATCCAGAGCTTAAACGACCGATGGTTGAGTCAGGACCGACGCAGTTGGAAAGGTTGATTACCACTGGAAAATTTGAAACGACCGATATTTTGATCCGCAACCGATAGTCACACCGCGCTTGCATTCAAGCGTAGGCCGTTCCATCCTGCTGAGGCGGTATCATCCGCACGCCAACGCGCGCGGCGCAAGTTAATGAGCACACCTGAAAACGAGTTAGATCTGGAAAAGTTATTTTTGCCGGCCTGGGCCCAGGAGCCCTCGAATGCGAAACTTTACGCAAAGTACGAGGGTGCCGAGTCCCGGCCTGACCGCAAAGGCGATCGCTTCGGCGGCAGACCGCCTCGTCGCGATGGACCCCGGCGGGAAGGTCCGCGCCGCGAAGGCGGCCCCCCCGGACAACGCCGCGATGGCCCTCGTCCGCCAGGCGCAGACAACCGTGGTCCGGGTGGAGATCGCAGAGGTGGTCCGGGAGCCGGCGACCGCGGCCAATTTCGGCCAGGTGGCCGTCCAGGACGCCGCCCCGATCAGGATTTTCGCCGTGAGCCGCCCCCGCCATTGCCGGAAATCTCAATTTCTTTAATTCCCGATGACAAAGGTGTCGAGTCGCTCGCGCGGCAAATCAAGATGACCGGCCGCGCCTATCCGCTGTTCGAGATTGCGTTGATGATTCTGCAAAAGCCAGAACGGCACCAGGTCGTCTTTAGCGTGAAGAAGAATCCGGAAGGGCAGCCGATCCAGCCTCTTTTTGTTTGCGCACTGGATGACTCACTTTGGTTGTCCGAAGAAGAGGCTATCTCGCATGTCCTCAAGAAACACTTCGCCACGNGCGACCGAGCCACCCAAAGGCAAATATACGTTTGTTGCCCAATGCGGCATGAGCGTCACCATTCTCGGCCCGCCGAACTATCACGATTATCAAAACCAATTGCGCAAATTGCACGCCGAGCGTTACTCGCGGATGCCCTTCGAAACCTACAAAGCCCGCGTGAAAATTGTCCGCGACGAAGAAGTCGTGAAAAAGTGGGTGGACGACCAAAGTTGGAAAACCGAGTACATTTGTCTGAACCTGCCCGAGCCGCTGAAGCTCGAGAACATGGAAGCGGTGGAAAAGCATTTTCGTGAGGTTCACAAGGACAACATTATTAAGAAGGTCGAATCTCATCGAATGACCGGAATGGCCGCCCGCTCGCTTCGTAGCCCGGAACTTGCCCGCAGCGTGCGCAGTATTTGGGAAGATCAACGACGATTTCCGCTACAGATCGCAACCGTTCTGAGCCAGCAATTTGCTTCGCATGGCCTCCAGTTCTTCAAGGTAAACAAAACCGTCACGCACGTGTCTGTCGCGAGGCCGCATTATCTGGATTTGGAAGCCACTCCGCTCTCAACTGGCATCAAGCAAATCGTCGAATTCATAACCGCGCATCCGAAATGTTCCCGGCGACAACTCGTGCAGGCTTTGGCCCCGGACAAACCCGCGCCCGCCATCCCTTCCGGGTCGGCAGCCGCCGCCCCCACTCCCGAGTCGGCGACTGGGCAGCCGGCTACCCCGGCACCCGCGCAAGTTTTAGCAGCAAGCCTGGAACCCACGCCAGAGCAGACGGCGTTAATTTCCGATTTGCACTGGCTTATTCACCAGGGGCACGTCATCGAATTCGCAAACGGAACGTTGGATACCGCGAAAAAGCCGCTCCCCAAACCCGTCAGGCAACCCAGGCCTGCGGCTAAACCTGAAACGCCGGCTGCTCCGGAAACATCTGCTACTAATGCTGAGCCCGCCCCTGCAGCGGAGGTATCGCCAACAACCGGCGAACCGACCGCCGCTGCTGTCGAGACTCCTGCTGAGATCTCAGAGCAACCGTTAAGCGAAGCTTCGCTATCTTCTGAAGCCTCCCGGATTGCCCTCGAAACTCCGCCTGCCGAATCAGCAGAGGAACACTCTCCCGAGGCTCCCATCGAAGCCCAACACCCGGTCGGAACCGAAAGTTCCGAAGCGCCACCCACACCGGTGGAATCACAGTCCTGACAGTCTGATCCCTTATGCCCTTTTCTAAACTTGGCCTTTCCAATCCTATGGTGGAAGGGGTCAAAGCCATGGGTTATGTCGAGCCTACACCCATCCAACTACGAGCAATCCCGCTGATTTTAGAGGGCCGCGATGTCATCGGCAGCGCCCAGACGGGCACCGGGAAAACTGCCGCCTTCGCTTTGCCAATCCTCTCGAAACTCGTCGATCACAAACCGGCCCCTCGAATGTTGGTTCTTGAACCCACCCGCGAGCTTGCCGCGCAGGTTGAAACGGCCCTTCGTGATTTTAGCCGGTTTACCAATTTGCGAGTCGCCGTCATTTTCGGTGGCGTTGGTTACGAGCGCCAGCGGCAGGCGCTGCGCTCCGGCGTGGACATTTTAGTCGCCACTCCTGGCCGGTTGCTGGATCATCTGCAGCAGGGGACTTGCAAGCTCGACCAGATAGAATATCTCGTTCTGGACGAAGATGCTCGACATGGGTTTTCTCCCGGATGTTCGGCGCATTCTCAACCGATGCCCGCGAAATCGGCACACGTCGCTGTTTTCCGCAACCATCCCGCCCGAAATCGAGACGCTAATCAAATGGGCGATGCGCAATCCGCAGACCATCGAAATCGGCGCGCGCCGAACCCCCGCGGAGAACGTCAAACATGTCATCTATCCCGTTTCCGACGTGCAGAAAACCGATCTGTTGCTGGAACTGCTAAAACGGGTTAACTACGACTCCGTAATCGTTTTTTGTCGTACCAAGCACGGCGCGGATCGCGTTGCCGGCCTGCTCAAAAGAAATAGCCATGCGGTGGCCGTATTGCATTCCAACCGGACCCAGCGGGAGCGCGAACAAGCGCTCAAAGGCTTCCGGGAGGGGCGTTTCGAAGTGCTTGTCGCTACGGATATTGCGGCGCGCGGGCTGGATATAGCCGACGTAAGTCACGTCATTAACTATGACGTGCCCCAACATCCCGAGGACTATATCCATCGCATTGGCCGGACCGGGCGCGCAGAGGCGACCGGCGACGCATTTACCTTGATGACGGCTGAGGATTCGCGCCACGTCCAGGCCATCGAACGGTTCATCAGTCAGAAGGTGGTTCGGGTGAAACTCGAGAACTTTGACTATCGCTACACGGCGCTTTTCGAAGAAGGCAAACCCGGCCATACTCAAGGAAGCGGCAGGGTGACGGGAGCGCGAGTTCGAGGCGGCTATTTTTATGGCCCGGCGAAGAAACGCAGGTAGGGTTCGATAGCGGGAGCGAGTCCGCGTCGAAGGTGATCGAAATTTAGCCGGCGCGTTGATTCCAAAAATTTTCGCGATTTTTTCAAAATTTATTTTGCAATTTCGCCGGACACTGTTAGAAAAGGCACAGCAGTTTTAGTTTGTTCGCGTCGGTTGATTTTTGAACAAGTTCCGCTTGGGCGCTTCTATTCCTCACGGCCAAGTTCGCGGAGTCGTGGTTTTATCGTGTCGGAATGAACGCACCGTTGTTTTTAGCAGCAGCAAGCAGCAGCACAGGGGATTTCCTTTTTGTGCTGAGGGAGGCCACGCCTATTGCCAAGATCATTCTGATCTGCCTGGCGCTTTTTTCCATCATCGCATGGTCCGTCATGATCGGCAAAGCGACACAAATGCGTCGCGCCCGCCGGTTGAACCAGTTTTTCAACGCCGAATTTCACACGCAAAAAGGAGTGCTCGATGTTTTCGATCGCAAAGTGCAAGTCGAAGGCTGTCCCATGTTCAAAGTGTACCAGGCTGGCAGCGTCGAATTGGATACGCGCCTCAAGAACCTTGATGGCCCTGGCCGGAAGCGGTTCATTTCACTGAAAGGAATGGAGCACGTTAAACGCTCGCTCGAAAATACAGTCGCCCAGGAATCGCTTAAGCTGGAATCTGGATTGATTTTGCTGGCCATTGCGGTCAGCGGCGCCCCGTTTCTAGGTCTGCTCGGCACGGTTTGGGGCGTTATGGACACTTTTGGGCATATCGCGCAGGCCGGCAGCGCCAGCATGGCGGCGATGGCGCCTGGTGTTTCCGCGGCCCTCGTCACCACTGTTGCCGGATTGCTCGTCGCCATCCCTTCGATGTTCGGTTACAACTGGCTGGTGCACAACCTGAGGGTGTTGACCGTTGAGTTGGATAATTTCGCGCAGGAATTGGTGTCAAAAATGGAAACGGAGTATCTCGAAGATTAACCAATGCGCCGATTCTCACAACGCAGTTCGCTGGTCACGCTGAATGAGATTAATATCACCCCGCTGCTCGACCTGGCGTTCGTGTTGCTGATTATCTTCGTAATCACTACGCCGCTCCTCGAGCAGGGTTACGCGCTCAACCTCGCCAAAGGCGGCCAACCGGATGTCAAAATCACGAAAGCGGATATCCGAACCGTGGATATTACTTCAAAAGGCGAGTTCATCCTTGGCAAAACCAAGCTGACGTTGGATACAATCGAGAAGGAATTGATTCGCGACCACGCGGCCAATCCGAATCTGGTGGTCTATATTCGCGCCGATGAAATGGGGCGCAACAAAGAACTTTACGCATTAATTGAGCGTTGTCAGCGGAACGGAATTACGCGTTATTCCTTACGCACGGAACCGAATACTCAGAAATGAACAACCGGCTGCAAAAAAAATGCTTCATCGCTTCGGCGGGCATTCATTTGCTTTTGCTGGTTGTTGTGCTGATCGGTCCCGCGTTCCTGCCATCCAGGGAAAAATCACCCGATGTGGCAATTCTGAATTTTATACCTTCAAAACTGATTGATGCTCCATTCAGCAATCCTGGCGGTGCGCCTGCGCCGAAACAACCGCCCGCGGCGCGGCCACCGGAACCAGTGACCCAGCCCATTAAGCCGCCGCCAGAATTAAAACAGCACGAAGTGGCCCCGGTCAAAGAAGCGGAAATGGAAAAAAGCGAACCTGAATCATTGGAACTCAGCAATCCCAACAAGCACAAGGTGGTCATTAGTACCACGCCTGTGGTGCGGAAAAAATCTGCGACAAAGTCGAAGCCCGACACATCCGAAGCCGATAATCAGACGAAACAACTTGCCGACGTCCGCCACCGCGCGGCGACCATGATCGATAAAGCCGCCAGATCGTTGCGCGAGGGCACCGCGCCCAGCACGACTATTGAATTGAACGAAGGTAGCGGCAGCGGCGAAGCTTACGCTAACTATGATCAGGCGGTGACCAGCGCTTATTATAACGCGTGGCTTGTCACCGATGACGTCACCTCAAACGTTGCGATTACCAAGGTGAAAGTCACAATTGCCAGTGATGGTCGTGTCACGGCAGCCTTTATCGTACGCGAGTCAGGCGACTCCGCGGTCGATCGTTCAGTCGAGCGGACTTTGAATCGCGTTACCAAAATCGGCCCGTTTCCTGAAGGCTCGAAGGACAAGCAACGAACCTACATCATTAATTTCAACCTTAGCACCAAACGTTTACTCGCTGGATAATGACCGCACATCACATTACAAAATCCTGTCTTATTGCGCTGCTCGCGTCGGGTCTCAACTTACACGGCCAGGGAAACAGGGAACTCAATATTCCAAAGTACGTGGAGTTTCCTGGCACCGTTAAACCGGTTCCAGTTTCGATTAGCGGTTTTTCCGGCGAGGTAGCCCAGGTCATCCAATTCGATCTCTACGTGCAGGGCTTTAGTTTCGTTGGTCCCGATGCTGCGCAGTTTCTGATCAGTGGCAGCAACAATGGCAACGTTCAGGGGCGCGTCACTGATCCACACAACAAGGCGAATACCATGGCTCCCAAAGCATATTCGGGCGCATCGATACGCCGCCAGGCTCATGCTTTTGCCGATGACGCCGTCCTGGCTATGACCGGCAAAAAAGGGATCGCGCAAACCAAGATCGCTTTCAAAGTGGATGTCGGTGCGACCAGCGAAATCTACATCGCTGATTTTGATGGATTCGAAGCGCAAGCGGTCACCGCCGATCATACTATCGTGGCTGCGCCGTGCTGGGCGCCGGGTCGCTTGGCCCTTTATTATACAACTTACAAAAAGGGAAATCCGGACATTTATTATCATGATCTCTCGAACGGCCAGCGGCGTTCGGTAGCCAGTTATTCCGGTTTGAACACCAGCGCTGCCGCTTCTCCAGATGGCCGAAGAGTCGCCATGATCCTCAGCAAAGGCGGCAGCCCGGATGTTTATGTTTGTGATGCCGACGGAGGCAATTTGAAGCGGCTAACCTCGACACGGGAAGACGAATCGTCTCCGTGCTGGTCCCCCGATGGAAAATGGATTTGTTTCGCCACCAAGCTCAAGGAGCGGCGGTCGTTATGCAAAATCTCCGCGGCAGGCGGGGAAATTCTGCGCATCCCGACATCGACAGTGCTCAATCCAACCGAG
>WNFL01123045.1_pt1 | contig 12472 bp, 13 predicted proteins | sample 5400361 | NCBI WGS metagenome assembly WNFL01 (sample SAMN13153351, study PRJNA577476) | soil metagenome | isolation source: 40 cm soil on Douglas fir-dominated hillslope | place: USA:California | collected 2013-09-17
CGATGCGCCGTGCGCGACTAGGACAAGGTCGTTGATTCGAGTTTCCGACTCGGGACTCGCAAGGCTATCGATGACCGCTTGAATGACTTTCGATAGCGTACCCTTGGAAATTAATTGACTTTCTCCAAACTAGTAAGATGTTAGAAACGCCTCGATAGACCTCGCTCTGTACTAACCGCGTAGTCTAGTGGGAAGTTTGGGAACCGCTTGTTCACCATCTTATCCACATAGTCCGAAATGACGAAGTGGCCCTTCCTACGACGGGTAAGATTACTTCCATCATAATCTGTAAACTGCGTTCACCGGTAGTTTTCTCGCGGGCTTGGTGGCCAAATGCCGGAACCTTGGACGTGGGCAGACCTCAGCGCAGCGTAACCCCATTCCAAGCACGTATTGGGGTTCTTCTCACTCCACTCAAAATCCACCGCTAAGAAATTCTTGTCCTTGGCATCCCAAATCTGTTGGATCGCAGCCGGTTCGCCAGCTCGGATTCGGACCTTCTGGGCAGCGAGAAACGCCGCAGGTAGGGTTGCGTGCAGTTTCTTGTAGAACGGTAGTTCTGAAATGTGACGCACGTGCCTTTGTTGATTCTCGAATGGCTGGACCTTGATCTATTAGGAGGCCGAGGTTAGCCACGCGTTGGCAAGATGATATGCAGGTGCCGTACAATGTTGCCAACTAGTGGAAGCGTTTCTCCGAATCTGCGAGACACAATCAGTATTTGCCACAACCGCCCGCTGCCATGGGTCCCCTCACCTGGTCCGCACCATCTTGATAAAGGCGCTAATCGAACTCTTTTTGGTCACAATGTGTGCCCTGCCGCTATATACGTCGGTTACGACAATGACTGGCCAGCCGAATCCGAGAAAACTCTCAAAGGTCTGAAAGAGGTCGCCCCAGGTCTTATCGTACCAAGCGATATTGTGGATCTGGAAGTGTCCGAGATAGGCGGAATATACCTATACGCGGATGTAAACCACACATGCTTCGAATCTAGTCGACCCTTACCGAGTGAAGATCACATTCCCAACCGGCTTGTGGATCAACGAGATTGAAGTCAGACATTGTAGGGTATTATAATGTTGTTGTAGTTGTGAAGTGTGTGAAGGTATCGCGCTGTCCAAGGACCTGAGAGCCCCGCCCTAGTCGGAGTTGTAATAATGATGTGGGTAGAAGTAGGAGCAGCCCAGAATACGATTCGAATATCTACACGAGGTGGATTGTGAACGCAGGCCTGCTCCGAGAGCCGAGAGGGTAAGCGAGGGTGGTTTGGTTCAAGGCGCGGGCCGCCTTGGTATTTGTTATTTGGCCGAGCTTCTTTGAACCCGCCGCTCGCTGCAAAGCAAATGGGAAGCCTCGTCAAGCACGTTATGACCGTCATGGAACGGATTGCGCCTCTTCGTCTTGCTGAGAAATGGGACAAAGTAAGTCTAATGAGCAGCCACCGAACTGCGAATTGCGACCGGAACTGAAAGCCCATCGCTCCCTCGCTCGCTCAGGTTGGGCTAGTTGTGGGTTAGCATTCCCTAAAATTAGCTTATCATAGACTATTCATCCCAATATTCTGACCCCGAACCGACAGAGTCACCGTTGCGTATTTCTAACAAACGTCAAGTTCTGTTAACCGTCGAGTGAGGAAACCAACCACGACCATATACCATCCACTTTATGACCACCTTCTCTCAGCCTCACAACAGAGGTTTGTGAGGAGGCTCTCGCCTCCAACACGGGAGTGATCGTCGTCTACCACCCCCCGATCTTCTCTCCCACTACTTCAATGACCCTCTCAATTCCACTCCAGGCTTCGCTTCTCAAATGTGTGGCGTCTGGAGTATCCGTATTCTGTCCTCATACCAGCCTGGACAGCATCAACGGAGGAATAAACGACTGGCTTGCCCTAGCATTCCGTAGGACAGGTGTCAGTCGTTTGCAACCGTTAGAACAGAAGATAGGCGAAGAGGCAGGCGTCGGAGTAGGTCGAATGGTCACTCTGGAACAACCGACTCCTCTCGCCACCCTCATTCCTGATATCAAGAACCACCTAGGCGTTCGCCATGGTATGCTCAACAGTGCTCACATGTGAGCGCTCTCTTATGGACCCTCCGTTAGTTCAAGTGGCAGATGCCGCGAAAGACGTTCAGACGATCGCTATTTGTGCAGGTTCTGGAGGGTCCGCTTTTGGTAGCGCCAAAGCAGATTTGTACTGGACTGGAGAAATGTCCCATGTAAGTTCATCATACGAGAGGTACACCCGTTGAGCGCCGCTTATTCGAGATATAGCACGAAATTCTGGCGGCCGTGGCGCGGGGCACTAACGTTGTTCTATGTATGTCTTGATCCGCGGCTAGTATTAGGCTATTGATATTGGTTTATGTAGGCGGTCATAGCAATACCGAGCGCGGTTACCTCCCTCTTCTCCAGCGAAAACTCACAGCAGGTTTAGAGGAGGAAGGCGTCCAGGACGTGGAAGTTGTAGTCAGCTCGAAGGATAAGGATCCTCTAACGATATTATAGTCAGATCGGAAACTATGCTGACAATCTTGAGCTGCTTGAGTGACTGACAAGCTCAGGTAGACCAGAAATCATTTCCTTGGTGTGAATGTAAACCGTGAGACGCATTGATTAACCAAACTGTAATCACAAACACAGCCAAATTGTCGCTGTGAAGCGAACGCCTGAAAAAGCAACTTTTTGTGGGAGATATCCCTGAGCGGGTGTCAACTTGCGCTAGAGAATGTCGTTATCTCCACTTGATCCATACTCCAGACGGACACACACACCTCCAAGTACAAACTCCGACCCTTTCCTCGACTTTGGCAGGAAAGTTGGACAATATTACTGCTACGGGGCGCGGAGGCACGCCCATAGTGAAATGGATACTGAAACCCACAGCATGCGCTCCTATAGGTTCCATTGTCCACCCCATTTGCTTCCCTGCCATATTAAATTCCGGGTCCTTGTATAAATCTCCCCTGCATGCTGGGATGGTGCAAAATGTGCACGTGAGAAGAGTGGCCTTGACCGCATCATCCTTGCAAAGGATCGTCATGCCACTGACAAGGCGTCCACGAAGTGGCGAAATGCAGCATGACGTGCCGTACCAATCACCGTTGATAGTGATCGTTGGTGGGATTGAGATAGAAAAGGCATTGAGGGAGACATGATTGAGGTTCGAAATGGATACTTGAGAGGCTACGGCAAGGTCCAGAGCTGCAGACTCCTCGCGTTGTCTACATGAAGCGGCGGAGTGAGACTGACGCAATCATCGACTTGGACACTCCTCACTGATATTCCTCCTCAGTCTTTGGAGGAGGGTGTGGCATTAGTAGCTAGAAACCGTGGCGGGTCAGGCCACCCACCAATCGCATCGTTGTCTAGCTGCACGCCTTGCTCAACAACCAGAACTGCAAAGATGATTATGCTATCTGCTTCTAGTTATAGATCGTACTCACCAGTATCGATTTGGGACGACAGAGGAGGGTGGTGAGTCAGTACGTCGACCACTCGGAGACGGTGGATTCCAAGATCCCAAAATCTCGCATTCGCCTTGCACGACACCTCTGGCGCCACGAGTACGTCTGCTTATAGTAGTACAGTCTCACAGTTGTGTTGCCACACCTGGATCCACTCCTGACATCGCTTGGGCCGAGCGGGATGCTCCTTCCGTCCCGGGTTTCTTCGGAGAATATGTGATACCCCCAAAATTATTTCCGAAGGGCCAAAAACACAATTTGTGTATCACAAATGTCGTTTATATAAGCTATTCTGTTGGATATCTCGAAATTTTCGGTGTTCCTTCGTTCTTCCTCCATGCCCGTGTACCCAAATTGTCATGGTCGTATGATCAGGGCTATGCTCGCATTTCGTCGTGCCGGGTGGCTATGTTTACTTATTCATGTCCGATTTTCGCGAGGCGGGGTGGCACAACCTCCGTATGCTTAATCTGATCGTTGTTACCTTGCACGCTGCTATGCCACAGACTACTGTTATTACTCTATTTCTTAGACGCTGGTGTACATGTCGGGATCTGCCGCATTGGTCTGCGAAGGACAACTATCGCCCACGCATCTGGGTAATATATGTGCAGCAGTCTTAATAAACGCCCCCACGTACCAGTATTGTCACTTCAATCGTCGTTTCGTCCAACAAATAGGTGCATGAACCTCATGTCACACGGCAAATCTTTCTTTTCCAGATCCTGTCTTACCTCAATCGGATCACTGGGTTCCCAATAAATCGGATATGATCCATTTCTTACCAATTGTAAACTCGCCTGTAGTAAAGACTGCATGGGCACGCCAGTATAGATCGACAAGAACTGCAAAATAATCGAGCAAGCAAAGGGACATAAGCGCAAGAGAATAAGTGGCCGACTCTCCTTCACCACCGAATCTTTGCTTGTGCAGGTCTTGAATCACACACCAGCATTCACTCGATTCCAGAGACCATATTCCCACCTCTGTCCTGGTGTTCGACTTCAACTGACCGAAGGTGCATAGGTACGAATACAGGAGAACTGCGGGGCCGTTCCGGATCAAGTGGCTGAAGCGTACCTCTGGCTTCTGGGTGGCAAATTCGAGCACACCCTTGGTCTTCTCTGGCGAAACCTGCCTCCGCATGATCTGACCTGGAATGACAAGACAAATTCCATAAGATATAAGCGCAATTGTCAACTTCGACACAGGGTAACGGAGGTTGATATTGTAAGTTAGTCTGAAGTGTTTGGTAACAGGCCGTGTACCGCCCTCACGAAGCGTGAAGCGGAAGTCCCTCGCGCCTCACACGAGGAGCGATAGCTGATGATTGGCACGTGACGACGCGGACACCAAAGATGAACCGGTTGAGGCGGTAGCATGCTGTATCGCACCAATCGATGTTGATAGTAGTCGTTGGTGGGATTGAGATAGGAAAAGGACCGAGGGTGATACGCTTGAGGTTCGAAATAGATACTTGGGGGATTACGGAAAGGTCCAGAGCATTGACTTGCACACTCCTCACTGATATTCCTCCTCAATCTTTGGAAAAGGGTGTGGTATTAGTGGTTACAATCTGTCACGGGTCAGTCCACGCACTGATCACACCTCGCGTTTATGGCAAAGGCTTTGCTCAACCGCCTAGATAAAAAGTGGGGCCCGACTATGAGTACGATGTGGAGTCCTTTTATGCACCGCGAATGTGGTGGAATAACAGCCCACTCTCCCGTCCGCGAGCGGCCTGTACTTGAGGCACTTGCCCTTTGTAGTTCAAAAGACTTTTGAGAAATGGAGAGTCAACACCCGGAGATTGTCGAAATACAGGTGGTCTGGTGGAAGCATCTTATGTAGCAGGAACAGGGCGAGCTGACGAGTGCCAAAAGTGCTATAAGACAATATAAGTATCAAGGTCGTGGTATATGTGTGATTTCATTTGGTGTCAGAATACAGCATGCTATCGACCCAAATACATGAGATTGGTCCGGAGAACAAGAAAGTGTCTTTTCGCACCAATCGTATATCATGGCTTCCTTAGCTATATACCTTTACGCTCCAACACCCTTTCCAGCGGGCTGGTTGATGCGCGTGTCCGCTCGGTCCTTCTTTCGAATGTCCTCAGTCTGTGGTTGGGGGTGATCCCCAGCATTGGCATGGGAGGTCTGATTACGCTTTCTCTCTCCTTCCTGGTATTCGTGGGCAGGCTCGATTCGGCGGTGGGTAGCCGCCGCATGAGCAGCATCGATGGGGCGTGGGTAATCGGATTTACTGTCCTCAGTTACGCCTTCTTCATTCTCAGGTGACCTACAGGGTGCCTCAAATGAGTTTTGGGAGTTCACAAATGGCGGGAAGAGCCAAATTGGACGGACGTCTCGGTTGTCGTTGCGGTTTCGGCATGTTTCGGGCGCGGCTGGTTCGAAATTGAGACTCGTCGCCCACCCACTCTTACTGAGATGAACGCGTATGGATGCAGGTCAGTGTGGTGTATCGGAGGGCGGTCGTGTCCTCGAGTGGGTCCCACCTGCTGGAGAATGCGAGGCTGCCAAAGCCGTAGCTACAGTCGATTCCGATGTGCTTGACATCTCCGCTGGCTATCTAAGTCGTCTGAAAAGTATTCTGGGGATTTTTTCCCAACCGTTGTCGTGGATGGGTTCAACCAAAGGGCCCGACCTTTGTGTCCAGCCTCACCCCAGACCAGACATTCCCCTTTCTAGACCAGTTTTGATGCCCCCTTTCTCTTCCTATTGCAGTCAGGATAACCCCTATAACTTGTAAAAGACGGCTTGCTACGTGCTGATGGTATATGTTAAGCATTCTCAACTCTCCGGTGCACGAGTCGGTCTGTAGGACTGCATCGTGGCGCGTGGGTGCAGCTAGGTCCAGTCAGCCGACCTGCCCGGAGACGGGACGCATCTCGAGGTCCTGGCTAACAAGACCTCTCACCTGGAATCTGTTTAACTTACAGTAGGAAAACGCCAAGGACTTCAAACTTACGAATATCCAAATAGATAAGAACACAGACGAGTGTTCTGACTACGCACTACATGGAGGAGGGTTGTATCTAATTCAGGGCCATCAGCTAGAGTGGACAGACGTGCCTCTGGAACTGGTTCACAAGAGGACCACAAGAAGCACCAACGACTCGATTAAATGCGTCTCGAACTCACTTGGTTTGGGCTTCAAGCTTTTGATCAAGTCAAATGTCCCGTGCAGACAAATCCGTTATTTATAGTCCTATTACAGGCTTTTGGGCGGGGAAAAGGGCGCTCCACGCAATAAAATGGACTCCCGCGCATCTATATGGAGCTGAGGAGCGAAGGGCACCACTCCTCTGAGCTCAGCATGTCTCACCACATGGAAAGATTCACCAATAGACTATGTGCGACAGACCTCATTGCGGGAAGTTATTGCTGTGAAAACGTACTGGGTATGATTTGGTCTGACATCGTATGTAGGGGCCGACTTTGAGTTGGCCGGGACGACAAGATTTTACCGCTCCATACTCTGTTGATGAGCAGAAATTTTCGAACGAGCACAAGAGGTTCTTCAGGTTCCAGAGCCTGTTCCTGGTTGCGAATCCTGATCGCCCGACAGACTATGCACTTTCCGGAGGTGATGAGTCCTGAGCGCATCGGGAGCTGACTAAGCTTCCCCATGCGAATAGTAGTGATTTGGACAACACCTGCAAATACGAAGGTTAAGATGGAGACGTCTCTTGCCCTGGTGCCTATGTCGCGAGGAAGAGTACGGAAAGCGAGGCTTTACACTGATGCATGAGGCATGTGGAATATATCTTTGCAGCGACACGAATCAAGTAATGCCGGACGGCTAATTGACGGAAGGTTTTCATCAGAAAACGCTTGAGAACAGTAGACCAAGACGCATATTCACGGCTCCAGGCAACAAGACAATGACAGGGTTGGGCATCGTCTGACATTAATTTCCTCTCAGGCCAGATGTTTCGCTCTAGAGGCACAGCAGATTCCATGGCTAGAAATCTATACAAATATCTTTATAAAATCGTCCTTATACGCCCCTGTGGTATCTTGGGATACCAGTCACAAGACAAGGTCTAGTTATGTGGCAAGCCTCACTACCCAATGTCAAACAGGTAATGCAACATCCGAGTCTGGATATCTCATCAAAATGGGCACCCGTTGTGACCAGCAAGATCAAGCTGGTAAGCAGCGATCAAGCCGGATATTCATGCAAAGGTGGGTGTGTGAGAGACAGAGACTGAAAGTGAGGGTGACGACATTTGGCAGCTTGTGTACGGCGGACCTCAACCCCTTCTCTCCTTCCTTCACAACCTACAATCGTGTTCTGTCGTGTTCTGATACTCTTTCGGGCAGCCTAGCGTTGAGTTTTCTCATCCTTGCAAGAAATATCCCATATGGCCGCTGCTTTCTCCGCCACGTCGAGTACGACCCAGGCTCGGCACTGTGAGGCCTGCGAGAAGACAGCGCCGGAGATCAAGCTCTTCTGGTGTGCTCGTTGCAAGCAAGTGTCATATTGCGTGCGTCTTCTGTAGCCCATCAGCCTGACTCGACGACTGACTCCGGGTCACCGCCTCTTTCTCAGAGCAAAGAATGCCAAACATCAAATTGGAAGAGCCATAAGGCATTTTGTAACAACCAAGTTGGAGTAAATAACACTCTTCAACACCTTGCTAATGCTACTCCTGGCACGGTTGAACGGGAGACTTACGAGGTCGAGGCGAGACTAAAGAGATGGGTTGAGGTACGCTGCTGATTCTGTCGCCAAATGCGCCCGCCTCCAGAGATTGACTGGCCCGACTCCTTTCAATTCAGCTCTATCGTGGAAAGGTCGGAACTGCTGCAATTCACGCCCTCACCTTGCAATCGACACCGGAAAAGGTCCTGACTCACCTCCTTGTTGTCACACTCTCGCCCAACCCCGCCTTCTGGGCCTCGAATACCGCACGTGCTATCTCACGTTGTTTCCACCTGACCGGACTCGGTGTCACCACCCTCGAGGCGGTACGAAAGCAAGTTGCTCAAGCAGACGAAAAGGTTGCGGAGGAACAAATCAACGGCAGTTTTGATACAGTGCTGAAGCAGAGTCAGGCGCTACGGGAGAAAGGAGGAGCTGGAAGTGTCATCACGCTCATCCAGGTCCAGGGCACGAGGGTACTCCATATCACACCATTCAGCTTTGAAGAATTGGTCGACGAGAAAACCTTGCCGTATGACGACCAGTGGGACAAGAGATTAGTGCGCGCAGTTGAGAACGGTATTGTGAACGTTGAAGCCACGGACTGGCCGGCCCTACAACACCGCCACCATGACCACCACGATCCCAACCACCAGCATGACCACGACCATAAAGAGACGAAGGCCAAATGATATAGAATACTACATGATGATACTACAAAAGGTCTCACGGACCAGTGCTGTGATCGGATACACCGGGATGTATTATTTATCTAGTGTTGAGCGGACGACAAAGCATTCTTCTACCGACCAGCCGGTTCGTAAACGGCTTATGCCAAGTGCGCGATAAAAATCAAGCATTCTCCTCGGGCTTTGGTGAAGACTGTGATCCCTCGAGCATGGTAACGATTTGTGCCTCATGCCAGGCTCCAATATTGTTTTCACCCACCAATAGCACGTTCCTTAGCCGCCTCGGGAACGCCTTCTTCTCACCCTGTTCCTTCGTCCTAGACGCCACGAATCTCAGCAATGCGTCCGCATCCGCCAGAGTCGCATTCTTCACAATCAAGCTAGTAAGGTTGGGCAACAAGCACACTCCTTCTCCACTTTCCGGGGCCGCCGATGATCGTGCCATCTCGTCAAAGATTGAACTTTGAACGGCCACCGAGTCGAGCTCTAGCTCGCCGATGTTTGCCGCCGCATGAAACAGAGGCAACAGGTTGAGTTCGCTCTCTTGCGATTGGGGTGGACTGAGGCCAAGGTGGAGGTATTGTAGTCGTGGGGCGACATCACGAATGAAGGAAGCAAGGACGTCCACATCGCCCGTCCCGTAGAGTTGGAGCTTGACCAGTGCTGGGAGCGCAAGTCCCGCTTTCAAACTGGGGCCCGCTCGTGTAATCCACTCGCATGTCGTCTGTAGCTCTTCCAATTTCGGAAGAGTGATGTGATTCATGATCGGTTGCAGCGAGGATTTGTACTCGAATTCGATGGGCATATGTTTAAGCTCGGGACAGTGGGCGATTACATGGAAGAGCTGATGAGGAGAGATGTTCCAGTCGGGGTTGTAGACATCGAAGATCGTTAGGTTGGGGAGGGAAAGGTCCTTGTCCCACCAGGCGTTGCGAAGGGAGAGGGTGATGAGCTTTTTGGATTTTGCAAAGGCGCGGGTGGGAAATAGGGCTACGTTTGGTGCTACGTGGTCGCTCACGTGTATATGTAGGTGAAGAAGTTCGGGAAGCTCGCTACAATGGGAGTGTCAGATGCTGATCACGAAGAAGATAGCTGTCCCACTCACTAGGTAGTTGGAGGACCCAGAACTTGGTCGAAAGCCATACACCCCGTGAATAGAAAGTGCAGCCTTTCCAGACGTGGGCCAAAACCGGCCAAAACTTTGCGAATGAGCGGACCGCTCTTGGTCCCGTCAGTATCGAAAGCATCGCCGATGCCGCGAATGGCAACCGAGACTTTTCTGTCTTGCGAATATACGATCCAGTGCTTGAGACGGGCGTTGAGAGGGTTCACAGCTTGATTCAGCTGGTACTGAGGGGCAAAATGTGAGGCAGTGAGGTTGAAGAACCGCCAGAGACAGGGCTGAGAGAGGACGATTTCCCTCCATCTTGAGCAGACCGCACTAAGCGTTAAAGGTGCATCACAGAGTCCCCAGTTCCCATCGAGATCTGCATCAAGTCTACGGGCGGCTTCATCCTCCTCGACGCGGTACTGGAATATCTCGACGAGCAATTCAGTGGGCAATCTCCTAATAGGGTGAAGTATGCCAAGCTTTGTATTCATCAACCTTTGAAGTGGCTCGCGGAGAGTTTCGAGTGTCGCGACCGATTCATGCGCGGCCGCCAACGCAGACATGGCGGCTTCCAGTTCTCTCTTTGCGGTTTCGAGACGATTTTCAGCATCAGCTTGGGTGGCCTTGGCGCGTTTGATTGAGTCTTCGAGAGTTTGGAGGACATTAGCCTCGGATTGGACGAGAGATCGTAGGGCGAGAATTTCATCGCCATGAGGGACACGGTTTTTCGAAGAGTTTGGGTTTTGAGGAGCCGCGATCATGGCGCTGGTCGAGCTAGAGTGAAGATGACGAGGTTCAAGCTGGTGGCTGGTGTTGGATTGTTTGGTTTGGGCGGGGCCGGTTCGGCGGTTGGCGGTTGGGTTCGAATGAATGAATGATAATGATATTGGAATGGCCGGATGAGGGCGATATTAAGAGTTTAAATGAGTAAGTATTTATTGATTGATTATATGGAAAGCCAAACTGCGGGTCGAACCACGAGCCGTGTCACGAGCCAGGAGCCTCGCGGTAATGGGCCGGCATGGTTCGAGCGGCAGAGCGGCGAGCGGAAGAGGAGTAACCCCTGAATGAGAAATAAGGCTGGGTCATCTCGCTCGAGTTGGTAGCCTGATATTATTCGCCTGAAATAGCACTACTATGGCCACTCTGAGACCACTCTGGACACTCTGGACACTCTGGACACTCTGGACACTCTGGACACTCTAACCTCGTACAGTTTTAACGCCGGCACCATGAGGTTTCAGGGTCGCAAGATGAGCTTCCTTTGTTATCCCTGCGCCCGTTTCGACTGAAGACTGCACGGTTCATTTACATCTCCAGCTCGAAAGAGTCGAGAGGTCGAGAGGGTTGAAAGGGTCGAAAGGGTCGAAAGGGTCGAAAGGGTTGAAAGGGTCGAGATGGTAGTTCTGGCTAGTGATCTATGCTCATCTCGGTTTCTTTCCTGCAGCCACAGGAGGTCCCCTCGCCGCATACACGCCTCGCCCCTCGGCCCTCGCCCCTTTCTACGCCCCTATCACCCTAACTCGCCAAACATCCCCCCACATTCACTCCCTCTTGGTCCCAATCACACCCCAGAAAGACCCGAACGAAGGATCGCAATCGTCACCTAGATAGATTGATTCTGGCGCAGGACGCCTAGCAAGCAGTGCGCCATCGCCATCGCCATCACCATCGCCATGCCTCTCCTCGGTCCATCGAATATGCAACCTCAACCTCTTCACTCAACCCGCTCAACTCGCTCAACCCACATTATTCCTTCCAGTCGAAATTTCGTTCGCCCACAAGCTCGACACCCTTTGAACCGCCCGGGAACTCTCTGGCTCGACGAGAATGCAAAGGAGAATACCCCCTCTTCCTCACTCACTCACTCCAGCCGACCGAGCATACGCTCTCCTGCTCCCCTCTCGCCAAAACCCCACCCAGACATCATTCCCCAGCATGACCACGACTGCTCTCTTCCACCCCGCAAAGCTTTGGGCAATGTGACAAACTCCAGCGTCCGCACAGGAGTTCCTGTAGCTCCGGGACGCTCCAGCGCTGCCGACTCTGCCATGCCGCGATCCAGGAGTGAACTGCGTGATTTGGCCGATTTCCTCAAGTCGACTGGGCCGGAGGACTTCACCCGTCGATATCCCAGACTCGACACTCCAGGAGGATCGATGGTATTCGTCGATGTTCCGATAAGTGAGGACAAGACTACTTCCAACGTCCTTGTCCACACAGTGAACAGGGAAAGCCTGGCCGACCGTAAGAAGAATACCGGAAAGTGGCTGAAGAAGGCCGTTGGTATGTTATGGGGAGCGCCGAACAAGGCGGAATTCAACGAGGAGCCCGCGTGAGCCTAGATTTAGCTGCGGTGCCTGCATTGCACTGACGCACCATGCCCAGGGCGAAAGAGGATATAAAACCACTGGCACCTACTGCAGTTCCTAAATCTCCCGAGCCACCGATACAGAATACCTTTATTGGAAGGACTCCCCTCGCCGTCTTTGGTCGCAACGCCGTCACCAGACCATTGAACTCCCCTG
>WNFL01283513.1_pt1 | contig 12472 bp, 11 predicted proteins | sample 5400361 | NCBI WGS metagenome assembly WNFL01 (sample SAMN13153351, study PRJNA577476) | soil metagenome | isolation source: 40 cm soil on Douglas fir-dominated hillslope | place: USA:California | collected 2013-09-17
TTACAAAAAAAAAATTAAATTAAAAAAAAAAACCGAGAGTAGGCACCCTGGGGCTTAGAGTTTACCTTCAATCCATTACCCGCACCTCGGAGCGTCTGCAACATGCTCAAGGCTGAATCTAGGACTCTCACATGATGGGTTAAAGCGGGAGAGTAGAACCAACGTCTCCATAAAGCACGTGAATGTAATGTATTTTGAAGGCACGACCTCCATGCTACTACTGCATACATCCACTTCAACATTCTAGACCCAACTTGCCAACCCACTAGGCATGTAGCGTCGCCAAATAAACGTATATATGTAATCTTGGATTGTGAATAAAATCCATGAGCCAAAACCGACAATTTGTAGGCAGAGAAAAGAGTGGCCAGACCGGGGATCGAATTCAGGTCTCCCTATTACTCGTATTACTCGTATATTTAAAAAAGTGCCAATTCTTCTGCAGCGGTTCCTAATCGAGCGAATCGAGCGGCCTCTCCGTCCTAATCGAGCAGCCACTGTCCTAATCCTGCGGCCTCCCCGTAGTGAGACACTAAAGTCCTTATTTGGAAGACTAATGGACCGGATTTGGGTCATTAACAAAAGTCCCAAAGTGATATCTAGAAAGGACGTGCCAAACCCAGCCGGTAAGTGGGGGGATCATCAACTTCAACACAGTTTGTGTGCTAGCCGCTGTGACTGAAGGCCCACGAATCAGTTTCACACCCCAACGATGGGAAACAAAATGGGGGGCAGCGGCGGTGAGAGAGGTGTTCAGTATATAAGTAAGTATAGATAAGTTCGTGGGTATTCCTATTCGGCAATTGGCAAGTCGTCGATGAGCTATCATCACCGTTTGAGACAGGATACATGATTTTTGCTTTCTGAAGACGCTACTTGTACTCTCCACCATTAACCCATCATGTGGGTGTCTTAGATTCAGCCTTGTACATGTTGCAGGAGGTGTGTGGTGCAGGCATGAATTGGAAGGGTGACGCTCTGAAGAAAATGAAGCCCCAAGGTGCGCATATCCTGTGATTAATGATGGCTGATTTCTTTCAATCACCTACAGGCACCCCGAGACCATCGTTGAGGTTGTGGCGGTGATTGCCACTTACCCTCAATCAAATTCGCCTCTTGCCCCCAAACTTGGTTTTCAAGTACGTATAGTGTCTGTTTTACTATATGTAATCATTTCGCACGGCTTACTTGCTTGGCCCGCTGCTCGTTGGGCAGGTGGACCCGTTGGGAATATAAGTACTGTACATTTTGCACTTTCCTGCTTAGTATGAGCCTTCGTCAATAGAAGTACGGTTCCTCGCAGACCACCCCGTACATCGTGCTGAAGGCGCTTGAGGCCCAATTGCTCCCTGTTACGGTCATTACACTATTCAGACGTATGTCCCGACGGCACCACCTGCCCGACGAGTCCGCCTCGACGCTCGACGTCGCCTGTCAAGAGTGTCATCACGCCGACATTCCCGCCGGTTCCCGCACGTTCACCTCGTGTCATGCCTCCGTGCCTCGTTGAGCAGCATTGGTACCTTTTACATTTCGTCTTCCGAGCCCGGTCTATTCCTGTACCTTTGTCTCAATCTTGTTCTCGACTGCGCTCTCGACTTATTCCTGACTCGACTCATTTCACCTCCGACCTTCGTTGTACTAGTATATAGGACCATGTACATGCTGGTAAGAGTCGCCAGTCTGATAATCGACTTGGGCCATCTCCCGCCCACTTTCCGTCTCGTTTCCGTCGTCCCCTTTCCTCGTTCAGCCCGCACGCCAGGATAGGTGTTTAGCGGACCCGTTAGCGATACTTTCGGGAAACGTCCGTTCCGCCCCAAGCAGTTAGAGTCCTAATACTCCCGCCCTTCCGTCAGTCACGACTGGTCGCTCAACCCTCCTTTCACCAATTCGTCCATTGCGCTCTATGAGTAGATGGGAAAGCCTTGGAAGGAATAACGGCTTTGTTTTAAGCACTTCTCCAATTGTCGCTTCCCAATGTCGAGATAGCCGGAGTTGGCATGGGTGAGCGACTGAGCGAAGGATCTCGGGGGTATATTTCTTGAACCAGGACTCGTCGTAGGTTTCGCGGCGAATGTCCAGCCAGATAACAGGAGTGATTTGCAGTGGTCGCAGAGATGCGAAAGCTGCCCCCTGTACGCACTGATCCCACCAGGAGTCCGCATAGAGATATCGAATCTCTCTCCATGAACTCCTTCTCGGCCGTTTGTGCAGAGAAATGCGTAATAGGAGGAGAGATGGAGTCGATAATGTCGAAAGGTCAGCTCTCAGTGCTTCTGGACCTCTTAGGGTTAACTCTTTCAGATGTGGCAATTCACATCCAAACCACTTTACATCTTTAGCCTGCCCTTGACACGGAAACTCCAAAACCAAGCGGAATAAGCGGATGAAGCGATATAGCGGCAGACCGCAAGGTCCGTCGCGGTAAATACGCCATTGAGGCAGGTCATCAGGCCACGGAGAATCAACCTTTAACCACAAATCGGTGGTTCGATACACAGCGCCGAGACCAGCCAGGCCCGACAGGGCTCTGAATTCGCAATAGCGAAGGGCAGGAAGGGATACCTGATGAAAGGCTTCCTTGGCTTTTATGCACCCTACTGCATCGTAAAGTATGAGTGTGTCGAGGGCAGGAGCTTCAAACAGGAAAGCTAGGGCAGCATTGGCAATCAGACGGACGGACTGGCAGCTGCTACGTGGGATGGATATCAGAAGCGACTTGAATCGCTTGGAATGTTCGTTGATTGTAAGGATAATATCAAGTATATCCTTAGGCCCATGAAGGTCTGCCGTCCTGGGGATTACCGATGGGGAAGTACAGAGTTTCCTGCTGCAATAACAAGCTTTGGCATTATGGCACTGACTGCTGGAATCGATATTAACGTCAAGAAGCCTCTGTCCGCTTCGAATAAGGCGGCGCTTAATCCTCCTTCGCCACCAAGCAGCATGAGAAGGCCGATCGGCCATGCAAGGATGGAAGTCAACTATCGACCAGATAATTGAGTTGTGTGCTGCAGTGAAGTACCAACTCCTACACACAAGGAGCAAATTCTCCAACTGCATTCGGCCCAAATGGGTTGTGGTGAGATGCCGAAATATAAGAACAAGGATATCAGATGGAGTCATTTGAGCAGGTGACCTGCATGGTGGCTCTAGAATGGTTGGAGGTGCATTTATGGACTGAGTCGCTGAGGACTGGCTATTAAAATTCGAAGCATGGAGTTCCAGAATCAAGCCTTACGCATTGAAATAGTCCAGATGCAATTTTTGTTCCTCCTTGAAGTTATTTAGCGTCTTGAAATCCGTTCTGGACAGAAAGAAGCCGTTTTGACTGAATGACCAAACAAGAATAAACCTGGACTACTTCCAACGCGTGATCTTATCTCTCGCACTGACGGTATTAATAGTGCAATATGGGCGATCTACTGGACTCTATGCTTGATCTGATGCGGTCGGTCTGTCTCCACCATTTCAATTTTACCCTAACATCTCTGTCTGCGATCCATCTGATCCGTCTTTGGCCTTCATTAATCACTACATAACCTGGCGAAACGTTGGGAAATACTTGGTCGAATGTTCGGCTTGTTAGGCGTCTCCCGCCAACAAAGATCGAAGCGAACCTGAACGCGTTGCTTGACCTCTGCCCCGAATATGCAGATGACCTCCTTGGTTCAGTAGATCAGCCCCTTAAGATATTGACGGATAAAACCAATGGGAGGGACTACCTTGCCTGTGATTACAATCGGGATGGTGATAGTTATCGGTGAGCGCAGCCCTGTTTCCCTAGCTCAAACATGCGGTGGTGCTTATGACAACACAACTCATTCGTTGCCGTTCAGGTCTCCTTGGAGTAATGAATACGACCCACCGTTGGCCGATGGAACGGTGCCATCCGCCAAACTTCGGAAGTTGGAGATTCAGGCGAATGATGCGTTCGATACATACAGGGAAATGTTGGTATATGAGCGAGTGATCGCGGCTACTACCATGGTACTCATAGCAGCGTCTTAGGTACTACGGAGGGGGGGTTTCGTCGGTATTTCTTTGGGACCTCGATGAAGGTGGCTTCGCTGGTGTAGTCCTTTTCAAGAAAGGTAATTTAAATGAATTTGAATTTATAGATCGTTCTTACGTCCCGAATCAGTTTTAACGGACGGCTCTGGTCCGAACGCTCCGACGTCCTCTTGGGACTCGATTCACGTCTTTGAAGCCGCGGAGCGGGGTAGAACAGCGCACTACAAGCTAACGAGCACCGTTATGTTGCAGCTAACCTCCATCACTACTGTCCCCAGTCCCTCCGGCGACAGGGACGATTCGAGTGCAGGAAACGTCACTCTGTCCGGGTCCATGACGCGTCAGACGGAGCAGGATGGGCATTTATCAGACTGGGCGACATCCCATATCACTAATACTGGTACCTTGATCGAAGACATGGAAATCAAGATGCGGAATTTGCTCCAAGAAGTATATTTTGGGAAGACAAGGGATGTTGTATTCGATTTGAGGAGTGTGGAGAGTCTTGAGGGAGAGCGGCGGAGGAGAGAGCTACAGAAGGAGTTGGTAGGGTTAATCCGACGATAGGTGCATCGATTGGTCGGCCATTGGGCGGATTGGATAACCTTCCAGACCATCAGGAGACGGTGTGATTTGGTTGGTGTACCAATGCCTCCCACAGGTTTCGGCCAGCTGATTTTTTCCATGGAGTGCCGTCTGATCCGAGTAACATTTTGCCCATACGCCTCCTGAAAGGCGCTATTTTGCCTCGTAACATGTAAAACATACTTCAGTATCGTTTGTACATTGAAAATATCTGGTGCTAGCCTTTGTGTTGCTGAATTGAAAGCCATGTACTGCACGCTAAGGTGTACATTCCTTTCATTGTGATCTTGAGTAATGGCTTTTGTGAAGCTAAGAATACGGAGAGGGAATATTCTATAATGAAGTGGAAGTGGAGCCTCTACAGCGAGCTACCAAAGAAAAGTGTTCATAGCTGGTTCCTTTCCTATTGTGATAGATTGGGACCTGCATTGTTAAGCGATTCTCGAAAGGGCGCCACCACCACTTCCATCTAGTTCCTTTGCATTCACGAGTTGCGTCACATTGTACCGCTTAAGAGTTTCATATTTTGGTACAACGCTGAGGCCGCCGACGCCCTAGAACATTGGTAAGGGGACGGATGGATAGAGATACGTGTGTCAGATTCTATATATGGGTAGGTCGAGAAACGGGACCAACCTTGTAAACGTTGACTAGGATAACGAGTTCGGGATCGTCCAATGAAACAGAATGTCCTTCGGGCACAATATTTGCAAGTGCAGTTATTAGCTCCTCCTTGGTGACTTTTGAGTTGTTGCGGATTTTGTGTACGATTTTATACTGTTCACATGGGTCAAGCTTCGGACCAGGTTCACTGATAGGAGAGGAAAATACCTTGAAGCGTTTTGAAGAGTCTTCAATATCTTGGAACGCTGGTGGTATGAGCCTCTTTGCCAGAACGCAGATGTCCGTAGCCGAGGCCTGTGTTGTGTTTGATATTGGTTCAAGTCGTTGGACAGCACTTTTACCGCAGGTGAATAGTGACCTCAGTAATACTGATAGCGGCTACATACCGTGTCTGTGCAGTACCTGTTCGCTCCACATTCTCGAGATAACGAACTGTGAGTTGGACAGGGTCGATTGGAGGAGTGCATGCGATGAAGGTAACTAGGAGGGTGAGAGGATCAGATGGTGAGGTAGTTCTCGTAGCATTCGGCGTACGGCAAGGCGAGTCCACGGAATGGATTACTAAATGCAGAGAGTCAATCCACGGGCGAGACTGAGACGACGGGCGAGACGCTCACGAAATCGTTTTTTCGTAGCATTGGCAGCAGATGCCCCCGTTTTGACATCATCCGCCTTGACCTTAGAATGATCTTTAGCCAACTGCGCTTCGATGTCATCACCATCGCTGTCGCCGTCATCCTCATTATCTGGATTTTCACCCTCTGAGTGTGTATCCATTACAGGCCAGAGCTCATCGGCGATCTAGATCCTTGCGTGAGTCAGTCCAATCGCTGAAGGAAGGTCGTGCCCGGTACTATCGCACAGACTCAAAAACATCGCGTATCTCACGTCCAGCCTGCGCTTCCTTTCCCTTCACACAAGTTACAATCACCCCTGGACCGTGGATCGTAGTGCCAAAAATCTTCGAACCATCCTATTTCGCCAGGTGATTTAGATCAAGTGAAAAGATTTGAGAGATTCACTCTACTGATTTGTACCGTTTCCTTGCTCCTCCGTGCCCTCCCTGATGCTTCCTTTTTCCCTCTGACATCGTCGTGGTCGAATTCATAAGAATATTTATTTGGCGTCTTGCACACCTTGCATGCCCCATCTGCGGCTCAGAACGCTCCTTCGGCAGTACTTTCACAAGAATGGGAGACAAAATGCAATGAATGAACTGCGGTGGATGAATTGGCATAAGGTCAGGCATGAAAACCCCGCGCGTGCTGCAGAGATGCTTCAAAGGCGTTTACGGGACGAACCACTCGCATATATTTTGGGTATCGTCCTAGCATATAACCTACAACGTCGTTTTGACCTCTCTCGTGAAGGTACTCAACCCTTCGGGCACCTGGATATTCTAGTCCGTTCGCCTATTTTGATTCCTCGCCCCGAGACGGAAGACTGGACCCTCCGCCTCTCAGGACGTGTGAGGGATACCCAACTCGAGCCCCACAGGCCGTTGAAGCTCCTGGACATTTGTACTGGAACAGGCTGCATCCCATTGCTTCTCCTCTCTCGCCTTTCCGCGCTCCTTCCAAATCGGCGTATCATTGCCCATGCAGTAGATATATCAATGGAGGCCATATCACTTGGTGAACTGAATATGGAAAACCAACTCACCTCCGGTGCGCTGGGAACCGGCCACCTCACCTTTCATCACCACGACCTATTCAGTTCGGATTTCGCGGGGTTTCTCTCCCATCACAGCCCATTCGATGTCATAACCTGCAACCCTCCTTATATATCACCCGCCGAGTACAGTGCCTTGCCTCCCAGCGTCATTAAATTTGAAGACCGTGATGCGCTGCTGGGGACAGGGGAGGACGGCACCGGGTATTATCGGCGACTCAGCTTTCTGCTATCTACAGGAACCTTGATTCATGGTAATGGGTTGTTGGCGATGGAAATTGGATGGAAACACGCAGCCGTCGTACCATCCCTTTTTAGCTCGCTATCGCGGTCGGTAGAAGTATGGCAGGATCCTTGGGGGAAAGATAGGCTAGTTGTTTGTACTTTTTGATATTATTTTATAAACCGCTCTAATTCTACACTGATGGGCAAGCTACTGAACTGGGCATTAGTTCTGTCACTCACAACGAGATGGTTTGGGAAAAATATGCACCAAAGAAGTAGCACTCCTTTCGTTTATCTATGGGCTAGTCTAGCTGACCAATTGCTGCCACTGCAGCACTAAAACTGCAATATGCTTCTCCCTCATAGAGTACGTGCTCCATTTGAGTTATCCTTTGGAGAGGCAGCTCGATCTGTCGTTTCACGGGTTGATCTTCGAAACAATTGCGCCCACTCTAATCAATACATGCATCGTACTCAAGGTGATGGAGGATTAATATTCAGGCTCGACGGCGATCTCACGCATAATCCTTATTGTGACATGCATCAGATCTTCAAGTTGCATGTATATCAATCAATCAACCGATACAACACTCCCACCCTAAAAACACAAGCAACGGTAGAAACTGTATAACAAGACGTGAGAGTAACAGTAGAACTGCAAGGACGAGGTCCGTCGCATAAGATCAAACATGACCAAATCCGAACATATTAGATCGGAGTGGAGCGCAATAACGCGGGTAAGTGAATAGAGATGGGACGAGGACATGCACAAACAAAAAAGCGGCACACGTAAATTGGCAGCTGTAAACAACAGCGCAGCGTGCTCTGGTCCGCCCTCGTCATTGAAGACTAGCAGCCCACCAGTAGAGTAGATATTCGAGTCCTGTTCGAAACGTCGTCCAGATCATAACCGTCCGGCCCACTCGCTTCGAGCGATAAAAGAGAAATTGTTGGATGTCGGTTGATGTTAAACATATGATATCGTTATCGATCTCGTTTTGCATTCATAAAGTGTTGTCTCGTCACTGGTCCTTTATAGTTCCGTCCACTTGGTATCCCTTGTCCGACGCACGAACCTCTCCCCACTTCCCTTTTGACATCTCCCATCCCAAGCTGCGGAATAGTACCAAAGGATGATGCCATACTAAGGTGCTGTCGGGAGCGGTTCGGTCGGTCGACCGCCCATTATATCACCGAATCTAAAGTGGGGGAAGAAGAAATGATCACTGATCAGTCAGCTCCCACTGGAACGGAGGGGCCGCAGCACGCTCGGAGACACGACGTAGGAATATATAAGACGAAGGTAGGAAGAAGCGAGCGTGCTCACGGAGATACGGAAGAAAAGGCTATCATACAAGGGCAGATTCCTTCAAGTACCCGCGGAATATGCTGTCCCGAACATTGGTAATGATCACCTGCGTCGCCTTGGTATCCTGCCGTCATTTTGTTAGCGACATTAAGCAAGGGTCACGGTCAAGGGTGAGAACGTGATAGGCTGGGACGAGAGCAGAAGGCAAAGGCAAAGGGGAAGCGGGAAATGGGAAAGGACGCACGACGACAGAGGTCATGTGTGTGTACAGCACCCGCTTCGAATCAGAATTGTTCTTCCGGTGCACCTGGTAGAAATGCGCACGGAAGTACTGTGAGACCTCATGGAATTCGTTTGGGCGGTCTCCAAAAGAGGTGATGCTACCGGCAGCGGCACATTCATTTGGTTTTTTTGTACGCGTTCCAAGTGTGGCGACCGTGCAATGTGCAGAAGTAGGGAAAGATAGCGTGTCAATAAATCACGTAAAAGGACAAACTACGGGGAGATAAGTAACGCACTACTTCTTGACTTTAATACCGGCCAACAGTTTCTGCTTCAGTATATCCGTCTTATTGAGGAACAGGACCAAATGGACATGTCTCAGGAGGGGGCTGGAACATATCGTGTTGAACGTCTGGAGGGAGTCGTCGATCCGATTCACCTGGGAACAAGGGTGTCAGGACCAGTTTCAACACAATAGGAATGGACCGAGGCCGTCCATCACGGCTTTACGTTCGTGTCACCCCATTCTGAGAATTGGATTCCCAGCCGGTAAGTCGCTAGCCGTTCCGCCCTCGAGGTAGGTACAGTGGCAGCTACGTGAGTGGCTGAAAGTGTCCGAAAATCCAGAATAGGTGTTGGACTGTGATAGAATAGGACGAGCTCACGTACCTTGTAGTCTTCCTCCAGGTACTGGTCAAAGGCCGAGATTGGGGCAAGGAAAATGATTGCATTGGCGTCGTCGAAGAATGGAATCCAGGTGTGTCGCTGGCCCCTTGATCCTCTGAGGGGAGGGGGAAGGGGAGGAGGGGACGGGAGCGATGAGTCAGCAGTCAGCCAAGAATTCAAAGGATGCAACTGTCCCGCTGTCGAGCCGTCCAGGCACGGGGTGGCTCCCAGGCACCGACCGGATCTCGGGATACACCCGTCGAGTGTGACGACATAGGGTGGTGCCTGGCTTCGCACCGCCGACATCTTGCTTGGCCGCTTGCTTGGCTTTGCCGACAAGTCCGGAGGCCTGAATCGGGGACAGTAAGGGAATAGACTAACCCAACATCAAAAAGCCGCCAAGTGACCGATTTTCTGCCCAGATTCATTTCGAAAACGTGTTCGGCCACACCCAACGTTTGTATTCTCGCCCGGAGAATATCATCTACCGGTGGTGCCACCACGCAAAGCACGCAAGCACGCAACGCACGCAAGCAGCAAGCGAAGCGGAGGGAAGCGTAGAGAAGCGTAGAGAAGCGTAGATGTACCTGTCAGTGATCATATCCATATCGTGGGCGAGACCTTGCTCCTCGCTCGCCCCTGGAGGAGCAAGCTCGGGGACGTACCTATGGAGGGAAGATAATCTACAGCGGCGGCGTTAGTGGAAAGTGGAAGATACCCGATGGCGGATTGATATGGCGGATGGGGGCGGAAGGGGGGCGGAGGGCGGAAGGGAACGGGCAGACGTACGAGGTGCGGCAATGCGGTCAATGTCGTCTAGGAAGCTGCGGTGGGTGGGCCCAGATCAGTTGGGCCAGCCGAAAAAAGAAAAGAAAGAAACTAAAAGAGACAGAGTGTAAGACTTACAATTCGGCCGAGTCTTCGAGCTTCAGGACGCGTCGGCGGCGAAGCATCGCGCGGACAGAGGGGTGATGCCAGAGCTCAGTGATGTCCTCTGCGCTTGCCTGCAGCATCCGCGCGTTCGGGTCTTCATCCCCCGTCTCGCTCGACAGTGATGAAAAAGAGGACCTGCTCGCATTTGGGTCATCGTGGTGCGAGGACCTTGGGCGGCGGAGCGCCCGCCTTCCTAACCGGAGAGTAAACTGCCAGCCGCTACGAACGAGCGGGGTCCCGTAACTGGTCACGGGAGTCGTCCCGCTCAGGCGATTTGTGAGCTGGTCTTCAAGTGACAACAGAGGTTGCAGGCGCAGCTTGAGGTTTGCGAGCTGCTGTTGCCAGAGCTCGTGCTTTTCGCTGCGGCGGACAGAGGTGCCGTTTGTGGTTCTATCTGACATGTATCCAGCATCGTCTATGTCGAGATCGAGTGCTTCGAGGATGGTCCGCACGCTCTTGACAATATTCAAGTAAACAACTGGCCGCCAGGCTGCTCGCTCGTCTTCCAGCGAACGTGGCGCATATAGGAGTTGAAACTGCTTTTGTAGCGTCGATTTGCCACTCTCAGCTTGGCCTATATCCTCGCGTCAATCAGCATGTTCTCCAAAAAGCAAAGAGTCAGGAAATGCAGACCGAGCAGGAGGAGCTTGACGTCCGACTGGCCGCCCCGCTTGCGTTTCTGATTATCCCGTTCAACTCGTAGCTCTTCGTCGATAGCATCACTGATGAGCCTCTCCTCGGTCTCGCGCTGGAGCCTCACTGTGCGCTGTTCGTCTGTTTCCCCGAGTGGGGGTTGCAGCGCAAAGCTGAGCGGGTCAAAGTCGCTTGAGGTACTCCGGGCCATCAGAAAGCTATAGAGAGTGGTGGCTGGAGGGGAAGCGGGACGCCAAGGGGTTCAAGGGGTGGTGGTTGGGGGACAAGATCGGATACGGGTACAAAGCTTCAGGAACCTTGAACCTTGAACCGTATCGCTTCTAGCCTAGGGCTAGCCAGTAGCAGCAGGAGCAGTAGCAGCAGTAGCCGCAGCAGCCGTCAGCCAGGGGCCAGTTCGCCGGCATACCTACCTAAAAATGGCATGGATTAAACACCATCCGAGATGTAGCAACGAAGACCCTGACTACTTTTACTTGCCAGTCTGTCACACTCCACACAACCCTCGGTGACTTGAAGGTTCGAACTATAACCCTAATTTTTACCGTTGACTGACCCAGTGACCAAAGGTTGAACTCTTTTGCGAGGCAACCCCCAAGGCTGCGGAAGTGGGTTTGTAGGTCTCATATATCCAGTGTATCCAGTATATCCAGGGCTCTTCAGGGTTCTTCAGGGGCTCCAGGCGATAGCCCTATCTGTACCTCTGTCAACCTCTGTCGACCTCTATCTCCATCTCTCGCCCTCCTCCACCTCCGCTGACCGACCGAATACTACCCTAGAACTTTTTGGCACTCTGTGCTAGCAATTCTTATGATGGCACACTCTTCCACCGGTATATCCACCTCTTCACCCGCCGTCCTCCTCTTGATTCATTCTCGCTTGGGCAGAAATATTAAGGGCTTCATGATCCAGGGTGGCGATCCAACTGGTACGGGCAAAGCCGGCGAGTCTATCTGGGGTGGTTGGTTCAACGATGAGATCAGACCGACTGTCAAGGCTTGTTCTTACCCTCTTCTTCTCCACAAACAAACTACTGAATGGAAGTTACATCGACAGTTCAATACCCGTGGGATATTCGCAATGGCCAATAAAGGTTCGGACCAGAACGGTAGCCAATTCTTCATCACATATGCGAAACAGTCGCATTTGGATGGTGCGCACTACTTCCCTTCACGGCTGCACCCTGGCTGACGCTCGGCACGTACAAGGCAAGTACACGATATTCGGCCGAGTAATAGATGGTGCGGAGGATGCACTCACCGCTATGGAACGCGTACCTGTGAATGCGAAGAACAGGCCGTTGGAGGACATTCGGCTGGAGAATGTGTGTTGTATATCCAGCATTCTACTCTTTGGCCGGTCGGTGAGGGGTGGCCTGTATTAACGATGCGCTCTTTGTTTGTAGGTCACCATCCATGCAAACCCATTTGCAAAATGAGAGGCCGAAGGCGCAAGCCAAGCAAAAACTCCCCTCAACGCTTTTTATACAGCCTCGGGCTACCCTGTCTTCTATCACAACCTTCAAATGTCATAGCGTCTCCTGCAAGTGGATGGAGTACTGGGGCTTCG
>WNFL01387957.1_pt1 | contig 12472 bp, 13 predicted proteins | sample 5400361 | NCBI WGS metagenome assembly WNFL01 (sample SAMN13153351, study PRJNA577476) | soil metagenome | isolation source: 40 cm soil on Douglas fir-dominated hillslope | place: USA:California | collected 2013-09-17
CTAGGGTAGTCTGTCAGGTAATCGAACAGGAACACGATCGGAAGTGAAATAGAATAAGGCGTATTGAAAAGGATCGTGTCCGATTGATGAAATACATAAAGGAACTGGCGGGGCATGGGAGACGACAAGCGGGGATGGGAGCGAGCGTAGCCAAAGCTGGAGGACACATCGCGACTAGACTGGTGCCGTCGGGAAGGTGCCGTCGGAAGGATACGTTGGGGGAATACTTCCGATTAGTGTTACAACTGTAACAGAAATGAGCCTGACACGAAAACGCTCGCTTGGACGCTCGCATTGCTAGCAGCCTACTCAGAAACACAAGATCGATCAAGCATACCAATAGATCGTGGAGATTTGGCCACAACCTGGCGCAGCAACAGACGATATATTTCAGGAACGCTTTTCGACTCCGACAACGATTGACGATTGCGCCCGCTTTGCCTTTACCCTTGCTTGCTACTCCGAAACCCTCCGCCTCTTTCGTCCGTCCGTCCAACAGACCTCCAAAGTTGCTGTTGAAGACGCGATAAGCGAATCGTTCTCGAAAAGGATAATAGCCAACTGTGGACTTAACAAACGGGTATCCTCGAGAATTTCGCTCTCAAGCTGCTGATTCCACTCTGACGAAATAATAGAGAGGGGCCGAAGGACTAGTAGACTTTGAATTGAAGGAGTGACAGAACAAGAGGGGCGAAATCAAGTCAATATTCCGACTGACTGTTTCCGTCAACTCGTACATAGAGTCTATATAATACAGAGAGGATTGCGAAGGAAAAGCAGTATGGTCGAGCGGACGTTGGTAATCAGCTAAGTATCGATCACCTGAGTTGTGGCAGAACAAATAAGCTCTGAGACCTAAATTCGATGAGAATAGGCTACTGCGATCTACTCATGCGAAAGAATAATCAAAAATGGGAAGGCTGGGAGGAGGTTCTGTCAAGAGGGCTGGTTAGGATTCATCGGCCGTGTGATCGTGCGACTAGTGTTGATGAGATGCGGACTCGCGCGTCGTCGGATGAGCGAAGAAATCGCCGAGGCTGAAAAAGTGCTTGTCGCTTGCCGGTCGCACTTTGTGAGCACCTACAATCGAGTGCGAAATAACATCCACCCGCGACGTGTCTAAAATCAGTACACTGCCACCCCTACAAAGGAGCACTGCTCGGTTCTGCAGGACGAGGCTTGTGTCCACGCGATACTGTGGCGGCAGTCGGCATCCTAAATAATTGGCCGCCCACTTTTCATAGACGTCATAAACATTATCATCCGGCTGCGCCGGCTGCTGACTGTTGCGCCGGCTGCTATGCTGGCTGGTGCTCCGGCTGCTCCGCCCGCTGTTGTTCCCGCTGCTCCGCCCGCTGTTGCGCCCGCTGCTTCGCCCGCTGTTGCGCCCGCTGCTCCGCCGGCTATTGCGCCCGCTGCTCCGCCGGCGACTGCGCCGGCGATGTGGGTGGCGAAGCTGCGCCGCCAGCTTGGCCGCCAGCTTTGCCCCTTGGCCGCCGCCCGCTGCGCCCGCTCCTGCGCCTTCCACAACCGTTCAATGTCACTAAAAGTCAAAGCATCGTAAGGCCGCTTTTGCGCATCGTTGACCTGGGTGTCTCGTTCTCGAATCTCTATTAGCTCTCCAGAATTTAGCTCCCACACATAAATTTCTTGGGAGGTTGCCGTCGTCAAGTGACTATGATCTTCACTGAACGCTAAGACCCGGACACACCTAGAATGCGGTCCTAACACGTGAAGAACATTTCCGCTTGCAACATCCCACACGATTGCCATATCATCGCTGCTGGAGGAGGCCAGAAGAACACCATCTTCCGAGAACTCGAGCGAGAGGATTTCTCCCTTATGGCTGAGCAATGTCCTCAAGTAATCACCAGTGGTTATGCTCCAAAGAATCACAGACATATCTCTACTTCCAGTGGCGAGGAGTGAAGCGCGGGAATCGACTGCGTAACAGGTAATCGTTTCTGTGTGCTTGGGTGATTGTCCAAATTCTGTTTTTGTGTTGTCCCACAGTTTAACGTTTCCGTCTTGCGAGCCCGTGTATATTCGAGTCCCATTTTCGCAATAGGCTGCCCCAATAATTGGCGATGTGTGGTGGCCGTGTATGGATGGCACCCAGTCGCCCGCCGTTTCCTTCCTCCACAATACGAGACACTGATCTTGACCCGCCGCTAATTCCTCCTCATTTGGATGATATGCCATGGCATTAATAGCACTCCCGCTACCAGGGCGCCGAAGAGTGGCTACACAGTCCAAAGACGGAAGACGGTAGATGCGGATGGCTCCGTCCTTTCCGCTTGTTGCAAACCTTTGCCCATCGGGGCATAGAACCAACCCCACAACCCCAGCTTGAGTGGATATGCCCCTCCCTGGTATTTCGTCCAACGTGTCACTTGACAGACTGAAGAAATGAACCCGCCCCTCTGATGCAGTAATGACCTGTCTGTCATACCGAGTAAATATTACGCTCGTGTGGTGCTGGTTTGTAGAGAGCACCGACAATTCACTGCCATCCGTGCCACGATACAGGTGCAGGCGCTGGTCTATGGACAGAAGAAGATATTGGCCTCCCAAAGAGAAGGCAGCTGCGTGAACAGAATTTCCGCTCAACTCCCGAGTAACTCGCTTGGTCCCAGTTGTGGCATCCGATATAAATAAGGTCCCGCGCCATACAGTCGCAACTGTACTCTCGCTGAATGAGATCGCGAGAGAGTTTTGGTTGTGTGGGTCCCTGTCGCTCAATCCGAAAAAAAAGTATTCGATATGGAGATGACGTTGAAGTGCAGTAGTTCGAGTATCCCAAAGAGAAATATTATGGCGTCCGCCTACAGCCAGGTGTCAAAGAACACCGTGCAAAACCCCGTGTCAATACAAAGTCTACGATCTACGCTCTTATATACAAGACATGATGCATGTGATACTCGACAAAAGCGCACAGATCGGTGCAACTCTAACACCAGGCGCGTTCCGTCTGGAGAGACGCGTACAATAGACGTGTCGTCCTTCATGACCAAATTTGCCAGGCATGATGTCCAGAGAGGGTCGAGGCCTTGAAGAACAGTGATGGAGTGATGCGTCTCCTGTTTGTATAGACGGTAGAAGCGAGTATGGCGAGGAGTAAAAGGCAGCGCCGTATAGTAGGTGTGCATCGCAGCCTCAGAGATCACCCTATGATGGGAAATAAGAAAACGATAGGTATCGTTGAGTAGGTCGGTTATTTCTGCACTACCAGAGCCATGGGTCTGTCAAGGAAAGTCATTTTCTTCATGGAGAGTGATATGTGTGACCAATGTGAGATACTTACCAATCGTTCCCATGCAATCCGCAATGTAGATGTTGCTGCTCCGAGGAGGGTCCCCCTTGCTTTGCGTGCAAAGTCAAGAAGACTCAATGCTTCGCACCACCACAGAAACCGCTGAGAGAGGAATTCCCGCAATGCCTCTAAGATCTCGTCATCCATCTTCGATTCGAGAAGATGACTGATCCAAAACCGACAGGCATAAGCACCTTCGGGGGTAATAGTGCTTTGGACCTTGGCTTGGAGATCTGGAATGGAGTTATTGGCGCTGGATGGTTTAGGGAGATCGAGGATATTTCGGCGTAAGAAGTCTTTCATGAGCTGGAAACAGCGAAGGACGATGAAGCCATGTGTTTCGGTGTGGACAATTGTGAAGCAGGGATTGATACAACGTTTCGAGTCGACAAGATAGTCAGAGAACGATGGATGGTATATCCTTGGCAAGAGATCCGTCCCTTGTTGGCCCATGGTTCCAGGTGGCAAGGAATGTATGACAGAATGTGTTCGCCGCAGCGTCGCCATGACTTCATCAACGCTATAATCGGTAATTCTCGCAATTTCTGATACGGATAGTGCATCTTGGGACAGAATAATGCATCCAACCACCCGCCTGAAACGAAGGAATATGTCGTCTGGGACACGGGCCCCAGATAACGCGCTCTCTAAGACTTGGTGATAGATATCATCAAGTGGAGAGTATGGATTGACGGTGGTTATGCCCATCCCTAACAGGATGTTCATCTGCCGTCGTGGATCCAAGACTTGATCGTCGCCTATGAATCGAAGCGCGGTTTTGGCGAATATGAAGAGATGACCGGACTTCTTTGAGAGCGCCTGCACGTCCTCACCTCGTGGCCATCCCTCCACTGATATACCCAACCTGTGCGGAATCAATGGAAGTTTTGCCTTCAGAAACCGGGCAATATCTCCCTGAGCAGATTCATCATCCAGATGGAGATCATGCTCAAGTACCTGGAGTTGGGAGCCTAATGCTTGTTTTATGTGATGTTTCGGGCGGCTCGTGAGAAGAACGCGGATGCGAGACGAAGCTCGATACTCGTAATCACGCAAGCACGTGAGTATTTGCTGGGGCTGTCCATATTCGACGCCCTGGCACTCGTCAACCGCGTCGAGAATGATGAGAACGTGGTCGCCGTTGTTCTGCCCAATGGATTTGGCATACCACGCATCCAAAGGAGCAGATATGAGGGTCTGGAATTGACCCAGAACCATTCCGTGGTCGATATCTGATGACCCCATGACAGCATCTCCTATAATCCGGTTGAAGTCCGTGCGGCTGGCCGCAAGCTGGTGAGCAAGGGTAGGGAACACATAAGTGGGATCTCGTAGACCTGTAGTGCCAACACCAGAGAAGAAGAAGGAAGCGGTGATATAGGCCGCCTCCTTGGCCCTGACGCCAATTGTGCGGGCGATGGTTGATTTACCTGTCCCGGCGAGACCGTGGAACCGTGGAGCCAGAAGATCGGTGGCGAACTCGGGTCATTGAGCCACTTCTTGATTTTATCGATGATTGCGGCACGTGTATCCTTGAAGCACAGGAGGAGTTTGCCGTCCTCGTCCAAGGGTTGTACATGTGAATCGAGCTTGGCTTCGGGGACGCGACGGAGCTTTTCAAGCGCGTCTTTCCGCTTACTATCTTGGCTATCATGGATCAACTCGCTTTGGCGGACCTCGACACGCTGGATTGCGAGTTCCAGGCGTTGAACCCCTCCAACCTGCAACAAATAAATAAGGTGAGTACACGATTGTCTCTCCGCCTCGAGCAAGCCTCACCAGGTGAGATTCTGTGTCCAGTCGAATAAGATCCATCACCATTCGAAGGTCACCCTCTATTTCCTTCGCAAGAAGACAACGTCGAAATCGTCCATATTCGCTCAGCCTTGGATGTCTAAGTTGTTGGAGGCCACGTCCAATGCGCCTATAGCCATCGATCAAAAGCCCGTTCCCAAAAGAAACAATGCCACATACTCCGTGAAGTCTTTCAACGCAACTAGCGTATCACGAGGTATGCCCTCCTCCGTTTTGCCAACTAGAGGCTGAATGAGTTGGTTGTGGAGCCCCAGGATGTGCTCTCTCAGCTCGTCACAAAGTTCTACGTTCGCAGCGGTTCTCTGTGACGGCGATAAAGATACTAAAATAGCAAAGTTTCACCCCAGCACATACCTCAGCTTCAGCGATGATATGTAAGACAGCACCGATTGTCCCCTTCGCTGCAGGAATCGGGAAGCCATCCAGAAGCTTCTCCGTCACCTTCAAAGCCTGTACAAGCATATCTTTGGCCGTAATAAGTAGGTCATCTCTCCCCGTAGCGCAAGGGAGTGAGATTGGCATGACCAACGGCCGCGCTGTGAGCCAACGCAGAGGGCAGGTGTCTGTGCGGACAACATGAAGTTAGGATACGCCTTAAAGAGGGCTTCACATTCCAGTCTCAATGACAAGCGAATTTGGATTGCTCACTACCATCAGCAGTGTTAAGCGCCCCACGACCTATTTTGGGTATATATGACGGTACCCCATCACAGAAGGTGGTTCGGACCTTAGAGAGTCGCCCTTGATTGGTCACCTTTGCACAGTTCATGTCCGCGTCAACATTGAAAGCGTGAGAACAAAACACGGCGCCGTGCAGACCTGGGACGGGATGTGATGTAGCTCAATAATGTTGGCCTCGTTGCAAGACTTCCTGGCAAAATATGCATGAAGCCACCTGTCCGATGGGAATGGGTTCACAAATAATCGGCGATGCGGAAAGGCCATTCAGGCCATTCTTCGCGGAGGAAAAGCGCAAGTTTAATAATTAGGTAGATTAATGAACATATCAAGTTTATCTGCTCCCATTATATGAAAACTTGGGTCGCCGAGATATAATGCACGGTGCCGCCAACCCGAACACGTAATGATGCGTTGGAAAATTGCTCTATATGTTGTTGAGAACCGGTGGTGCGACGAGTGCGAGTGTCGTGGGCGTCGATCTACCGTCTGATGACTGTAATGTTGACGTTGTGGCTCGATATGCCTTCAACGAGGTCCCTCCCACACACACGTGAGAGATGTTACACATGTTGTAGATGGGGATCAACATAGGGATGAGAGGCAAGTGATGGATGGTGGAAGGTTTGGTTCGTTGCTGGGTCCAAGTTGGAGTGACGGGTGGGGGAACAAGAGACAAACAAGTAGTTGACTTTACGTGACGTCCCACCTTTAAGGATGATGACAGGACGAATTCCGCACCTATGCAGGCTACTCCTGTTGTCTGCCGCATTTGAGGCATTTTCGCGTTCACGAAAAGATCCTCCGGATAAACAATAGGCTTCCTTTTTGCTTTGGCTTTCTAATCATGAACAAAGGAATATTAATGATACGGTAGACAGAGGTAGGGTAGAGGCCCCTTCCATGTCGTTCACCAAGCAATTCTTTAGGCCCGCCCCTCTCCGTCTATCGCGATAGTAGACCCGCCCCACGGGAGAGTATGAGAGGAGAAGGCACCGCTTCAGCTAGTCTTTGCGACGGACCTTCCTCCCTCGAGTCCTTCACCCCCATTTCCCAATATCCGCATATCCAAATATATCTCCCAATACGGACATAGGCATGGGCATGGGCACGGGCACGGGCACGGGCATGGATATGGACCAAGGGTCTTCTTCGGACTCCTCGAACTCCAGTATGAGTATGGGAATGGATATGAGCATGGACCCATCTTGTAAGTGTAAGGTGCATCCATTGTGCCAATCGATTCGCGATGACTTGCATTTGCTTATTCAATCGATCCCATAGATGTCCATGCTGTGGAACTGGTACACCATTGATGCTTGTTTCATTAGTAACCAATGGCATGTCCGCTCCGAAGGTGCTGTCCCCTGTTGATCATGATGGTTGACATTATTGATGGGTGTTCACCGTAGTGGCATTCACATTCAGTGTTATCTGTGTGTTCGTCCTGGTCGCGCTTGTCGAAGGAGTACGCCGCTTCGGGAGGGAGTACGCTCGTCCGTCAAGCCCGTAAAATAGACTCAGCTAGTGGCAGCCTTACCAAGACTAACGACTTGTATGGTCCACTCTACTGTCTTTCCCGACCTTTTCTTGACATACCGCTCGGCCCTCCATCCAGGGAATATATCACCATCACCCTCGGCCTATGTGTTGTTCAAGCTGACCCACAAACAACAGCTCATTCGCGCATTGATCTTCACTGTCCAATTTGGAGCTGCCTACATTATCATGCTGCTGGTTATGCAATCCAAGTGAGAAATAAATAAAAACAAATAAAAACCGTAAAATTTGACCTTGGTTCTGCAAACAATGGTTTTATGATCTTCGCGATCATCCTCGGTGGTGGTGTTGGTCACTTTGTCTTCGGCCGGGATACAGTGGTCGGCGCTAAGCTATCAGTGATCATGGCAAGCTGCTGAGAGCACACCCGGACTAAATCTCTGTCAAAGCTATAGTTCTGTCCACTTCCTAACATGTTGTGTGACGCCTGCCAATTCAGTGAGGATTTAGACGGTGATTCCGTTTTGCTTGATCGCATACGATGCAATGAGAAGGAGAAGGAACAAGTCTTGGGTGCTGGTGTACGAAAGTTATATATGGATTACAAAATAATGGCTGGCCGGAAGAATAGGTCCATTGTGGGAGTAGTGAGGATAACAGCCGAGAATAATGCAATAAGTAGAAACCACCACCGGCTGGAATGGTGTCTTGATATATGGCGCTCCCGATAAAACTACAACTATGACTTATGCTAGAAGAGTGAGTCTCTGTGTTACAAGTACAGCCAACATGGTTTGGTGGTGGAAGCCGCGCGTGATATCTGGTCTTTGGCCATGATAGCTCGCATTTTTGTTTCCCAACTATTGAACCTCAGTTGGTAGACTTGGAAGATCCTTGTTTACACCCCAGGACGAGCTAGAAGCAGCAGCATATCCAGGTTGATGTTGAATGCTCCCTTCGGATCCGCTCCTTTCCCTCCCATAAATATGAGGGAATCCTCCCCTTCCTTCTGCACTCGCGTTCTTGACAAGCGGTACGCCAGAGAAGGCGGTTGGGTCAGTCAAAGTGGTTGCACTGACACCTGATCGCATAGAGGCTGGTCGCACGGAGCTATCGCTCCCACTCCGCCCATGTCCAGGCCACTTGGGCCTCTTGCCGTGTTGTGCACCGAAACTTGCGGCGTATTGGGTGGTGCTAGGGCCACCACTGCTGTCATTAGGTTGAGATGTGGGATACGTGAAAGGCGTGAACGCCAACGGTGCTTGCGGGCCTTGCGTGACGGGTGCATTGGCAGTGGGGTAGTCCGGGTCATCGACTTGGGTCATCGTTGTTGTCGGGGAGTACTGAACCGTGGACAGAATGCGTTCGGCGTCATTGCTTCGACGGCTGAAGGTGAACAAGCGATTGTTCTTCCAGCTTGATGGGAGTTGGATGACTCGTCTAGTCGTGGTGAAGAGGACGGCGTTTACGAAACCACTCAGCATAAAAATGGAGGAAGTGAAGATGGTGACGGCAAATGGAACGTTGTTGCCATTAAATGCTGAGAAGCGGGCAGCTGCAATTGGAAGTACGAGAATGGTGTACGCAACGGGGTACCATAACATCTGGCGGGCGACTTGCATGAGATGGGGGTCACGACGACCATCGTGGAAAAGGCCCGTGTTGCTATTGTCTTTACCGGGGCCGTTTTGGACGCGATGGAAGCGGATGTGCCAACCAGAGACACTGACATTGCCACGGAGGCGGAGAAAGACGAGGAAGTAGAGAACGAAGGAGAGACCAGCGGATGCGAACATAAAGAGATACTCGAGGGCATATCGTTCAACCGGGTACGCTGCAGTAATCCAGCACCAATAACCAGAAATCCCATAGAACGGCCCACGCGATCGGGACTCTACGACGGCGGGGCCGAGGATGACAATAAACCCGAGGAAAGCCCAGACTCCGACAAGAGTGCCATAGCAGACGTAGTCTGCGATATGCCAGCGGAGGAAGAGAACGTCGAAGGTGTGGACGGCGATGACAAAACTCCAAAGGGCGGTTCCTACATTACCAGTCTGCTTGATGGCAGCCTGGGCCGTGCAGTATGAACCGACTTCGAGGCCGCCCTGGGCAATCCATCGTGTGTTTAAGAGGGCGCCGATGCCTTGAGCGAGGTCGCAGAGGAGGAGGGAGAAGAAGTATGCGGCGACGTGGGTACGAATAAACTTGTGTTCATCAGGGGACCGAATACTGCGAATTGCGGACACCTGGGGAACGAGGGAGATGGGGAGAGAATATTAGCGGTAGATTACCGGAGTTGGATGAGAGAAAGGACGTACGACCATGATGGTGATCAAAGCGATGACTGATAGCAGAGACAACATTCCGGTAGCTACGAGCACCTGAGGATATATTTATTCGCTGCGTATATTGTGAGGAATGGCGGTTAGGACTTACGCCGACCCCGCGCGACTCAGCTGGGGTGTACCACATTGCTATCGTGACATTCGTTGCGGCGTTGTTGTATGCCATGAGTGCAGCGTGCGCGAAGGGCACCGCACTCGTTGAGGTTGAGAGAGCGGGTTGGGGTTGAGGGGCAAGGCCAGAGAGAAGGGACGTGCAACGAACGTCGAAAGAAGTAACGTCGACACCAAGAGAAGCAACAATGCCTGCTTGAAATAAGAACCCCGTCGTCCCTGAGCGATGAGGTAGGCAGCCAGGAAGCCTGGAAATGAAATGGAACGAAGGAACGAACCAGCGTAGGAACACAGCGTAGGGTGGAAGAAGGGGTTTGTGGATCGGTCTAGAGGCCGCTTTTATGGACCAGAGCTCTGCTTCTCCCGCTCTGGCTTGCCTGCCATGCCAGCTGCCTGTCCTGCCTACTGCCTGTCCCAAACCCATCCCCAGCCCATTCAGGCGCTAATCTTGCATACAATATTATAGTCAAGCAACCTCCAACCTCGTGAGAACTATTGACCGACGCCCCCTCGCGAGAGTGCAGCTCCCATAATTGCTGCACCGCCGCTATCCGTGGCTATGGCGGTGGCTGGGTGGTGGTGACATACCTGGCGTCGAATGTGCTCAACTTCCTTGGCCATTCTCCTCATGATGAGTGGTGGCAGATCGTGTCCGAATTACCCGCATAGATGTTCCAGACTCAAACCGCAAAGATGAATGGCCGTCAACGTGGCGCTTATTCAACGGATGGCAACGATAAGCCTCACCGACACAGCTGTCCCGTCGTGAACCGGTCCCCAGTCAATAGGGTTTCCAATACGCCCATGACAGGGTGTCAGCCTTAGACACGAACCTTGGATGGGACTGCTGGTGTGGGTACTTCACCTTGGAGGCAGTTGGTAGCCAAGTAAGATGGGAAACTTTAGGACCTCAGAACGTGGTTTGCAAGAAGCCCTCCCTCCGAGGCGTGGTGTGAACGACCAAGGCAGTACTTGTGGAAGCGATCTCAGAGTACTGGAGAAGCCGTACATACGACTGACAATGTGCCTGGAGATGAGCAACCTAATCCTGCTAGCACTGAAAGCTGAGAATGGAAAGGCCGACCGATTTCCCATTAAGAACAAGGTATCCAGAACATCAAGTGCAAGTGCCATGCCATGCGTTTGACCCAATACAGACGAGCGCGGGTTGGACACCCTTAGTACTCTTTTATGATGCCCTCTTATTTCTGAGGGCGAGACGACGTACTCGCGATCGGAGCTCTTTACTATTCTTGCCCGATGTACGTACTCTACGGGGTCCTTTGTGCCATAACTACTCTTTCTCCAACCCCAAAACCAGCTTTACTCGACCTAAGGGGGGTTGTACAACCATCTATGACTCGCTCTCACCTTCCCCTCGGAGCCTACCTCGAGGAGGTAAAGCGCAATTCAAAAATAAGAGCCCGGCTTAAATATCTTACAGCTGCTTTCGAAAGCAGATATCAGATAGCATCTGTTCAGTCCTTATGGCCCAAGCGAAGGCAATCGCTCGGTCATCGTCAGGCTCTGGGTCGCCTCATGTCGTTCTTTCGCGTTCTTTTCCACCACAGTCCCCCGTCATAACGGCTGCACCGGGAATCTCACCTCTGCACCTTACCATAACATCCTTGTTCCCGGTCACCTCACCCCTCCCGAACTCACTTGGACAATGTTTGCACACAGGTCTTCGCCCCGCATTCCGTCCACTCCGTCCACACCGTCCACACCGTCCTCGACTCTCTCTTCCTCTTCTTTGGCACCAATCACCCCCGCAGCGGCGCCGCACCTCGCACTCTTCCAGTCGCTTTCCGATCACATCCGCTCCAACCCAGAATTTGTGATCGAACGGATCACCGAATGGTTGTGCGCGCCGGACTCTCCGAGGACGTGGTCCATACTCGCGCTATGCCTTCGCGCCACTGCGCACGAAAGCGTGGATGCGAATCGAGCCGCCCAGGAAGACTACGGCCGCGTGTTGATACTCTGGGACGATCTTATCAACGACCTCGGCTATGAGAAAGTCAGACGATGGAAAGTCAATATGCAGTTCGCTCAAAGTCGATTCAAGACCCTTGGTGGAGACACCGACGGTATGTTTGGTCTTGCACTTCGGTGACTATAAGCTTAATTCTTTCCTCAGTGTTTTTGAATAGCCATAAGCGGAGAACTGGTATATCTCTATTACCCAGTTATTATTCACTCACACTAACCCATCGCCGCGATCTGCTGCAGCTATCGCTTTCGTGGTTCCTTCTCGGGAGAAACAGTCAAACCCCATCCGAACCTGAACCGTGTAGTCGTCAGGTCAAATAACTAGCAGGACCTCTCCTAGCTTTCCCTGGCATGCAGGCTCTTGGAGCCTGTCTCATGCAAACCATTATTTTGTGCTTGTCGGACCTATTCAGTAACTTGTTGCATCTGTGATGTACGACCATGTAGTCTTGACATTTGTTCAATATGCAAGTCCCTCTGTGATATAAGTAATGCTACATGTGACGCAGCGGAGCACGACCGCATTCAAACCGACGTACGCAACGGAAACGTAACAGCCAAGCACAACGCCACGGTCAGTCCAAAAAGTCTGAAGCCCTGGCTCGTTTTCCTCCCACTTCACCAACAGGGGTCGCTCCTTCGGCCATCTCGACATCCGTACGGACAGCATACATGGGGTCCTCTGCTCTTACTTCCCACTACAACCCAGGGACTC
>WNFL01439653.1_pt1 | contig 12471 bp, 8 predicted proteins | sample 5400361 | NCBI WGS metagenome assembly WNFL01 (sample SAMN13153351, study PRJNA577476) | soil metagenome | isolation source: 40 cm soil on Douglas fir-dominated hillslope | place: USA:California | collected 2013-09-17
TTCACCCCCCGTCGCCGCGGCCTTCTCGCGAGCGCCACGGGCCACGAGACACTCCCCTCGGAATCACACGCGTCCAGCTTCAGAGCCAGCTGTATCGTTCGACACAGTCTGTATGCGGTGATACAGGCGATCGTTTAGCGCCACACCAGCCGGCAATCCTTCGCGCTGCCCATGTTCGCCACGAACGCTCTCGCATCGCCCAGTTACGTCGAATCGGCAGGGCCGGCCTGTCATTTGCAGAGTCGGTCTGCGGGAGATGCGCGATGAGCCAACAGGTGGTAGCGCAGCGCAAACACGTTGGTATGAGGAGCAACGGGTTGGTCCTTTTAGGCGAGGTGAGGAGCCGTAGGCAGCACCAGGGGACGCCGCAAGGAACCGGGTCCATCTGGGCGGTCGTGCTCGCGGGAGGGGAGGGCGTCAGACTACGGCCCCTCGTCCGTCGGGCTTTTGGCGACGAGCGACCCAAGCAGTTTTGCCCTCTGTTCGGGTCTCGGACCCTCCTGCGTCAAACGCTAGACAGAGTAGGACGGCTCATTCCGCCAGATCGAACGGTCGTGGTGGGCCTGGAGAGTCACGAGCGATATCTGGCCCAGGAGTTCGGCGAACCGGGTGGCCCGCATGTGCTCAAGCAACCACAGAGCCGCGGAACCGCCGCCGCGGTGCTGTTCGCCGCACAGTGGATCGCAGCTCGGGACCCACGGGCGACCGCCGTGTTCTTTCCGTCGGACCATTTCGTCCTGGAAGAAGAGGTGTTCATGGAGCAGGTGTCCGACGCGGCAAGGTTTGTGAAGCGGCAGCCGAAGTGGATCGTATTGCTCGGTGTGCAACCAGATGAGCCGGAGACGGAATATGGCTGGATCGAACCGGGAGAACGGGTGGCCTGGACAGGCTTGAGGCCGGTCTACCGGGTCCGGCAGTTTCTGGAGAAGCCGTCGAGGGAGGTTGCGCAAACACTGTTCGTGCAGGGAGGTCTGTGGAACACCCTCGTCTTTGTGGCCGAGGTCGGTACGCTGCTGGCGACCGGACGTGAGTGTGTGCCGAGCTTGTCGGAGCGAATTGCTCGACTCTCGGCCTTCTGGGGGAGTGAACACGAAAGGTGGGCGGTTCGCCAGGCGTATGCACTCGCACCGACGGCGAACTTCTCGCAGGCCATTCTGGAGGCGTGCCTCGAGCGCCTGGCGGCCGTGAAGGTGTCGGGCCTCACGTGGTGCGATCTCGGCAGCCCGGATCGCGTCCTGAAGACGCTGGCCGGATGTCGTATCGAGGTGCCTGCCTCGGGTGGCGGTGTCCGTCTCGGGCAGGGTGGATGGACACCATGGCACCGGTGATCACGGACTATGCTGGCTGGATCCTCTTCGCCTGGATCTTGGCCAATCAGGGTGGCGTTCCGGTGCCGGTGGTGCCCGCGCTGCTCGGAGCTGGGGCGCTGGCCGGTAGTGGGCGCCTGAGCATCGCAGTGATCTTGGCGGTAGCAGTCGGAGCGACCCTCTGTGCAGACCTCGGCTGGTACAGCCTGGGCCGCTGGCGTGGGGCGCGGGCACTCGAGGTGCTCGGTAACGCCTTCCCTCGAGCGGCGACATATGTCCGTTCCGCCGAGCACTTCTTCCTGGGCCGCCCTCGAACATTCCAGCTTGTCGCCCGCTTTGTGCCGGAACTGAACCCGATCGCCGCGGGCCTGGCCGGATTGACCCGCCTGAGCCTCGCCCGTTTCGTCGGCTACGGCGCCGTGAGCGCCCTGACGTGGGCCGGCGCTTGGGTGGCCCTTGGATACCTCCTCAACCGTACTTTGACCGAGATCTCAGCGCATTTCCACATCCCCCTCCTTGGCTTCGGCGTCGCGGCACTCCTTCTCTATTTGCCGGTTCGGCGGGCCCGCCGGCACCGCCTCCTGCGGACGCTCCGGGCGGCGCGAATCAGCCCCGATGAGCTCAAGGCTCGGCTGGACAGGGGGGATACCACCATCATCCTCGATGTGAGGGCTGCCGACGAGGTGGCGGCTGTTCCCTACTCGCTTCCAGGTGCGGTCTGGATCCTGCCGGATGACCTGGCCCAGCGATCGCAAGGCGTTCCACACGACGTGCTGGTTGTGCTTTACGGCGGCGGCTCCAAGCCGGCGAGGCGCGCACGCGCAACCTTGTACGCGAGCGTCGCCCAGCACCGGTGCTATCGGGGCATCCGCAAGGTCCGACTTCTCGCAGGCGGCCTGCATGCTTGGCACCTGCGCGGATACCCTGTCAACCCGCTCGGCACGCGGCGATCGCCGGCGATCTGAGTTCTGGAGCCTCCCGCGATGACCGAGACAATCAGCGCCCGCGCCGTGCGTTTCTACCGGACCCTTGAACTTGAGGTTCTTCATGGAGGTGCAGGAATGAGCTTGCCGACTCCGTTCGGCCCCCCCGTGCGCGTCACGCGTACCCTTCTCGGCCTGCTCCTCATCGTGATCGCCGGCCTCTCCGCCGGCTGTCGCGACTCGTCCACGGCCTCCGCGTCACCGCCACCGCCTGTAGTCAGGGTCGAGCCGGTGGTGCAGAAGGATGTGCCGATCTATGGCGAATGGGTGGGCACCACGGTCGGGTACGTCACCGCGCAGATCAGCGCCCGGGTGTCCGGATACCTGGTGAGCCAAAACTACAAGGAAGGGACGCGGGTCAAGGCCGGCGATCTCCTGTTCGAGATCGACCCCAGGCCGTACCAGATTGCCGTCGAGCAGGCCATGGCGCGGCTCCAGCAGGCGGAGTCGCAGCTCGAGCAGGCGAAGGCGCAGGTCGCGCAAGCCGAAGCGGACGTGGCCAAGGCCGAGGCGAACCAGAAGAAGACGGAGCTCGACGTCACCCGGGACACCCCGCTGGCGGAGCGCGGCTCGATCAGCCAGCAGGAGCTGGATAACGCCGTGCAGGCCAATCTGGCGAATCTGGCCTCGCTGAAGGCCGCCCGGGCGAGCCTCGCGAACGCACAGGCGGGGGTACCGCGGGCTCAGGCGGACATCGCGCAGGCCCGGGCCGTGCTGGACAATGCCCAGCTCAACCACAGCTGGGCGAAGGTGTTCTCCCCGGTCACCGGCATCGCCGGGATCAAGAGCGCGAACCTCGGCGACCTGATCAGCGCCAGCACGGTTCTCACCACGGTCTCGCAGGTCGACCCGATCTACGTCCAGTTCCCGGTCAGCGAGCAGGAATATCTGAGATTGCGGCAGCGCGGCCCTCTGGCTGGGGGTGACCGCGAGAGGCAGTACGACCTCGAGCTCACCCTGGCCGACGGAGCGACGTACCCCAATCGGGGAACGGTCGCGATCCTGGATCGCGCGGTCGGGGCGACGACCGGCACTATCAGCATCAGGGGCGTGTTCCCGAACCCGGGCGATCTCCTGCGCCCCGGCCAGTACGCGAAGGTGCGCGCCGTCATCGACATGAAAAAAAGCGCGCTGCTCATTCCACAGCGCGCCGTCCTGGACCAGCAGGGCGTCCACCAGGTCGCCGTGGTCGGACCCGACGACACGGTGGACCTTCGAACGGTCCAGGTCGAAGAGCGCGTCGGCCCCCTCTGGATCGTCGGGCAGGGGTTGAAGCCGGGCGAGCGGGTCATCGTCGAGGGAATCGACCGAGTGAAAGCCGGCCAGAAGGTCAAGCCCACGCTGGCCCACCCCGAGCGGTCGAGCTAGCGCCATGGCCAGATTCTTCATCAATCGACCGATCGTGGCCATGGTCATCTCGATCCTCATGGTGATCGTCGGCCTCGTCGCCATGTTCCAACTGCCCATCGCCCAGTATCCGAACATCGCCCCACCCGAGATGCTCCTCACCGCGACCTATCCCGGGGCCGACGCGCTGGCGCTCGAGCAGTCGGTCGCGACGCCCATCGAGCAGCAGATGAGCGGCGTTGACAGCATGCTCTACATGTACTCGATCAGCCAGACCAGCGGCGGCCAGATGCAACTGCGGGTGGACTTCGACCTCACGACCGACCCCAGCACCGACCAGGTGCTCACGAATCTGCGCTACTCACAGGCCGCGTCCCAGCTCCCCCCCGACGTGGTGAACCAGGGCGTGACCGTCCGGAAGTCCGTGACGAGTCCGCTGGGGCTGTTCGCCCTCTACTCGCCGAAGGGGACGTACGACCCGCTCTTCCTCGCCAACTACGCGTTCGTCAACATCAACGACCCGATGACGCGCGTCCCCGGCATCGGTCAGGTGCAGGTCTTCCCACCCGCTCAATACGCCATCCGGCTCTGGGTCCGTCCGGACACCCTGGGGAAGCTCGACATCACGGTGAACGAGATCGTGAGCGCGCTACAGGCCCAGAACACCGTGAATCCGGCTGGCCAGGTCGGGGCCAACCCGGTGCCCCCCGGCCAGGAGCTCACCTACGCGGTGCGCGCGCAGGGCCGCCTGGCAAGCGTCGCGGATTTCGAGAACGTCGTGGTCCGGGCGAGGCCCGACGGCTCCATGGTGCGGGTGAGAGACGTGGCGCGGGTGGAGCTCGGGGCGCAGTCCTACAACGTCGAGAGCCGCTTGAACGGACGCCCCGGGGCCATCATCGCCGTCTACCAGCTGCCCGGGTCGAACGCCGTGGAGACCATGAAGGCGGCGACGAAGCTCATGGAGGAGGCCAAGGCGCAGTTCCCCAACGACCTCGACTACGTGACCGCGCTCGACACGACGAAGGCGGTGAGCGCCGGCGTCCGGGAGATCGTGAAGACGCTCTTCGAGGCCCTCGCCCTCGTGGTCATCGTGGTGTTCATCTTCCTGCAGGGCTTCCGGGCGACCTTGATCCCGCTGCTGGCGGTGCCGGTGTCGCTGGTCGGCACCTTCATGGTCTTTCCCCTCCTGGGCTTCTCGATCAACACGCTCTCGCTCTTCGGCCTGGTGCTGGCCATCGGCCTCGTGGTGGACGACGCCATCGTCGTGGTCGAGGCGGTTGAGCACCACATCGAGGCAGGGCTCTCGCCGCGCGAGGCCGCCTTCAAGGCGATGGAGCAGGTCTCGGGCCCGGTGGTGGCGATCGCCCTGGTCCTGGCCGCGGTGTTCGTGCCGACCGCGTTCATCCCGGGTATCACCGGGCGGATGTACCAGCAGTTCGCGGTGACCATCGCGGTTTCGGTGCTCATCTCCGCGTTCAACGCGCTCACGCTGAGCCCGGCGCTCTCCGCGCTGCTGCTCAGACCGAGGCGGGACATGCGCGGGCCGCTCGGCGGGTTCTTCCGGGCGTTCAACCGCTGGTTCGCCCGCGCGACCAACGGCTACGTGGGCGCGTGCGGCCATCTGATCCGCAAGTCGGCCTTCTCCATGCTCCTCCTCCTCGTGTTCGCGCTCTTCGCGGGTCTCGTTGCCTCCCGGCTGCCCGGGGGTTTCGTCCCCGATGAGGACCAAGGGTATTTCTACCTCAACGTGCAGCTGCCGCTCGCCGCGTCGCTGCAGCGCACGGCGGCGGTCAACGACAAGCTCGACGCCATCTTGAAGGAGACCCCGGGTGTCAAGTACTACACGGGTGTGGCCGGCTTCAGTTTGCTGAGCTTCGCGTACACGACGTATAACTCGTTCTATTTCGTCACGCTGGAGGATTGGGACCAGCGGAACAAGAAGGGACTCACCGCCGACGTCATCATTCGGGACCTGAATCGCCGGCTCGCCGGCGTTCCCGACGCGCAGGCGTTCGGCTTCGCGCCGCCCGTCATTCCGGGCATCGGCACGTCCGGCGGCGTGACGTTCATGCTGGAGGACCGGGCGGGCCGGGACCCCGAGTTCCTGGCCGAGAACACCGCGAAGTTCCTGGCGGCCGCGCGTCAACGCCCCGAGTTCGCTCTCCTCTTCACCACGCTGCTGCCGAGCGTGCCGCAGCTCTTCGCGGAGGTGGACCGGGACAAGGCGCTCAAGCAGGGCATCAATCTCGCCTCCGTCTACCAGACGCTCCAGGCGTTCCTCGGTGGTGCCTTCGTGAACTACTTCAACCGGTTCGGGCGGGTCTGGCAGACGTACGTCCAGGCCGAGGGCGACTTCCGCACCCGGGCCGAGAACATCGGCCAGTTCTACGTGCGGAACGGAAATGGAGAGCCGGTGCCCCTGTCCACGCTGGTCACGATGCGGCAGGTCAACGGCCCGGAGTTCACCGTCCGGTTCAACGAGCATCGCGCCGCGCAGATCAACGGGACCCTTGCGCCTGGCTACACCACCCAGCAGGGGATGCGGGCGCTGGAGGAGGTCTTCGCGCAGACGATGCCCCGCGACATGGGTTTCGACTATATGGGCATGTCGTTCCAGGAAAAGGTGGCGGCGGAGGGCATCCCCGCGGCCGCCGTCTTCGGGTTCTCGCTGCTGGTGGTGTTCCTGCTCCTCGCGGCCCAGTATGAGAGCTGGACCCTGCCTTTCGGCGTCCTCCTCGGCACGCCCATCGCCGTCTTGGGCGCGGTCTCGGCGCTCTGGCTCCGCCGCTTCGACCTCGACGTCTTTTCCCAGATCGGCCTGATCATGGTGATCGGCCTCGCGGCCAAGAACGCCATCCTCATCGTGGAGTTTTCCAAGGACGAGTACGAGCGCGGCACGTCGCTCTTCGAGGCCGCACTGGCCGGGGCACGGCTCCGGCTCCGCCCCATACTCATGACCGCGTTCGCTTTCATCTTCGGCGTCCTGCCGCTGGTGATCTCCCAGGGGGCGGGCGCCCGCTCGCGCCAGATCCTGGGCACGACGGTCATCGGGGGAATGCTCGCGGCGACCCTCATCGCCATCTTCATTATCCCGGTCACCTTCTACGTCAGCGAGCGCCTCGGCCGTAAACCCGAGAAGGCGGCCGTGCCTCCCGGCGCTCCCGCGCCGATCCATGGGGGAGCGGGAGAGGATCCCTCTCCTGGGCACCCATGAGGCTCGACACGAGTCGTTGGCTCGTCGCCGGGATGGTCATGGCCGCGCTCCTGGCTGGCTGTGCGATCGGACCCGACTACAAGCGGCCGCCGGTGGCCGAACCCCCGGTGTTCCGCGGCCAGGCCACGGCCGAGGCCGCGTCGCTCGCCGACCTGCCCTGGTGGGAGGTGTTCCAGGACCCGATCCTGAAGAACCTGATCACAGAAGCGCTCGGTAGCAACTACGACGTGAACATCGCGGCAGCGCGGGTGCAGGAGGCGCGGGCCCAGGTCGGTGTCGCCCGCTCCGAGTACTTCCCGTCCATCGACTACAACGTGGGGGCGCAGCGGACTCGCTTCAGCGGCGCCCTGCTGGGTCTGCAAGGCGCCGAGCCCTCGACCAACAATCTCTACTTCGGCGTTCTCTCCGCATCGTGGGAAATCGATATCTGGGGGCGCATCCGTCGCTCGAACGAGGCTGCGCGCGCGAGCCTTCTCGCCACCGAGGACGCCCGGCGCGGGGTATGGCTGACCCTCGTCAGTGACCTAGGCCAGGCTTACTTCGAGCTCCTGGCGCTCGACGTGCGGCTCCAGATCGCCCGGAGCAGTACCCAGGCCTACCGGAATACCTACGATTTGTTCCAGGATCGACTCAAGGGGGGTGTCGCCTCGAAGCTCGAGACGTCGCGGGCCGAGGGCGCCCTCGGCTCTGCGGAGGCGAGCATCCCCCAGCTCGAGAGCGATATCGTCGCGAAGGAGAACCAGATCAGCATCCTGCTGGGTCGGAGCCCCGGTCCGGTACCACGTGGGATGCCGATGTACGAGCAAGCGGTGGTGCCGACAGTGCCGGCCGGGTTGCCGTCGGCGCTGCTCGAGCGCCGGCCGGACCTCCGGCAGGCGGAGCAGAAGCTCGTCGGCGCCAATGCCAACATCGGCGTGGCCAAGGCGGCGTTTTTCCCGCAGCTGAGCCTGACCGCCCTCTTCGGCCGGGCGAGCCCCGAGGTGTCGGCCCTCACGGGCGGCACCGCAACCATCTGGGCCGTCGCGGGCATGCTGTCCGGACCGATCTTCGAGGGAGGCAAAAATCTCTCGAACTACCGGGTCGCCAAGGCGCAGTGGGAGCAGGTCAAGCTCCAGTACGAGCAGGAGGTGCTCACCGCGCTCCGGGAGGTCTCGGATGCCCTCACCCTGCTGGGCAAGCTGAGCGAGGCCGAGACGGGGCAGGAGCGGTCGGTGAAGGCGCTCCAGCAGGCCGCCGAGCACGCCATGGACCGGTATCGGCAGGGATTCGCCAGCTATTTCGAGGTGCTCGAGGCCCAGCAGCAGCTCTACCCGGCGCAGAACGTACTGGCCCAGATCCGGCGCGACCGGCTCCTCGCGCACGTGCAGCTCTACAAGGCGCTCGGAGGCGGCTGGAGCCTGACCGATGCCGAGTGGAACGCGAAAGGAAGCGGCGGCTGAATGCTGCCGACGACGACGACGGAGAAAGGGTCTAGTGATGAGCGACGAGCGTGACGTTCAACAGGTCATTGCGAAATATGTCCGTGCGGTCGACCGCCGGGACGGCGTTGCTTTGGCGGAACTGTTCATTCCAAACGGTAAGGTCACGATCTTCTATACCAATGGCGGGAAAGAGGAGTTGATCGTGGAGCTGGCCGGGCGAGAGGTCATAGGGAATGCCATGTCAAACTTGATGAAGGCGCATCCTGCTCGCGGCTGGAGCCACCATACCACCTTCGATACGATCATCGAGGTCGATGGCGAACGCGCCACCGTAGACGCGCAATTCATCGTTTACACCGTCGTGGGTGCCGAGAAGCCGGCGGAGGGTTGGCCCGAAAGCACGCTGGGGATCCAGGGGACGATCACGCCGATCGACTCGGGATACTTTCGCTCCACTCTTGGAAGGAACAACGACGGCTCGTGGAGGATCGCCGAGCACCGCATAGACCACGATATGCCGTTCGCAACTCCGGGGAAGTGACCATGAGAGCTATGACCTACGATCACGATGGCTGACCGGGGCCCGGGCGTGAGGGCCGCGGACAGGCTTGGGCAAAGCCCAAAGGTCATCTGCTCCCGTTCTGCTCCCATATCAGCCCGAAATGTCCTCGAACGAGAGATACGTAGGGCCACCAGTAAAGAACCGACAACTGCTCATCGTTCCGGACATTCCACGCGAGATCAGAGGGTTGCCGACACGGCCTCAAGGCAACTCATAACCCAAAGGTCGCTGGTTCAAATCCGGCCCCCGCGACCATGAACGACGAGGGGTTAACCGTCGTCGAAGCCGCTAACCCCTTTCGTTTACCCAGACTTACCCAGGAATGGGTCGGCGGCCGGCCGCGAGGGAGGCGCAAAACCGTGGCTCGAAGGCGGCGGCCCGGACTCGACCCCGCCCCGATCGACCGGGTTTAGGACTTCGGGCACGGGGACCGCGAATCTACATCAGTTAGGAATCGCCTCAAGGCGCGCCGGAATGCTCTTGTGCCACGGCGTGCCGACCCACGGATCGCGATCTTCGCTCGCCGTGAACTCGTTCGGCCCGACGCCCGTGCGAATGCGCCGCTCGCCCTCCAGGTGATCGAGGCCGAGACCATTCGGTAGGGCGAGGTGGCCGGCGGCCATCGCTTCGTCGACAGCGACGGCGACGATTGCGCTCGCTCGCTTCGTCGTGAGCCGCGCCTGTCCTCCGTCGACAACGCCGATCCGTGCCGCGTCGCTCGGTGAGACGCGCAGCGCAATGTCCGCGTCGAGCTTGCGCCAGCTGGGATCCCGGATGATCGTGTTCGCGGTGAACGATCGCCGCTCGCCGGCGGAGAGCATGAACGGCCATGCGGGATCATCGCCCGGCGGAACTTCAAGGCGGAGAGCGTCGAGCTCGCCGAGAAGCTCGGGAACGCTGAGTTTCACGCGGCCGTCGTCGGTCTGGATGCGTCGCAACGTTTCGTCGTAGTCGTCGACCGCGAACACCACGCCGGACGGACTGGCGACGATCGCGTCGAAGAGACTTTCACCCGCGTCGAGTCCGTCGCCGAAACCGGCACGTCGCACGCTGTCCGGACTCATGCTCGCGCAGCGATGCGCGACGGGCCACAACGCTGCCGCGGCGGCGGCCCCGTTCGGGAGTGTCGGTCCGAGCGTGCGGTACAGGACGACGGGCGCGACCGCACCCAGGCGTGGATTGGCTTTGGTGGCCTCGGCGAACGCCGCCCCGAATTGGCGCCGGCCTCGGCGCGCGGCGGCGCGCAACGGCTCGAGCTCGGCGTCTTTGAACACGCCGGCCGCTTCGACGAGGCGCGCATGGATCTCGGGCTCGGGCAAGGGCCCCTCCGGCGGCGTCAGCAGCGGTCGGCGGAGGTGGAACACGTTGCGCGGAAACTCGAAGTTGAAGAAGGTGGCTTCGTACTTCTCGAACTGCGTCGCCGCCGGCAGCACGTAGTCGGCCAAGCGGGCCGTCTCGGTCATGAACACGTCGATGGCCACGACAACATCCAGCGTCGCAATGGCTTCGCGCATCCGCTGACTGTCTGCCAGTGAGTGCGCGGGATTGCCGGATTCTACGAACAGTGCCCGATACCGCTTCGGGTGATCGGTGAGGATCTCGTCGGGGATGACGTTGCACGGGATCAGGCCAGTGAGGATTCTCGCGCCGACGACCGGGCTCCGCGGCGCCGTGCGCGGATCGAGTTCGTTGCGACTCGCGCGCACGATGGGCACGAAGGTCGCCGGTGCATACTGTCCGCCTGGTTGGCCGAGATTTCCGGTGAGGAGCCACACGAGCTTTTCGAGGTAGCTGACCAGCGTAGAGTGCCGGTTCATCTGGACGCCGAGGTCCTCGAAGACCGCGACGCTGGAGGCGCGAGCGATGCGACGCGTGGCTGCGCGCACGAGCGATTCCTGGACTCCGCTGATCCCGCAGTAGTCGGCGATCGAGACGTTCGAGAGCGCCGCGACAACATCCTCGATGCCCGACGCGTGGGCGCCGAGCCACGCCGTGTCGATGAGACGTTCTTCGAGGAGGATTGCGCCCATCGCGGCGAGCAGCCACGCGTCGCGTCCCGGGCGCACTTGCAGATGGAACTCGGCGAGCTCGGCCGTCTCCGTTCGCCGCGGATCGATCACGATGATGGCACGCGCCGGATCCTTGGCGATGTTGCGCAGCGTGAGGCGGGCACGCGGAAAGCTGTGCGACTGCCACGGGTTCTTGCCGACGAAGACGGCGACTTCACAGTGCTCGAAGTCGCCGCGCACGGGCGTGCCGAGCATTAAGCCGTTGACCCATGCTTCGCCGGTCTTCTCCTGCGCGATGGCGCTCGACCGGAACCTTCCCCCGAACGCTCGCATCGTCGCCGTGCCGTAGAAACCGCCGAGGTGGTTTCCCTGGCCGCCACCACCGTAGTAGAGGATGGACTCGCCGCCGTAGGTGTCCCGCACGGACGCGAGCCGTGCGGCGACTTCGGTGATCGCGATGTCCCAGTCGATCTCCTGGAACGAGCCGTCTGCGCGGCGCCGGAGCGGGTGGAGGACGCGCTCACCTCGGCCGTTCTGATAGTGGTCGAGACGAAGGGCTTTTTGACAGGTGTAGCCCTTCGAGCCGGGATGAGCCTTGTCGCCGCGGATCTGCTCGAAACGGCGGCCGTCCTCGCCGCCGAGTTTCACGAGGATGCCGCAGTTGCACTCGCAGAGGATGCACGCCGACGATCTCCACTCGACGCCGCGTTCGGTCGCTGTCTCGGCCGTCATGGGCTTCTCCGCTGTAGGAGTATCTTTTGGATACCTGAAGATATACGATAGATGGCATGCGGTCAACTGCTTCCCATGTCCCGTCCAAACGGACGCGCCGCTATCAACATTTTTGCCCCGCGGCACGGGCCCTCGAGACGATCGGGGAACGGTGGTCCCTGTTGATCGTCCGCGACCTCCTGGGGGGACCGCGCCGCTTCAGCGAGCTGCGCCGGTCGCTCACGGCGATCACGCCGAAATGGCTGAGCGCACGCCTTCGTGCACTCGAAGCGGACGCGATCGTCACACGGGAGGTCATCGGCGAGCGTGAGGTTCGATACCGGCTGACACCCAAGGGTCAAGCGCTCGAGCCGGTGTTCGACGCGTTGCTCGTATGGGGCATGGATTGTGCGCTGGGCCCGCCACGTCACGGCGAGGCGATCCATCCCGGCCGCGCGGTCGATGCGGCCGTGCGCTACCTCAATCGTCGCCGCATACGTGCCGAACGCCAGGTCGTGTGGGTCATCCACTTCGGGGAGGATCGCAGTTACACCATTCGATTCGATGGCACTCGATGGTCGCGACAGCGCGGTGCGGCATCGGCCGACGTCACCGTGGAGACCTCGCCGCCCGAGTGGGTGAAGTTTCTGAGCGCGGACGTCGAGGGCCGACGTCGCTGGTTGCGAGATCGGGGCGCCAGCGGAACGCGGGGGCGTCTCGACGAGCTGGTGACCTCATTCGGAGCTCCACGGCAGACGTCGCGCTCACGCGAACGTGGAAGCCGGCGAGCGGCCATGGCCAAGAATTGAGGATGCGGTGTTTCAACCCGACCTCCTGAAGGGCAAGCGCATTCTGGTGACTGGTGGCGGCACGGGACTCGGCCGCTCGATGAGCCACCGCTTCCTCGAGCTCGGCGC
>WNFL01009089.1_pt1 | contig 12470 bp, 11 predicted proteins | sample 5400361 | NCBI WGS metagenome assembly WNFL01 (sample SAMN13153351, study PRJNA577476) | soil metagenome | isolation source: 40 cm soil on Douglas fir-dominated hillslope | place: USA:California | collected 2013-09-17
CCGCCGGTCGTGCGGACAATGTAGCGGTTCTGGGCCGCGGCTGGTTGGACACCAGCGGTAGCGAGAGCAATTAGAACAGTAAGAATGAGTAGACTACGTTTCATGGAATAGATCCCTTTCAGGGGACTCCTGTTTCAAGTTCACTCCACCATCGGCGTAAAAGGGTACCCGCAAAGTGTTGCGGAGTCCGCCGTTTGGGCCAATGGTACGAGTGTGATAACCGGCACAATCATCTGCGCTATCCGCCTTTGGTACTTTCGTACCGTCCGGCAAATATCCCAAAATCTCGATGTGGCGCGCGCCTTTCATGCTTTGTTCGCGGGCAAGTTCCCCAGAGCATTCCGGAGCGAAATCACGATGGGACTATTACCGTGCGCCGGGAAAGAAAGCTCGAGAGTTCGCCTCGTTCGCTGTGCAATAAAATTGCTTATTCAGTACTCGCGCAGGGGTCATAACGGGTCCATTCCCGTGTGAGCCAAACACCTTAACTTAAGACGCTTAAGAGCCTGCTATGCCTACTCCGGGTGAACTAAGTCATTCGGCTTTGTCCAAGATGGATCCATGAACGTGCCGCCGGGCGAGATATGCTTGCGTGCCACCCATAAATGAAGACGGCGGCCCCGTGCGCGGAAGAGGCCGCCGAACTCTTTGCGTGCTTGCCTATTTCCCGTTGGTTCCTTGATCGCTCCCGACGCCGGTTACAAAATCGTATCCGGCCTTACAGCTGAAGCTGCCTGCGGTGCCGGAAATTATGTCCCGGAAATCGCTCGTATTCGTGTAGTTCCCATAAATTGTGGCCAGTTCCGCGGCCGAATTGACGTAGAAGTGTCCTGAGAGATTAACGATCCCCGCGAGTGAAGGCGAGGCCACGCTGGTGCCGCCGAATACAAGCCAACCACTCAACCCTTTGCACGATGTGCTGTCATAGACAGAAACGCCTGTGTTGGGGTCCGCGTCGAAAGAGAAATCGGGCGCGGAGCGCTGCGTCGCATCGGTCCCCGCAATGCCGGACTGATACGTTGGCTTTGGCTCATATTTGCTCGGACCGCCTCCGCTTCCGCTCCAACCCGTCTCGCTGACAAAGCTGCCGCTGCTGTTGCGATTCACGCTCGTCCCGCCTGCGGACACAACAAACGGAGAAACGCTTGGATAGATGTTCGCGCCACCAGTATCTCCGCTCGCGGCGAAGTAAACCACGCCGTCATGCTGGAAGTGGGAATCATTGGAGGCTTCCGTCGAAAACTCGCTGCCGCCCCAGCTCATCGAAACTTCCCCCCGCCCACCGTTAGCCAAGACCTGATTCGTTGCCACGTTCACGGCCGCAAACAAATTCGCAAAACTGTTTGACGCCGCCTCGACGAGAACAATCTTTGCATTCGGTGACATCGCATGGGCCCATTCGATGTCCAGCGCTGCCTCCTGCGCCCATCCGCAGTTGGCCTTGGGTTTCGAACCGCTGGCGTAGACCTTGGAAAAGCATCCGTTTGCCGTCGTGCATGCCGGCAGCCCGAATTGGGTCGAAAAAACGTTCAGATCATTTTCCGCCGTGGGGTAATCGTATGCGTCCACGATCGCAATCACGCCACTGCCACCGCTCGATGGTAAGTTATACACCGAGCGCAACGACGCCGGAGTTTCACCGGAGGGAGCGCCGCCGCCGGCAGCCCTGCCTTCGAACCTTATCAGATGATTTGTATGAGCTCGCAGCCCGAGGTCCTCGGGATGTTCGATCGTGCTCTCTGGGATCAGCACAGCGGCGTGCGATTGCCCGTTTTCGTTCTGTGATATACCGAGGTTTGGTAAAGTCAGCGTAAACATCAGACACACCGAGATAGAGACCACCGCTTTCAACCGCATAAGTTTTCCTCCTTGATTGAATCCACACACACACCACCACAGGGTCAATACTTTAAGAAGGGAACGGTAGGCTGGGAGAAGGGCCTCTTGGCCCCCCACGCACGTGTCGCAGGCATTCAATCTCTTCAAACTCTACTTGTCAAGTAATAATTCTATGATTCAGAGAAGATCATCCCCGTAATTGTTTTGCACATGTTGTACCCGAGGGCGCGCCGCAAGCGCGAGGTCGCCGAGTGGCATCGCGTCTGTGTATATGGAATAGGACGCTATGTCAATTTCGGGTGGGCAAATGTTGGGCGAAAATTCCCGGTCGACGGATGCAAATTTCACCTTCTGCCCATTGTGGAAAAAACTGGCGAACCACAAAATCAAACACGTTGATGCCAGCGTTTAAGCCGGGTCCCGAAAGCAGTAAAAAGTGCGCGGATAAGATCCTGTCGTTACCATCACAAAATGTGTCTTTCCCCTTCTAACATCATGCATACCAAACACTTATAACCCGGTCGACGCCGCCCATGCTGCTTGGCAGCCAGTTTGCGCTCGTGTAAGTGAATTATGGTGTGCCCATGGGCTTGGCGTCGCCAACGCCCAATAAGGTCGTATCCACAATGGAATACAACAAATGCGAGGCTACTGGCGATGCCTTGTTCGATGAGTGGTCAGGTCAAATCTCACAAAAAGGCGACAAGGTTGCGCGGCTCATCGCTTGTCGCAGCGGCGGCGCTCCTTTTCGTGCCGCAAGCGCGTGCACAGGCAAACAGCAGTGCGCCAACCAGTAATTCGTCGTCTTCGGTGCTTCCCGCAATGCGTTCTGAAGACCACTTCACGTGGATCGAGCAATTTGACGGAAGTACGAACACGGAAGGGCAAGTGATGCTGCTCGACTCTTCGGTAGGCTACCGGTTCGGGCGACACCTATTAGTTGACGCTGGCGTTCCCGTTTATTTCGTTCGCGCCAATACGACAACGGCTTCCGGAGCTTCGACAACAAACTCGTTTACGGATCTGGGCGATATTTACGGGCAGATTCGGCTCTCGTTTCCCAATCCTGCCCTGAACTTCAAGACGCAGCTTACAGGACGAGCGTCCACCGGCAGCACGTCCGACGGAATTTCCACGGGGCACGCTACGTACGACTGGACGAATCGAATCGATCGTGACTTCGGCCAGTGGACTCCGTTCCTCGAGGTGGGTTTGGCGAACACTATACCCGATACGTTCGTCTATCGGCGGCCTTTTGCTTCCTACGGAGAACTCGCCCATTTCCAGGCAGGAGCTGCGTATCACGTTGTTAGTTGGCTTACCGTAGCGGCGTCGGCCTTCGATGTCGCGCCATGGGGATCGCAGACGATAGACAGCCGGATTGTTGGAAATGGATCTGGCGCGTCCAGAGGTCACGGCCCTCCGTTTTTGCAAGCCCTCCAGACAACAGGCAGTTCGAGCCTGGCGGCGGACAACGGATTTAGCGCTGGCTTGGGTATTTCGCCGGCGAAGGCCATTGATTTCACGGTCGGCTATAGCCGAAGCACCCATTACGATCTCAATACGGTTTCCTTTGGCATCGCAGTGAACATGCGCGCGATCTTGCGCCATCCGGGTTTGTAGTTTTTCTAAATGATGTACTAATTCGGTGTGGTTCCCTTAAGGAGGCAACACATGAAACGCATAATCGTTCCCATCACGTTAGCGGCTGCGGCGGCTTGGATCCTGGCGATTCCGGCTGCTGCGCAGGGGCGCAGCCAAAGCCACCCCGGCGGTGGGTCGGCAGCGGCCGGCTCGATGAGCGGAGGGCATGGGATGGACGCTTCAGGCAACTCGGGTTCCGGGACGTCCGGCCCGCGCGCACCGGGCCAACTGCTCACGCAGAACACACAGCTTTCCTCGAAACTGAGCGGGCTCCTGCCAGCCGGCACGGACCTTCAGACTGCCGCCGCCGGGTTCCGCAACCTCGGGCAATTCGTGGCGGCGGTGCACGTCTCGCACAATCTGGACATTCCGTTCGCTCAACTGAAGTGCACAGAGTTGGCCACTGCAGCCGCTTGTCCCGGCATGACCGTGCCGTCGAAGGGTTCGCACCTCGGTCAGGCGATTCAGACGCTCAAGCCTACGATGAGCTCGGCAGACAGCAAGTCAGCCGCGAAGCAGGCAGAAAAGGAAGCCTCGGCTGACGCACACTCATAATCATCCCAGACTCCGACCACGTGGCGGGGCCGGCTGAACCGGCCTCGCCGCGCGCCTTAATACCAATTTGCTCGCATCACTTTTTCAGATTTGCAATCAGGGTTGTGCGCAGGTAGATTCTCTAGGTTTTGTCAGCGCGCTTATTCGCAGGCCGCCAGCCCCCGCGCGAACTTTGATACCTCCGAAGCATAAGATTGCGCTGTAGTGTTTGCGTCTGCTTGTTTTTGAGGTCATCGATCTCATTGTTATAGGCAGTACCTTCGGAGTGAGAGCGAAAAATGGGTGTGTTTGCGAAGAAAGGATCACGGTCAGGGTTCGCAGTCGACGGTGGGGACCGCTCACCATCACAGGCGATGGCCTACTTTGTGCTTTGCTCGGCCACGCTTTTTTCTCTCGTCTACACTTGGAATATTTACAGCGTAGCTCATCAAGCGCACTTGACGTTTGTTATGATCGGGCTTCTTACATTCAAGACTTTGGTGGAGGTGAGCGCGAGTTATTACGGCTTCGCTTTTCTGTTCATCGCTGTAACCTATCTTTTCAGAAGAGAAGGAGCGAACGAGTTCAAGCCTGTGCAGCAACCGCCTCCGGTGGGGCTCATTTATCTGTGCTGCAATGACCTAGACCGCTCTGCGCTTTTCAGCCTGGCAAAGCTTGCATATCGCGGCAAGCTTTATTTTATCGTTCACGACGATTCCGTTTCTGCAGCCCAATGCAAAGCAGTGGACGAGGCCGTGCAGGAACTGCGACGGAGAACTGATCACGAGGTTCTACTCCTTCGCCGACCGACAAAAGAAGGTGGGAAGGCGAGCGCAACCAACTACGTGCTGGAGCAGACCAGGCAGCTGTTTGATTATTTTCTGCTTTGCGACAATGACTCAACTGCTCTCGATCCTCTGGCCATCGAGAAGGCTCTGCCCTATTTAGAAGATCCCAGAATTGCCATTGTGCAATGCCGTAATGTTGCGATCGTTGATCCGGATTGCTGCACTGTCAATCGGCTGTTGTCGCGCTCAATTGACGCTTTCGATGTATTCTTAACTACCTATTCTCGTTTTGGGTGGCTGCCCTTTGTTGGGCACAACGCGCTTCTCAGAACTGCTACAGTGACGGAAGTCGGAGGTTTCACGCCCGGGTTCTTTTCGGATGATTTGGACCTCACCGTGCGTCTCAACCTTCGCGGTTACAGAGTCGCATACGCTCCAGAAATCCAGTTTGGCGAGACGCATCCCGCCAACCACAGCTCGTATCGTCGGCGGAGCTATAAATGGGCCTACGGCTGCGTGCAGACCTTGCAAGCGCACTGCTCGGCCGTGCTGAAAAGCAGACAGTTTACTCTCGCGGAGAAGTGGTCTTTTCTCATGTTCAGCGGTTTTTATGTCGGGCAGGCCGTTCTGCTCTTATATCTCTGCGCCACGTTTCTAGCCGCACCGTTTTTCTTGACTGGATACTCGGTGAACGCGAGCGCCGCCTTTTTCTCTGGAAGCTTGATTATCCTGGCAACGTTCTTACCAGTATTGGCGTACTTCGCGAAAGATCCAGTTCGTCAAGGATCGGCAGGCGCCGTGGTGATGTGCGGCCTGGTGTACGGCACGACCGACTTTCCCACGGCGCGCGGCGTGTGGGATTGTTTGAGGGGCCGCAAACGTCAGTGGACCCCAACAAATGTGCTGTCTGGAGAAAATCATTCGCGGGGCCTTCTAGCAGAAGCAGTGTTTGGTTTGCTGCTGCTATGCGTGCCATTGCTGGCCAACTTTCCTATGATCTATTTCCCGTGCTTCTATTTGTTTGCTGGAAAATTTCTCTTCGGCCCTGCTATATCCGCCCTGTACGCTGAACAACAATCACGGACCTCGGGCATAACTCGGGCGCGGAAAATCGTGCCGTTTGCGAGTGCCGCCCTCTTGATCGCGATTCCGGCTGCGTCAATTGTCCATGTACGCGCCAGTGCGGGCGAGGCACCAGGTGTGCAGATACGCGGGAAAGCCCTTTATGTGGACGGGAAGCCGTTCTTTGTAAAAGGTATGCACTATGGCCCGTGGCGGCCCGGCACCGGACCGAACAAGAACTATCCCTACCCCGCGCCGGAGTTGATTGACTCGGATCTGAAGCTCATCCGAGAAATGAATGTGAACACCATCCTAGTAGTTGATCCCCCCAGTTACGTGTTGGACTTGGCTCAGAAGCATAGCTTAAAGGTCTTGTATAGCTTCACCATCAATTGGTGGGCCCTTGGAAATCCTCAGTTTGCTACTTCACGTCAGGATATTCAGAGGCGCGTCAGCGATTATCGTCAGAAACCTGCGCTTTTGGGCTGGGTCCTTGGCAATGAGGTCCCTGATTCGGCGATCGAGCAGCGGGGAGAGAAACCCATTCGCGATGGATTATTAGATCTTTACGGCGCGGTCAAAGAACTCGACAACCAGCACTTTATCACCCACTCGAATTGGCCGGATACGAAAACCCTGGACCTGCGCTTCCTGGATGTCACCAGTTTTAATGTTTACCCGTTGTGGCCTCCGGAGGTCGTAGCGGACGGTTATGACAACTACATCCAGAAAGTCCTGCAGCCGATTGCGGGCAACAAACCACTGCTGATTACCGAATTCGGAGCCGACACCTTAGAAGCGGGAGAAGAAGGTCAAGCCCGCTTGCTGCGAAGTTCATGGCAGGGTCTTCAGTCGGCTGGTGCCTGCGGCGGTGTTGTCTTTGAGTTCGCCGATGAGTGGTGGAAAAACTACGACAACCCAAAGCGCCCGGGAATTTGGTGGGATCGCACGCCGGCACCCGATGATGAGAAACAGCACGACCTTGACCCTGAGGAGTACTACGGCGTCGTAACAGCGGAGCGCCAACCGAGAGTAGCGGCCGCCACTGTGAAGGACATGTTCTCTGGCTCAAAAGGTTCGCACATCTCTGTAGCGCCATCCCGCATGATACCTGCCGGGGTTGTGCTGTTGCTTATCCTCGCGTCCTGCGGGGCGTGGTCTTGGGCTAGGTGGAGTGCTGTGCCCAGCCGCCATGGCGGGAATGATCTGGTGGATCGAACACCTCAGTGAGCGCGGTTTCAATCGCGCGAGTATCATGACCTGCGGCGACAGAGGATGGCACCGCAAAAAGAAACAGCGGCTCTGAACGCGTCAAAGCCGCCAACGTGTCTGCCTTGAGTTGCTATTTCCCGTTTGTTCCCTGATCACTTCCGACGCCGGTTACAAAATCGTATCCGGCCTTACAGCTGAAGCTGCCCGCGGAGCCGGAAAGGATGTCCCGAAAATCGCTCGTGTTCGTGTAGTTCCCGTAAATTGTGGACAATTCCGCCGTCGAATTGACGTAGAAGTTCCCTGCAAGGTTCACGATCCCAGCCAGGGAAGGTGAGGACACGCTCGTGCCGCCAAATACGAGCCAGCCACTCAAACCCTGGAACGATGTGCTGTCATAGATAGAAACGCCTGTGTTGGGGTCCGCATCGAAGGAGAAATCGAGCGCAGAGCGCTGCGTCGCATCGGTCCCCGCAATGCCGGACTGGTACGTTGGCTTTGGCTCATATTTGCCCGGGCCGCCTCCGCTTCTCGTCACTTTTCCATTTTCGTTCCTCCAGCGAACCCATGCCGAACAGGCTGCCCCCGCAGGGAGAGGAGAGATCATTGGCTGTATGGCTGTTTGCGCGGCTATGCCGAGTTGGTTCCGGCTCAAGATGAAGTTTGACCCGAAAGCAATAAGAAGCTTGCGACTTTGAAGCTCCGGGTCCCCCTTCTCTCCGACGTTGCTGAGATGGACATTCCTTTCTTTCTTATGCCGGTTTTCTTTGGGCTCACCGCTCGGCTAATTCCTCTCCGCTCCGGCCTACGCGTCTTCTGCTTTCACGGCTCCTCACCACACGACATGGGTCCCTCCCATAAAGCAGACGTTAGCCTGCTACTCCACGCCCCCTCGCTCTCTCTCGTGCCCCAAAGAAAACGGGGCAGAAAGAAAGGTAGTCCATCTAATCGGTTATCTCGGCAAGAACCCGGAGCACAAGTCCGTCAAGGCGTCAGATCGCAAGTACGCGATTCTTTCGCTCGCGACTCAGCGGTCCTGGAAGGGTGCCGACGAAGAATGGCACTCCAAGACGGAGTGGCATCGTGTCGTTGTTATATGGAATCTGGGTAGCCTGTCAATTTGGCGCAGCACAAATGTGAGACCGATTCCCGACATCGGCGTTTATCAAGAGAGAGTCAGGTGTTGGTGGGGAGCTTGTTCGCAGTACTCGACCAACAGGTGGCGAGATATGATCCCTTGTATTCTCTGAGCGTACTTCCGACGATCATCCTGCTTCTCAACTTTGCAATTTGAGAATCGCGTTCAAGAACGAGAGGGACCAGTATGTCCATATCGACAAAATCATCTCGGTTATGGCCAGTTGTGCCTCCAATTGAAGGGTTGTCGGCTGTCGTTGAGTCTGAATAGGGTCAAGCTTCAACCGCTTTCCTACGATTAGTGTCCCGTGACATCCTTGACTTTTGGCTGGGCACGGCTTATAACCCGAGGTGCTTGGTGATTTGGGAAACCGGTGAGAATCCGGCACGGCCCCGCCACTGTAAGCGCCGAGAGTCAGAGCAAGCAAGCCACTGAGGTGAAGTTTAGATACCTTGGGAAGGCAGCTATGATTCGGTGAAGCGCGAGTCAGGAGACCGACCAAGCCCATATCTGTTCGAGTCGACCTCGAAGGGAGCGTCGATGACGATTCAACTAAGCCGGCTCATTTGACGTTGGCGTAGGAGCCTTTGAGAAGGCTGACTTCGTCGTCTTTTCTGGATGTCTAAACATCGAAGAAGCATCACCCTTGTGCTGGGCGGAGCGCGCAGCGGAAAGAGCTGGTTTGCGCAAGAACTTGCCGCAGGCTCCGTTCGCGTTGCTTATCTGGCGACTGCTCGTGCGTCGGATTCCGAAATGAAGAGAAAAATCCGCAGACATCGTGCGGAGCGCCCCTCCTCGTGGGAAACCATTGAAGTCGAATCGGATCTCGCGAAAACGATCCGGTATGCCGGTAGAAAAACGGACTTGTTGCTCGTTGAGTGCATGACGACTTACGTGGGCGCAATGATCGGCATTAAGGGCACCGGTCGGAATGCCGTTGAAAAGGAAATCGAAAAAGTCCGAGATGCGATCCGGGAGACGAGCGCCTCCGTAATCGTTATCTCCAACGAGGTGGGAAGCGGAGTGGTGCCACCTTTTCCAAGTGGCCGCTTGTTTCAGGATGTGCTGGGCCATGCCAATCAGCAGATTGCTGCGATTGCCGATACGGTGATTCTCATGGTTGCGGGCATCCCCGTGGGAATCAAAGGCCGCATTTCATTCCCGAGGAAATGATGGATGCAATTTACCTGGTACGCCATGGTCAGACGAATTGGAATCAGAAGGGGCGTTTGCAGGGGATATTGGACGTCGGTTTGAATCACATCGGTGTTCTGCAGAGCCTGCGTCTGGCGAAAATTCTCCGTCAAACGCGGATGCGGTTTATTTTCTCAAGTCCACTAAGCCGAGCGTGTGGAACGGCTGGAATTATCGGGAGGTTGATGGGTCATCCGGTGATTGTAGATGACAATCTGCGGGAAATTGATCACGGGGCATGGAGCGGAATGATGCTTCCGGTGATCGCTCGCCGGTATCCCGAAGAATTTGCGATGTGGCAGTCAGCACCGGACCGGCTGAAGATCTCCGACGGTGAAACGTTGAAGAAAGCCTATCAACGGGCAAGCCGGTTTCTGCTGCATCTGATCCGGGGAAAGCTCATGGGCAATGTACTTGTCGTGAGCCACGGCGTGAGCAATGCGATGATGCTCTGCGCCGCGCTGGGTGCGCCACTGTCGTGCATGGTCACGATTCCTCAGCCGAATTTACAGGTCCATGTCATCCGCTTTCAGGGGCGAGAGGTTACCGGTGTTGAGAGCCTAATTTCATGGGGCCAAATACCTCAAAGCTGACGGACTTTGTTGGTTCCACCATTACCGTGTCCGCAGTGGACGCCATCTGGCTGGAACGAGCCGCAAAGCATTTGGACCGGCTGACCAAACCCCCCGGGAGCCTGGGCCGTTTGGAAGAGATTGCCGCGCGCCTCGTAGCCATCCGCGAAACCGAGCATCCCGTGTGCTCGAAGAAAGCAATATTCACACTGGCTGCCGACCACGGTGTTGTGGCCGAAGGTGTGAGTGCGTACCCAAAAGTTGTCACTCAGCAGATGGTGCACAATTTTTTGTCGGGGGGAGCGGCGATCAGCGTACTCGCACGCCACTACGGGATCGAAGTGATTATCGTGGATATAGGAGTGGACGGTGAATTCGGCGATCTCACCGCCCTGGTAAAGAAAAAAATCGCGCGGGGGACAAAGAATATGGCCCGCGAGGCCGCGATGACAGAAACAGAGGTCACTCAGGCGATGCGTGTGGGATTGGATCTGGCAAAGGACGCTCAAGAACAGGGCGTCACTTTGATTGGAACAGGAGAGATGGGAATCGGGAACACAACTGCCGCGAGTGCGATCACCTCGGTTCTGACCGGGCGGCCTGCGGCGGATGTGACCGGCCGAGGCACTGGCGTGGATGACGCAGGGTTCCGTTGCAAAGTGCGAGCTATCGAGCAGGCGCTCTCCGTTAACTCTCCCGATCCTCACGAACCGATGGAAGTGCTTCGCAAGGTGGGAGGTTTGGAAATCGCGGGGCTCACGGGGTTGATCCTGGGCGCTGCGAGCCGGCGTATTCCTGTGGTTCTCGATGGATTCATTTCCACAGCCGCTGGGGCCGTGGCTTTCGCGATGGAGCCAAATGTCAGGGATTTCATGTTTGCGGGGCACCTGTCGACGGAGCCCGGGCACTCCGCGCTTCTCGGCTTCATAGCTCTCAATCCACTTCTGAATCTAGGCATGCGACTGGGAGAAGGAACAGGAGCCGCCGTCGCCATGTCTATCATCGAAGCCTCCGCAAAAGTGCTAAATGAAATGGCCACATTTGAATCGGCAGGGGTAAGCGAATCGCAGGCATGAGGAAGATTGCAAACTCGTTCCTTGCGGCGATGCAGTTCCTGACAAGGTTGCCCGTCCATAAGCTGGGTAACCCGCCGCCGGAGGGTCTTGCGGGCGCCGTAGTTTATTTTCCGGTTGTCGGATTGGTGGTTGGTGGGGGAGCTGTATTTTTGAATTGCGTCTTGTCGCCGCATGTCAGCCGAGATGTGACTGTGCTATTGATCCTAATCTATTTCGTTTTAGTGACAGGCGGACTGCACGAGGATGCGCTCGGAGACGCGGCGGATGGTTTCGGCGGCGGTTGGGACAAGAGCCAGATCCTGGCGATTATGCGCGACAGCCGGATCGGCAGTTTCGGCGCGATCGCCATTACGCTGAGTTTGCTGGCCCGTTTTGTTCTGCTGACCAACGCGCCGAAGCAGGAGTTGAATGCGCTTCTTTTGACAAGCCAAGTTCTGAGCAGATGGAGTGCGTTGCCACTGGGTTTCCTGCTGGCCTCGGCACGAGAGGATTCAGGACAGGGGGGGCGGCTTGCCAGCAAGATTTCAGCCTCTTCACTCGCAATCGGAACCATACTCGCGTTGATTCCCGTGGTCTCCGTCTTCAGAACGAAGGCCGTCTGGTTCATTCTAGTTGCCATTTTCTTCACCGCAGTGAGCGGACTCTATTACAAGCGGAAGATTGGCGGTGTTACGGGCGATTGTTTCGGAGCCACCACGCAGATCACCGAGGTTGCCATTTACATGATGGGAGCTGTGCTCGCATGACGCGCAAAGACAGTCCGATGCAGTATGCACTGCACGAGTTTTCGCCCGCAGATAAAAGCGGCTTGTACAAGGCGATCTATGAGCGACGGGACGTCCGGCGTGATTTTTTACCCGACCTGGTTCCAGAAGAGATTCTGAACAAATTGCTGGATGCTGCCCATCATGCTGGTTCCGTAGGCTTCATGCAGCCATGGTCGTTTATCGTGATTCGGGACGTCCAGGTGAAGACATCGATCAAGGCGCTATTTGAACGAGCGAATCAGCGAGAAGAGGGAATTGTATTCGGGTCTAAAGCTGGAAGGAATTCTAGAGGCACCGTTGAACATCTGCGTTACGTGCGATCCAGAGCGAAACGGTCCGCACGTTCTGGGACGCCATAGCATTCGGGAAACAGACGTTTACAGCACCTGCTGCGCTATCCAAAATCTCTGGCTCGCCGCGCGAGCGGAAGGCGTTGGGGTTGGCTGGGTTAGTATTTTTGACCCTGAGGAACTTCGTACGCTGCTACGTATTCCATCACACGTCATTCCAGTTGCCTACCTCTGCCTCGGTTACGTGCGCCAGTTTCTGGCTCGACCTGAGCTAGAAAGCGCCGGTTGGCTTCCGCGGCTGCTGTTGGAGGATCTGACATTCTACGACCACTGGGGACAAAAAAGTGGGAGCTAAGA
>WNFL01123267.1_pt1 | contig 12470 bp, 15 predicted proteins | sample 5400361 | NCBI WGS metagenome assembly WNFL01 (sample SAMN13153351, study PRJNA577476) | soil metagenome | isolation source: 40 cm soil on Douglas fir-dominated hillslope | place: USA:California | collected 2013-09-17
CCTCAAGGGAGACCGTTGCTACAAACCTTCCTGTCCGATTGAAAAGCGCGGCACTCAGCCGCCCGGACAGCATGGCAATTCCATGCGTCGCGGAAAGGCGCTGGCCGGTTATGGCCAGCAACTTCGCGAAAAGCAGAAGGTCAAACGGATCTACTTCATTCTCGAAGGACAATTTCGCAATTACTTTGAACGCGCGGCGCGCCAAAAAGGCATCACCGGCGAGAACCTTCTGTTTTTGCTCGAGCGACGGCTGGATAACGCCGTATATCGGGCCGGGTTTTCGACTTCGCGACGCCAGGCGCGCCAACTTGTGAATCACGGGCACGTGTTGGTGAACGGGCGCAAGGTTGATATCCCTTCTTATCAGGTGAAACCCGGCGAAGTGGTGGCTATCAAAGACGTCAGCCGGAAGAATATTCACGTCGAAGGTGCGTGGCAGACGGCTGCGGGACGTGGACGCCCCTCCTGGATTTCAGCCGCTGGCGCGGAGATGAGCGCCACCATTACGGGGCTGCCGACACGCGAAGAGATCGATCGCTCGATTAACGAGCAACTGATCGTGGAACTTTATAGTAAGTAATACGGCGCGTCCTGGAGCGAGTGTTACGAAACGCGCGCTCCGGGCTGCACAACTTCTCCTCAAAATTTTCTGACGGTACGTTATGGATCAAAATAATCTTTGGACTGGTTTTCAGATGCCGCGCCGCCTGGCGGCTGACGGTGATACTTTGACGGATCGCTACGGCCGGTTTTCGGCCCAGCCTTTCGAACGCGGCTTCGGAACGACGGTGGGCAATTCGCTACGCCGGGCCCTGCTGTCTTCAATCGAAGGAGCGGCCATCACTGCGGTCAAGATCGAGAGCGTCGAGCATGAGTTCTCTTCGATCAAGGGCGTGGTCGAAGACGCCACCGACGTGATCCTGAACCTCAAACAGGTGCCCTTTACGCTGCACGGGAATGAGCCGAAAACCTTGACGATCTCCCGGACTGGTCCGGGTGAAGTCACCGCGGGTGATATTCAGGGAGATGCCGACGTCGAGGTGCTTGATCCCGCGCTGCATATTGCCACACTGAGCGATGGCGGAACGCTCAACATTGAGATGCGGCTGAAACGCGGCCGTGGTTACGTGTCTGCGGATCGCAACTTTGACGAAGATCTGTCGCTGGGTTACATCCCGATAGATTCGGTCCACACGCCAGTCAAAAAAGTGAACTACTCGGTTGACGCCGCCCGGCTCGGCCAGAACACTGAATATGACAAGCTGACGATTGAAGTATGGACGGACGGTTCGGTCAAGCCTGACGACGCGATCGGTCTGGCGGCAAAGTTGATCAAGGATCACATGGCGATCTTTATTAACTTTGAGGAAGACACAGAGGACTACAGCTATCAGCAGCAGGAGCGGGCTCCTTTGCCGCGAAACGATCAATTGGATCGTTCGGTGGACGAGTTGGAGCTCTCAGTGCGTTCTTATAATTGCTTGAAGAACGCCGGTATCAAGACCATTCGCGATTTAGTGCAGCGGTCGGAACGCGAGATGCTGGCGACGAAGAACTTCGGCAAAAAATCTCTGGGTGAAATTCGCGACATTCTGCGCGGCATGGGCCTGGATTTTGGCGTGCAGTTTGACGAACAAGGCAATCCGATTCCCGGCACTGGCGGGGGTGAGATTGAAGACGGCGACGGCGGTGACGAGGATGAATTTGAAGCCGCCGTACAGTAGCAGTGCAGTAGGACGAAAACATCATGCGTCATCTTAAGGCCCATCGGAAACTCGGGCGGACAACAGAGCATCGCATCTCTATGCTGCGGAATCTGGCTACCTCGCTGATAAACTCGCGCGACGATCGGATTGTAACCACGCTGCCTAAAGCGAAGGAGTTGCGCCCATTTGTTGAGAAGGCGATCACGCTGTCTCGCCGCGCAGCCAGTCTGGAAGGCAACACCGCGGAAGTTGGCGGCCTGCATTTGCGGCGTCAGGCTGCCGGGTTTTTTCACGCCGGAAATTACCGCCGCGCTGCCGCCACCCGGCGCGGCCAGACACCGCCCCCGCGGACTGCGGGCGTCGCGGCAATTCGCCGGCTGTTTGACGAGCTGGGCGAGCGCTTCAAGGATCGACCAGGTGGTTATACGAGAATAATCAAGATGGGGCGGCGTACCGGCGACGGAGCCGAACTCGCAATTATTGAGCTGGTGGACAACGCGCGCGAGAAGGAAGCTCAGGCCAGCGCGCGCAAACGGACCAAAGGCTCGCCGAAGAAGAAGTCGGAAGAAACGAAAGCGACCGGTACCGCCGCGGACAAGAAGGAAGCAGCCGGAAACGAGGAATAAGCAGACTCTCTGGGTGAGCCCCGATCAGGTGATTTGGCCGCGATCGGGGCTCTCGCTTTTAAGTGGCGCCCAGCGTGAAGCCGGCGACGCAAGACCGGGCCGGATGCGACCCTTACCAAGGAGCGTCCAATGTCAATCGGAGTTAAGAGGGTAATGAGCGACCAGGAAAGCAAGCAGGCGGAAGTTGTACCGTCGCCAACCGACCAGCCTGCGGAGCGTGGCCAGCGCGAACGCGACCGTGACCGCGGGCGCCGTCGACATCGCAATCAACCCAGACACCTCGAAGCCTCGATCAATATGAACGAGCTGCGCGAACTGATCGACCTCATAACCGAAAACGGGTTGACGAATTTCGAACTCGAGCGCGAAGGATTTCGCGTCAAGGTTGGGCGCGGTACGCCCATCGAAGATCCGAGCACCCAGGCGCTCCTTCCGGGTGGAGTTGAAAGGCAGATTGCGGGCGGCGCACAGACGGGCACTCCGGTCCAAAGTATTCCCGTTTCGGCTTCGTCACACCCGGGCGCCCAGGCGGAAGAGGCGGCTTCGGTTGATCAGGATCTGCACATCATCACCTCGCCCATAGTCGGGACCTTCTATCGGTCCCCATCACCAACGGCAGAGAGCTTTGTCCGGATCGGCAGTGAGGTCGAACACAACACGGTGGTATGTATTATCGAAGCCATGAAGCTGATGAATGAGATTCAGGCGGAAGCCGCCGGCGAAGTGGTCAAGATTTACGTCGAAAACGGGCAAGCGGTGGAGTACGGCCAGCCGCTTTTCGGAATCAGGGCTCAGTAGTCCGGAAGTCCAAGCTCCAAAGTCCAAAGCGGCGCCGTCGTGCTGACGTTGGACATCGGACCTTGGGCTTTCGACTTTAGTTATGACCAGCACCAGACCATTTCGCAAGATCCTGATCGCCAATCGTGGCGAGATTGCCTGCCGGATTATCTGGACTTGCAAAGAGATGGGGATTCGCACCGTAGCGGTGCATAGCGACGTCGACCGCGACTCTCTGCATGTACGCTTCGCCGACGAGTCAGCCTGCATCGGACCGGCGCCCTCCGCGCAAAGCTACTTAAACATTCCCGCGATCATTAGCGCTGCTGAGATCTTTAATGTTGATGCAATCCATCCCGGTTACGGGTTCCTGGCTGAGTCGGCTTATTTTGCCGAGATCTGCGAAGCCTGCAACATCAAGTTCATAGGTCCGCGCCCCGGTGTGATTCAGTTAATGGGCGACAAGGTTGAAGCGCGGCGCGCCATGAAAGCGGCCGGCGTGCCTATTATTCCCGGCAGCCCTGAAGCGTTGGATTCGGAAGAAGAAGCGATCAGGCTGGCGCGGGAAATTGGTTTTCCGGTAATCGTTAAGGCCTCCGCGGGAGGTGGTGGGCGGGGCATGCGCATCGTGCACACTGAGAGTGAACTCGGTCATGCCCTGGAGACTGCTTCGACTGAGGCCGCCGCGGCTTTCAAGAACGGTGACGTTTATATCGAAAGGTTTGTTGAGCGACCGCGGCACATTGAGATTCAGGTGCTGGCCGACGAACATGGCGACTGTGTCCATTTGGGCGAGCGTGAGTGTTCGATCCAGCGGCGCCATCAAAAGCTTTTGGAAGAATCGCCGTCGCCGGTGATGACTCCGCAGTTGCGTCAGGAAATGGGCGAGGTCGCCGTGGCCGCGTGTAAGGCGATCGGTTATTCCAGCGCCGGCACCTTCGAGTTTCTGCTCGATGAAGACAAGCGTTTCTACTTCATGGAAATGAACACCCGCATTCAGGTTGAGCACCCGGTGACTGAGATGGTTACCCTGACAGATATTGTGCGGAATCAGATCCGTATTGCCGAAGGCGATCCCCTCGGATTTGGTCAGGACGACGTGATCATGGTTGGTCACGCGATTGAGTGCCGCATCAACGCCGAGAGTCCGGATACGTTCACGCCTTCGCCCGGTCTTATCACGACCTTCAATCTTCCGGGTGGCCCGGGCGTGCGTCTGGATACTTATGTTTATCCCGGCTACCGCGTGCCGCCCTTCTATGATTCGATGATCGCCAAGGTAATCGTGCACGCGCGAACTCGCGAATTGGCGATTGCTCGCATGCGTCGCGCACTGGACGCAATGGTAATAGAAGGGATCAAAACCACGATTCCGCTGCACTTGAAGATCATGGATGATCCGGATTTTCAGGCGGGAAACATCTCGACGCGGTTCATGGAGGACTTCCTGGCCCGCAACGGCGTCAAAGAGAGGTCGATGAACACGGCATCTGCCGCGTTGACTGGGGCCTCCGGGTGAATTTATAATACTCGACTTTTCGGTAATGAGTTGGGCTCGCTGATAGGTGTAGAAAGATTATGTCAATTGCAATCATCAGAGCAGGCGGAAAACAGTTTAGCGTGGAAAAAGGCGCCACCGTCCGCGTTCCTTCGCTAAAACAGGATGTCGGAGCGTCGATAGAGCTGGAAGTGCTGGCGGCGACTGGTGACAACGAAACCAGGGTAGGCACACCTCAGGTCGAAGGAACTAAGGTCACCGCTACGGTCGTCGACCACGGCCGCGCACCTAAAATAATCGTGTTTAAGAAAAAGCGCCGCAAGCACTACAAGAGGACAAAAGGGCACCGGCAGGGATACACAACGCTGAAGATCGATTCAATTGGATAGAAGGGCGATTTTGGATTTTTGATTTTGGATTTTTGAATGGGACCATCGAGGCTCTCAGGAAAATCGCAAATCGGCAATCGCAAATCGAAAATTAGAAGATGGCTCATAAAAAAGGTGTAGGTTCCTCGCGGAATGGACGAGACTCGAACTCGCAGCGGCTTGGCCTCAAGAAATTTGGCGGCGAGCGCGTACTGGGTGGAAACATCCTGGCCCGCCAACGCGGCACGCGTTGGAAACCAGGCAAGAACGTGGGCCGCGGCAAGGACGATACTTTGTTCGCCTTGATAGATGGGGTCGTGAAGTTTGAAGAAAAAGGCCGGTCCGGCAAGTTTATCAGCGTATACCCAGCAGATGCAGCCGCCGCCCCGGTATCTTAGAAATTAAAGTTGTACTCAGTGATTCAACTCAATGCGACGCCCGCGCGGAAGGTTAGCTCAGCGGGCTCGCATTTTTGATTTTAGAATTGATTGGGTCTCGAATTTGAAATTTCAAATCTCAGATTTCAGATCGTCCGTTTGAAATTCTCGAAATGTTCATCGATCGCGTAAAAATTCGGCTTGAGGGGGGCCACGGCGGCAACGGCGTGACTGCTTTTCGGCGCGAGAAGTTCGTCCCACGCGGCGGGCCCTCGGGCGGTGACGGAGGCCGCGGGGGTGACGTCTGGATCGTCGGAGACGCGTCGTTGAATACACTGCTGCATCTGCGTTACAACCCGCTGCATGTTGCCGGCCGCGGTATGCACGGAGAGGGCAGCAACCGTTCGGGGAAAGAAGGCGCAGATGTGATTGTGCGCGTGCCCGTGGGCACCCAGGTGTTTGATCCGCAAACGAATGAACTGTTGTTTGACTGTGACGCAGACGGACAGCGCTGGCTGGCTGCGCATGGCGGTCGTGGAGGTTTCGGCAACGCCCATTTTGCCAGTTCGACAAATCGTGCGCCGCGTTACCATCAGGAAGGAAGCGAGGGCGAAGAGTTCGAACTGCAGCTCGAGTTAAAGCTGCTTGCGGATGTCGGCCTGGTGGGCTTTCCCAACGCCGGCAAGTCTACTTTCATTGCCACCGTTTCCGCGGCGCGGCCAAAAATTGCCGACTATCCTTTCACCACTCTCGAACCGCATCTCGGCGTAGTTGATCTCGGAGACTTCCGCACGTTCGTTGTGGCAGATATACCCGGCTTGATCGAAGGCGCGCACGAAGGTCACGGTCTTGGCGATCGCTTCTTACGGCACGTTGAACGGACCAAACTGCTGCTGCATCTGGTTGATATGTCCTCTGTTTCAGGCCGGGATCCGGTAAGCGATTACGAAGTTATTAATCGCGAACTGGCGGCTTATGACCCGCAGATGGCTGAGCGGCCGCAGATTGTGGTGGCAACGAAAATTGACGCGCTCGATGAACCGGACCGGGTCGAAAACTTGCGCCGGCGGGCAGAGCGGGATCAAAGAAAATTCTTTGCGATCTCATCGGTTACCGGCGCCGGGGTGCGTGAACTCATAAGTGCAGTCGGCCACGAGGTTGAGCAACTGCGAGCGCATTCGACGGAGCGGGTGACCCTGGAGGCCGATGACGCACTACTGGTCGGCAGTGGAAACTCTCGGCCCTGGTAGTTTGGTGTAGCGCAAAAGGATCTCCGCCTGAATGATGCCGTTGCCGCGCGCAGCTATTTACGGGGGCACGTTCGATCCCGTGCACAAGGGCCATCTTGAGGTGGCTCGCAGGGTGCTGGAGCTGTTTGAACTTGAGGAAGTGCTTTTTGTTCCGGCGTGTGTGCCGCCGCACAAATCCGCGATCTCGTCCGTGTTTCATCGGTTTGCAATGCTGGCGTTGGCTACTGAGCAGGATGCGCGGCTGCGAATCTCGACCGTCGAACTGGATAAGCCGGAACGGCCTTACGCCGTCGACACTGTCGAGCGCATGCAGATTGCGATGGGCGCCGACCGTCGTCTCTTTTTCATGATCGGCGCCGACTCCTGGTCCGAGATTACGACGTGGCGCGAGTGGCAAAGGCTCTTGAGAATGTGCGACGTGATCGTGGTCACTCGCCCCGGCTATGAATTGAGCGGGAAAATCCCGCCGGGAGCGGCGCAGGTTGTTGATGTGCGGGGAATGACTCAGCCGGAAATTTCAGAGGTGCTCACTTGCGACAGCGGGCCTCGCACTTTTTTCACGGATGCGGCGATGATGGATATTTCGGCGACCGCGATTCGCGCTTCGGCGAGAGCAGGCGAGGGCGCACAATTAGGCGAGATGGTACCGTCAGCGGTTGCGAACTACATTGAGAAATACGAACTATATAAGAACTAAATGAGTCAGAAACTGAAAGATCAAACGTTGAGTTCCGAAGCCCAGGCAGCGGCGCTGGGTTCGCGGGTGACTACTGGCACGCACATTACGACCAGTGATCTGTCGGACTTTGATGAGCGAATTCGCCGAACCATCAACGCGGCCTGGGAGAAAAAAGCTCTCAATCTGACGGTGCTGGATCTGCGCGATATCGCCAGCTTCACTGACTATTTCGTGATCGCCTCGGGGACCAACCGGCGACAGGTCCAGGCCATCAGCGACGAAGTGGTCGAACAATTGAAACACAGCGGCACGCGTGCGGCGCGCGTTGAAGGTTATCAAACCGCCGAATGGATCCTGGTCGATTACGGCGATTTCGTCGTGCATGTGTTTGATGAGAAGGCGCGGCGCTTCTACGACCTCGAGCGCCTGTGGCGCGAAGCCAAGCGAGTGGACGTCTGGCCGCCCGGATCTGAAGTTTCAAATCTCAAATCTGAAGCGTTGGATCAACCTGAGCGCGCCGCGCCGCGTTCGTTAACTGATCTTTGAGACAAAAACAGTGATCGAGATGGTGGCGTTTTCGGATGCGATGCGCGAGGTGGTTAACCTCGCCGAGCGCGTGGCCACTACTGACGCGAATGTTCTGGTGACCGGCGAGTCAGGCGCGGGGAAAGACGCGCTGGCATGGTTCATTCATTCGCGTTCACGCCGGGCGGAACAGGCGCTGGTCAAGATTGATTGCGCGACCCTCCCGGCCGATCTGCTCGAGGCTGAACTGTTCGGTTACGAGCGGGGCGCATTCACCGGCGCCAGCGAGGCCAAGCCGGGCCGGCTGGAGGCAGCCCACCGGGGAACTCTGGTGCTCGATGAGATTGCCCATCTGTCACTCGAGGCCCAGGCAAAACTTTTGCGAGTGATCGAGCATCGCGAGTTCGAACGGCTGGGTGGGCGCAAGACCATCGAAGTTGACGCGCGGCTGGTGGCGCTGACAAATGCCGATCTCAAGAATGCCGTTGAGCGGCGCGCTTTTCGTGGCGATCTGTTCTACCGGCTGAATGTGGTTCAGATTCAACTGCCGCCATTGCGCGATCGAGTCGACGATCTGGAAGGGCTGGGCCGAAGTCTCTTGACTTCGTGTGCGATGAAACACGGCCGGCTGGCGAAACAATTCTCGCCCGAGGCGTGGAAGTTTTTACGAGCTTACGATTTTCCCGGCAACGTTCGCGAATTGGCGAACATCATTGAGCGCGCGGTAATTGTTTCGACGGGCGCGGAAATCGAAGCGGCCGATTTGCCTGAGAGTACCAGGGTGGCTGCGGCGCGCAGAGAGCGCAAGACTCAAAGGCCGACGCTGGCCGAGGTTGAAAGCGAATATATTCGCGAAACTTTGACCGCGACCAAAGGCAATAAGACTGAAGCGGCCCGGATCCTTGGTATCAGCCGTAAGAACCTTTACGAGCGTCTGGCGCGGGAAGAGAAACGTGATGGCTGATTCAGTTTAGAGTTCAAGCTTTAGCTTGCCGCTTCTCGAATCAGCAACCTGAAGGTTGAATTCTAAACGATGCGACTTCGCTTCATTTGGCCGGGTAAGACAAAAGATGAGCATCTGCGGGCGTTGGTTGCGGAGTATTTGAAAAGGCTGACGAGATTCGTGCGTTGTGAGGTGGTTGAAACCCGTGAAGGCGTGGGCGCGGATCCAGCCAGCCTGAAAAAGGAATCGCAGCGAATTCTTGACGCGATTCCGGCGGGGAGCGTGACGCTACTGCTGGATGTAAAAGGCCTCGAGTGGAGTTCCCAGGAGCTGGCGGATGAAGTGCGGCGCTGGGAACACGATTCGATTACGGAAGTGGCAATCGTGATCGGGGGACCAGATGGAGTCGGCGCGGAGGTTGCCGCTCGGGCCCGGAAGCGCTGGCGCTTGACGCGTCTGACGCTGACTCATGAAATGGCTCGGGTCGTGGCCGTCGAGCAGCTTTATCGCGCTTACACCATAAATCGCGGATTGCCGTATCAGAAGTGAAGAAGAGTTGGAGGAATGAACGAAAAGAATGGACAAGAGGAAATCGACAAAGTATCGGGACAAATTACTGGTTCGCCGCGAAGGTTTAGTGGGCCAGGTTCAGGCGGCCGAAGCTTACAGCCGGGAACGTGACGCGGAAGCGACGCAGGATCCGGCGGACATGGCGGCGAACGCTTACACGAAAGAATTAATGATGTCGATGTCGACAAACGACCGGCAGTTGCTGGAATCAATCGACGCCGCCCTGCATCGGATCGCGGATGGAGACTACGGCAAGTGCATTCATTGTGGTGAAGCTATTCTCGAGAAGCGGTTGGAAGCCGTGCCGTGGGCCCGTTATTGTTTGCGTTGCGCCGATCTAAATGAGCGCGGTCTGCTGCACCGGGATGAAGAGTAACTGAAACAATCTTCCGATTTCAGATCTGAAAGTTTTGAAATCAGAAATTCTTGATGACATAATCCGAGGCCTCCTGGGTAACCGGGAGGCCTCTTTTTTCCCCTGCGCTTGCTCGGAGAGGAAAAGGGATTCGGAATGAACTCGGGCAGTAGCCCGACCGTTAGGGAGGGCTCATGACGACGCGGTCGATTTCTTAACGCAAACGTTTTTCTTCGCGTCCCTTCGCGAGACCCTTTGCGACCTCTGGGTTTTGAAAAACTTATCATGGCTTCCATGATCCACCAACTGAATTCCCTCTGCGACGCTGCTTTGGCGCTTGTCTACCCCCAAGCCTGCGCCGTGTGCGGCGCGAGCGTTGAGTCGCGCCACCACGGCGTTGCCTGTGCAGCATGCTGGCAGACGACTCGCCTATTCACTGAAGACGACACCTTATGTTGGAAGTGCGGTCTATTTACTCAGGCCGCGGTTACCCGAGAACAGCGCCAGAGCATTCGCTGCGGCCGGTGCGATGACGAGGCCTTCAGCGGGGCCCGGGCGTGCGGATTCTATGAAGGAGCCTTACGGGCTTCAATCCTGGAACTGAAGCGCAAGCCGCATGTCGCGGCTCGACTCTCCCGTTTGATGTTTGATGCGCACCTGCGCGAACCGCTCAATAACCCAAACTTGATCATCCCCATTCCGCTGCATCCCGAGCGCGAACGTGAACGCGGTTTCAATCAGGCTTTATTGCTTGCACGAGAGCTCGCTCGGCTGAGTGGCTTGGCGATGGACGAACACAGCGTCGTGAGACGCCTTCATACGGAACGCCATCGCGCAGGCATGGACGCCAAGGCGCGCCGTAAGAGCGTCGCCGAAGCCTTCGCTGTCCGCCATCCAAAGTTAGTCGCTGGACAACAGGTGTTGTTGGTTGATGATGTGTTCACGACCGGCGCAACTGCGTCGGCATGTGCGGCGGTGCTGAAGGAAGCACACGCGGCAGAAGTGTTTGTACTGACGGTGGCGCGAGCCTGAGCATAAACGGGGCAGTAGCCCGACCGTGAGGGAGGGCTTGGTTTGTTTTTACTCTGCACGCCGTGAAATAAAATAGCCAGGGCAAGCGACAAAGTCCCGCCATCCCTGGATCCGGTCTTTCGTTACGGCGCTTTTTGCAATCCCAATTCTTGTCTATAATTCTCGCACCGTCTTATGCAACGAAAGATCATTCAGATCACCGGTATGGTGTGGACTGTGGTCTATGCGAGCATCATCGTGTGGATCTATGCCACTGAACCGCGCTCCTTTAAGGAGGTGGCGACGAACTCACAAGTCGCTGTCGGGACCTACGAGATTAATCAGGAAAGATTTTCGAACGGCCTGGCGCTTTTTCGTCGCGATCAATTTCGGGCGGCGCGTGACGAGTGGACCGCTGCCGATCCGGCCCAAAAAGATCCGCGCACCCAGTTCTATGTCGCTTACGCCTGGTACCGGGATGGCTGGGGTCGCGTCTATTACGATAATGCCTTTTTCAAGCAAGGCCTGGAGGCCGTCAATCGGGCGATCACCCTGGCGCCAAACGGCACGCTGACAGTTGATGATCCGGATCTGCAAATGCACACGGCCGCTGAACTAAAGACAGAGCTGGAACAGGGAACCGAAACAAGCTGGAAAGACCTGAATCCATTGAAGCTGTTTCGTCAACGCAAATGAAAGACTACACGGAGAGAAATCGAGCGCTGCTGCACTTTATCGTCACGCCGACGATCCTGCTTACGGTGGGATTGCTGGGCGGGCTGAGAGTAGACGCTCAGACCAGACAATTCGTATTCATTGCTCCGCCGCTGGTGACTTTGGTGCTGGCGATTCTTTTGGGGTCACTCTTTGTGCGCGCCGGGGCCATCGATCTGCGTCAATGGTTCGCTCTGGAACAACCGATGCTGACCAATCTGGCGCATCTGCTTACGCTGGTCGCGCTTTTTTTTGCGTCGGCCCAGGCCTTTAATTCTGTCTTGCCGGAAAGCGGTCTGCTGCACTGGATGTTCTCTTTCTTTTTTCTTTGGACGCTGTGGACCAATCAGTTTTCGGCGTTCGACGCGCGGCGTTTGTTGAAAAGCCTCATTGTCCTCTTCAGCACGGCGTTTGTGCTCAAGCACTTGCTCGTGTCCGGACTCTATGCTCCCGAAGGAGGGTGGTTTAGGAGGATTGCTTCCGCGCTGCTACAAGGCATCGCGATAGATGCTCCGGCATTTGCGCCCATTACCGGATACCTCTCCTTCTTCGCGCTGGCACTCTATGTCGCGGGTCTGCTGCTGATAGCCCCCGTTCCAGTGCAGCTGGGCACCTCCGCACTTAACAAACTAGCTGATAGGGAAGATGCTTTAGCTGAGTCTTTGGATAAACTGTCTGAGTGAATCGGGTCGTAAAACGATCCACGAAAATACACGAAGCTAGCTGGTTCGTTCGCGCGGTTTCGTGTGATTTCGTGGATCGTTCATGTCCGAGCGAGAAAAAACACGGAACCAAACTAAGACACCACTCAATCGCTCTCTGACTGGCTCAAAAGCCGCTGCGACGATAGAATCTCAAACTATGACTGAATTGAGAACGCTTTACCCTGCAATCGAACCCTACGACTCCGGCCGTCTGAAGGTCTCGGACCTACATGAGATCTATTACGAGCAGGTCGGCAATCCGAATGGCAAGCCGGTAGTGTTTCTGCACGGTGGGCCAGGTGGAGGGATCGTGCCGGAGTATCGCCAGTTTCATGATCCGGCGGCTTATCGCATCGTGCTCTTTGAT
>WNFL01011538.1_pt1 | contig 12468 bp, 9 predicted proteins | sample 5400361 | NCBI WGS metagenome assembly WNFL01 (sample SAMN13153351, study PRJNA577476) | soil metagenome | isolation source: 40 cm soil on Douglas fir-dominated hillslope | place: USA:California | collected 2013-09-17
CAAGGTTTCATCGGGGTACAGGAGGGCCTGCACGGGAATAGAGCCGTCGAGGGGGCGGCCAAGTGAGTTCATGACTGGCTTGCGCCTGGTGGGTGTCGGACGGGTAGATTTCCTAGTCGTCCTACGAAGCGGCTCTGGTCGCTCAAAGCCCACTCATCTGACCACGAAGCCGTCAAATGGATGCTTAGCTCTGCTCTAGTACGTATCTTTCCATCCCCACTCGCTCGCACACACATCGAGTTCTTCAAACCACGCGGTCAGTGATCACAAGTATATGTTGTCTGTCACAACAATCCAGAGCTTTGGTACCAATTTCTTACTGTGATGCTTGCTCCCGTATCCTTGTTAAGGGACTTCTGACGATCCTTGGCCAATTCCGTTTCAGATTTCTGCACACATATGGTTAGATCCCGTTCCTTGTCAGAAATCAATGGCTTTTCCACCTTGTCCGAGCGCGTTCACAGATTCCTTACTCCTTGTCATCTAATTCGACTTTAATTGTGACCAGGGCAGCTCTCCAAAATAATGTAATCACGCACTTCGGATCGGTTGTTCTTTTTCTGTGCCGTTTTCTAGCACCTGGCTCAATTGATCGCATTAACAAATCATATATTTGATCGGGCCAAGTGCAAACGGGAATAAGTTGCCTCTTCAATCTACCAACTCTGCTAATTTGCATCATCCTCAAGCCTCGGGTTAGTTTTATAGTGTTCTATGAATACCACGGAGCAATGGATTGCATTCAATTCTGAAGATTATAACATTGACCCCTGCGGCTACCCACTTTGAATACACTCAGCGACGGGTGATCACGCAAGGGGTATCCCGCGGGATCCACTGATGGCCATTTTCGACGAGCGCTTAAATCTTGACATGCCCCCCGCCACCAATTTGAGAGAACAATCGTGGTTGGGCCCATTGCTGCACTTTGTGGGCACCGCCGCCACCTCCACGGGCTTCATGTCTTCAGTGGGGCCCAATGGCTGTCATAGATGGTATACAGACGGGTCGCCCTGAGACCTGTGGCGGCTACGGTATTTGAGCACAGAGGAGACAGCACGCTACCAGTACCTCTCTACCTACCTCTCTTCATTTTCTCCTCGTTTCTTGCGTTCTCATAATATTTTCTACACGCTACACCAAACTCCCTGGTGACCGAACAGAATGTTCTTGTTTTTCCACTCAACAAACTCTCAAATCTCCGTAAATGTGTCAACTACGACGGTTACGACTACAACTGAAGCCGTACGACTACCCCTCTCGCTCACTCTTTCCTCCACCTCTGAGGGCACGACATGTACACCAAGTACGCTGACTAGGGAGACAGAAGATGAGGGTATGGAGAAAGTAGACACACCTGATCTGAAGCAGGAGGACGACGCTCGGGCAGTAACGCCTCATTTCCCGACCCTCCCCTTTCGCAATGCGCGGCGCACTACCATCGCCAATGCCCCATCCTCGACTCATCCCTTCTTCTTGCACAGTGACCCGTAAGTTATTTCGAGCTCGCATTGATTACCAGTTACGAACCGTGGCCGTACAGATGCCCTTTCCCTTCTCCGCCTTCTCTACCGCCAAGCAGAAGGGGTTCCTTTTCCAATCAGCATGTAAACTCGAATATGCATCCGGTGAAGCTATCAACTCGCTTCAAATTGGCCAAACTCCTTCATTTTATCCCAACCGGTTCGAAGAACCGGTCGCGGAAGGAAAACCAACAGAGGGACGCTGTTGGTTATCACTACCAGCGCGCGCGGGACCAGTTGCAACAGGAGGGGGCGGACAAGGGAGAGAAGAGTCCGAGCACGCTCTGGGGATCGGAGGGTTATATGTGACTCCAATTAGGGAAGCCTCTGCTTTACCCTAATTTTTGTCTCTCACCTCAAGCATCGATTTACCTTGAACTTGTTTGATCTCGACGGAAAATAGCTTTCGACTACCCTTCTGTCCTCTACCGAATTTCTCTACGCTCTTTCCTACGCCTATATTCTGCTTCCCGTTCGTTACGTTCCTCGTTCTGCGCAGGCGCATGGCTGTATTGTGGACTTGTAGCCTTAGGCGGGATTTCTTTCCTCAGCATATGATATCACTGTTATAGTCTGATTAATATATCTGTTATTACCGACTATCTTAGGTGGCGTACAGATCTCTATTCCCTTTCATTTTCTGTCGAAATGTCAGTTGGGACTTGGCCTTTCTGTGATCCTACCACCAACCGGCTTTGCAAATCTTTGGCGAGGTGAGAATACCCTCAGATGATAGCTACTTGAATCATTCTCCTTCACTAGAATGTGCTGAAAATTACAAGCTTCAATATAATGCGACAAGCATGCTGAAATCAAACCCCCTCTATGGAATCCACCACCAATGTATAGCCATATTTTTTTTATTGCTCACTCATCCTACCCAAGGATAATACAGGTACGAAAGCAAAGCACACTGAGTGCATCATTAACACGGCCCATCCCAACAAGCATGGTTCCATAGACCTTGACAGAGAGAGAGATCTACATTTCCCGTGGTTGCGGGTACACATTACGGGCCGGACCGAGCCACCACTTGACCAGCGGCCTTCCGATCCGTGCGCAGGGGTTATGACAAGAAGGGGGTGTTGTTTACAGGATGTTTTCAAGTATGGTCTCTGGGGCATACTGCCTGGTTCGGTACATTCGATAGACCTTAAGAGCATCAGCAAGTTTCATTTTGCGCTCCTCTTGCCCATGAACAGGAAGAACGCAAAAGAGAGAGACAACCTCCTGTTGAACACTGAGCGCATCTTCAAGACAGCCCATCTCGGAAAGTGTGTATCCACAGTTCTGGAGGGCAAGTGCGAGCCTTTCCTTTTGCTCTTCCTTCCCGTGAACAACAACGGCACAAAAGAGAGAGACAGCTTCCCGTTCGACACTGAGTGCATCTTCAAGACAGCCCGTCTTGCTGAGTATGACACCATGAATTTGGAGAGCACAAGCAAGATTTCCCTTGTGATAAGGTCCATCATATTTTGAAGCCAGAGAAGGGAATAATGCCACTGCGTACTTCTCAGCTGCCAGAGCTTTGGGATACAGTTCGAGTTTACAAAGGGGCAGCCCATAGCCTAGGAGCAATAGACCAAGCTATGGAGTTCATCAGTAGCTATGGTTGATGGGAGCTCTGCAATAAGATCTACGGCACGGCCAAGCCATTGGGCACATAGGGCAGGATAATTTTTGCGTAGGTGCCAGCATAGTTCAACATCACAAGCAGTATCGATCATTCTCGCTAACGTTAAGTGGCAATCAGAGTCAGTGCGGTAGCAAGCTCGGAATTATACTATGAAATACCTAAGTGGCAATCCTATGGTAGGGCGTAATAGATATCAGACGGTCAGATAGCGAAAACAGGACTTGCAGACTCAGTGCGGTAGCAAACTGAGTCTGTCTCGTCCTTCGAGATGATGGCTCTTATAGGTGTCCAACGGAAAAGGGAGTAGTGGCCTCGCGCTGCAAATGCAGGGCAGGGGTAGTTGGTCCATTCCGGGCCCACTAGGCTACATTAATGCTAATGCTTGGCCGTTAGGGTGCATACACATCAATAAATGATAGAACTCAGACGTGCTGGGGGACAAACGTCTGAGGGTTCGGAAATTGCCAATGCCCAAGTCCACTGCAATCGACATGGGTGGTATCGACGCTTGTAAACTCTCAACTTCTAACGCACATCGTAAACACTAGCAGAGTCCGATTCATCCTCTATCATAGCTGCCTCACATAAGGAGATAGCCTGGATTAAGAGGGGACGCATACGCGATTTGTATACATCTAAACTGGCAATGTGGGTAATTGTCTGTGCCGTCACCATCTGGAATTTTGCAGCCCGCGAGCCTAGTGCTTGAGCGAGCTGGATGGCACAGTCACCAACCATCAGGCACTCCTCTTGGAGCTTGAGCTGATCAAGCACTCTAGCTAGATCGCGGAGCCGTTGAATGACCACTATGGTCGAAAATTCCTTTGGCTCGATGATATTCTGTAGCAGCTTCTTTGCTGATTTAAGTTGCTCCCGGCATACGATCATTTCGTCATGCTCCGTGGAGAACGCGATCGTCGGAGAGTGCGATTTGAGGCGGTGCGAGTATTCTTCGAGACGCATCTCGATTCGGTCATAAGAGAGTGAAGCGTCGGGCGATGAGATGGCGAACAAGGAGGTTGTGGAGGTTGTGGAGGTTGTGTCAACGGTAACCTAATAATACGGGTCAAGGATGTGATAGGCTGGTAGGCGACGACGTACTCTCGTGGTTACGCTTGTAAAGCCGTCTGGTTCGACATGGGAGTGTATTGAAAGCGATCGAGCGCGTGTCTGAACGGTTGTGTGCTGGATCGTTTCGATAACCTCTGTAGCTTCAGCTCGAATCGTCTCCACAACGGTCAACATTGCGCTCCCCTGCACCCGGTCCTGGTTGTCGAGCCGGTCTAATATTTGCGACTTGGTATCCAGTAGGAGTGCGACCATCCGAACGTGGAGTCGATCCTACCTGAAAGATGAACCATAGTCTCGGGTAGCTAAACGCTGCGTACCTGCCAGCGTGAACGCATTCGACCAATATCTCTGTTCCATGTCTCGAGCTTCGGCTTGAGATCGCCTGCCTTCCATATTGCTCTTAGCGTGGGGGTTCCTCGATGAGGCATGCCGTCGTCGGCCTCAACAAGCCATTTGTAAAATTCATCGATTTTGCTACAGATCAGCAGTGAGCTTGTGTGCGAAGTTGATGTGATGAAGGTATGCGTACGCTCGGAGTCGTTCCAAATCGTGGGTCAGCTGGCTTTGGTCAAGATGTTCCTTGTGCTCGTTGTATAGTTCTGCGAGGAGATCCATTTCTTCCTGGTTTTCTTCAAGTTGTTCTGCGATCTCCTGCTTCTCCAACTTCGCCTATAGGCACGCGGGACGAATGAGCATAATGATCTTGCTAAGATCAAGGGACCGACGGTGTGGATAATGTCCCGGATTCGCTTTGCCGTTTGGAATGCAGTGGCAGCGTCTAGAAAGGGTCGAAACTGGCTATAGTACAAAGTGGGTCGGCAGTCTGGAGTTTCCACAGGCTGGCATGTAGACGCCGGGGACGTCGACATTGGTCATCCAATCAGGCTCACCGCCTCGTGTGTCGGCAACCGAGCTTCAGTCATATGCGGGTTTGCAGACCAAGCCTGAATGCAAATTTCCCTCCCGATTTCGCATGTGGCTCGCTTATCGTTTACGATGCAAGTAACCTCACCGTAGGGCGTAATACTAGTACAAGTGGTCTAATTTTCGACATGTGTCGACTGTCGCGACTGTCGCTGCACCACGAATACCTGCGCTTCGAGGAATGGTTGAAGATACACTCAGGTGGCCACCCTGTACAGCCCGTGTGCACTGTGCTGGAAGCCCGCTACCAACTGGAAGGCGCCTGCTGTTAGTGGGCAGCAGGGTAGCCGCAAAAGGCAAGCGTCAACTTAGACTCGGTACCCTACCACTCCAATATCTTCCTGAAACCCTACTACAATCCCATGGAAGAGCAAGACGAGACCCATCAGCCAAGACGGTCGTTTCATACGAGAGCAGCCGCCAGCTGGAGGCACGTTGAACGTCAAACCGAGTATCCCTTGAAAATGGTTTCTCCCCTTTACTTTTATTGAAGCAACTCGGTCATGACCATTTGATAGGGGCGCGGAGTCCTCTTTCCGACAGAAATATGGCTCCAAATTGCAGACTCTCTTTCTCCCATCGACCTAAAATACCTTGCATTGGTGTCCAAATTCTTTCGATCCCTGTGCATCCCAAGTCTATCGCCAAATGTCCGACTACTCCGCCGACATATTGAGGAACGAGAAAACCCACCAAAATGGTTGGCAGGGGCTCGGCGATTGAAGCTTAGGGACGAGTCATTCTCAGGTCTTATAGTGGACTCCAGATTGGCGCACTATAAAGGCATCAGCTTCTTTAGATCATCATTGTCAGTGCTGAGTCTGGTCAACATTCGGCTACCACCAAGATTCTACTACTATCTTCTCATGATACCTGCTATCCGTCACCTCGAGCTCTCAGCAGTTACCGTGGACAACAGTAACACGCCTCCAACACTAGCGTCACTTATTCAGTCTTCAGTATACAGTCTCAACCCGTTGCCAAAGATGAATGGGGATGTACCGCACACAATACCAAATCACCTCCACACACTTACGCTTGACTCACTACGTGTCCACAACCTCGACATCGATCTTCTCGCCCAAGTGCTCACAGCCACCAGGAAGGATACGCTCCTGAAAGTTTGTATGGAATCGCCGTGTCAAGATTCACGTATCATCAACGACATGCTATCACTACAGAACATCACATCACTTACACTCTCCTGGGAAACAAGGGAGGTCCGTTTCCCTGTGATGCTCTTTCCCCGCCTCCAGTATCTGGACGTCCTTCATTCACATGTCGGCGCCTTTTTGCGCAGTGGCCATCGAGTGAAGACGTTGAAACTCAAGGAATTTGAGACCTCTACCCTCGAATGCCTCCCAATGAATGGATTTCCTGGCCCAGACCTGGGCAGCATGCTGAACCCATCTAGACCGCTTAATTCTGCACTAGAGCCTACGTTCAATGGAATCAAAACGCTACATATTTCGATTCACGGGATTAATCGTGATGTGCGTGTCCCTGATCCTCGTGTTCACAATGTAGTGCTGACGAACATTATAGTGGCTCAGTCGTCTCGTCTCAGTTGTTACATATTACCCACACGTCAAAGACTTTTGCGTCAGAGTCGACCTAGTCGACCTGATAGAGGCCTCGAATGCAATCGACGGGTTCCAATTATCAATCGACCTACTGAATCAGTATCGAGGTGGTACTGCTGGAACATTGGAGCGACTTTGCTTTTCCTATAAGTTTCTCGATAACCTCGAGGTTGACTGTAGGAAGAACCAAGAAGCTGAAGACTGTGAATGGGACGTGCGGCGCACGAACGCGAGGGCACTGGAAGAGTGGGTTCTGGTTAGGGGCAAGTTGACCAACCGAGAGACAGGCGATGTATACTATCCGCGCCCAGTTTGCTTTAGCAGAAGGCGGTGATTGGCGAATGCATAATTTTTTGGTGCGAACACAACACTTGCCTTTGAAACAGTACAAGAAAATGCATTATAATGTAAAGCTTCCATGGCAAAATCGTTACAACAGAAAATTTCCACTCCACCCCTAAACATATTTAATCACTATCCAGATCAATAATGCTCACATCCGCAATCTTCGGCTTGGTTTTTGACACACCCTTCGCGGTCTCCGTCGCTGACATTGACGTGGCTTTGGTCTTGCTAGTAGGCTTGACCAATGTCTGTACCGTCGCCTGTGTCCCCTCCTCTTCACTATCAGAGAGCTCAATTAAATCAGCTACTTTGCTCCCCCCTTTCCTAGAAGGTAGAACGAGAGGCCCCCGGGCTTCCAGTGGTGTCACTCCCACCCATTCCTCAGCACCAGGGGGTTCCAGCGCTCGAGACTGACGCGAGCGCTTCCTTGCCCCTCCTTCCTCACTCTCGTCTGTATCCTCGGCAGTAGCGGTGGAACTACGTGACGACGCCGGCCGCGCCCGCTCTTTCGCTTTCGTCCTGGGTTTCGGTGGTGCGCGGCGCCCCAGATCAGGTTCAGGGGTGGGTGATTCCGGGAGAACGAACCGGAAGGGTTTCACATTGGACATCGTACTCTCTTGTGCCTTGCGTTGAGGTTTGGGTCGTTTGCTTGTATCAAGAGGTCTAGCATCTGCAAAGAGGTCCTCGAAACTCTCCACTCCGTCCTCCTCCATAGTAGCCCTGCCCTTCGGGACTGTAGCACCAACAGAGGCACCGGATCCAGTCGAATTGGACCTGCTACTTCCACTCCCGCTCGCTTTAGTACTTGCGGAGATGGTTCTCACGTTCGTTGGCATGAGTGGTATGGGAACAAGCCCAACATACGGATCATGAAGGTCCCCTTCTTCGTCGCCTCCAAGATCAGGGGAGGGCGAGAAATAGTCCGGGTTCTGGGTGAAGAGGAACTTAATGCGCTCGCGTGCTGTTCTTGTTGAAGCAGGAGGTGGATTGGGATCCTGTAATTTTGGTTCCGGTGGTACAGCGATTGCAGGTTTGGTTTTGCCCTTGGAATTATTCGCGGAAGGTGCCGGGATATTGCCCAATAATGGGTTCTCATCCGCAGTGTCAAAAGGCTTTGGACTATAGGGAGGATTGGGTGGGGAGGGGGCAATAACATCGTCTAACAACTCATCAAACATACTCCTCTTGGTAATTTGCTTAGGAGCTGTCGTGGCGATAGAGATAGATAGCTTCTGCGAAGTCGGCATACCCTCGCTACCCTCCTCAACATCGCTATTGTCAGAGCTCGGCGTAATAAACTTCTTCTTTCTGTTGCCTTTGCCTTTGTCCCCTCCCGCTGCGGGTTTCTTCTTCGTAACTTTGAAGGTCTTGGCAATCGCGCCGGACTGCGACTGACCATCCTTCCTTTTCCTCGCAGTCGAGGCTGTTCCCTGGGTCGGTGTTATGTGACATTCACCCTCCGCCCTCGCATCCGCCTTTTCTGCTTTCGCTTGCGGTGGCACGATTTTCCCTTCCGCACGGTCCTTCTTGCGTTGCTCCGTTTCCTGCTTCTTCCTAGCCTTTGAATGTTCGGTGCCTTCAAACTCCTCCACGATACCTGGCACAGCCATTTCAAGCATCACGGCCGGCAACCACATGAGCATGGGCTCTTCAGGATGCGGTGGCTTCTTCGGTTTCTTTTTCTTGCTCCCACCTTCTCCCTCGTCTCCCTCGTCGTCTTCATCTTCACCAATGCCAGGGCCGAGATCATCTTGTAGGGGAAGTCTCAATCCCTTAATACCACTCTCCGCCAATCGTACAAGGAGGGAAGGATACACTTCCACCCGGTACTCCACCAACCCATCCGTAGAGGCGTGTTCCCTTGAGCGAGTTATCCGAGTCAAAAGCTCCTTTCCCTCTCCTCCGTACGCGTCACCAGAGTCGCACCCAAATTTGCTAGGCGCGGCGTGGTGCATATCCTGGAAGTAGTGCCGAATGAGACCACTCGGTGTTCCGACAGCGAGCCCGTGGGCACGCCGGCCAGTCTTGCGCGGGGAAGCCATTACATCATCCCCATTTTCGCCCCGATAGTCCCGATTTTGGTAGTGGGAATCGACCTCCTTCTCGTCGGAGTCCATCACCGCCCGCCTCAGCACGCGCATGCACACGCCTCCCCATAAAAACGTCCGGAAACGCTTGATGATCAACTCCTTGTATCCCCACTCGAAGAATAACTCGCAGCACTGGGCGATCTTGGCGATATTAACCTCATTTCGCCACATTCGGTCTATGTCGACATTGCGGCCTAGACTTTCGGACGTAACGGGAACGACGTAGCATTCGAGGACATCAAGATCGGGAAATGTTTCAGGTATCTTTCTCGACAACGCTGCGTATTTCTTGCCTAGAAATCCACGCGAGTCTGTGGCGAGTTCACGGCGGAGGTCGGCGCGCCATTGGTCGAGGAATGTAGAGAGCTCGTGCCGTGGTAGAGTGATGAATGCCTCGAAGAGTGAGTCACCGAAGCCTGCTCGGGCGAGACCATGTGCCGTTTTGGGACCGCACCCGGGGACCCCTGCCTATACGAAATGTTAGACACGGGATGGGAGTATGAAAGATAGAACGCACAGGGTGATAGTCACCGCCGCCCATCAAACCGACGAGGATGCAACCGCCCCTCGTAAGGCCAAGCTCGTCTTGTATCCGGTCAGCGCGATAAATCATTACGTGCAATTTATCGTCTACTCCTGCGCTATTCTTGGTCGGGTGGGAATGGTTGCCGGAGAGGGTAGCAGATGGACTAAAGATGAGTCAATGGAACGTTGCAGGGTGTTGGTAAGGTAAGATAAGAGGAATGTGGAAGCTCACTTCCGAATGACTACCGTTGAACCGAAGAGAAAATTATCGACATCATCGGAGATGACTGCGTCGATCACGCCGATGCGGTTGAGGTAAGCTAGCTCAGCCTCTGCCTCACCAGGAGCCTTTTAATAGTACCCCCAAATTAGCACAAGAAAGTGAATATGAATAGAACATTTCGTTTCTACGCACTGTCCGCCACTCAAAGCCATAAGCGTCTATGATTTGTTGCATGCCGGCGGTGAGCCAATGGACGTTCTTCCCGACGCGTTTCCCTCTTTTGAAGGCAGGTCTCTCAGGTCCATCAAACACAAAGAGCGGAAGAAGGGGTAACGCGAGCATGCGGGCGAGACGGAAGAAAAGCGTACGAAGCTCAGGGTTCTCGCCGTGGGAGGGCGAATTTGCCCATCCTGTTGCGTGAAAGAACCATATGGAAGCATCGATGCCGATCCTGTAACCCCGCTTGCCATCTGTGTTTTCTTGGAAACCGTCTACAACTGAGAGGTGAAGGAGAGAGCGTTGTTGTCCGACTGGGCGGAGGATCTAATAGAAGGGAAACAGGTAAGACGAAGGATACCTGTTACAATGGGTTACTTACCTCCCAGAGTCCCGCTACTCCCATCCGTCCTAACTACGGTGGCGTGGCTCAAGAGGCGTGCTCCAAATAAGGAAGCCTTTGGCCAAACAATTACCACCTGTTTCATGGGACATACCAATTTACTCCAATGCACTATGCATTCATATCTATATCTATTGGGATGATACTTCACAAATTACAACAGTTATCGCGGCGGTGGCGTATAGAATGGATGGATACAGCTCAACAGAATACAAAAAAATTGCCTATGACCAGAACAAAACCAAAACCTTGGCTTTCCGGAAAGGGACTTAGTGTGGCTTGATGCTCCCAACTTGTCAACAGACCGACCCTCTCCAAAGCTGGTCCAATCGCGACATAGTCCCATCAAGGTTATAAAGTTACAGCCAATAACATTACCGTGACCACCCAGATACCGTCTACGGCTGGTACTATATCCCGGCATCTTCAGTCTCAACAGGTGATTCGGGTAACCATGGGGTGTCGGGTTGCACAAGATCCGTTAGAGGAATGCTCCGCTGCGTTGAGGTTGGAGCATGGTCCGCTCAAGTTCTTGTACCCCCAGAACCACCAGTAGACGCATGCGACAACTTGAAAGGGACTGAAAAGCACGATCAGGCTGACGAAAAAAAAAGCAGAAGAAGAAGAGGTAAGGACGTTGAAATGGTACACGCACATATAAATCGCAGCAGCCCAGTTCATATCACCTGGCGCCGGGTTGGGGTACCTGGGGCTAATACGGGAAGCGTATCAGAATATACAATAAAACGAACGCGGCTCTTGGTTGGAATACTCACAAACTAGCCATCGGCATGACGAAGAAATTCCACGCGACCGCAACCCTCCTGACCGTCTTGCTCCACCGTCCAAGGTTGAACGGTCCGTTTGTATACTCGGGGTTGTCCTCGTACAGGCACCGTCCAAGCACGGGCAGGATATAACCGATTTGGCCAGCTAGAGTCGACCCAGAGAAGAATGCTTGGAAGGCGGTATTCGAGCCAATGGAAATGACGCCAAAAGCGGATGAGAGAACGAATACGGCGAGCGAGGCGTTGTTCGGTGTGTGCGTACGCTTGGAGACGCGGCTGAGCCAGGCGTGCCCCGGGAGAGCCTTGTCACGGCCGTAGGCGAAGAAGATACGTGAGGCGGAGACCAACTGGGGGCAAGGAGCGGATTCAGGATATGACACCCAATAGTTCCATAGGAGAAAGAACGAGAACCAAACTTACGAATGCAACACCGCATGCCATCTGGCAGAAGACGTTGATCGCGAGTAGAACGACACCACCGGTGACTCCTACCACCTGACCAATAAGCACCCCAGTTGGCTGCCCTAGCGCATTCCCCATCAGCGAGTCGATGTCTGTCGCGCACAGCGCGAGGCTGATCAAGTAGATGGACCCGAGTAATACGGAGCTCCAGCTGCTCCAGATAATCGCACGCGGCACGTTCCGCGCCGCATCATGCGTCTCCTCTGCGACGTGCGCCGCGACATCGTACCCAGACAGCGTCCAGGTCGGCGAGAGGAACGTCATGCAGAACGCCCATCCCGTCGGCCATCCCGTCTGGTTGTACACTTTGGTGAAAATGTCCTTCGCGGAGTTGATGTTTGGCGACGCCTTGATCGGGAGGAGGATCGTCGTGACGATTAGAACGATGGTGCCTAGTGCTGACGCGAAGATGTTGAACCAAGAGACGTATTTGGTCGGCAGACAGATGATGAGGTATGATGTAAACATCAATGCCAGATACACCAGCTGCCTGGGTGTCAGAAGCCGCCGAAATAGCCAGCCGGTTGACAGTGGAACGCACGTATATTTGCCAACTTTGCGTCTGATAGTCGGGGTTGACAAGCTGGAAGGTCGCAACGAGGAGCTGGGCGGCCTGCGGAAAGGTTCAGGTGCGTGTATCCATATAAACGATCGGACTGACGGTATAGGTGATTGAGCA
>WNFL01053967.1_pt1 | contig 12468 bp, 10 predicted proteins | sample 5400361 | NCBI WGS metagenome assembly WNFL01 (sample SAMN13153351, study PRJNA577476) | soil metagenome | isolation source: 40 cm soil on Douglas fir-dominated hillslope | place: USA:California | collected 2013-09-17
CCCGCCTTGTGGCGCGATGCGCGGTTTCGGCTCGGTGCAGAACTGCTATGCGCACGAGGCGCAGATGGACAAGCTGGCCGCGGCCCTCGGGATGGACCCAGTCGAGCTGCGCATCCGCAACGCGATGAAGACCGGCAGCCATCTCATCACCGGGCAGGCGGTCGACGGGCCGGTCCCGGTGGCCGAGCTGCTGCGCCGGGTCTCGGCCATGCCGCTGCCACAAGCCGTCACGACCGACCACCTCGACCTCACCCAGATGCCCGGCGGCGTGTCCAACACGACTCATGGCGAGGCCGTACGCCGCGGCGTCGGTTATGCCGTCGGCTTGAAGAACGTCGGCTACTCGGAGGGCTTCAACGATTACTCGACAGCGCGGGTGAAGCTGTCCGTCGTCGGCGGCAGGCCCCGCGTGGAGGTGCACACCGCGGGCGCCGAGGTGGGCCAGGGACTGGTCACCGTGCAGGCCCAGATCGCAGGCACGGAGCTCGGCGTCCACGACGTCGTCGTGCTCAACGCGGATACGCAGGTCGGCTCCTCGGGATCGTCTTCCGCGTCTCGGCAGACGTACATCACTGGGGGAGCCGTGAAGGCCGCGTGCGAGGCGGTGCGCGAGCGTGTGCTCGCCCTCGCCGAATCCGAGCTGGCGGAGCTGGGTCGCGGCGACGGCGGCGGATCGAATGCGTGGCGGCTCGAGAACGACGCGATCGTCTCCAAAAGCGGCGCCGTCGTGATCACCCTGGCGACCCTCCTCGGCGAAGAGGCGATCGAAGAGATCCGCGAGTTCCGGCCTCGGCGCACATCTCGTCTCGACCCCGAGACCGGCCAGGCCAATGCGCACATGCAATACGCGTTTGCGGCGCACCGCGCCGTCGTCGACATCGACACGGAGCTCGGCCTAGTCAAGGTGGTCGAGCTCGCGACCGCCCAGGACGTCGGCAAGGCGATCAACCCGCAGGCGGTGGAAGGCCAGCTGGAGGGGGGCGCCGCGCAGGGTTTGGGGCTGGCGGTGATGGAGGAAATCCAGGTGGCGGGCGGCGTGATCCGCAACCCGTCCTTCACCGACTACCTGCTGCCGACGACGCTGGACATGCCGCCGGTGCGCATGGACGTCCTCGAGCTGGGCGACCCGAACTCACCGTACGGGTTGAAGGGAGTGGGCGAGCCGCCCGCCATCTCGTCCGGCCCGGCCATCGTCGCCGCGATCCGGTCCGCCAGCGGCCGCGCGCTCTCGCGCGTGCCCGTCCGCCCGCACGATCTCACGCTTTGACGCTGCTCGTCCGTGCCGGGTTGCTCTTCACCGGCAGCCAGGAGATCGAAAACGGATGGGTGCTGTCGCGCGACGGATTCATCCTGGAGGTCGGCTCGGGTCCGAGTCCGCCCGCCGACGAGGTCGACCAGTTTATTGATGAGCCCAACTGCGTCGCGATGCCAGGCCTGGTGAATGCACACGACCACATGTACCAGTGGGCGACCCGCGGCTACGTGCCCGACGGAACGCTCTTCGAGTGGCTGCGCGCGCTCTACCCGGTGTGGGCGCGTATGGACGCGGAAACGGTGCGGGTGGCGGCGCGGGCGGCTATGGCGCGACTGCTGCTGTGCGGCTGCACGCTTTCGACCGACCACCACTACGTCTTTCCGCCCGGCCGCCAGGGCATCTTCGAGGCGCTCGTTGACGTCGCGAGCGAGCTCGGCCTGCGCTTCCACCCGTGCCGCGGTTCGATGTCGCTGGGCGAATCGAAGGGCGGCCTGCCTCCCGACAGCGTGGTCGAGGATGAGGATGCGATCCTCGCGCACACCGCGGAGATGATCGGCCGATATCACGACCCGAAGCCGGGGTCGATGTGCCGGGTCGTCGTCGCGCCTTGCTCTCCCTTCTCTGTGACGCCCGAGTTGATGCAAGATTCGGCGGCGCTGGCGCGCCGGCACGGCGTCCGCCTGCACACGCACCTCGCCGAGACGCTCGACGAAGAGCGGTTCTGCATCGAGAGGTTCGGCCGCCGACCAGTGGAGCTCATGGAGGATCTCGGCTGGACCGGGGACGACGTCTGGTATGCGCACGGGATTCATCTCAGCGATGCCGAGGTCGATCGCATCGCCGAGGTCAAAACAGGAATCGCCCACTGCCCATCCAGCAACATGCGCCTGGGCGCGGGTGCGTGCAGGGTGGAGGACCTTCTCCGCGCAGGCGCTCGGGTCGGGCTGGGCGTCGACGGCTCCGCCAGCAACGAGGACGCGAACATCGCGATGGAGGCCCACCAGGCCCTGCTGCTGGCTCGTGTTCGGAACACTTCGCCATCGGCGCTGGATGCGCGTACAGCCTTGCGGCTGGCGACGGAAGGTGGAGCTGATTGCCTCGGCCGGGACGACTGCGGAAGCCTCGAGGCCGGCAAGTGCGCCGACATTGCCTGCTTTCGGATCGACGACCTGGCGCACGCCGGGATCAAGGACCCCATCGCCGGCCTCGCCCTGGCGCCTCCGTCTCGCGCTCAGACGGTGATCGTCAACGGGCGCGTCGTGGTGCGGGACGGCCGGCTGCTCACCGGCGACGAAGACCAGATCGCGCGCGAAATTGCGGCTACAAGCGCGCGCCTCAACCCCACGAAATCGTCGGCTGCGCCGTGATTTCGCGGGGGCCCTTTGATGGTCGGATGAACCGGCCGGCGCCAGGCTCCTGCCCGCGCACCAGCGTCTTGATCGTCCGGCCGCGGATGTTCTGCCCCTCGTGGACGCTGAAGGGATTGCGGTAAAGCAGGTCCTGGCTTCGGACCAGGGCCTCCCAGCCGAGATCGAAACCGCTTGGCGATGTTCGTCGAGGTGACGGCGGCAATCGTCTGCAGATCGAGCCGTCCGTCCGCCAGCAACAGGGGTCGTGTCGATTGGCAGCCCGAGATGCCGCCCCAGATCTGGCGGAAATCAACCCCTTGCTTGAGCTCGAGCGTGCTCGGCGAGTGATCCGAAACGACCATCGGCATACGCCACAGGTGCTCGCGATCGAGGGGTGTCCGAAACGGCGGCGCGCATTTTGCAATCCCGCCCAACCGCTCCATGTCCGCCTCCGTGTACAGCAAGTAGTGGGGACATGTCTCGCCGCTCACATCCGCGCCAAGGCGTTGCGCCGCTGCGATCAGGTCGGCACCCAGGGCGGTGCTGACGTGCACTATGTGGACGGGGCAGCCGGTGGCGCCGGCGGTCTCGACGGCGACCGCGATCGCGGCGAGCTCAGCCCGCGGCGGTCGAGAGGCGACGAAATCGCGCGCGTTGTGGCCTCTCGGCCCGAACTCGGCGATTCGCTTCATGCCTTCACGCAACGTTCGTTTGTCGCAGGCCGGGAACTCGTCGATCCCACTTGGGCACATGAACGCCTTGAAACCCATCACCCCGCGCTCGACAAGGCCCTCGAGCTCATTCAGGTTTCCCGGCACGAGCCCGCCCCACAGGCCGAAGTCGACCATTGAAGAGCGGTTCATCGCTCCGAGCTTCAGGTCGAAAGCCTCGACAGTGGTGGTCACAGGGAGGCTGTTGAGCGGCATGTCGATGAACGTCGTGTAGCCGCCGGCGGCGAGCGCGGCTGACCCGTGTGCGATGTCCTCCCACTCCGTCCGCCCCGGCTCGTTGAAGTGGACGTGCGAGTCGATGCCACCCGGAAACACATGCAGGCCCGTCGCGTCGATGTCGACGCCGTCATCGGCAAGATTCAGTCCGACGGCCGTAATCTGGCCGCCGGCAATCGCGATATCAGCGTTCTCGACTCCGCGTGCGGTTACGACAGTGCCGCCGCGAAAGATCACGCTGCGGCCAGCAGCTCAATGCAGCGCGCGAGCACGTCGATCGCGACCGCCACGTCTTCGGTGGTCACGGATTCAGCCGGGTTGTGGCTGACGCCGCCTTTGCAGCGCACGAACAGCATGCCGACATCGGTCAGCGCCGCCATTGCGACCCCATCGTGGCCAGCTCCGCTGGCTAGCTCCAGGACCGGGTGGCCGAGCTGGCGCACAGCCTGCGAGAGGCTGGACACCAGGCGCGGCGCGCATGGGACGGTCGGGTGCTCGCTGTCCTGGCGGGTCGTGAGCGCGATGTTTCGGTGCTTGCCGATCTGCGAGGCGACATCCAGGAGGAATTGCGACGCATGGCGGCGCTCGGCGTCGTCCGCGTGGCGGACGTCCAGGGTCAGCGTCACCTCGCCCGGGATGACGTTGGCGGCCCCTGGCCGCACCGAGAGCTGCCCGACCGTCGCCACCAGGCCGGCGTCGCTCGCGGCGTAGCCTTCCACCGCTTGCACGAACACGGCGGCAGCGACGAGAGCGTCTCGGCGGCTCTCCATCGGCACCGTCCCCGCGTGGCCGGCCTCGCCTTCGAATACAAGCGTGTACCGATCCTGTCCGGAGATCGCGGACACGACGCCGACGGGCAGTGCGCCGGCCTCCAGCACCGGTCCCTGCTCGATATGGACCTCGAGGTACCCCAGCGGAGGCCCTCCCGGCCACCGGTCGTCGTCGATGCGATCCGGGTCGCCCCCGAACGCGCGCACCGCCTCGCGCATCGTGATGCCTTCGCGATCGGTGCGGTCGAGGTCTGCTGGCTCCAGCGTTCCCGCCACCGCGCGGCTACCGAGGTAGGTCGACCCGAATCGCAGTCCCTCCTCGTCGGCGAACGCGAGGACCTCGATGGCGAAGGGCAGGCGGCTGCCCGAGTCATGCAGGCGCTGGACCGCCGCGATCGCGACGATGACTCCGAGCGGCCCGTCGTATTTGCCGGCGTTCCGGACGGAATCGAGATGCGAACCCAGCAGCAACGTCGCCTCTCCAGCGCCCTCGAACCGCCCACGTAGATTGCCGATGTTGTCGAGCCGAACGGTCATGCCCGCCTCGCGCATCCAGTCGGAAACCAGTATGTGCGCGCACCGCATCGCGTCCGAGGCGAATGGCCGGGTGATGGCGCCGGGCTCCTCGGTGCACTCGGCCAGGTAATGGCACCGCTCGATGGCGATTCGCGGCAGCGTCACGACGATTCGGTGAAGGAGATCTCCTGCACGCCCTTCCACAGCACGAGCTCGCCGAGCTCCTTCAGCCGCTCGTTACCCTCGTAGATCGTGGCGAAGTGATTTCCGGCCAGCTGGCCGGCCTTGCTCGCGAACATCGTCGAGCCATAGGGAAACAGGATCTCGGTCTCGCTGACGCCCCCTGGGTAGAGCAGCAGGTGTCCCGGCGCCGGGTGGCTCGTGTGGTTCTCGTAGCCGAGATCGAGCTCGAGGTCGCCGAGAGGAACCCAACCCGCCTCGCCGCTCCAACGAGCCTGGATCAGCTTGCCTTTCAGGGGCAGCAGCTTCCGGAAGGCCGCGCAGCTTTTGGGCGCGCCCTCGGTCTCGAGGCGAGCCACGAATCGCAGGTCGCCGGCGACGATCTCGATCACATGGTCCTCGCGGGTTTGAGGTAATCGACGACCTCCTCGCGACCGTCCCAGACGACGGTCGTGTGGGCGGGCTGCGTACGCGCCACGATCTTGCCCCCGCGCAGGACCAGCTTGCGTGGTGCGACCAGGCGGATGGCGTCCATCGCCGTCGGCGCCGCGAAAGCGCACAGGTCGGCGCGGCAGCCAGGCAAGAGCCCATAGCCCTCCAGGCCGAGAGCGCTCGCCGGGTTGAACGTGATCATGTCGATGAGCGTGCGCAGCTCGGTATGGCCGGACATCTGGCCGTAATGCGCGAGCACGAACGCCGCCTGGAGCGGGTCGCCGTAGCCGAGCGGGTACCACGGGTCCATGACCGAGTCATGGCCCACGCACACGTTGACGCCCGCCGCCAGCAGCTCCTTGACGCGGGTGTGACCCCGCCGGATCGGGTAACCGTCGAACCGGCCCTGCAGCACCGAGTTGTCGAGCGGGTTCGTGACCATGTGCATGCGGGCCCGCTTCAGGTTGTTGATCAGCCGGTACGCATAGGCCGCGTTGTACGAGTGCATCGCGGTGGTGTGGCTGGCCGTGACACGCCCGCCCATCCCGAGCCGGATGGTCTCGGCGGCCATCACCTCGACGAAGCGCGAGTGGTCGTCGTCCGTCTCATCGCAGTGGATGTCGACGCGCAAGCCTTTGTCTGCGGCCAGGGACATCGCGAATTTCACGGATCGCTCGCCGTATTCGCGCGTCAGCTCGAAGTGCGGTATGGCGCCCACGACGTCGACGCCCATGTCGACGGCCTTGCGCATGAGGTCCTCACCGCCGTCGAACGACATGATCCCTTGTTGCGGGAACGCGACCAGCTGGAGTGACATCTGGTCACCGATCTCCTCGCGCAGCTCGAGCAGGGCTCGGACGGCCCGCAGCTCCGGGTCGCACACGTCGACGTGGCTGCGCACGTGCTGGACGCCGTTGGCGAGCTGCCAGCGGAGCACGGTACGCACGCGTCGCTTGACGTCGTCGACGGTCAGCTCTTTGACGCGCTCGGCCCAGATGGCGATGCCCTCGAACAGGGAGCCGCTCTGGTTCTGCCTCGGCTCGCCGACGGTGAGGACGGCATCCAGATGGATGTGGGGCTCGACCAGCGCCGGCGTGACCAGCGATCCGCCCAGGTCGATGACCTGCCGGGCCTCAGCTTCAGGCTCGGCTATCAACCCGTCCCGCACGCCAATCTCCCTCGTGTCGGTCTCCCCGGCTATGCGGGCGCCCTTCAGGAGCAAGTCGAGCATCGACGGGAGGCTAGCAGAGACCTAAACTTCCTGAACATATAGGGGCCCCCGCGAAATCGCAGATTTCGTGGGATTTAACAGGCGGTTGGGGTTCATTAGGGGGAGGGCAATGCAAAAAGCCGAGGAAGTCGAGAAACACGTACCCGTCCGGGAAGGCGAGGATGGGGACGCGGTCGGCACCGTCGAGCCAGGCGGCGTCGAATACATCGCCTTGAAGGAAAGGCACGGCAAGCCGATCGACCTGTTCTGGACCTGGCTTTCGCCGAACCTCGAGTTCGCGACCATCTTCGTCGGCGTCCTTGGGATTGCCGTATTCGGGCTGAGCTTCGGGGAGACGGCGATCGCAATCATCGCCGGCACGGCCCTTGGGTCGTTGACGCATGCCGCCCTCTCGTCGTTCGGCCCGAAGTTCGGGGTTCCGATGATGGTGGAAAGCCGCGGCGCCTTCGGCTTTCTCGGCAACATCCTGCCGGCCGGCCTAAATGCGTTCACCGGTTCCATCGGCTGGTTCATCGTGAACAGCGTCAGTGGCGCGTTCGCGCTTCAGGCGCTGGCGCTTCCGATCAAGCTGGACCTCCCGTTCTGGCTGACGTTCCTCGTCATCGTCGTCGCCCAGGTGGCGATCGCCACCCTGGGTCATAACTTCATCCACTTTTTCGAAAGGTGGGCGCTGCCCCTCCTCGGAATCGTCTTCGCCGTCGCCGTCGTGTTCATCTTCAGCAAGGCCAACTACGGGATCGCCGCCAACCCAGGGCCGGTTGGCCACTTCGGGGCTTTCACGCTCCTGTTCACGGCGACGTTCGGCTACGCAGCCGGATGGAACCCGTACGCGGCCGACTACACGCGATACCTGCCCCCAACCACCGACCGCAGGATGGTCGCCTTGTGGGCGGGCCTTGGTGTCTTCGTCTCCTGCGTCATCCTCGAGCTGGCCGGCGCGGCCCTCGCGACCGTCGCCGGCACCAAGTGGGGCCCGACCGACATTCCCACGACGCAGCTGCAGAAGGCGATGCCGGACTTCGTGTACTACCTCACGCTGCTGTGCATCGCCGTCGGCGCCGTCGCCGCCAACGCGATCAACATCTACAGCGGCACGATGTCCCTGGTCGCGCTGGGGATCCGCGAACTGGGTCTGACTCTCCGTCAGCGCCGCGCCGCGCTGGCGATCGCCGCTGGTGTTCTCGGATACCTGATCGGCGTCATCGGCGCGGCCAACGTCGGTCCCGGCAGCAAGTACGAATACTTCCTGCTCTTGATCAGCTACTGGATCGCGCCCTGGCTGGCGGTGGTCCTCGTCGACTACTGGCTCCGCCGCGGCGATTACGGCGATGAGTCGATGTTCTACGACACCAAATACCAGCGGTGGCAGGGGGTCGCCGCCATGGCGATCGGCCTGGCCGTGTCCGTGTTCTTCTTTTCCAACGTGTACTCGGTCTACATCGGACCGGTGCCCACCAACAACCCGCAGATCGGCGACATCACCTTTATCGTCGGCTTCGTGCTCACCGGGGTTCTCTATTACGTGTTTCAGATGGTGACGCGAAACCAGGCCGCGGCCCGGTCTGCAGGCTCGCGGGCGGCATAGAAACCAGGCCGAATCACGAGGCGCCGCCGCTCAAGGCGGCGCCTCCCGCCGCGCATATGGGGCGAAATCAAGGCGGGCCGATCGGAAGAAGCGTGAAGCGCCTGGAGGATGGGCGTCTCCTCCGCGGCAGCGGCCAGTTCATCGACGACCTGGCGCCGGAAGGCCTCCTGCACGTCGCGTTCCTGCGGAGTCCGATCTCCAGCGGGCGCATCGCCGTCCTGGACACCTCAAGCGCCCGAGCAGCCCCTGAAGTGCTCGCCGTCTTTACCGCTGCCGACCTCGAACGAACCTGCCGGCCACTGGCGGTGCACCTGACCACGCCAGGCTCTGTCGCTCCCGACCGTCCGATCCTCGCCTCGGATCGCGTGCGCTTCGTGGGCGACGCGGTCGACCTGATTCGCCTGGACATCGATCCACTCCCGGCCGTCACAACATTCGAAGGTGCGATGGCCGCCGGAGCGCGTCTCGTGCACGAGACGGTGACCGGGAACCTCTACTTCGAGGGCCGCCGCACCTTCGGTGATGTCGAAAAGGCCTTTGCCGGCGCGGACATCGTGATCGAGGGCGAGATCACGCATCCTCGTGTCACCGCGGCTCCGATCGAGGGGCGCGGCGTGGTGGCCACGCCGGACGGCGCGGGCGGCGTGATCGTCTGGAGCTCGACCCAGGTCCCGCATCTGGTCGCTGATGCGATCGGGGAGGCCTTGAACCTCGAAGCTGGGCAGGTGCGGGTGGTAGCCGCCGACGTCGGCGGAGGCTTTGGCATCAAGGCGCAGGTCTACCCAGAGGAGATCCTGGTGGCCTGGATCGCGCGGATGACGGCCAGCCCTGTGAAATGGATCGAGACCAGGTCTGAACACTTTCAGGCGGCCAACCACGCCCGCGACCAGCGCATCCGGTTCAGCGCCGCTGTGCGCAAGGACGGCCGAGTCCTCGGACTTCGCGCGACGGGGCACTCCAACATCGGGGCTTATGGGATCCGACGGTCCGTACGACATCCGCGACTACGAGTACGAGTCCTACGCGGTCGCGACCAATACATGCCCCGAGGGTGCGTATCGCGGCGTGGGCATGGTGACCGCGGTCCTTGCCCATGAGCGCCTGATGGACGTGATAGCCGCACGCTTGTCTCTTGATCCGGCCGATGTCCGCCGAGTCAATTTCGTCACGCCGGCCCAAATGCCATATGTGGCCGCCACCGGTCATCCCTACGAGTCCGGAGACTACCCGGCGGCACTGGATGCGGCTCTCGGCGCATTCGACTATGTGCGCGCACGCGAGGAACAGGCCAGGGCAAGGTCGGCAGGCCGCCTCATGGGCATCGGCATCGGCTCATATGTGGAGATCACCGGCGCGGGATCGTCGACGTACGTGGGGCGCGGCATGGCGGACATCCCGGGCACCGACACCGCACGCGTGTGGCTCGCCGATGACGGCCTTGTGCACCTGCAGACAAGCTGTCCCGCGATCGGACAGGGCGCGGAAACGACGTTCGCGCAAGTGGCGGCCGCGGGCCTCGAGGTCGAACCGCAGGGCATCGTCGTCGAGCGGACCGACACCGGAAAAGTCGGCCGTGGAACCGGGGCCTTCATGAGCCGCGGCTCGGTGACCGCGGCGACCAGCACATTTCGAGCGTCGGCGCTGCTGCGCGACGCGATCCTCGCCGCAGCCTCATGGCGCCTCGACCAACCTGTCGAGCGATTGTCGATCGGCGCCTCCGCAATCCTGGTCGATGGGCAGGAGTCCGCCGTCCTGCTGGCGCAACTGGCCGTCGGGGACCCTTCGCACAACGGCGGCCACGTCCTCGACGTCTCGGTGACTTACGACGCGGTGCAAGCCTCCCATCCATACGCCACCCACGTCTGTCTCGTCGAGGTCGACGCCGGCACGGGTGCCGTACAGATCCTTCGCTACCTCGTCGCGGAGGACTGCGGCGTCTTGATCAATCCAATGATCGTCGAAGGCCAGGTGGCGGGTGGGGTGGCCCAGGGCGCAGGCGCCGTGCTCATGGAAGAGATCGCATACGGATCGGAGGGAGAGCTTCGGAGCGGGACGTTCCTCGATTACCTCATCCCGACCGCAAGCGAGGTCCCGAAGGTGGAGGTCACACACCTGGTCACTCCTTCTACCGTCCATGAGCTCGGGACCAAAGGCGTTGGCGAAGGCGGAACCATCGGCGCGACCGCGGCGCTCGCGAACGCGATCGCCGACGCGCTGTCCCTCACGGACGTCAAGCTGCCGCTGACGCCCGACAGGCTTATCTCCTTGATCAGGTGAAAGAACCGTACGACCCGGTCAGCTATCTCGAGTGGCACGCACAGCGCCGTCCGCACGCCAGCGCCGTGTGGGACGGCCGCGAGATCGAGTTCGACGAGCTGCTCGCACACGTGCGCCATTTCCAGCGCTCCCTCGCCGGCCGAGGCGTGAGGAGCGGCGATGTCGTCGGAGTCCGGCTGCCCAACGTGTGGCAGTACGTCGCCCTCGAGCTCGCGATCCCCGCCCTCGGCGCGGTGATCCTCCCGATGCCCACGGGCCTTGGCGAGCACGAGCTGCGCTGGCTCAACGAGAAGACACAACCCGTTCTAGCTGTCACAACGACCGAGCTGGATGGCCTCGCGGCCGCCGCCTCGTCGCAGCCGCCCACCCCGGATGCCCACCCGGATCGGATCGTCGAGATTGCGATGACGTCGGGTACGACCGGCATGCCGAAGCTCGCGTCGCTGTCGGCCCGGCTGAAGCAGGTCACTTTCGAGAGCTTCACGTCGCGACTCGAGATCACCGCGGACGATCGCGTGCTTCCCATGACGCCCCTCACCCAGGGCATCGGCGGCATGTGCCTTTACTGCCTTCGGGCGGGGGCGGCGCTCGTGATGCTCGGTGACCACCCCTGGACGCCCGAGCGTTGCCTCGACCTCGCGGCCCAATCAGGGGCTACGGTGATGGTCGGAGTGCCGACCAACGTGATCAGGATGTTGAACCACCCGGTCCAAGCACCACCGTCGTTGCGCGCCGTCGCGGTCGCCGGCGCTCCGCTGCCCCCCGAGGTCGCGGAGCGCTGGGAGACTTCTACTGGCGTGCCGATCTCGAGCTTCTCCGGCTCGATGGACGCCGGCCAGCTGGCCGTGGCGAGCCCATCCGACCCGCAAGCGGTTCGCTGGACGACCGTCGGCCGCCCGCACGATCGCGCGGAATGGCAGATCCTCGACCCAGCAGCCGACGCAGTCGGACGCCGCCAAATAGGAGATATTTGCATGCGGGGCGAACTCGTGCAGGATCGCTACTGGGGCGAGGACTTCGGTCCTCTGGCGGCCGACGGGTGGGCGCACATGGGCGACCTTGGCTTCGTCGACGAGGACGGATATCTGCATGTCGTCGGCCGGGTCAAGGACATCATCATCAGGGGCGGAGCCAACGTCAACCCGTACGAGATCGAGTCGATGCTGCGCGCACATCCGGCCGTGGTGGACGTCTGCGTCGTCGGGCGCCCAGACCCGGAGCTCGGCGAAGTACCGGTCGCGTTCATCGTCGGTGACCTGACGCAAGAAGAGCTCGACCGATTTCTCACCGAGCGCGGGCTGGCTCGATACAAATGGCCGGAGCGGATCCATCGCCTCGAGGAACTCCCGCTGTCGGGCCCCGGCAAGGTCAATCGCAAGCTGCTGAGCGAACATGCGCGCAAGTTGTAACGACATCGACGTGGCCTGGTTCGAGGTTGGGCGCGGCGCGCCTCTAGTCCTGATTCATGGCTTGGCGGACGATCACCGGGCCTGGCGGCGGGCGCTTCCCGATCTCGTGCTCGGGCATCGGGTGCTCATGTATGACCTGAGGGGTCATGGCGAAACCAGCCTTGGCCGGCCCGACGGCACGCTGATGCAGCTCGCGGCCGACCTGGCCTCGCTCATGAGATCCATCGGGGCCGGCAATGCCGACGTCGCTGGTTTCTCGCTTGGCGGCACGATAGCGATGCGGATGGCGATCGACCATCCTGAAATGGTCAAGCGCCTGGTGCTGGTGGCGACCTCGAGCCGGGTCGGCAGGCCGGCAGCCGATTGGTACCGCCGGCGCGTCGAGATGGTCGAGCAAGGGGATCCCGAGCTGCGGCCAACCCTGGATCGGGACACCGCCGATGTCTATGCCGAGGCGCCTTCCGAGCTGGACGCCGGCTTGTACATCAGGCGGCAGTCGACGGCGGACCCGCGGGGG
>WNFL01343934.1_pt1 | contig 12467 bp, 14 predicted proteins | sample 5400361 | NCBI WGS metagenome assembly WNFL01 (sample SAMN13153351, study PRJNA577476) | soil metagenome | isolation source: 40 cm soil on Douglas fir-dominated hillslope | place: USA:California | collected 2013-09-17
AAACAATTAATCGCGACTCGATCCTTGCGATAAAGGAGGTCGTCGGCCCGATAACGGATAGTTCCTCCGTCGAGCAATAGCTTCCGTTTTACGCCAAGATCAAACGCCACTTTCTGGATCTCGTAGGGTCCCCACATGGCCACGGCATTTTTGAACCTCGCGCCAAGCTTCAGGGTTTCGGCCAGTGTGAAGTTTCTCCCGCTGACGATGGGACATTGGTTCAGGCTCGGAATAGTGCGGCTGCCGAAGCCATCGAAAACGCACAGATCCGGATTAGTATCGAAATCATGGGGCATCCAGCTGATGTTAAATGCTTCGAAATTCCACCTCTTGTATTTCCCGTGTTTGAATCCTGGTGTGAGAAGGGGCTGCTTTTCGTCGGCGAACACGCGTATCACCGTGATGAACGAGTGCGAAATTTTCGGGTTGAGCCTGCTGTCTTGGTAAGCGAAAGGAATAATGAAATAGCGGTCCTTTTTGTTTTCGCCTTTTCCCAAGCGTGCGGAAACCTTCGCCTTGATGCGGTTAACGATCTGGTCATACAACGGCACGTCATAGTTCGAGAAATCGACATCGGGTTTGAGCCATCCTCCGTGAACCGGAAGAGACGGGCTGAAAAGCAAAACGCAGGCTGCGACCCAGCTCGCAAGAGGTCTGAATCGCCGGCTGGTTTTCGGCTGCAGTCCGCGGCCGCTGCGGAGGAGTCCCTCGCCCTCCTTATTCGTGAGGTCACTGGTGAGCCAGGCGCCGCTCGGTGCAGTCTGTTTGGTCTTATTGATGTAGTGCATTGCCGCTAAATTCCGCGCAGTGTATCGCGTCGATGTCACTGGTGTCAGCACGGGCGCGCTCATTGCACCGTTCGCCTTTCTGGGCCCGGCCTACGACGAGACGCTCAAATCGATTTACACCAACGTATCAAGGAAGGACATCGTCACGGATCGGATCTTCTACTCGGTATTCTTCCAGGACGCGATGGCTGATACGACGCCGCTGTGGCAACTCCTCAAGGCGAAGGTGACGCAGAACGTGGTTGATGCCATCGCTGCGGAGTATGCAAAAGGCCGGCTGCTCTTTCTCTCAACGACGAATCTCGACGCCAGGCGCCCCGTCGTCTGGAACGTTACAAAGATCGCCGCCAGCCGCCAACCCGGGGCGCTCGATCTCATCCAGAAGATCATGCTTGCCTCGGCCTCCATTCCGGGCGCGTTCCCACCGGTCATGTTCAATGTGGAGGCGAACGGTAAGACCTTCGAGGAGATGCACGTGGATGGCAGTACCTCGGCGCAAGTGTTCCTATACTGGGCGGGCGTCCAGCTCAATAAGATAGCCGAGGAGCATGGCGCGCAGCGCGAGCGAACAGTCTACATTCTTTGCAACGCCCGCCTGGATCCGGAATGGGGCGAGGTGGAACGCAGAACCCTGTCGATTACCTTTAAGGCCATCTCCACCCTTATCGAATACAATGTGATCGGGGACCTGTACCGCATTTACGAAATCACCAAAAGAGACGGCACCGACTTCAATCTGGCCTATATCCCTGCGACCTTCAAGGTCCCACACACTACGCAGTTCGATCCCGCTTACATGCGGCAGCTGTACGAATTCGGCTTTGAACAGGCGGCGGCGGGGTATCGGTGGGCGAAGCAGCCACCCACGCTGGTGGGTGAGTACGAGGACGACGCCTCGCCGGAGTCTCGCCTAGGACAACTTGGCGGCGGATAAGCGTCGAGATGTCATGGAGAAGGTAGTCGGTGTCCACCGGCTCAGGCCACGATTCAACCTCCGCAAAACCCGAGATTGGTTCTAGCTTCCAGCTCCTGCCCTTGTCCAACAGCTCGCAGTAAATCGACTCTAACACCGAGCGGTTCGTGCAGGTCTTTGCAGATCTGGTCGCGATACAGTGTTCGAGAGATGCACCTTCTTTAGCTCGGATTCAACCGCATCCAGATCGACCTTGCCTTTCGAAAAGGAGCCGATAAAAGGTTGGGCATCGGCCAACAGCATCCTAATAATGTCTGCCGGGCCTCGTTGGGGATCGTCCCGAATTTCTGCGACCAGGTAATCGTCAATTCCCTTGGCTTGGCCCTCGTCCCACGGCTGCGCAAAGGCTTGGACGAGGTCTCCGCATTAAGATCTAACAGGTCGACTGAAGAGGCCGGCAAGTGGGCTGAGAAAATTAAATCGGTGAGTCAGGAGGTAGCGAAGGCGAATGCGATCGTCGCTACCGGTCGGTGCTCAGTTCAACAATTGGTCGAGCATTTGAGACTTTGCGCACAAATCGGCGGCGTCATACAGGCGGCTTTAGAATGCCACTTGGATTCGTTGATCAGTGGCGAATGGGCGATCATTTTGGCTTGTGAGGAATTCAAGTGCCGGTGGGGATCACCGAATCAACCGGAGAGCTTACCGGAAAGCTCTTTGCCGCAGCGCTGAAACCGCTCTGCGGTGGCAACAATAGCTTAGTTGTCTGCGCCTAAGTCCCAGAAATCCGCAGCCGTTTTCTGAGCGATATCGATGGCTTGGGGAAAGCTTTCGTCCTTCTTGTGGAGAATGGTTAGAAGGATCTTAGCAATGCGAACGAGATGTGAAACCGATTCTTTTAGGGTACGCCAATCCGGACCTTTGACCTCCTGTAACTGGTAACCGTCGCGGCCCAGTTTGACGTCAATGTGGCCAGTCTCTTGTCACGGAGGTCCTTAAAGGATTTCCTATTTTTTTTCAGCCACTCCACTTCCTTTTGAAGCTCCAGCAATCGTCCGCCGAAACGACGATGACGCGCGTCTCGGGAGAAACCGCGCGCAGCTCCTTTTGGAGTTCGAGGCTGCTCATACCTGGGGTCCAGATATCGATCAGCGCAACCGTTACAGGATTGCGTGTGGCGTACTTGAGAAAACCGAGCGGCTCCCGAAATAACCGCGCCGGCAAGCCAACCGACGCGAGCAAGCGCTCGAGCGCTTTGAGCATCGACGGGTCATCATCAACGATGCATACGGCGGCAACAACGCCACCCAAAGCAACGCGGGACTCCACGTCCATTTTTTCTGTGTGGAGCAACATTGGCTGCCTCCAAGTGAGCATGACCAACATACTCGCCCGCATAACGCGCCCAGTGTGCCCCCTCGAGGAATTTGAGGAAAATGACTACCAACGAGCAAATTATTTTTGAGGCCGCTGCGATCATCGAGCGTATTCACAAGACTGAGCAGCAGCTCAAACACGCACTCGGATCATTGTGGCCGCGATCATAAGCATCCCTTCGCTATACTCAGGCGACTCACGGATTGGTATCAGAAAGGGTTTGGCCGACACGCGAAGAGTGATCGTTTAACTGCATCAACCACTCACGGCTAAGGAGCGCTGGGCCTTCCGTCCGGAGGCAAGCGTCAAAAACCAAGCGCCGACCCACGAAGAACAATAAATGAAATTTGTTCTAAAATTCGAAAAAGAGTTTTCCGTTCCGCTGGCATGCTGCGAACTCTGCTGCACCGAAATCGTCAAGGCCGAGACAGCGATGGTTTATTGGCAAAGCGAAGATTACCAGAACGAAATTCACGAGCCGTTGCTTGCGCACAAACGCTGCATGCTGGCTCGCCCTTCACTGGACGAGTGCTACCGCTGTTCGATGTTCGATGGAGCTTTCAACCTACCTTGTATTCTTGCTGCCAAATGTTGGCTTTCGGCGAAAGCGTTCCCTAGCGGCGCAAGGGGGACCAGAGCGGCGAGCAGTGCGCGCGTTTAGTTAAGACAACTGCGTGACGCGCTTTGGCGTGACGCAGCAAGAGTTGGGACTCCGAGCAGTGTCGATCGATCATCTCAGCGCACGACGAGATTGTATTGGTGAAGCCATTCGGCTTCTGGACGAATTGTGCCTGCTCACTCGCAGAGCCGCCGACACTCAGCTCACGTTCGCCGATCCGGGCGACTGCCCGTCACACCCTCGTCGCCACGGACCGGCGTGCGATAAATTGCCTGGCTTCTATGATCGTTGAGTCCCTCCGGGACGGGCAACGCTAACGATCGGTCATCAGCGTGTCGACGGCTGCGCGGGCGCGGGTAACGATTTCTCGTTCGGTTGGCGACTCTCGCACACGCATCAATAACCGGATCAGGAGATCTCCCGCGAGCACGGAGAAAAACCGAGCTGTCAGAACAGCTGGGTCGCCGGCACCGATCAATCCGTGGGACTGAGCGTTTCTGATCAGTTCGGTGAGCGCTTTTAGGTTAGCCTCACGCCCACCGCGATCGAGGGTGCGAGCAACCTCGGGCGCGCGATCGGATTCTGCGATCGCGAGCCGAAAAACGGTCAACGCATCTGGGTGGCACATTGTCTTCAAGGCGGATACTCCAAACTCGACGAGCAAAGTAGTTAGAGCCTCCCGGGTCTGTGGCACCGGGGTCATTATATCCAAAGGCCGCCGCATCCGTTCGGTGCGTTCGCTGATGCAGGCAGTTAATACGGCGTGCTTCTTCTTGAATAGTGCGTAGAGATCGCGTTTCGATATTCGGACTCGGGTGACAATAACCAGCATGCTGGTGCTGGAGAAGCCGTGTTCACGAAAGAGGGAAAACGCCGCATTGAGCACGCGGTCGCGGGTGGAGCTGGAGACAGGATCGGCCTGAACGCGGGGTGAGGGTGAGCGACGTTTTGTTTTTTTTATTTCTGACATTTTCACTTGCAAACGGTACGATATCGTACCAATAGTTCGTTACTTCAAGGTACGATATCGTACCGATAGTAAAATTTTGATCGACTTTTCTTCTTATGACTAACCCAAAAATTCTCGTAACCGGCGCAACCGGACGGACCGGTAGCGCGGTTGTTACTCAGCTGTTGGCCAAAGGATGGCCAGTACGAGCCGCCGTCCGTGTCCGGGATGCGCGGAGCGATCGGCTCCAGAGTCGCGGCGCTGAGGTCGTGGTGACAGACATTTTCGATCCCGGTCAGCTAACGGACGCGATGCGTGGCGTACAGCGAGCTTATTACTGTCCGCCATATCATCCCTTTGTGATCCAGAGTGCGGTGGCATTTGCGGACGCTGCGCGGGAAACAGGGCTCGAACAGATCGTTGGACTTTCGCAATGGCTAGCTGGACCCAACCATCCGGCGTTGATGTCGCGCCAACACTGGCTTATCGATCGGATGTCCGCCGCGCTTTCGGGCATCGCATACACCGTTGTCAATCCCGGCTTTTTCGCTGACAGCCCCTATTTAGACATGATGCCGTTCGCGGCACACCTCGGGATCCTTCCATTGCCAATGGCGAGTGAGAGCCGTAACGCACCGCCATCGGTCGATGATATCGCCCGGGTTGCTGTCGCCGCCCTGTCCGATCCAGCGCGTCATGCGGGCAAGAGTTATCGACCGACTGGACCGAAGCTCCTCACCGTTACTGAAATGGCCTCGATCATTGGCCGAGTCGTCGGTCATAAAGTGCGGCATGTAAAGACTCCCCTGTGGATGTTCTACAAAGGCGCCAAAGCAATAGGCGCACAGCCTTTTCTGCTTAGCGGCGTGAGGTATTGGGGCGAAGACAATGACCGTGGCGCATTCGCGGTTGGCGCGCCCAATGATACGGTGCGCGAACTCACTGGAAAAGAGGCCGAGGACTTCGAAACGATCGCGCGGCGTCACGCCGCATTGCCACCGTCACGCCAGAGCTTCCGCACCCGACTGGCTGTCTTGGCGCGTTTCATGATGCTGCCGATGCTACCGGGGTTCGACCCCGTGGCCTACGAGAGGACGCAAGAACACCCTGCGCCGCCGGCACCTCGACCCGCAATCGACGACGCCGGTTGGATGGCGAGCCATGGGGCTGAGCATTTAGGAATGCCGGGTAATGCGCTGCGGCAAGCACTCGCATGATTTTCCATGACAAAAACAACTAACTAGAAATCGAAAAAATGACATTTGATCTTCTCTCCACGATCGTGATAACCGCGAGTGCGACGGTGGTAGTCGCGACGTTTATCGCCTTGTTTGGCTCGTCACTAACAAAACGCATAACAATTGGCGCTGCCATGGCGCTCTGGTTCATCGGAGTGCTTGGGCTTGGGGCGCCAGGAAATATCACTACACCGCTGCTGGGTGCTGCTGTGCTGATTCCAGTTGTTGTTCTCAGTGTAGTTGGATTCGGCTCGTCAGTTGGACGCGGTCGGCTGCAATCAGCACCCTTACCGGCGTTGATCGCGCTTAACGTTATCCGAATTCTCGGTGTGCTGTTTGTTCTACTCTACGCAGCTAAACGGTTGCCGGCGCCATTCGCACCTGTGGCCGGCTGGGGTGATATTGCCACTGGCGCGGCAGCCCTACCGATCGCGCTCTGGGTGGCCAGGCAACCGGACACTGCTCGCCGCGCGGTTCTCGTCTGGAACAGCTTTGGTCTAGCCGACCTTGTGATGGCGGTCACGTTGGGAGCACTGTCCGCACCCGGCCCTAGCCGTGTGTTTTTTGATGATCCGGGCAGCGGTTTAATGAGCAGCGTACCATGGATTCTTATTCCCTGTTTTCTTGTGCCGTCTCTTAGTTTTGTGCACCTGGTTGTCTTCTATCGAACGCTGAGGATGCCGGCAGCAGAGGGTAGGAATGCGCTAATGACCAAGAGCGCCACCCTTCGCGGATAGCAATGCAGTTCCCGAGGCTGAGCATGACGGTGTCACATGGCCAGGTCGGAAAAAAATAGCTCCGTAGAAGCTCAATCTTTATAGCTTGAGGGGAACAAACGGGATCAGCTCCAGAGGAGCGGCATCTACCCGAAAACCACCTTTTATGCCGATCCTAACGGAGCTACTCCCTTTTACGTTACGGTTCCTATAAAGATTTCGCTCCTACGGAGCTCCGCATGAGAGCGGCTGAATCAGGCCCGGAGCGGAATCACGTTTCTCGGTGCCGCGCATGCGGGACTAGGCCATCGCCAGCTTCCGCTTCGCGGGTGAATCCACCGTTCTGAGTCGGAGATTTTTCCACCTGTGGAGAGGCAGGCTCTGCGCGAGTTAGATAACAAATCCCGACGATCGCTGCAGCAAAGCCAGAGGCGGCGCCGACGCCTAGGGCCCAGCGCGCTCCGAAGTGGTCCGCGATTGAACCGACAATCGGAGCGCCGATGGGTGTGGTCCCGAGAGCGATCGCCATGAACATGGCAATGATCCGTCCGCGCATAAAGGGTTCAGTGGAGAGTTGTAACACGCTGTTCGCGGTTGTGGTGAAGGTCTGGACTGATATTCCGACACCGATTAGAAGCAATCCGAAGAGCCAATAGGTGGGCATTACTGCAGCAAGGGCGCAACCTAATCCAAAGCAAAGAGCGCTGGCTGCTAAGAGGGCGATCCGAGGGTTTGTACGTCCCGCCGCAAGCAGCGCGCCCGCTACGGACCCTATCGCCATCAGCGAAGTCAAAAGGCCGAATTGATGTGCACCGGCGTGGAAGACGGTGACAGACATGGTGGAAATGAAGATCGGAAAGTTGAGTCCAAAAGTGCCGATCCAAAAAACCATGAAAAGGATCGTTTTTAGATCGGATCGTTTGGACACATAGCGGAACCCATCAATCAACCCTTTGCCGGTGCGCAGGTTCTTTGATTTAACTCTCACGTCGTCCGTTCGCAGCAAACACAATGAGAACAGCACGGCGGCGAATGATGCTGCATTGATCAGGAAAACCCAGCCCGAGCCGACTGCGGCGATCAAAACACCTGCCACGGCAGGACCAATCAACCTGGCAGCATTGAATGACGTGGAATTCAGGGCCACCGCGTTCGGTAAATCAGCTTCGTTGACCAGCGCCGTTATGTAGGTCTGGCGAGCCGGTGTATCGAACGCTGCCACGCATCCGTGTAGTAAGGCAAAAACGTACACCTCCCACAATCGGACGACGCCGGTGACCGTCAGGAGACCGAGTCCGAGAGCCAAAATCCCCATAGCGGCTTGAGTCGCGAACAACAGGCGTTTCCGGTTCACGTGGTCGGCCGTAAACCCGGTGACCGGCATCAAAAGAATCTGCGGTCCAAACTGGAACGCCATTACTACGCCAACTGCGGTTGCGTTATTATGAGTTAACTGAGTCAGCACCACCCAGTCTTGAGCGACGCGCTGCATCCAGGTGCCAACGTTAGACAGAAACGCGCCACTCGCCCAGATGCGATAGTTGGGGTTGTTCAGGGAACGAAAAGTTCCCTTTAACCAGCGCTTCACTGGTGTACGGCGATTTTGGTTGGGCGGGCTTGCTCCTGCAGCTGGCTGAGCACTGCGTCCGTCGTTGTCGTTTCGCCGATCCGAGGAAAAATCTTTTCAATGCTGTTCCGATGCGCATCAGGGTCCCGATCGGTCATGGCATCGACGACCAGCACAACGTTATAGCCACGATCATGCGCATTCCGCGCGGTCGATTCTACGCCACCGGTAGTGGCGATCCCGGTCAGGAAGACTTGGGTCACTCCGCGCCGGCGCAAGATCGGTTCAAGCGCTGTACCGTAAAAGGCGCCGACTTGCTGCTTGGTGACGGTGTAAACTTCGGGCTGTTGATTTAACTCCGGCACAAGTTCCGTCCAATCGGGGGCAGGCGTGAAATTGAACCGGGTCTCGGTCCGCCCCGGAGCGCGACCAGCTACGTTAACGAGAATGACGGGAAACCCTCGTTCTCGGAATGACGATCTCGTTTATGGGATGAGCGGTGGTTAAACCGACCGCCATTTTCTGCAGATCAATTAGGATAAGGGCGGGGGAGGGATCGAGTTGAGAGAGAGGCATGGTCGGTGATGAGAGGAGAAAAGTGATTGGTGAGAGGTGGTGAGGCGGTCATCTCGGGTGTTTGTTCACGAATCGCAGGCTCGACCCGATGCCGATGACGGCGATGCCGGCAAAAAACGAAATCAATGCTGGATCACCTCCGGATGAAACCTTGCCGAGGCGAAAGAGAATATAGCCGATCAGCAAGTTAAATAGTGCCCACACCACATTCAGCGTAGGAGACGACAGTCCTTTTCCAGGCGGGTTAGCGAAAGGAGTTGGAAAACGGTCACCTGAGATACCGTGTACAAAATGGGGTACGACATTCGCGAGAATCGCACCGGCAAAGAAACAAAAAATGTAGTCCAAAAAGGTCATGTCGATTGTCCTTTCTCGGGGGAGCGTTGCTTTTATAAATCCGCCAGGCGTTTGATAATTTCGCCTTCCTTGAACAACGTTTTTCTTTCTTCTTCGTTGAGCTGAACAATCGCCTGAGCTAGCCACGTCCGTTTTGCATCCTTAGCGCTGTTCCGCACAGCAACACCTTTAGGCGTCAGCGCGATCTTCATTTGCCGGCCATCCGTCGGGTGCGGTTTACGCTGCACCAAACCCATCTCTTCCAATGTCGCGACCGTGGTGCTCATGGATTGCGGACGCACACTTTCCGCGCGAGCAAGCTCAGCCGAGGTGGCAGCTCCGTCTTTCGCTAATCGGGCTAAAACGGCGTATTCAGTCAACGAAAGTTCATGCCCGGACGCAGCCGCCCGTATTCGGCGTACCAAAAGGCCGATGGCCTGAGCGAACTCAATGGTCGCGATGTCCGGCGACTTTCCTTCCATGGTCAAAAGAGAATAACAGGTAAACTGATAAGTTCAACTGTTAAAATGAGAGACCCGATGTTATAGCCAAGCGCCTCGTATTCACCTGCCAAACAGCGCTGTTATGCCGCTAAGCGCGCCGAGCCGCTGCCTGCCGCGTGGTCATGGCTCCGACTACGCCAACCGATCGTCTGTTGATCAAGCAAATCGGGTGGACGCCAAAAAAAGTTTCAAACACCGATGAGTTTCGGCCTCCTCGCCGGTTCTACCTTATGAGGTCGGCATTCGTAACGACCCGCAAACCAGGAAAACAACATGATTCCATTAACAGGCAAGAAGATCGTTGTGATCGGCGGGAGCCGCGGGGTGGGACGGCGAGTTGTGGAAGTGGCTATCGGTAACGGGGCGCGAGTGCTCGCGGTGGCGCGACAAGAGGGTCCGCTTCGACAACTAGTGCAGTGAGTCAGAGGCTCGTTGAGTGACTGGTTTAATGCGATGATCGGCATTTTTAAATCTCCAACGGAAGGGTGTGGCGGTTTTGTTTTGTTAGCGCGGGAGCGGTTCCGCCCGCCGCGCCGCTTCACGAGCAGAACTGGCAGGAATTCCGCGTTAACTGGGAGACCGACGTCAAAATAGCGTTTCACTTCTGCAAGGCGGCACTAACCCGGCCTTTGGCTGCAGGCGCCTCGGTTATCCTGATCTCCAGCGGCGCTGCTCTCCAAGGGTCACCGATTTCGGGGGGGTATGCAGGTGCCAAACGCACGCAGATATTCATTCAAAACTACAGTCAGAAGGAGTCCGACCGTCTTGGACTCGGTATAAGATTTTTGGCGCTTGCGCCGCGCATCATGCCGGACAGCGAAATCGGAAAGCATGCGGTGGCCGGTTATTCTCGCTATCTTGGTATATCGAAGGCCGAGTTTGTTCAGGGGATGGAGTCGCCACCGACCGCATCCGACGTCGCGACCGCAGCTATCGAGCTAGTTACGAACCCTGATCCATCCAAGGGAAACGTGTTCGTTGTCTGGGGGAAGGGCCTCGAAGCCGTGCCCTGACCTAAGGGCATTGAAGAAGGTTAGCAGGAGTTTAATGTCGACTGTCATGGCAGCGGCGGAGGCATCACATCAGGACCAAGATCCTGAGCGTATGAGCCAGACCTTTGAAGAGCTCGCCGAACCGTTCCGCCGCGAACTAAAATTGCATTGTTACAGAATGCTTGGCTCGTTGCACGAAGCCGAGGACCTCGTGCAAGAAACCTATTTGCGCGCCTGGCGCAGCTTCGACAGGTTTGAGGGAGGCTCGTTTCGCGCTTGGCTCTATCGGATCGCAACCAACGCTTGCCTTAATGCTCTTGCTAGCCGGAAGAACATGCAGCGCTTACTACCAGACCAGCAGGCACCTGCCGCTGCCACCTTTCAGATGCCGGAAGGCACTCCGCCAGCCGACATTCCGTGGCTTGAACCTTATCCTGACTCAAATTTGGAAGGGATCGCTGACATTGCCCCGAACCCAGCAGCCCGGTATGCATCTCATGAGGCGGTGCAGCTGGCTTTTGTCGCCGCCATTCAGCAGCTGCCGCCTCGCCAGCGCGCCGTGCTCTTACTGTGCGACGTGCTTGGTTGGGCTGCCGGCGAAGCTGCTACGCTGCTGGGTGGCTCGACTGCTTCGATTAACAGCGCCCTGCAACGGGCGCGCGCGACATTGGCCAAACGCTACCCGGAGGGACGGCCATCGGTGGCGGCGTCGCCAAATACCACGGAGCGAGAGCTTCTGGACCGCTATCTTCGGGCCTGGGAAAGCAATGACCTGGACGGCTTTGTAGCCCTTCTCAAAGAGGACGCAACCTATACTATGCCGCCGTGGCTACAATGGTACGCGGGACGCAACGCGATGCGCTCTTTCTTTGCCATGGCTTGGCAGGACCGTGGCGACGTGCTCCTACTACCAACCGCTGCCAACCGTCAGCCGGCTTTCGCGATGTATACCCGTCCCGGCGCAGGCGAACCATGGACCGCCCACGCCGTTCACGTGCTCACTCTTGAACAAGATCTGATTTCCAGGCTCACGCTGTTTGTGGAACCGGCCGGCCCAAGCCTCTTTAACGCCTTTGGACTGCCGCTGGTTCTCCCGGAAGCCGCGAGAGCTAGGCGATAGCCTTGTTCGATCTGTGTGTTTTTTACCAGAATCCTTACCGCCCTCCTAACAGAACTCGATTCTGACGGGAAAAACGCTTTCATTGCTGCTGGGCGCTCGACTGAAATGCCCCTCATTCTCTTCTGGTTTTGGTTCCAGCTGCCTTTCCAATTTCCTTGAATGGGCGCGAACCGGAAGTTTTAGGCGTGCAGAGCGTTGAAGAAAGCGGCTAGGCAGTCAATTTTGTTAGGAAACTGCCACGGCCAATACTAAAAACAGAAATTGTCCGGCAGAAGGAGTCGGCTTATTGAGTCCTATCGCAGCTTGCCTTGTTTAGCCCCAATTTCGGACGATCTTTTATGGCAGGCGACGAGCAAGGCGGTATCACCCGTCGCGTGCGATCAAGCCGCAGACACGACACTCATACTGACTGCATCCTCAGGCCGCGCGTGCAGTCAAAGCTACGCAATCATAAGGAATCACGTCGCGCGGTCGCAAACAGTTGCGCGGACATAAAGAAACCTCACTTTCGTGTCCCCACGGATCGGCACGGCTCCATCACCAGTCTTGCCGAACTTGTCTAGCTTGAATCGTTGCGTGAAAACCTCACTTTTGCTGTCCCTGTATCAATACCGACATTGGGCTTACAACCATGTAAGGCTGAAAGCCAGCCGTTCCCGAGGCGGACTATCTAAATGAATCACAGCAGTTCGCACGCCGAGAACGAAGTACACCATAGTACCCGCTGCGGTTGCCAACATCACAATTGTCACCGCTCGTCGGCATACGTTTCG